>SXGU01484354.1_pt1 | contig 18800 bp, 15 predicted proteins | sample 3174531 | NCBI WGS metagenome assembly SXGU01 (sample SAMN11356863, study PRJNA531348) | freshwater metagenome | isolation source: freshwater sample F1-140 | place: China: Fuxian Lake, Yuxi | collected 2017-12-25 | reverse complement strand
TGGTCCTGCAGTGCCAGCGCACCCGTTGGCGTCACGTAATTAGCAAATTCGCTAATTGGGCGGTCAACTAATTCCTCACCACCGGCTTGTTCAAAACGTTCTTCGTTTACAAAGGCACGGCTCATGATTATTCCCACTCAATAATTACCTTGTAAATTGTTGTTTATTTTCAACAACTTACAAAGGTAATTTTCTCGTGTGTAACTTTTGTGTAACTTCATTTTTTATTCTGTTCTCATAGTTACGTGCATGTGACGGACGGGTTGTATTGTACGTGAACTAGAAGTTACACGCTGTGCTATTTCGCCCTATGACGAAAACACAAAGTTAATCTTGCAATGCAGTACCTGCATAGACTATCGTTCTAACAACAATCAACAAAAGCAATTTATGAAAAGTGTGAAAAAAAGTCGTGGTTACTATCCGCTAGAACAAGTGCCGGGCTTAGTTCGCAAAATTTGGACTGAAACACGCAGCTATAGTGGGCACAATTGGAGCGTACCCAAAAACGCTTCATCTGTTGCTACGCTTACTGCACTAATTGGTCAAGCTGATGCCAATCGACTTTATGCGATTACAAATACAGCAGCACAAAATATTCAGCTACGCTCATTGCTAAGCCCATTGCTTAAAAGCAGTGACATGAAAATTAGGCTAAACGCAATGCGCTGGGTAATTTATGACTGGGGGCATGTAAGAGGTCGTAGAGGTTCGGAGAAGGATTGGCCAGAGCAGTTTGGCAACTATGAAGCAAACGTAATTGAAGACTTTATAGAAGATAACCGCAGAACTCGCATTGCGTCATGGAGCAAGGCATTAGCTTTTGCAGATAGCACTAAGTACGCAATTTACGATGCACGTGTCGCCATGTCGCTGAACTCAATACTGGACAAAATTGGGCACGACCGTAAGTTCTATATGCCACCACCTAGCTCGGATGACTTAGGCGAAGTTTTCACAAACGTAAGAAAACATGTAAGCACTCTATACGCTGTCGAAAAACCTGCATACATGGGATACACGGAATACATGCGACTTCTTAATGCGTTTGTGAGTGAAAAACTAGCCCCGAACGTGCTTGACGCAGAAATGCGCTTATTTGCAAACTCAGACTTACATGCAGGACACTACAAGACGAGACACGGCATTTAAGTTGGCAAATATCGCAATTTGCGACATTTGCAGTACAACCTTTTTAGCTATACACGCTATGAATGAGGCTTTTGGCGCTATAAATGTAGTAAAAAAGGTCAAAAACTAGCGATTTTGACCCGTTTGACGGAGTTTCAGTACTCGCTTGTCAACATCCCAACCCACACTTCACCATTCCAGCAAGCGTACAAGCTGTACTGGTCTAACGGAAAGTCCGTGTAGTCCAGTCCTTGCCACGCTAGTACAGCACCATTTCCGTCCTCGATGTTCACGATGCCGCCTTCACCTTTGCGGACGAACTTAAGAACAGTGAACGGATTTTCGTTGAAATCCACATCCACCAAGTGCAAGCCATAAAGCTGCGCTAGCCAATAGCAGTCAGCCACATCCATCAAGTACTTTAGTCCGTCAGTCACAACAAACGTTGGTAGCAGACGGTAGTAATGCTCAGTTCCAATAAATTGGCTGAGGTTGCTAAGCAGTTCAGCGTTTGACTGCTTCATAGCGGCTTTGCTGCAACTTTAGCCAACGACTGCTGCGCCTTTTGCATTTTCAAACGTAGAGCAGCTTCCTTTGCACGTTTCTGCGCTGTTTTCGCTTGCAGCTTGAGCATGTTCACTTGCTGTGTAGCACCGTCAACAACTTCTTTTATACGCATATGTTTTCTCCAACTGTATTTATGGGTAGGGATGCTGGCGCTTGAAACAACAGCACCCCCAAGCAGTTACTTAAGAAAACCACTGCGTAACTGTCCCGATACAGCTTCAATCTGCGTATCAAGTTCACCTGCAAGCACAGCAGCGTTTACAGCTTCTAACGCCTCAATTAGTGCATCAGGGCTAGCCACCTCAATTGCGGACTTGCCTTTTGCAAGTTCAATCACCTTTGCGCCATAACGCACAGCAATGCAGCACTTGCCATTTTCAGCAACAAACCACCAAGGCTTGATGCGTTTTGGCGTAGCAACTGTCACACGCTCCCCATCTGCGTTAGTTACTGTCTTTTGCTTAGTTGGAGAAAAGTTTTCGCCCTTGCTTTGAGCGCGAGCAAGCTGAATTTGCTCATGTACTTTGTTGCTCAACTTATGCCGACGTTGAACTACAGGCGGTTGATTAGTGGGTTTTTTAGCTGCTACGAGCTTGAGACTTGCAAGTGTTGCCATTTGTATTTCCTTTCAAAGTAATGTTGGAAACACAAATTTATTGTCACGACACATGCAGGACAACCAAAAAGATATGGACTGAATTGAACTGGTCTAAAAATTTCAGCTATTCATATCAGTGCAGCTAAATAAAAACATGCAAAGACACAACGACAACTACATGGACAACAAGATTGCACTTCCCTACGCAAAACAAATACAGTGGGTTGCAATGGGTCACACGCACATGCACATTTACAACAAAGAACCATGGCAAATAAACGGGATGCTTTTAGGCGCAAAACGTACAGGCAAATTCTTCACACGCAAGCTAGCCCAATTTTTCAACGGACATAAGGCACTCACATATCCATCACATCACAACAACCCACTCATCATCAGTCATTTACACATGGGCAAGATTTACAGGGACACGAGCACGATTCACTACCACTTTGCATTTGGCAACATACCAACAGGCGTTACACAAGAAGACATGATGACTGTATTCACAGAGCTATGGGTTGATAAGGCTAAGCAGTCAAACAAAAAATTATGGCTACAGAAGGCAGATACAGAAAACACAGGCTGGCTACATTACGGACATAACGAAGGCAGATTGAACGCACACTTAGGCTTTGACATTAACGCCACATTCATACCAAACAGACTAGGCAGCTAGGGAGCCTTTGCTCTACACACACACGACACACACAACAATTTATTTACCAAGGCGCTGGCTAGTCCAGTATTAGCTTCGCTTTGGCTCAAGCAAAGACGATAGAAAGAGAGTGCGAGACAGAGAGAAAGAGTAAGACGACTGAACGATGTTGAAGCACAAACGAACTGCAAGTTCGTTCACACAATGTAAATACTCAATGTTCAAAGCACAATACAAAACACGAAGCCCATACGAAACATGGAACACATTGGGTTTTTACAACAGTGAAGGCAATGCAATCTCAAGTGCAATGCACAAGAAGAAACGTGGTGCTTTGATGGTACGTGTCGTGGATAAGCGTGGGGCTGTGCTGTTTGTGCACTAGCTGCGATTACGCCAAAACACTTTGTCACGTATTCCTTGCCACAATTCACTAAACATCACGACATCATCAGTGCGTTTGTAATAGTTTGGCAGCAGCTCTTGGAAGAACATTTCAGGTGCAGTTGAGTGGGATTCGTTAAAAACTTTATATCCCTCTTGCCATCCATCAGGAGCATTAGACGTGATTGATAGTGAGTGGAACGAATTTTCATAGCCCGCAAAAAATAGATGCTGCTCTTGCAATATTTGGGGTTCTTTGCAGACTTCAACAACGGTACGCATCTTGTAAGCGTATGCGATTGAATTTTCGTGGTGCAACACATACCGCATGAAATCCAAGTGCTTACTGCGGTCTAACTCTAGTCTTGAAAAATCAATAATGAATTGACTGCCATCACGATTGACGCCAGTAAACATCTTGGGCATGACGCTGTCTTTTTCAAGAAAGACGCCAAACCAGTTAGCAAATTCTTGTATCAATACGCCACTGAAATCAGTTGGTGGCGTGAAGGCTGTGTTTGTATGTATGACTTTCAATCCCTTGTAGCTAACCTCTATGCCTTCACCACGATACAAAGGGATGTAATTGCCACTCTCTTTAGCTGTCGGGTCAAAAGGGTCATTGCTGTTAGCTGCTGACACAGATGCGAAATGCCCAACCTTGCCAATCGAAGCACATTGCTCTGCAATTTTTTCTACATTGCTTGGCGGTACAGCTTCACGCTCAGGCCATCGTGCAGCTCGTACAACAATCCATTCAGGACCACTATCACCAACAAACCAAATGCTTGGGTCAATATTAGGATTGCTTTGCCATGACATTATTTCCTTGCCATCGCTCTTAAGGTTATCGCGGACGACTTGAACGGCAAAGTCTTGTAGCTCCCAATCAGTCATCACAATTTTTTTATCTGTGATTAACGCAACAGGGTCAATTGGCTTTTCAGTACGTGCATCTAGCAAACCCCAGCTTGGCACAACACAATTCCACTCGTCGCCCTTACGCTTCATATACATCAAACATGCGTGTCCATTGCAGCCATCAGCAATAGACAGCAAGCCATCAAGCGTCCCTGGAGATTGAACTTCCTTGTCTATGTCTTCAACACGCACAAAGAATAATTGGTTGCCAAGGCGAAACGAAAAATGCTCTAAAAACGGCGGCGTTAACGATGCCTTTAGCCAATTGAGCGCACCTTGCCCTTGTGCTTGCAAGTGTGTTCCTGCTGCATTCCAACAGTAACCAAAGTCGTTACTGAACTCAGCCATGTGTATCTTTTCCATATTGCTTCCTATTAATACTGCGGTTCGGAATGTGCATTGAGCAATGAACTTTCACCCTCAACAAAGCTATACCAGTTGGGCTTATCAAACGCCTCTGCAATTACGTCGATACATTGTTCATAAAGCCGTGGAACAAGTCTGTCGGGGTCGCTACTAAACGCACGTTCATTTGCCATCTCAATAGCTTCTAAATACACATATACGTTGTGATGAACAAGCATTGAAAGGCTGATTGGGTCATATCTACGCTTGTTGTAGATGCCTTCATATACATTCAAATCACCTAGTGTCATGCGATTGCCAAGCGGAGATTGAAACGGAAACGCTTCACTGCTACCAACATAAACGTGTCCGTGTGGGCTAGTTACGCTTTTTACTTTCCAACTGGATACATAGTCATCAAGTTCAGGTAAAAAACATGCCTCCTCGTATCTACCACCAAGCTGGAATGGGCTGGAACTATCGAAGCTGATTGTGATTGCTGGATTAACTTTGCGAAGTGATTTTTGTATTGCTGTCAGCATAATTGCCCAACTAAGTGTGGACGTTCCAAGTACGTGCATCCAGTCTTGCCCTGCGCTAAAGGCGTCATCGTCACGCATCATCAATACAGTTTTCAATACGTTTAATAAGCCGCCACGCACACCAGTAGCACCAGCAAGCGCCCACCCCCCATACTTAAACCACTTAACTGCGTTGTACCAATCGCGTGTTGTCTGCTCATCAATACCTTGTACAACATTAAGCCACTTTGCTTTACCTTGACGCTGCGTTTCAATGTAGCGCAAGTTCTCAACAGTCATGTTGGTAAGCTGCTCTATGCTGCACAAGTGAAACGGGGATTCTTGCCCATCATCTGCTGTTGCCCACAATGGCATGTCCAACGTCATAGCGTACTGACAGTTAGTTTCTAGCCACGTAACAATCCAATTTCGTACGCCGTCTGCATTTACCCACGCTTCTTCCGCAGCATCACCACTCATGCCCTTGTAAAGCTCTTTATACCCGTTCAGCGTACCTTTACCGATTTGGAAGCCACCACTGTCGCCAACTAACACCCTGTCTGTACGTCCACCACGTGTCAATCCGTTATCAATAACGCTACCGACTTTGAATTGACCGATGGAGTGAAGTACATATGGGTGATAAAACAATGGGTTTCTCTGCTCCCAAAACGCCAAGTCTTTAAGCGTTAGGTTTGCAGGAAATGGGCGATTGGGAGGTACCTGTTGAGTTACACGACTTGCAAACTCATCATTTACCGCAGGAAGATAAATCGCAAAGTCTTGCGTATTAAAACTTCTTGTCATTCTTGTTCGTCAGTCCACTCAACGTCATTTTTTGTTTCGTACGATTGCTGCTCCCATCCCTCAAGTATTTCGTCGTAATCGTCTAGCTCTTCTTCAAACAACTTATCAATCGCTGCGTCAGTTAATACTTGATTGCTTTTTGCTAGTGCTGCATCAATCAACATTGCATCATCTACGCCATCATCTGCTTCGTCCCTGCTAGCAGTAAAAGTTGCTGAATAGACACTGAACGCATCATCATTTCGTCTCGTGCCATTAGTTGTTGGTACTGCGACTGTGTAATCAGCAACATCTGTTGCATAAGACAAAACCATAGCATCATCACTACACGCTATCTCTATGTCACCAATCAACGGCAAATCCCCAATGCTGTGCAATGCAAGACACAAATCTTTAGCTAAAAAAGTTGCTTTATAGTCAATAGCTGTTGCTGATTGTGTGGCGAATGGAGAAGTAGAGCGATTACGGAATGAGCGATTCACAAAGTCAAAGCCTAGTTCAAATCCGTCTTGCGTAATAGCAAACTCTATTAGTTGATTAGCTGGACGAGTAATGTGGTCTCCATAGCTATCAAGCCATAAGTTAATGTGGTCGTACGCTAGTGTTTGTATATCTATTTTTGCAACAGAAATGCGTTGACGGCAGCTTAACTTATAGCTGCTAGCAAAGAACAACTGCTCATTCGCAGCACCCATTTCTTCTTCAAAATTCCAAAACTCAACAAACGCAAAGTCGCCCTTATCTGCTTTGTTTTCTAAGCGAAGCATATGAGCAGCAAGACCTTCGCGGTTAAAGCGAGGGACAACTGATAAGTTATTTGGGGCATACAAGTTGAAGTCGTGTTGGGACAACATGCGCTGCTCAATCATCTTCCTGCATCGCGTTGGCATGAAACAATCATTAGCCCCGCCGTCAAAGGGATTAGCTTTTAGCTTGGCAAGCGTGACAACGCCACTCCTAGCGTATGTTGGGCTAAGAACAAGCATGTTCTCGCTTGCCAAATACATAACACGCCGATGAATACGCTTCCTTGTATTGTCATCATGCTTTTCAGCACTTAACTCCGTCAGCTTGTCATAGTACTTTTGTAGATTTGATGGCAACGACTGAGTTTTGATAATCTCAAAAAAGCATCGCACCGAGGCTGGCAATGCCTCGTATTGCTTCCTGTATGCATTTACTAACAGCTCACGAATGCCGTAAATGTTTACATCAGCGCCAATCAAATTAAATTGCGAGTTTGTGCGCTTAACTAAAGCCAAGCCATAACCATCGTTATTAGTAACTATTGGCGGATTAATTGTGAGCTGTTGTGAACTGGACTGCTTTGCAAAGTACGCTTCTGCTTCTTTAAGCAATGCAGCTTGACGCATAACGTCAGTAATCTTTACCTGTATTCGAGGTTTGTAAGTTTGATAGATTTGCTGGCTTTGCTGTGGTACTACTTGCACTTGTGACTGAACTTGGGGGTTAGCCACGCTTGTAGCAATAGTTGATGCGACTACTGCTGGCGCTGGAATGGGCGCAGTAATGACAGCCGCTGCTACTGCAACTGGCTGAATGCTATTGATGACACCATGTACACCACCTTGCGCCTTAATGTACCCAGCTAATTTATTAACGCCATCCTTAGCGTAAAGCGGCTTATTTTTTTCGTACTCGTTATGCAATCCGCAAAGGACTGCATTTTTTCTATCAAGGTCGTCTTTATCAATGCCATAGTTGCCATACATCAAGTACAGCAAGCGGCGAAAGCTAGTACCATCATTTGCGTGATTGTGAACACGGCGACTAAGTGTTGGCTTCAATGCTTCTTCTAAATAGCCATCTATAGTTGCAGCAGAACGCCACCATATGTAAATAGCAGAAAGGTTTGCGTACTCGCGCTGATTTGTTTGGGCTACAAGGGTTTGTACAGCAGCACTTTCACCCTGTAACAGAACTAAACGTTTGTTTAAGCTCTGCTTGAGTTGAGAATTATCGTTATCTGCCGCCATATTGCTGCACCAAGCCCTTTAACGTAGCACTAGGCAAAATAGAAGTGTGCGGAATTAAAACGTATGCCCATGCTTTGCCGCCATTGCTTAGCTCATGTTTCGTAGCGTTTTCACACCACGTCACTGCTGCACTTTTCTTAGCAAGTACGTTAGGGTCAGTCATCAAACTAGCCTGCTTAGGTTCGACAATGTACTTGTGCGTGTCTGTCTCAACCACAAAGTCAGGTTCGTAATTAGCCGTATTGCCATTTACATCACGGTAGCTAATAGTGAATTGGTCTCGGGTTGGCTTAAACCATTTCTTCGCATCCGCATCCTTCTCAAGCAAACTAGCAAACATACGCTCACTGTCGCTGCTAAATTTTTGGACTGGATAAGAGCAACGCTCAAAGCCGCCAAACAACATGCCACCAATCTTGTCACGTTCACCTGTAGCAAGCTGCTGGTGTACGTTACGCAACTTTTCATTGCCATCTGCTGTGTAGCTGGTATCCGCGAACGTTTGATAGCCACGGCTAACCACTACGTCATAGCCCTCGTCAGCTTCTTGCCACCAGTGCTGCTGCATTTGTGAGTGGATGTTTTCAGCGTACTTTTTCTGGTTGAACTGCACAACGTTCAAAACCTCATCTTCTGTGCTCAAGTAGCTACGTAGCTTTGCCAGTACTTGCCCTGAAAGTTTGTACAAAATGTCAGCGTGTTCCTCGTAGTTAATGTCTTCAAAATCAACTAGGTTGCGGACAATGTAATTTTCAAAGCGGTCTTCTGTAGCGTATGCGAGGTCTGCATGTATGTGCTGCCTGTCACTTGTACGCATGAACTGAATTAGGATGTTTTGATCGACAGGTTGCTGGTTAATCGCACTCACATCCAAATCAAAATCCTTAAAGCCAGTCCGCACAACACCCTTCGGTCTCACGCTAATACGCGGGATGCCGATATTCAAATCAACAAAACGTTTTGAAATGCTTTTAACAATTGCAGCAATATCAGGCTGTGTAGTTGTTTCAGCAAACTCAGCTTGCGCTGGCTTGTAGGTAGTCTCGTATGCCTTGGTTACTTGCTGCGTGATGCGTTCTTGCACATCAGGTTTAATCAACGATTCAAGGCTTGGCACTTCCGCAACCCTGCGCTCAAAGTCCTTTATTGCCTCAATGTACAAGTTAACGACAGCTTGCTCTTCTTTCGTTTTAAGCACTGGCTTATCTTGTATCTCAAGCACAAACTGCTGCTCTTGGACTGGCTGAGTAGATGGACGACCAATTAGTTGTTCTACTGCTGTTGTGGAAACTGTCACTGCCTTTTTGCCAACTAGGTTCACGTCCTTACCAATGCGAACAACTGAACGGATGATTGAACCTGGCTTGTTAGCCTCGTTAATGATTGCATCGAACTTGTCGTGCGCCACAATGGTTAAGCGGTCAACTGCTGCAACGCCCATACGTTTTGCATACGGCAAACGCAAACCACGCCCAATGCTCTGCTCAACAAGCGTAGTTGAGTTAGCAGCACGTAGCGGAACAATGGTGTAAAGGTTACGCACGTCCCAGCCTTCTTTCAGCTTGTCCACGTGTACAACAATTTCTGTTGGTTCTGCTGGGTCTTCCACAGCTAGCAACCTTGCAATCGTTTCGTCACTTTCTTCGCCACGCTGATTGCTGTGGACAGTGATTACCTTGTCTTTGTAGCGTCCACCAAAAAAGTCATCACGCTTAATGCGCTCAACAATCTTGTCTGCATGGCTTGTGTCCTTAGCAACTACAAGCATGAATGGTTTGACTACAGGCAGATTGTGGTTACGTGCAAACGTAGCCAATTCAATCTTTGTGTCTTCATGCACTACAACGCCATCACGTATCTTCAAGTCTTCTAGCTCTTCTTCGCCGTAGTTGTCAGCGTTAAAGTCTTCACGTGTTGCAACGGCAGGTTCTTTTACAAAGCCATCAGCAATAGCGTTAGCTAAGGGATAGTCATATATAACGTTAGTGAAACGAGTTGCCTTTGTGCCACTCTCAACTTGCGGAGTTGCAGTCAACTCAAGCCCAAGCATCGGCTTCAATTCGTTAATCGCCTTGAATCCAGCACTAGCACGGTAACGATGGCTTTCATCCATAATCATTACCAAGTCATCAAGGCTAGCTAGGTATTCAAAGTAGCTCTGTCCAATGTACTCGCTTAGACGTTTGATGCGAGGAGCTTTGCCACCACGCACCTCACTACTAATCTTGGCTACGTTGAAGACGTTGATAGTAACTTCGTCTTGGTTAAGTCTGCCACTACCAACGTCAATACCGCTATCGTAGTTGTCACCTGTAATAACAAGGGGTGGATTGTTGGCAAATTCCTGCAAGCCATTCAGCACATACTTGGGTGATGCAGGTGAAAAATCCGTAATCAGCTTGTTGTAGATGGTTAGGTTTGGCGCGAGGACAAAGAAGTTACGCACACCGTACTGCGTGTACAGCAATGACATGAAAGCGCCCATCAGCCTTGTCTTACCAACACCAGTTGCCAAAGCAAAACACAGTGAGACAAATTCACGGTCAAAACTAGCAACGTTGGTGTACACCTCTTGCACCTTTGCAAGTTGTGCAGCCAAGTCACCATCTTTTTTTGGTGGGCACATCTCAAGCACGTGCGCCAAGATTTCCAGACTATCGCGCTGAGGCTGACGCAAACTAAGGCGTGAAGCAATAGCATTCACATTACGTTTGCTTTGGTCGTTAAGGCTGTAGAAGGTTTCCATTGCTACTCCATTCACTCAGCATCGCCAAACAAGTCAGCTTCTTTGCTAGCAGCTTTCTTGTTGGCAACGGGAGTAGTTTCATCATCATGCGCTGCTATTGGCAGACTGGTTATGTTTAGGCTGTAATCGTCTTTACCCCACTCACATTTCGCAAGCAAAGCATTTGGCATCTTTTTGATAGTCAGGTTTGTTAGCTTGTCGTTCAACATTGCAGCACTTGCTTTGTAGGCAGCACAACAAACAAGCAACGTGCGGTCATTGCCAACTTCTTCGCTCAAAGCTACAAGCTGGTCTTCTGTCAGCGTTTGCGTTGTGACGTAAATGAAATCAGTCTCTGTGCTGTATCCGTGTGCCCACCAATCACTATCGCTTGGACTGTATGTGAAGCCTTCATGTTTGCATACAGCAGCAGCAAGCATGTTGGCATCGTATTCTTTGTTAATTACCCAATTACCCCATTTGTCTTTTTCAAGCAGCGATGGTGCGAGCTTGTAGTAACGGAAACCGCCGCCGCCTTTCCAATTAACAGCTTCTGTAATGCCACCAGAGTCTTCACCGTCAATCACCTTTTTGAGACGAGGTATGACGTGAGTATGGCAATGCTCGCCAAGCTCAACCATAATCCAGCGCCTACCCATCTTGTGCGCTACTGCTCCAGTAGTACCAGAGCCGGCGAACGAATCAAGAACAATATCCCCTTTGTTTGTTGCAATATGCAAAATTCGTTCAAGCAATCTCTCAGGCTTCGGGGTATCAAAGGCATTGTCCCCCCCAAACAAATTGTTAATTTCTTTTTTTGCTTCTTGGTTATGTCCTACGTCTGCATTCGTCCACCAAGTCCAAGCATTCTGTCCAGTAATTTCAGTTAGATAAGTTTTTTTACGAGGAACCCCTAGTCCATCCTTACCAAACCATATCCTGCCAGCAGCAATCTCCTCATCCATTCTTTCTTTAGTAAAGCGCCAACATAAGTTGTTTGGAAGTTCAATTACGCGACCCGCTGGAGTTGTTAATTTATAGAACTGACTTGCCGCTCCATGTCCAGCTTGTGCTGTGCAATCAGTAGATGCCCACGGGCCACGAGGATCGTTATCGGGGTTCTTGAAATCTTTTTTTCTTGATTCACTTACATTAAGCTGGTTAAACGCTTGATGCAACATTGGAGTTTTGCCATACACAAGAATATGGTCATGCGCTGCTCCAAGCCTTAAACGATTGTCTGGCGAAATTCTCTTTTGCCACAACACATTTGCTATAAAGCAACTTCTTCCAAAAATTTCATCGCACAACACCTTTAAGTAGTGTGCTTCGTTATCGTCGATCGAAATCCAAATTGTTGCATCGTCAGTCATCAGCCTTTTTAAGAGCTGCAACCTGTCACGCATCAAGCTAAGCCACAAAGAATGCTCTAGCCCGTCGTCGTAATGTGTAAATGCTGAGCCAGTGTTGTACGGTGGGTCAATAAACACACATTTGACTTTACTTGAATATTCTTGTTCAAGCGCCTTCAACGCCAACAAGTTATCACCAAAAATCAACTTGTTATCAAACAAATCATGCTGGCTATGCTTTTGTTTTGCGTGATACGAATACTCTGCATCTTCAATTAACATTCGCGGCTCTAACTTTGCCACGTCATCTTTGCCAATCCAAGTTAGCTCAAGTTTTTGTTTTCCAGCCATTTTTATTTCAAGCTCCATTTCACAGCAAACAGTTTCACGGTATTCACTGTGCATTGCAATTGTCTTTCAACTTTATTAATCAACGTATCACGTTGTACGTCAATATCATCCTGTGCTTCATACAAGCTCCTGCGTTTTGCATTTCTGCTCTGCTCTAAATCACGCAAACGCTTTTGCTGTTCCAGTTTTGCAGCAAGGGACATTGAAGCAGATGCAGACTTCTTTGCCTCCTTAATGTCCTTGTCCAACTGTTTAATCTCAGTCTCAAGCCCAAACTTCAAATCGTCAGCCCAACTGTCCAGCTTTGCAGTCTCTTCTTCAAAGTACTGTGCGTTGCGCTCGTCTAGCTTCCTAGCCACTGTGTCACGCTGCTTTGTAGCTGCAATATCAAGCTGTTGCGTTGGAGGTAAGGCAGAAGTTGGTAGTGCAGCATTGCAGTAAATCGCCATCAAACGCTCAGTCAACTCAGCATCCAGCACTTCGCCGCCATCAGTAATAGCCGTAAGCACTAGGAAGTCTTCATCTTCAATGCTGCTTACGGTAATTTTTTCAGCAACAACCCAACCAGTGCTACCAATGTACTGTTCTAGTGCGCTAATTTTGAATGGGTATGCGTTGTAGTCCAGCTCAAGCTCAACGCTGCTATCCAAGTCACGTCCAATTGCGTTGTCAACAATCCAACTTGCAAGCGGACTAGTTTCAGCAAAAAAGTGCTGCTCCTTCTTGTCTGCTTCACGCCAATCCAAGTTGTAAACGCCTGTAGCAGCATTGCTGTTGGGCGGGCTGCTGTTTAGAACAAACTGCGTGTTGCCATTAAATACAGCACACTCAGCAAGCTCAGTACGTGCAAGCGACATCATTAACGCACTACGCTTGTCCAGCATGGCTTTGGTTTGGTCGTGGCTAACTTTAAGACGTGCATTCACTTCTTCGTCAAAGTTTTCCAATAGCTTCAAACGTGTTGTTTCAAGTGCCGCTTTAATTTGTTCGTCTAGCTCTTGTTGAATTTCATCAAACGCATGTTGAATTTCATCTGCTGTGCGACATGTTTGGTAAACACCAGCAATCCGTTTTTCAATGTCAACGCCACTTTCAATCACGCCAAGCACTTCGTCACTTGCGCCAAACACGCCATCAAATAACTTAAATTTCTCAGCAAGCAACTGGTACACACGTTGGTCTGCTGCATTGCGCTTGTTGAGGAAGTTGACGACAACAACATCAAATTTTTGACCATAACGATGACAACGACCGATACGCTGCTCTACGCGCTGCGGATTCCACGGCAAGTCGTAATTAACAACAAGGGAACAGAACTGCAAGTTCACACCCTCTGCTGCGCTTTCAGTAGCAATCAAAATTGTTGCGCTATCCCTGAAGTGCTCAACAATTGCTGCCTTCATGTCAGCAGATTTTGAACCCGATACCTTGTCACTGCCAGCGTGTCGCTTTACCCAATCAGCGTAAATTGCTTTGGACTGTGCATCAGCATTGCTGCCGTTCATCATGCAAATCTTGCCCTCAAAGCCACTACGAGCAAGTAACTCTGCAAGGTAACGTTGTGTGCGTGTTGATTCAGTAAACACCACAGCTTTCTTTGCTGCGCCAATCTGTTCTAGCTTGTTAAACGCTGTGCCAAGCACTTTCAATAACGCAGCACCCTTAGCGTTGTCGCGTATGTTACTGGCTAGCTTTGCATACTCACGCAACTCTTCCAATTCAAGTCGCAAGTCCTGTAGCTCTTCTGCTGTCAGCTTCTCACTAGCAGCATCAACTGTGTCTTGCCCAAGCTCATCAGCTAACTCGTCCAGCCCTTCAACTTCGCCTTCAAGTAGTTCTAGGACTGACTGCCTTGCCTGCGCTCGTTCAAGTCGCTCAACTAATTTTTCAAGCGTTGATGCAATGGCGTAGCTACTAGAAGCAAGCAACTTACGCAGCACAAGCGTCATCAATGTGCGCTGGCTACGTGGCAATGCGTTTAGCTTTTCACGTTGCAAGTACGCTGAAACTTGTTCATACAGTCTATGTTCATCATCGCTTGGGATGAACTCTTCCGTCATTGCCACACGTTGCGTGAACTTGATGTACTCAAGCACTTGCTTGCGGAGTGTGCGTTGGCAAAATGGTTTGATGCGTTCTTTAAGCCGTGAATTGCGTAATGCTTCGTTCACGCCACGCACGTACTGCTCCTTAAAGCTAGTAATGTCACCAAACACATGCGGGTCGATGATGCTCACTAAGCCGTACAGTTCAAGCAAGCTGTTTTGGAGTGGCGTAGCTGTTAGCAGCAGCTTGGGCGCATCAGCCACAACTTCTGCAATTGCAGCAGCCATCTTGTTGCCAGTCTTGTACACGTTACGCAGCCTGTGCGCTTCATCAACTACAACCAAGTCCCAAGCTATGTCTTCAAGCACATCAGCTTTGTTTGCTGCGAAGTTGTAGGAGCAGATGAGAAGCGTATCGCCACTTGCTAGCTTGCCATCCTTTTTCAACTGTTTGTAGCTAGTGTTTTCCAAAATAGTGCTTGGGATGCTGAACTTGTCCATCAACTCCTGTTGCCACTGCTTGCGTAGCGTTGCGGGAGCAATGATTAGCAACTTGCGCTTACGTTCAGCCCATTTTTGCGAGATGACGATGCCAGCTTCAATCGTCTTACCTAAACCAACTTCATCAGCCAATATCACGCCTTTGCTAAGCGGACTGCGGACAGCAAACAACGCCGCATCAACTTGATGTGGGTTCAAGTCAACGCGAGCTGAGGCTATTGCGTGACTGAGCTTGTCAATGCTGTTAGCTGGCTGCCTCAACGTAAGCTGAGTGGCAAACAGTTTGGCTTGATGATGTGAGTATGGGCGCATGGTGTTGAGCTTTACTCTTGCTCATCCTCCAAACGCAAACGTCTAGCAGTTAGCGTTTCGTCTTCGTATTTCCAATAGTCACTGCCGCTAACAGCTGCCCATGTGTAGCCCAGCTTTTGAACAGCAAGTAGTGCCGCTTTGCTTGGCGACATGATTTGATTTTGAAAATCCACCTCACCATTAGCTACAACTGTACAAGTGACAGCTTCATCCTTAACAAACACAAGCGTTGCGCCAACAGGAATTCCTAGCTCAGTAAATTTAAGGCGTGAGCGTCTGTCTTGCGCCACAGCAGCTTTTTGCAATGCTTGAACATCACTTGCATCAACCACTACGTCATTTCTGGGGGTAACGTCTTTTGGATTGGCAATCATTATTGCTGCGCGAACTTGGTTGGGATCAACGCGGAAGAATTCGCGGTTATTTCTCACACGCTTGTCCGCAAATGCTTTGTGTAGGTGAGCCTCAACGTAAGCGCAGTCAGCTACCTCACCAGCAAAAAAGCATTGGAATGGCAAAGGGATGCTTGTGTTGTCCAGCTCTTTAATTCGTTGTTCAACGCTTGTAGTTGTCCTGCCAATCTTTACAAGCCCATCCATCGCTTCATTAGTCAGTACGTAAACAATCTCAGCCATAGTTACCCCGCAGATTTTTTAGTTTTGGTTGTTGCTTGGGCTTTGGTTGCCTTAGTTTTCGCTTGCTCAACATAGCCACGCATAAACTGGCGAAGTACTTGTGCAGCAGGTATGTGTTGGGTTTGGCAAACGGAAATGAATTCTTCTCGCAAGTCCTGTTCAACCCGTATTCGCATTCCAGCGTCTTTCATACTGCCTCCGTGTCTCCAATGTGTATCCACTTTACCACATGGTGACTGGCTTAGAAATGCAAACATCGCAAATTGCGACATTTGGGTATAGACAATGGCTGTGGTCAAAAATCACCACCTCAAAAGCATAAGTACTCCCCAGCAATTTTTTACGCAGCTGGTTTTTTGTGGGCTACAACCCTTTTTCAGCGCAAATTCACCGTTTTACAAGCCCTACAAGCTGCGCTAGTGCCAGCCCAGCTACCCAAACCAGTAAAAACTGCTGCAAACGCTTGTAAGGCTTGTGTGCAAGCCTGTCCAAAATCGTGGCACTTTAGCCACGAAAAACAGCTAAATAGCACTGATAAGGTTTTGCTGAAAACCTTATCAGTTGAGCTAACCCCAAGTAAACATTGAAGAAAATTTAGGGGCAAAAAGAGGTAGGAATTTTGCAGATACGAAAACATACTGTGTGTACGAAATTAATAGCAGAGGAAGTACACATGTCAAAGCAAGCTAAAACCCTAAACGAACGTGATTTACAGCGTTTGCTTGAATACGTGGGCAAAACGAAAAACGCAAAGCGCAATCGCGCAATCATTCTGCTCACGCACTTTGCGGGTATGCGGATCGGCGAAGTTGCTGCTGTACGTGTTTGTGATGTGCTTGCTAGCGATGGAACTGTGCGCGATGAAATTAACTTGAGCGCAGCACAAACAAAAGGCAACCAAAGCCGTACTGTGCTGCTTAGCGAGCGTATGCAAGCTGAAATGGCTGCTTACATGCAAACTGTACGTGTACGCGACAGCAAGCAAGCATTGTTTGCTACACAACGCAGCGCAGCATTCACAGCAAACTCACTCACACAAATTGTGAACGGACTTTACAAGCAAGCTGGATTTGACGGCGCTAGCAGCCATAGCGGGCGTAGAACGTTTTTAACAAACTTGGCTGAAAAAGGCGTAAGCACCCGCGTAATGATGGCGCTTGCTGGACACAGAAACATGGCTACAACGCAACGCTACATTGACTTGCGCCCAGGTGTATTGCGGAACGCTGTTGAACTTGCTTAATTTAGCTATACGCTGTTACGGACAATACTTCCTTCGATAACTTCGTAATCGCTTAGGGCGTTTGTACGCATCTTTTCACGTGTTGTACGGTAGTAAGTCTTTTCAATCTGTGCCACGCTTGTACCGCACATTTCAGCAATGGATGCCATATCAACGCCGCTATTAACTTTGTGAGTAATGTAGGAATGCCTAAAGCTGTAGTGAACAATTCCACGACCAGCAACATCAGCAATTTCAGCACGTTCAAGCAAGTTATCGAAATGCACATATATTGCTCTTGGTGTGATTGGTGTTTCTCCATCAACGCTAAAAATTAGCTCTTCACCAATTAGTTTTTGTATCGCAAGGAAATTCTTTAACAAGAACAGCTCTGTCTTCTCTGTGTAATTTATAGGCGTTTCCTTGTATTTGATACGCTTTGCAGCCATGTGCAATAAATGAAATACATACCCATCATCACCAACCATGAACTGACGAGTTCGCCTTACCTTGCTTATTGCTCCCGGCACGGTAATTTCAAATAATGCATCAGGCGACTTTGCACCCTTTGCTTTCTTTAATTGCAGCATTTCAGTGGACTTGATGTTCTTCCACTTCAATTGCAGCATTTCACCACGGCGCATCCCAGTCAACATCGCAATGCCATTAAAGCAGCCGCAAACTGCCTTTGTCGTGTTGTTTTTATCGTTCTTGTCGTCTGCTGGTTCGCGGATGTAAACACGTAGAACCTTAGCCATTCGGTCAAGCTCATCCTTTGTAAAAACAGGACGTTTAAGCGCCAAATCACCTGCATCGATAGGCTTTAGCTTTTTGAAGTCAAACGCTTCAATGTAGCTCTCGTTCTTCTTAAACAGCCATGACACCATTGCATTTATGGTGCTTTGTTCGTTAACGATTGTGCTTTGGCTGATTTTGATTTCGTTGCGCTTCTTTGTTTGGCGGCGCTCGTGAAAGTAGTTCTCACAGTCTGTTCTGTGCATCTCTTTCAGTTTTGTGTCTTTGCCAATAAATTTAAGCCAATGCGTAAGGTGCGTAACGATAGTTTTGTAGCGACCTTCTGTAATTAGCTCTGCTTTGATGTCTTTCTTGCGCTGCTCTAGGTAAAGCTCAACGCCTTGCTTTGTTGTGAGAGAAAAGTAAGTTTTTCCAGCAAGCTCCATTGCCATAAGCTCGTGGTACTGCTTTTTGGCTTTATCAATTGCTGTATCTCTGTTGCGTGTTCTTAGGCTGAAACGGGCGTACTTCTTTTCCTTAAGTAGCCACATACGCATTTGCCAGTAGTCACCCCTTTTATAGATGACTGCCTCATCGTAAATTGGTATTTCGTCGTCAGCGTATTCAGTTTTTTTGAGTGTCATTTGGGGCGCAGGAGCACTTACGAAAATCAATAAGCACTTTTTTGTGTAGGTTTACGTGCAACTGTAAAACCTGCGCCCAATAAAATCAACGACTTTTTTATTGTGTGTCACTTTTGTGTAAGTTGCAATTCCTTATAAATCAACAACTTACAATGCAAAAACTACTCCCACTCTATGGTGGCCGGCGGTTTGCCAGAAATGTCATAGACCACGCGATTGATGCCGCGCACTTCGTTGATGATGCGATTGGATACCCGGCCTAATAAATCGTAAGGCAATTCGGCCCAGTGTGCGGTCATGAAGTCACTGGTGATTACGGCGCGCAAGGCAACCACGTAGTCGTAAGTGC
>SXGU01236129.1_pt1 | contig 18801 bp, 20 predicted proteins | sample 3174531 | NCBI WGS metagenome assembly SXGU01 (sample SAMN11356863, study PRJNA531348) | freshwater metagenome | isolation source: freshwater sample F1-140 | place: China: Fuxian Lake, Yuxi | collected 2017-12-25 | reverse complement strand
TTGCGGCAAGGTTTGCTCACTCGAAATCCTGTTTGTTTGGCTTTTTTCATCTGTGACAAGACGCATTAAAACCAATAAAGACAAGGGTTTCGAGCTTTTTAATATAATTCGACAGTTATATCACGCTTGTTTTAGGTCTAGACCTCATTGAGGTAGTAACACCGTTCGGCCGTTGCTACCTCGTGAACAGTCGTTGGCCGTGGCCTTAAGCCGCGACCCAGAGGTCACCAACCGGTTGATCCAACAGGCACTCTATTATTTGGGTATAAGCTCGCTAAAGCATGACTTTGACCGAAAACTGGTGGACCGGGGCGATTGATTGGACGACTCCGGCTGGAGTTCTGCTCCGCCGGTTCGTCGCTTCCTTGCCCCGCGATCGAGCCTGGCTTTGAGTTAAGCTTCAGAACCAGTCCACGCTGGCGACAACGAGCCAAATCGATCCAATTCAACCAAGTTACCCTGACCATTCCACATCCCATCGACATTTTGATCGGAAAACTGGCACGTCTGGAACCTAAAGACTTGGAAGCCTTCAGGCGCACCCTCGAGTTGACCGGGCATCCCACTCCGGATGAACTGCAGCGGGAGCTTCAAATCGCAGTGGATTTGTTCCGGCCTGAATTCGATGAAAGCCCGCCAAATTGTTATCCAGAAAACACCCGCAAGCTGTGGCGCGAAGTTTTCCAACAAGACATTGATGTCCGCGAGCAGATTATCGAACCCGCCGTTGCCAAGCGGAAGATGGGTTTTGGGGAAATCCCCCCCAATTACAAGGCGGCATTGAATCGAAAGAACCCTGCCGCCTGATTGAATAGCGCCACAATTCGGAATAGCGCCACAATTCCGCAACACGGACGTCTCCATGCCGATTCCTTCGAATCCCTAGCCGAATCCCGTGCTTCTGGATTGGCGATGCCCGTGGCTCATTGCATGTTCCCGGGGTGTTGCACGACATCGACTCCGGTCCGGCGTCCACCGCCAATGCCATCATTATTCGCGGTGCGCGCGAACATAACCTCAAGAACATCCATCTGGATATTCCTCGAGGAAAATTTGTGGTGATCACGGGTGTCAGTGGCAGTGGCAAGAGCACTCTGGCTTTCGATCTGTTGTTTTCGGAAGGCCAACGCCGATTCCTCGATTCCATGAACGCCTACGCGCGCCAGTTCGTTGAACAGCTCGCACGCCCCGACGTCGACACCATCTCCGGGCTGCCACCAACCGTCAGTATCGAGCAGCGCAATTCCCGTGGCGGCGGCAAAAGCACGGTTGCCACCGTCACAGAGATTTATCATTTCATTCGATTGGTGTTCGCCCGTTTGGGAACCCAGTTTTGTCCCGACTGCGAAGTGCCGGTAGCCGCACAAACCGCCGACCGAATTCTCGAAAACCTGAAGGAACAAGCCCGGCGAAGTGGCAACCTGATTTTACTCGCACCCCTGGTGAAAAATCGCAAGGGGTTCCATACCGATATCGCCACCTGGGCATTGCGGCATGGATATAAGGAACTGCGCGCGGACGGCAACTTCCACGACCTGGACCTACCCTTTCGACTCGATCGCTTCCGCGAACACGATGTCGAAGTCGTCACCGGCGAATTATCACGCCGCGGAGCGGTCCTCACCGCTGGCAATATCCCCGAAACGCCACAGCAGTTGGTAGACGCCACCCTCAAGCTAGGGAAAGGCGTCCTGTTTAGTCTCGATTCCAAAGGGATGCTCCACGTGCATTCCACGGAACGTTCGTGTCCAAAGTGCCGTCGCAGCTTCGAACCCCTCGATCCCAAAAACTTCAGTTACAACTCCTCCCAAGGCTGGTGCCCGAAATGCCGTGGATTCGGTGAGCTGTTTTATCTTCCCGACGTCGAACGTGGCGCGAATGCGGATTCGATCGAGGAGAGTTGGTGGGGGTGGCAGGAGGGAAAACGCGAGGCCTGCCCCGAGTGCCGCGGTGCTCGCCTGAAACCTGAGGCGCGGGCTGTCCGCTGGGTGGTCAGTTCCGGCAAACGCCGTGCTAGCCCAGCCGCCAGTGCTCCCACAATAGACACGTTCGCCCAGTTTTCCGTCGATGAAGCTCACCAATACGTCCAGCAGCTGAAACTCTCGGGCCGCGATGCCGAAATCGCCCGGGATATTGTCCCGGAAATTCGCGAGCGACTTCGATTCCTGAGCGATGTCGGATTGGGGTATCTCCAACTCGGGCGAGGCGTCACCACCTTGAGTGGCGGTGAGAATCAACGGATCCGCCTCGCGGCCCAACTAGGTTCCAACCTGAGCGGCGTCCTATACGTGCTCGACGAACCCACCATCGGGCTTCATTCCCGGGACAACGATCAACTGCTCCATGCCTTGGCCCGGTTGCGCGAGCGCGGAAATTCGTTGGTGGTCGTCGAGCACGATGAAGAAACCATGCGCCGGGCCGATTACGTCATCGATCTGGGCCCCGGAGCCGGAGTGACCGGCGGCCAGGTAGTGGCGTTGGGATCCCTCGCTGAGTTGGAGCTTAACCCCGCATCCGTCACCGGCCTGTGCTTGCGCGCCCCTCAACCCATTCCTGCCCGTGGACAGCGACGTCTTGTCCCCAAGCGCACCCCAAAACGAAGCAAGCCATCCAGCAAGGCTGCGAAGGATCTCGGCAACACGGTGGATTGGTTGACGGTTCACCATGCGACCACCCACAATCTCAAGGACCTTACGGTTCATTTCCCGCTCGGGCGATTTGTCGTGGTGACGGGTGTCAGCGGTTCGGGCAAAAGCACGCTCATCAAGGAATGCCTTCTGCCTTGGATCACCGAGGCGCTTTCGAAAACCAAACGCGGGGGCAAATCAAAACCGAGTCCCAACCTGTCAGGGGATGAATTCATCGGCGCCGTGCATGAAGTCGATCAAAACCCCATAGGTCGCACCCCACGTTCCACTCCGGCCACGTATGTGGGTTTCTTTGACGAAATCCGCGCCCTATTCGCCCAAGTTCCCGCCGCCCGAATGCGCGGTTACGGTCCCGGGCGGTTTAGTTTCAACAGCGCTCAGGGTCGTTGCCCGACCTGCGAAGGTGCAGGAAACATCAAACTCGAGATGAACTTCCTGCCTCCCGCGTTCGTGAAATGCGAACTGTGCCAAGGCGCTCGATTCAACCCGGAAACCCTCGATATTGAATATGGCGGCCGCAATATCGCCCAGGTACTGGACTTGAGTGTTGCCGAGGCCATTCAGTTCTTTTCCGCCATCAACAAAATCCGGCGCCCACTCGAAGCGCTTCATGACACCGGCTTGGACTATCTCAAGCTCGGCCAGACTTCCCCGACACTGAGCGGTGGAGAAGCCCAGCGGGTAAAACTCGTGAGCCATCTGCTCACTGGACTCAAAGCCGGTGCCCGGGTTGCTGATTCTCTCGAAACCCGATTCCTCCGGGGCCCATCACGGGGCAGTTTGTTTGTTCTAGAGGAACCGACCATCGGCCTACACATGCAAGACGTGCAGCGGCTGGTCGAGGTTATCCAACGATTGGTCGATGCCGGTCATTCCGTGATCGTCATCGAACATAACCTCGACCTCATTGCCGAAGCAGACTGGGTCATAGATCTTGGACCCGAGGCAGGTGCCGCCGGCGGCGAGATTGTTGCCGAAGGAACACCGGAGCAGCTGGCGAAGGCCTCCAAATCCCACACAGGCCGATTCCTCAAAGACCACCTCCAAGCAAAAGCCCGAAGGAACGGGTGAAGCCGTTGGTCAATTTTCGCCGACAGGAACCGACACACCAAAAAGTGAGTGACACTCTCTAAAAGGCAAAGGCGCAGACTCGTCATGCTTGCGGCGTGACCACGCGATTCCCTACGATCAACCCAGCAACACGAATGAATATCATGGGTCGCCTTCGATTTCTGCACCGCGCCTGGAAAGCGCGCCGGAAGAATGAGCGGGCCGAAATCGCTTCCCTGCTGGCGCGGATCCATCCTGGAGACACGGTCGTGGACATCGGTGCGCACAAAGGCAGCTACTTGTATTGGCTCCGTCACGCGGTCGGCAACTCCGGCAACGTCCTCGCCTTCGAACCGCAACCGGCACTCGCCAACTACCTTCAAGACGCCGTCGATAGTACCGGATGGCAAAATGTCACCGTGTACAACCAAGGTGTCTCCTTGAAACCTGGTTTCCTGGAACTCCACATCCCCGGGGCCTCCGGAAACATCTCGCCCGGGGCTTCCTTCGAAACGGCTGCTGCGACCCGAGGGGAATCCCACCCCCTGCGGATCGAAGTAGTGTCACTCGACACCCTGTTTACCAGATCCAACGCGCCGACCTTCATCAAATGCGATGTGGAGGGTCACGAAATGGCAGTATTCCAAGGCGGGGAAACGTTGTTGCGCCGAGCCCACCCCACCTTGCTGTTTGAATGCGAAGCCCGACATCTCAATGGCAAACCCGTTCGCGCTGTCCTTCAGTTGCTCGAAGGTTGGGGTTACGCCGGCCATTTCTTCGGGACCAACGGATTGCAACCCGTTTCGGAATTCAACGAAGAGGTCCATCAGAACGCCACCGGTGATCGATTCTGGGATCGCCCGGACTATTGCAACAACTTCTTGTTCTCGGCTCTCTAATGCCCCCCCTCCCGATCAGCGTCTGCCTGATTTCCGGCGCCGAAGCACTTCGGATTGGTCGTACGCTCGCTTCCGTCCGTGGCTGGGTCGCGGAAATCATCGTGGTCCTCAATCAAGAGGTGAACGATGGCACCGAGGAAATCTGTCTTCAGCAAGGTGTCCGTGTTTTCCGAGAACCCTGGAAAGGGCATGTTCTCCAAAAAAACTCGGCGGCGGATAAGGCCTCCCAACCCTGGATTTTTGGACTCGATGCCGACGAAGTAGTGACACTGGAATTGCGTCGAGAACTCACGGATCTCTTAAGTCACCCCACGGACGCCAACCCCGGTGTCGCCGCCTATTCTGTCCCGCGCCTCTCCTTTTACGCAGGAAAATGGATCCGCCATGGGGACTGGTATCCAGACCGGAAGACACGCCTTTGGCGCCGTGGCCATGCCCATTGGACTGGTTTGGATCCCCACGATTACGTCGATGCCGATGACGCCGTCCGTCCACTGCGTTCACCCCTGGAACATTATAGCTACGACAACCTCGACCATCATGTGGCCAAACTCCGCAGCTATGCTGATATCTCGGCTCGCGAAGCCCTTAAAGCCGGCAAGAAAGCGCGCCTAGCCGACCTGGCCTTCCGACCGCCATGGCGTTTCATTCGTGGGTATGTGATCCGGCGAGGATTTCTCGACGGCGTCGCCGGATTCCAAATCGCGTGGATGACGGCACTGCTCGCCTTTTTGAAGTACGCACGCATGGTTGAACTCGAACGAGAGAGCGCGCGGCTTCACAAGGCACCGTGATGGAACGTCCCACTCAGCCACTGCGTGTCTTGCAGCTAAACTCCATGTTCAGCGGCGGCGGGGTCGACAATCAAACGCTCGAACTGAGCCAGGCACTGCAGGAGCGAGGGCATTCGATCACACTCGCTGTCGCTGCAGGCAGTCGTTGGGAACCGCGGGCCCAGGCCCTGAGGCCCGGAATTCGCGTGGAATCCTTTCCAGGCAAAAGTCCATTGCGCAGTGCACTCATGCGCACCGTGATTCGTTTGTTGCGCCGCGATCGCTGCCAAATCCTCCATATCCATCAAGGACGCGACTATTGGCCGGGCATTATTGCTGCGAAACTCGCCTTTTGCAGCACACGCGTGGTCATCACGCGTCACCTCATGACCCGCCCTCGCGGATTCAGCCGACGGTTCCTGCTGCGCATGGCGCACATCCTGCCAGTATCTCAAGCCGTTCAACGCGTGCTTGAATCCGAATTAGTTGGAGATCACCACCGACTTCACCACGTGCCGGGCGGTATCGACATCGACCGATTTAAGCCCCTCTGCCAGGCCGACGGTGAGGCCATCCGACGCCACCATCATTGGTCAACGGAGCACGTGGTTTTTGGTGTGGTGGGGATGTACGAACCGCCACGGGGCAAAGGTCAGTTCGAATTTCTCGAAGCGGCTGTTCGCGTGCTTAAAATCCATCCCAACGCCCGATTTGTGCTCGTGGGACAAGGCGGATTGCGATCGGAGATTGAACAATTCCTGGCGCGTGAACACATTACCGACCGCGTCACGCTCACCGGGTTCACGGAAAACATGCCTGCGGTCATGTCGGCACTCGATGTCTTGGTGCATCCCACCACCGGCACGGAGGCCTTCCCGCTAGTCATTCTGGAAGCGATGGCCAGTGCCAAACCTGTGATCGCCTCCAATCTGGATGGCATCCCCGAACAGATCACGGAAGGTCAAGAGGGGTTCCTCGTGCCCAAAACCGATGTCGCGGCACTCGCTGAGCGCATGAGCCAACTTGCCGCGGATCCCGGACTCAGGTCCCGCATGGGCCAACAGGGACACCAACTTGTGTCTCATTGTTTCACGCGTCATCACCTGGGTGAAAACACCGAACGTATCTATCGGGCAATTCTCTGAGGGGAACCGGCACTACGTCAAAACATCTAAAATCGGGGTCGCGCTTACCGAGGAGGCTTCCGCAACCCCACCCGGTCGACCCACTTACCAATATCTGCTCCGCCAAGTGACCCTGTCCCTCTGACCAGAGCGCCCGTCCTGAATGGAAGTCCCGTGGAGATCCAACTGCACTCTGGGTTGACGTGGGAGGGGTCCGCCGTATTGTCCCGCCGTTCTGAACATGGAAACTGCTTCCTCAGCCCGGAAATCTTCCGAGGCGTTGTCGTCCTCCAAGTTGGCAAACTTGAAGGAGTTCCGTTCCGCAGGCCGCGGTTACTGGCACCAGGTGCCGGACCACGACTGGAATGATTGGAAGTGGCAGCTCAAGAACCGAATCACCTCAGTCGCCCAGCTGGAAAAACTGTTGCCAACGCTCTCCCCTGAAGAGCGGGCTGGCGCGATGCTCGCCGGTGACTCAAAACTCGCCCTGGGTATCACTCCGTACTTCTTCAATCTGATCGATCCAGCGAATGAAGAATGTCCCGTCCGGCGGCAGGTGGTTCCCCGAGTGGAGGAAACCCATACCGCCCCTTGGGAACTGTCGGATCCTGTCGGCGAAGATTCCCATTCACCCGTTCCGGGTCTGGTTCATCGCTAGCCCGATCGCGTCCTGTTCCTGGTAACCGATCGCTGCGCGTCGTACTGTCGCTATTGCACCCGATCACGCCTCGTCAGCAACGCCAGTGGGTACGACTTCCATCCGGAATTCGAACGTCAAATCGCCTACATCGAACAGCATCCTGAAATACGGGATGTGCTGTTGAGTGGTGGTGACCCACTCATCTTTAGCGATGAAAAGTTGGAGTTTCTACTCGCGCGCCTTCGCGCCATCAAACACGTCGAATTCCTAAGGATCGGCACGCGTATCCCCATCTTCTTGCCCCAACGCATCACGCCCGCCTTGTGCGCGATGCTGAAGCAGTACCACCCCTTGTTTGTCAGCGTTCATGTGAACCACCCACGTGAGCTCACCACGGAAGTGCAGGCTGCCTTGGGCCGACTCGCCGATGCCGGCATTCCCTTGGGAAATCAGTCGGTTCTTTTGCGTTACGTTAATGACGACGCCACGGTCATGAAAGCACTTGTCCAGAAACTGCTCATGTGCCGGGTGCGTCCGTATTATCTCTATCAGTGCGATCTGATCCAGGGCTCGGCTCACCTCCGTGCGAGCGTGGAGAAAGGACTGCAAATCATGGATGAATTGCGCGGCTGGACTACCGGCTACGCCATCCCTCAGTACGTCATCGACGCCCCGGGCGGTGGCGGAAAAGTTCCCGTCAACCCAGGCTACATCCTCAGACGCACTCCCGAGCGCGTCATCTTCCGGAATTTTGAAGGCCGCGTTTTTGAATACCCCGAAGCGGTGAATGAAGTCCGTTACCAACCGGAAGATACCTGCGTCGGCTGCGCCAAGGATTAAACCACCTTCAGGATTTCAGTCGAGCGGCGGCTTCGTCGCCCAGCATCGCGGCTTCGCGTGGGATCCTTTGGAGATCGAGGATTCGAGGATGGGAATCATGGAATATTCCAGCGCGCAACTGCAATTGGTGGCCCCTAACACGACCCCAAGCGGCCACGGCGCTCTGGCAGCCACCGCCCAGTCCGCGCAGAAACGCACGCTCCGCAATTACCGAGAACCACGTGTTGACATGGTTCAGTGCCTGACACACCTCGGCAATGGCCGCATCGCCCGTTCGAACCTCCAGTGCCACAGCTCCCTGACCCACCGCTGGCAACATCTCTTCCGGTTCGAGAATCGTTCCAAAGATGCCCTCTGGCGGCACCTCGACAGCAGTCCTCGCGGCCACCGTCAATCGAGGGTCAACGCGCAATAGACCTTCGGGACTGAAATCCAGATGCAACCGGCTGAGGCCAGCCATCGCCAAAATCGTGGCCTGAAAATCCTGGATCTCCGCCAACTTCTTCAAACGCGTTCCCACATTGCCTCGAATCTCAACGATCCGGAGATCCGAACGCCAGGCACGCATCTGTGCGGCACGACGCACGCTGCTGGTAGCAATCGTCGCCCCCTCAGGAACCCGAGCCAATCCCTTCGCCACCGGTTCAATCCGGCGGGTCTTACCCCCCGGACTCCATTCCTGGGTCACTTCGGGACGGTACCCAACCCATTTTTGGGTCCGATACAACAAGACATCGCGGACATCGGCACGCCGCCCCACCGCACCTAACATCAAACCCTCGGGAAGTTCCGTCGGAAGGTCCTTCAGACTGTGCACCGCAATGTCAATTTCGCGGGCTTCCAGCGCGACCTCCAATTCCTTGGTAAACAACCCTCGTGGCAACGACACATCCGGTTGGCTCATGGAAGCCGTTTGAAGTTTGTCTCCGGTGGTTTTAATGATTCGGAGCTCGAAACGGCGTTTCGAAAGGGCAGCTTGAGCTTCCTCCATCACACGCCGCGCCTGCGCTAATGCCAGCGCGCTCCCCCGAGTGCCAATGACGATCGGTCGGTTCAATTCGGTTTCGGCAGCCATGGATTGGGATGAATTTCTAAGTGAGTGGGTGTAAGCCAATGGGAACGGATCAGGCACGTTCCGGGGAGGAGCAGTGGCCTGTCCGACCCGCGCGAAGTTCCCCTATCGATGTACCGCCCAAGACAAGAGCCCGCGCCTTTTCACGGATAATGGCTTCGCATCGGGTGATTTCTTCGCGCCTCTGCCGGACGGAATCGTCGGCGATGGCTTGGAGATCATCCACGTTGTACAGAAAAACGTTTTCCAAACGTTCCACAGCTGGGTCGATGTCGCGCGGCACCGCTAGATCGATCAAGAGCAGTGGACGGGAAGGCCGGACGCGCAAGAGCCTTTCCAACTTGGGAACGTCCAGCACGTAATGCGGCGCGCTGGTGCTGCTGATCACAATGTCGATCCGGCCAAAGTCCTTCTCCCACTCGTCGAAATGAATGGCGCGCCCACCCAATTCAGCAGCCAACACCGCGGCGCGTTCGTACGAACGATTCGAGACCAATAAACTGCGAGCTCCGCGGCTTTGGAGCGAACGGGCGGTTTTCTCGCTCGTATCACCGGCCCCAATGACCATCACTTCGCAGCGCTGGAGTGTATCGAAGACTTTTTCAGCGAGATCCACCGCCACGGAGCCCACACTCGTACTCCCGCGCTGGATCTGGGTGTCAGTGCGCACTTGTTTGGCGACACTGAACGCGCGCTGAAAGGCTCGGTTCAATGCTTTGCCGGTAAACCCGCCTTGGAGTGAGAGATCATACGCGCGCTTCAACTGCCCTAGGATCTCGGTCTCTCCAAGCACCAACGAATCCAACCCGCAAGCGACCCGGAACAGATGTTCCACGCATGCCTGGTCGTGATGGGCATAAAGATGGGCCAGGTCGTGACCCTGACACTGGCGTTCGTTCGCTATGAACTCCCGCAATGCCAAGGCGGCGACGTGCGGGTTCAAACTAGTGGAGACATACAATTCAACGCGATTGCAGGTCGACAACAACACACCTTCCTTCGCCAAGCCGTTTGCCCGTAAGCGTTTCAATGCTTCGGGAATCAGGCCCTCAGCAAAGGCAAACCGTTCTCTCACATCCACTGGAGCGGAGTGATGGCTGAGGCCGAGAACGAGGAAGGACATGGTGGACGGGGGCGGCGTATTATTTTTGATGGATCCCCGACAGCAGATTGAAACTCCAGAAGGTCAGAAGCACGAACGCGAAGCTTCCCACCGTTGCCCAGGCAAATCGACGCCCCACCTGTGCAAACCACCGATGCCCCACCAAAAGCCCCAAATAAAAAAGCCAGACCGCCAGCGACCACAAAATCTTCGGATCGCCACTAAGGAAGTAACCCCGCTCTTTTCGAAGCCACCAACTCCCGACCAGCAACCCTGCGGTCAACAACGCAAAACCCGTGGTCACCACGCTGGATGTCACCAACTCCAATCGCTGGATGGGTGGCACAAACGCCAGAATCGCCTTCGCTTTGTGAAGCTTTAGATTCCGCTCTTGCATGAGGTACATGGAGGCCGCCAGCGCACTCAGACCAAACCCACCGTAGGCCAGCAGAATCAAGGCGGCATGGAGACTTTCCCATCCATTCGAAAATACGGGCCGCGCCGCATGGACATCCAACGCCGGCATCAATGCAAAGACACCCACGGCAAACAGTAAGGGCGACGCAAATGCCCCCAAAAATCGCAGCCGCTGAATACATCCAATGGCCAAATACGCGACCACAATGGTCCAGGCAACAAAGATGGTCGCCTCGTAAAGATTGTTGATCGGACATCGAGAGAACGAAAAACCCCTGAGGAACATTGCCGTCGTGTGCAACACCGCCCCGAGAGCCAACATCCCATACAGCACATGGTCATCGCGGCTGAAGCCTCGGCGCCACAAAAGCACCGAATAAAGCATGCTCACGCCGTAAACGACAACGGCGGCAGCAAAACTCATTCGATCCGTGAGCCAAGTCACACGGCCCAAGTTAAGAAAGCCGACACGAACGGCAAGGCCTTATCTGAGAGGGTCATTCTTCGAGTGCTCAAGAACTTACCTATTTCTACATTGTGAGAACCCTTCGCCCCAGATGAATGATCCCGTGGACACCGTGATCTGCCGCCAGCCCAGCGCGCTGAGCTGATTGTCCGCCATTCGCTCGACCGAGGCCAGCACCGTATCGAGATTCAACAACGGATCGCCCATACCCAGGAACACGACCGTTTGAAGTTTGCGCTCCACCGCGCGAGCCTCGCGTTTGCACGGAACATTCGATCGGCTGCTTGTATCCTAGCATGTCCTCTGCAAGGATTAAGTTGCTATGCAAGGACGCCTCACATCGATCGCTTTCCTGGCGGGGTTTGGCGTTTTCGCTGGGTTCTTCAGCACACCAGGTCAAGCCCAGTGGCCCAGCACGGTTGGATACCTGAAAACGATTGTAAGGCCCGGGTTCTCGTTACTGGGAGTGCACATGTCCACAGAGAACGGATTCTTTCGCGTCGGCGACGTATTAAAATCCGCGCCCGATGGAACGGAACTCCTTTCCCTGGACCCTCGCGAAGGGGTCCTAAACTGGGTCGATTCCGGAGCTTGGTGGGAGTCGGAAATGCCGCTGCACCCCGGCAAAGGTTACCTTCTCCACAATCCGTCCAGCACACCTTTTTCTGTCACTTTGGCCGTCAATTTTGAGCACGGTTATCTCCAAACGTTCTTGCCAGCCGGACGCTCCATCATTGCAAGTCCCTCTCCGCGCACGATGAAATTGGCCCAGGAATTTGGGTTTCCAGTTTTGGAAGGAATGGGGGCATGGCAGGTGCTTCCCGATGGAAATTTGCAGAGAATTGCCCAGGTACAGGATTACCAATGGGTTCCGGTCGTTCCGGAGGTAGGACCGGGTACCGCTGTCATTATCGATTCGCCCGTCGGAGCTCTATGGATATATCCGACTCTGAACGATTATGACCCCAACTGGGATATCGAGTCCGTCAGGAATGCCCGACTCGACCTCATCCCGTCTGTTCTCTCAACTCGCCCGGGACAATCATTGGTCTTGCTCGCTTCTCCTCTTGGATTCGTTCCCGAAGAATTTTATTGGTTTCATGAGGGCGAAAGAATCCGTGTCAGCACGAATGGCCTCTATAGTATTGCATCGCTCACATCTAAAGACTTTGGAGCCTATCATGTTGTCGGCCGAAAGGCAGCTGGCCAATATGTCCTCTCAATCAGCAGCTCGCTCCAGTGGATCACGGACGACCGTCTGGAACAGGCTTCCTTGACCCTATCCCGTTTCCAAGCGGGCACCAAACTGCAAGCGCGGTGTTCGCCTCACTGCGTGCAAGGGGTTGAGGTTTCGGATAACTTCTACGACTGGCGTTTAATCGGAGGCGGCACCACGGATCACACTGGAACTCTTTCCTTGCCCTGCCCGCCACCCACCTCTGCCGTTCAATATTTCCGCGCCCGAACCCTGTCCGTGTTGTCTCCCGAGGCCGACTGAGCTGGGTCCCAGCAGCAGATTCGCCTCGGTCTGCCGAAGATGCCGGCACGACGATCTTTTTAGTGTCTCTCAACAAAACTCTTCAAGCAGCACGGGCAGTTCCTGCCAAGGCAACGCTGTCACCCGTGGCGTGACACGGATCCGTCGAGGCGTCCTGCACACAATGAGTCCCGTCTCATTTCCCGGATGCTCGCTCAGGAAGGTCTCCAGATGGCGCGCGTCGCCTTTGCCTGGAGCGTCGGTCCATTTGCATTCAATCGGCAGGAGTTTTTCGCCCCGACAGACAACCCAGTCCACCTCCGGCCCCTCCGCGTCGCGCCAGAAACGAATCTGTCGAGGGTCATCCGCGAGCCGGGATTCCCGCAGCAGTTCCAAACCAACGAACTGCTCGAACAGGCCGCCCAGCAGCCGCTGTGGTAGATCCCGCCCCTCCTCCGCCGCACAACGGCGTACCCCCAGATCGAAGAAAAGGTAGCGCGGAGATTTGGTCAGACGTTTCCTCCCGCGTGTCGCAGTGAACGGCTCAATTCGCTCGGCCAGCAGGCAATCCTCAAGCACCTCGAAATACCCCGCCACCGTGGGATGCGTCAGGCCCAATTCTTGGGCAAGTGCGCGAAAACTGAAGATGCCACCGCTTTCCCCCGCCGCCAGCTGCAGAAACCTGGAGAAGGCCCCAAGGTTTCGCACCAGTGCCTCGGCCCTTATCTCCTCCTCTAGGTAAAGCCCGGCGTAAGCTTGCAGTTCCTGCTCCCGATCTCGCGCCTCCGACTGGCGGACCAACCCCGGCAGCGCGCCATCCATCAGCGCCTGGTGCAGCGACGCAGGCTGATGCTCGGACAAGGTCAGGGGATCCAGGCGGAAGGGAATCAGACGCCCGGGCAGCCAGTTCGTGTCGCGCCCTCGACGCAGCTTGCGCACGGAACTGCCGGTGAGGAGGAATTGTGCCACACGCCGATCCACCAAATCCTGCACTGTATTCATCAACTCCGGCACGCGCTGCACTTCGTCCAGCACCACCAGCGGCAAGCGGCCTTTTACATTTCCAGTCAAAGCCTCGACTTCGCCAGCCAGCAATCCAGGATCACGCTCGTACCGCCTGCGAACCACCGGGGCAAGCAGGTTTAAGGACAGGTCCGCGTTCAAGTGTCGCGTCAACGTCGTCTTGCCGGTCTGCCGCGCTCCGAGTAGCAGCACCGATTTCCCCCGTTGGAGGGTTTGCTTCAACCGTGGCAACAGCTTCCGCGGGATGTATTCACCGGTTTCCATTTGCGCCGAAGATGGAAACCATACTATCCATCACTGTAAAGCCTCGATTCTCGCCGTTCAGCGATGAATATCGAATCCGGGAATTCATGAATCGCGCGCTGTTCTTGAACAATTGCCCGGTTCTGACACATCTCATTCCTTGGCACGGCGATTGCCATTGGGGGAGCATGACCTCGACGCATTTCCCTCCAAAACCCGCCCAAGCGATGTACACCGGGTAATTACTGCGGATATCGTCGACGTAAAGTTTGTAGGCGATTCCGATTTGCTTCTGATTGCTGATGCAGCTGGTCCTGATGGCTTGCGACTTCGCGCGGCCAAGCGCCAGCAACAACATGCCGGCGAGGATTGCAATGATCGCAATGACCACGAGCAGCTCGAACAGCGTAAAGGCCCGGCCAGCTCGACGATAGGCCGCGATTCGGTTTCGGTGTTATGGTGATTATTCCCCACCCTTCGGGGGGGCAACCTGGGTCAAGATCGTTGCGAATCCACGCAAGAACTCTCTCTCCGCCTGCCGTTTTGAATCCAGGGGAGTAGGCGTCGCTTATCCCGTTCATCAATGCATTCTCATAGGTCGTACCGATCCGGCAAGCAGGAACGCACCGCAGGCCAACACTAACGGCGTGGCGATTTTGCGGAATCTTTTGCGGGCCGTCCCGTCGCCAAGCTCTCACTCACTCGATACGTCACCATCCGGGTGATCAGTCCCCAGGGGATGGGTTTCCCCAGGGGAAACTTCACGGATCCCTTCGCGCTTTCAAAGGGTGTCAGCTCCACCTTGAATGCTTCAATCGCCGATGGCGTTGGGTAAAACCCGATGTGATTCTTAAACGCCGCGAAGTGAACCAAGTTTTCACCCAGCACAAACGTCGGCATCCGGTACTTGATCGCCTCTTCAGCTCGAGGTGCGGCCTTTTGGATCGTCGCTCGCATCCGGTTTAAAAGGATTTGAACTTCCATGGGGAACCCCGCGATGTACTCATCGACGCTGGATGAGGACGCTTGGGATCGGGAACTCTTCACAAGAGAATTCTAGAATCTCAAATCGGGAGAAGGGCGAGCAAAAAGGCAGCCAAATTTTGGATTCCAGGTTTTCGATTTTGGAATTTCCAAGGTTCGCGCACAGCGTCAGTACCTAGGGCAAAGGCAGTGTTTCCTGCATCCATCGTAAGTCCTGGATTTCGTCGCCTTTGACGTTTGCAGGCGTACTCATGTGTTGCTTGGGTGTTCGCCATCGGTGGAATTCGGCGTGGCCGTCGGTGAATGAAAGGTTAGCGCCACGATTGTGGCGGTCCGAGGGAACATCAACCCAGTGGTCCCCCATGTGCGGTCCGAAACTGAGACCGAAGACGCCGCTATTGATATGTTTCTCAGCGCCATCGAGGAAAGCATAAGCGGTTGTGGGATTGAGGACCTGGCTGGTCATCGTCTTTAGCCGAGCGTCAAATTCCGGAATTCCCAAGAAGCTGCCGTTGAGCACTTCGTCCAACATGTAACTCCGCAGGCGCGGCAGCTTCGAAGGACCATCAATCAGCGATCGATCGGCCGGACAGCGGTAGACGGTCGCCACCTTGAAGTACGGGTATATGGCCCCATTGGTGACGGTCGCGAGCGAGGCATCGAGTTTGGTATTCCCGATGACCCACGATCCCGGCAGGCTTTTTCCACTAAGACTAGTCCGGTTTGAGCAGATCAGGTCTCGGTTGTCATCCGCATATAGCTGCCAGCCGAGTTGGAGCTGCTTGAGGTGGTTGAGACAGGCGGTGGATTGAGCCTTGGATTTGGCCTTGGCCAGCGACGGCAAGAGCATCCCTGCCAAGATCGCAATGATAGCGATCACAACGAGGAGCTCTATTAGAGTGAATCCACGAATGGGTCTTCGGACATTCAAATAGAGAACAGCCCTGTCGTGCGTTGATCAAAATATCCACATCGCTGTTTTCGGTAGCCTCGCCTCGAGCGACCGATCCAAACACTCGCACATCGCCTGTGCGGTAGCGCGCCGCCAGACCGAGGATCTCGGACCGCCGTTCCGCCAATGTTTGCAACGTAACCATGTGAACGAACTTAGCCAAAGGTCGGCTTAAAGAAAACGTCTGCTGAATGACGAGAGTGAAACCGATTTCTTCCTCGACGGTTGCAGCCACTGGATCCAATCCCAACCGAGCCATCGTTGGCGCCCTTCAGATAATCCATCCAAAATCTTATTCCCGATCGGGAACACATACCAACTCAGGAACGGTTTCAATGTCACAATATTCCCGAACGGGAATTGTATGATTGCAATCCGTTCAAAACGATAATAAGGTCCCGATCGGGAATATGAACATTATCGATTCCAAGACTCTCGGTGAGGCGATTCGCGCGGCCCGGAAACGCTTGAAGGTGACCCAGAAGGACCTTGCATTGGCTTCCGGCACAGGCCTGCGCTTCATCATTGAATTGGAACAGGGAAAACCAAGTTGTCACCTGGGCAAAGCCTTGGGAATTCTTCAGACCCTCGGATTGCACCTGAAACTCGTCGAATCATGAAACGACTCGTCGTCTATTTGAACGGCGTGCGGGTTGGGTTCCTGTCGGATGCCGAGGCCCCCACCTTCGTCTATGACCCGGAATGGCTGGCGACCGGCCCCGGTTATGCGCTCTCGCGACAATTGCCACTCCAAGTGGGACCGTTTTCGGGGCGTGCGGTGCGTGCGTTTTTTTCGGGTCTCCTTCCCGAGGCGGAACCTCGCGATCGAATCGCTTCCATCCTCGGGGTGAGCGGGGGAAATGATTTTGCGATCCTGGAGCGGATCGGTGGTGACTGCGCAGGAGCCGTGTCGCTGGTTCCCGAAGACATGCCGTTGCCTTCCTCGCGAGCCGGGAATCTTCGTTGGTTGGAGGAACCCGATCTGGCCTCGATCGTCGAGCGACTCCCTCAGCAGCCGCTCCTGGCAGGTGAATCGGGGCTCCGCCTGTCCTTGGCGGGGGCACAGACCAAACTTCCCGTGGTGCTGGCGGAGGAGGGAGCAACGACGAACGCGCAGATCGCTTTACCTTTGGAAGGGACACCCAGCACGCACATCCTCAAGCCGGAACCGGCGCGATTTCCTGGATTGGTTGCCAACGAGGCGTGGTGTTTGGATCTGGCTCGCGAGGTCGGACTGAGGGTGGCCGAATGCCATCGGCGACTCATTGGCAAGACCCCGTGCCTCATCGTCAAGCGTTACGACCGGGCTCGGACCGATGACGGCGGAACCCAACGCCTTCACCAGGAGGATTTCTGCCAGGCGCTTGGCTTTCCCGCGTCGCGAAAGTATCAGCAGGAAGGCGGTCCTTCCCTTAAGGATTGTTTCAACCTGATCCGCGAGTGGTCGTCGCTGCCGGTGATCGACATCCGGGACTTCCTGGACGCTGTCATCTTTGCCGCTCTGACGGGAAATGCCGACGCCCACAGCAAAAACTTCTCGTTCCTGTATTCCGGGAGGGAACGCCGCCTGGCGCCGCTCTACGATCAGGTTTGCACCCTGGCTTGGCCGGAACTCTCGAAGCATCTGTCGATGAAGATTGGGAATGCGGGAACCCTAGCCGAAGTTTCACCGGAGCATTTCCAGCAACTCAGCACCAGTGCCCGCCTGAGTTGGCCGATGGTCCGCGAACGACTGACCGAAATGACGGAACGAATTGTGGAGGCCTGCCGTCGGCCAGATAGATCACACACAGGCGCGGCGAAAGCGGTATTGGAAGCGCCGGGTTCTATCGTGATGGAACGTGCCGAACGAATGCTCCGGCTTGCGCGCAAGCGCATGTGATGGGCGATGGAGCAAGTAAGGCCTCGGCTTCCAGTTTGGCCAGAACCTCTCCAATAGCTGTGCCTGCGGGTGTTTTCACAACTATTTCCAATTGCGACACGAGTCCACAAACACGACAAAGTCGTCGTCTTGCATCACCTTGATTCCACTCCAAACCCGCTGCGGAATCGGCAACACAAAGAATTGCCACACATCGCGGCGTAAGCCCTCCGGACTGATGGCGCTCAGGAAATGTTTCAGAAAGGTCAGGAGGAACGAACGAAACCGGCCATCCTGATGCCGAAGATGGCCGAGAAAATTTTGCTCGAACAGGTGGGCGAAGAATTCCTGGGTTAGATCCTGGGCCATGGCCGGCGACTTGCCCTCGCGCACGATAAACCAATATATCGGCGACCAATAAGAGCGGCACAACGCATTCAGGGCAGCCGCGCCCGGGGTCACATCGCCGTCAGGAAGGGTCACTGTGGTAGGCGTTGATACCGCAGAAACAACTCGTCTCCGACCTGACGGCGATGGGTCAATTGATACATTGCCGCGTCTTGAAGCGGCCCTCCCACGCCATCCGCGATCGTTGGTGCCTCGCGTCCACCGGCGATCACTGGACAGATCGTCAGATGAACTTCATCCACCAATCCCTCACGAAACAACGCAGCATTCACCTCGCCCCCACCCTCCACCAACAGCCGTCGTATTGAAAATGTTTGGCCCAGCCACCTCAACGCCGACTTGAAGTCGAGTGTTTCACCCGGACTGACCCAGAGGTCGCTGGCCAGGGATTTCAGCGCGTTTAGTCTCTTAGCCGAGGCTCGCGACGTGACACACAATACGATCGGCGAGAACCGGTGTTTCCAAATCTCCGCCTCGGGCGAAATGCTGGCAGAACCGGACACCACCACACGCACCGGATATTCTGTCAGGCCCGCGCGCCGTCGGCGTTTTCGAAAACGTTCCCCACCATTTCCCAAGGTCGCCCGAGTCTCTTCAAGGGTTCGGGCTCCACATAAAATGGCGTCGGCTGTCGCACGTAATCCATACAAGTGTTCGAGATCGCGCGCGCTCCCAAAGGTATGAACTTCGTGCCCAACCGTGGCGATCTTGCCGTCCGCGGTCATCGCCATATTTACCAATACATAGGGTGTTTGAAGTCGGTGTTTTGGGGAATTGGAGCGGCGGGTTTTCACTGGATGAACATGGCATCGCCATAGCTGA
>SXGU01546747.1_pt1 | contig 18802 bp, 22 predicted proteins | sample 3174531 | NCBI WGS metagenome assembly SXGU01 (sample SAMN11356863, study PRJNA531348) | freshwater metagenome | isolation source: freshwater sample F1-140 | place: China: Fuxian Lake, Yuxi | collected 2017-12-25 | reverse complement strand
GTTGATGAAGTTGTTCAGCTCCTTGGTCGAGCTCACCACGTTGTCGATGAGCTCGGTCTGCTCCGGCGTGTTGCTGAACTTGATCTTCAGGATGTCCGCGATCCCGGCGATCTTGGCCACCGGGGTCTTCAGGTCGTGGCTCATGAGCGAGATGAAGTTCTGCTTGAGGTTGTCGACCTGCTTCAGGAGCTTGGTCTCCTCCTGGATCGCGTAGCGGGTCTGGTACTCCTCGATGGCCCGGAACGGGACCCAGATGTAGTACACGACGAAGATGCTCAGGACGAGGTGGGAGAGCTTGATCCACCACCCGAGGGTCACGAAGGCGAGGTAGCTCGTGAGGAGGATCCCGATGATCAGGAGGATGGTGATCATGAGCCCCTTCACCGGCTGGACCTTGGAGATGACGTAGGAGAGGATGATGGCGATGAGGACCGACGCGATCTGGGTCGCGAAGTCCTTGACGTCGTAGATGGTCTTCTCCGAGATCAGCGCCTCGATCACGTCGGCGTGGACCGCGAGCTTCGGCGTCCGGGCCGTGTCCTTCTCGAAGGGGGTCTGGATGAAGTCGCTGGAGTTCGAGAGGTACTGGGGGCCCACCAGGACGATCTTGTCCTTGAAGAACCCCTTCGGGAAGTTCCCCACCACCACCCGGTGGAACGGGATCGTCGGGACCCGGTCCCCGATGGGGTTGCCGGAGTACTTGAAGAGAGCGAAGTTCGCGTCCGCCTCGGAGTTGTAGTACGCGCCCTTGTAGGCGGTGGCGTCGAGGAGGGGCTGGCCGGTCTGCTCCCGGTAGCGCTTCGCGGTCCAGAGGTGGATCGAGTCCTCCCCCGAGATGTTCAGGATGGCCCGCCGGACGACCTCGTCCTTCGAGAAGACCAGCTGGTCCTTGTAGAGCTGGCCCAGGAAGTAGCCGATGTCCCGCAGGCCCTCCGGCGGGATCATCTCCCCCAGGTTATCGATCTCCGTCCCGAACTTGAACTTGTCTCCCGAGGGGGAGAAGGTCTTGATCTTCTCGTGGAACTCGCTCTGGTAGCGGGCCTCGACGTCCGAGTCGGGCTCGAGGAGGGAGACGAAGTAGTTCAGGAGCACCGGCTGGTCTTCGGTGACCCGGCTCAGGAGCCGGGTGTGGGAGGCGTAGGTGTAGGGGTAGGTCTCCCCCAGGAACTGGTCGCTCTCCTCGTCCAGGGAGATCAGGACGATGGGGTTCTTGAAGCTCTTCGAGGAGATGTCCGTCTTCACCCAGAAGTCGAAGAAGATGGACTCGAGCGGGTGGAAGGAGTACTGGATGAGGATCAGGATGAAGGCGAGGGTCACGAGGAGCGGAGCGAACTTGCTGAACTCGACGTTCTTTAACCTACTCAGCACGTAAGATCTCCTGGCTCTCGAAAATATAGTCCCACTCGTGGGGAAGGAACTCCAGCGCCATTATATGCTGAAAGTGCCGGCTCCGGCTCGAGGAAGATAATTCCATGAGCTTCCGGGTCGTGAACGAGCGGAAGTCCTCGGGCTTGATGAGCCGGAGCCCGACCTTCCGGAGCTGGTCGTTCTCCAGCGGGAAGGTCTCCAGCAGCTGGTCGAGTTTCCGAAAGTACCGCGCCCCGAGGAAGGCCCGGAACAGGAAGGTGAGCCAGGGGTGGAGGAGGTAGTTGAGGAACCAGTCCGCCGCCTGCCTGATCTCCTTGCTTGGGACGATGCTGGTGAGGACCCCCATGATCCCGTGGCTGGCCCAGGCCAGAAATCCCAGGACGAACATGAGCTTGGTGCGCTTCGGGGCCATCCCCTTTTTGACCTGCAGAAGGAGCTCGAAAGCGATAGCTGAGAGCTCGGCAGAGGAACTTTTTTCCAGTAAAGATTTGCTTAATATGAGGCTTAAGACCTTTCCGCGTTGCAACACAAAGGCTCTTTCCAAACTACCTGTGTAGTAATACAAATGTGGCATAGGGAGCGAAAGCTTATAAGCTTCCTGTGAAGCGCTCTCGAAAAATTTGATTTCATCACTAGATCTTACTTCTCTTGCTCCAAGGAAATAGAGCACGAAAGTATCGGAGTAACCCACAGTAATTACTATGAAAAATAGCCAAACCAAAGTTCCAACGATAAAAGATGGCCCACTTAAGGTTGCCCACAAAATCATCCCAAAGAGAACCGTGATTGAAAGTATCAGTAGATTGGCGCGCATAGGAGATAAAACCAAATTTTTTCGTTAGTTATCTGCTATTTTATCACTCGCTCTTGGTTATTTGCATTACTTTATTACACCCTTAAGGCATAAGAATGGACAAAAATCCCCTTACAAGCTATAAACCCCGAACTCTTTTAGCGAGTGAAAGACAGAAGAAAATGCAGAGCACTACCGACCCACAAACTGACGAAGACTTTCTCCGTCAGATTGACGAGATCGATGAATTGTTGCCTACTGCACCCCTCAGCAAACTTGAGGATGACACTCTAATTTGTGAATGCTTCTGTGTGAGCGTTCGTGATATTCGTTTATTATGTGAAACCAAAGTTGACCTCGAGCGCTTACAGAGGGATCTTCATCTGGGTCAGGGATGCACGACCTGCATGAAGAATAAAGAAAGTTGGATCGATAGAATTTTTTGAATTTGAGATGTCCGAAAGGAGTTCCCAATGGCGTTTGAACGTTTACTATTTGGTACTGCCGGGGTTCCGAACAGCACCGTTAAGAAAAACAACCCGGTCGAAGGGGTAAAGCGGATCCATGAGCTCGGGCTCGACTGCATGCAACTGGAGTTCGCCCACGGCGTGCGGATGAAGGAAGAGGTGTCGTCCGCCCTCCGGAAGGTCTCCTACGAACTCGGCGTGCCTCTGACGTCCCACGGTCCCTACTACATCAACCTCAACGCCCGCGAGCAGGATAAGATCGACTCGTCCGTCGAGCGGATCATCCAGACGGCGAAGATCTCCGACCTCTGCGGAGCGGAGTCCATGACCTTCCACGCGGCCTTCTACATGAAGGACTCGCCGTACGACGTCTTCGACCTGGTCGAGAAGTCCCTCAACGTCATCGAGGAGCGGTTGTCCCGCCTCGACATCGAGATCGAACTCCGGCCCGAGCTCACCGGCAAGACCTCCCAGTTCGGTTCCCTGGAGGAGCTCATCAGCCTCTCGAAGTCCGTGACGAGCTGTAAGCCCTGCATGGACTTCTCCCACCTCTACGCCCGGACCGGGAACGTGAACGACTACCAGGGCTTCTGCGACACGCTCGACACTCTGAAGAGCGAGCTCGGCCCGAACGCCCTCAAGGAGATGCACATCCACATCTCCGGGATCAGCTCCAACTCCAAGGGTGACTTGAAGCACCTGAACCTCGAGAAGTCGAAGTTCAACTGGAAGGATCTGATGCGCGCGCTGAAGGACAAGGACTGCCGCGGATACGTCATCTGCAACTCTCCGAACCTCGAGGTCGACGCCGCGATGCTGAAGCAGTACTACACCGCTCTCTAAGAAAGTATCAAAAACTAGAATGAAAGGGCCCTCGGAAGAGGGCCTTTTTTATGCGGTCTTCAGCCATTCCTGAGGATTCAGGAGGTCGTGCAGGTGGGTCTCCTCGCCGGCCCGCAGGCCCACCAGGTAGCAGAACCCGTCGGCGTGCGTGACCAGGACCTTGGTGAGGTCCGCGTTCCACGAGGCCCGGAGGACCGTGAAGAGAAGGTCCGGGTCGTTCTCCGCGGAGAGGATGCTGTTGTCGAAGGCGGCCCCGACGTCGAAGACCGACCAGTTCACCGGGATGTCGAGGAGGCCCATGGGCGTCTGGAACCGGAGCATCCGGAACTGCGGATTGAACTCCCCCCGGAGGAAGAGCAGGCCGTAGTCCGTGAGCTTGAGCTCCAGGCTCGAGAGCTCCGCCTCTCCAGACTTTTGAAGTTTCAGGGTCTCCTCCACGAGGAAGGACAGGAAGTCAGTGTCAGCTGCCATGGCGCCTCCACTGTCCGTATCGGAAGGGATTTAGAAAAGTTTAACGGAAATGGCCGCCTCTTCCGGTCGGCTAGGGCTCGATGGGTTCGAGGACCTCGTGGTAGGTCTTCACGTTACTGATGTCGGAGATGAGCCACTTCCCGTCGACCAGCAGGAGCTCGGCGATCTTCTTCACCTCGGAGGCGGAGGTGGCCTTCTCCTCGGCGCTGGTCCGGTAGGCGATGGAATAGGTGACGAAGCACTTCTTCTCCTGGCAGGACTTCGAGAGGATCTTGAAGCTGTCATTCTTCACGTTCCGGAGGTCGGAGAACTTGGCGAAGTCTTCGTCGGAGATGTTCTCGAGGCTCTCCCGGAGCTTCCCGGTGACGTGCTCGAGGATGTACTGCCGGGTCACCACGTTCCCGAGCCGGGCCTCGACGAAGTCCCGGAGGGCGCCCTCGGGGCCCACGCTGTCCTGGACGCAGGAAGCGAAGAGAAACAGCAAAGGAAGGATCCACTTCTTCATCGTAGCCTTTCGGGTTGGAAGCCCAGCTCGTCGATCAGTTCGGAGAACTCGGCCCAGTTGAAAACGTTAAAATCTTTCGGGGTCTTCTTGAATCTTATCCCAACCCCCTGCAGTTCCATAGACTGAGCAACAACTTCCCCGTCCTGGAGGAAGTCCCGTCCCTGAAATTTTACCTGAACCTTGAGGGTTTTAGAAAATTTTTTCATCGAAGAAAGCTTGATGAAGCACCCCTCCTCGTCCCAGTTCGTGAGGAAGCCCGGGTAGACCTCCCCCCGGTCCTCGACGTGGCAGGGGATCACCCGGAGGAGGGGCTCGAAGAGGTCGTTCCGGGAGAAGTTCGGGTTGATCGACGCCAGCGTGTGGTAGTGGCGGAGTAGTTGATAGATGAAATAGGAGATCACCACGAAGAAGAAGATGGCGATGACGATGATCTTGTTGAACTCGACGAAGAGGCCCTCGGTGACCTTGAAGCCGACGAGGCAGACGGAGAGGACGTAGGCCCCGAGCGAGAGCCGGTGGTGGGTCCAGACGAGGACCGCGGAGACGGCGACCGGGAGGGCCACGTACCAGAAGAGCTCGGCGCTCTTCCGGAGGTACACGAGGGAGAACGGAGAGATGTGGTGCCGGTAGGCGTGCTGGAGGTAGAGGAACCCGAAGGCCAGGCCCAGGAAGACGATGGCGTTCCGGACGATCGTGTCTTTCTTTCGTACTTTCAATTGTCCCATCTGCGTTTTGCCCTATAATACGAGTATGAATGAAGTTTACCTGGAAATCTCTTCAATTTGCATCTCCTGCGATAATTGCCGGTTGGTGTGCCCGGAGAACGCCGTGGTCTCGAACGGCCAGGAGTACTACGTCGACCCCTGGAGCTGCACCCTGTGCGGCCTCTGCATCGAGGTCTGCCCCGTCGACTGCATCAAGGAGATCAAGGCGACTACCTGACCTCTTCGCTGAGCTCGTTCCAGAAGATCGCCGGGTGGTCCCGCTTCTCGGCCCTCGCCGTGGTCAGGAGGATGCACGGGCCCAGGGCCCGCGTCTCTTCGGCGGGGGCGAGGTTCACCACCCGCGGGGCGGTCGCGTTGTAGGAAAGGCGCTGGAGGTCGATCTTCCAGGTCTTGAGCGCCTTCTCGTTCACGAGGAAGCGCAGGAAGGGGTGGTTCGAGTTCGCCCGGTAGGTCGCGAGGACGGCGTTCGTCGTCTCCCAGTACCGCTTCACCGTCCCGAAGTCCCAGTAGTCGACGTTCTCGAGGAGCACGCCGGGGACGTCCGTCTTCTCGAACGGGCAGACCGTTTCGAAGAACTCGCTCTCGCCGGGGACGCGGTCGAGCTTGGCGAGGTCGATGACGGAGATCCCGGTGTAGGTCTCGATCTTCTTGTCCGGCGGGATCTCCTTCTTCGGGACGATCCGCCGCACCCGGCGCTCCCCGTCCAGCTCCAGGGCGTTGTACCCGAGGCTGGAGTTGACCCAGTAGGTGAAGAGCACGCCGACCTTGTCCGCGTGCGGGCTGAGGAACTTCGAGAAGTTTTCTTTCTTCAGGTAGAAGAACTGGTCGGCGTTGAGGACCAGGAGCCGCCCGCGGTAGTCCACCTCCGGAAGGGCCGCGAGGTTGTGGATGGCGCCGCCGATCCCGAGGATCTTCGGCTTCTCCCACAGGAAGCGCACGTCGCGGAAGGCGTCGCGGCTCCGGCAGTAGGCTTCGATCTCCTCGCCCATGTAGTGGAGGTTGATGTAGATCTTCTCGGCGCCGAGGCTCCGGGCGTACGCCACCTGGAGCTCGAGGAGGCTCTTCTCGAAGACGGGCCAGAGGACCTTCGGGAGCTTCTGGCCGATGGCCCCCATCCGGGTGCCGAAGCCGGCGGCCAGGATCAGGCAGTGGTTAATTCGCATAGTAGTGGGAGAAGAGGATCTTCTTGATGTCCTTGTACCGCGGGTTCTCCATCATCACCTTCCGGATCTTCTCCATGGCGAAGCCGATGTACTTCAGGTACCGGTCGTCCTTCCGCCAGTTGTAGATGTAGCAGAAGCTCCCCACGGCCTTGAAGACCCGCTGGATGGTCATGTCGTGGTAGAAGTCCTCGAACTCCTGGTAGCTCCGCTGGCCGTGGATCGCCGGGCTGAGGTTGTCGTAGTAGTAGCGCTTGAGCCGCCGCCGGTTCTCCTCGTGGATGTCGTAGTAGCAGTCTTCGAGGAGGGAGACGAGGTCGTACTGCGGGATCCCCCAGCGCGCGTCCTGGAAGTCGATGAAGACGTACCGGTTGTCCTTCACCATGATGTTCCGGGAGTGGAAGTCCCGGTGGGTGATCACCATCTTCTGCTCGGCGAGCCGGCGCATGATGGGGTCGAAGAGGACCTCGAGGTCCTTCAGGAGGTTCTCGTCCTGGTTCTTGTGGAAGAAGTTCAGGAAGTACTTGAACGTGAACCGCGTCTCGTCCATGTACTTCTGGTGGTCGAACTTCAGCTGGAAGAGGTTCGGGTTCTTCACCGCGCTCGCCGGGATCCGGTGGAGCTCGAGGAGCTGGTCGACGATGGTCTTGTAGATCGTGAACTCCTGCTCCGTGGAGTTCACGGTGCTGAGCTGGGTGAGGAGGGTCGCGTTGCCGAGGTCCTCCTGCAGGGAGTAGCCCTTCGGGAGGTTGTGGTCGAGGATCTCCGGGACCCGCACGTGGTTCGCGCCGAGGAACTGCTGGACCGAGAGGAACGGGTGCTTCTCGATGTCGTCCTCGAACGGGTTGTCGAGGCAGACGACGTAGCTGCTCCGGTTGGTGAAGATCCGGTAGTAGCGCCGGGTCGAGGCGTCGCCGGTGAGCTTGTCCACTTCCTCGAGCACGTCGGCCTTCAGGATGTCCTTGTCCTGGGTCTTGTTGAAGAGCTCCTCAATGAAGAATCGTTCTGTCTGTTCTGGTTTCATAGCGCCACATCCCGGATGCTGTTTAAAAAGGTATAGAATTGCTTCGACGAGTTTCTCTTCGAGAGCGTCTCCTCCTCCGTGGAGTTCTTGATGAGGAACGCCTTGAAGAGGGACTCCTCCCGCGTGATCAGGTTCGCGTCTCCCACCTGCAGGAGGAAGTCCGCCGTGTTCCGGTTCTGCGTCTGCAGCCAGGAGAGGTAGTACTCTCCGTCGTAGCCGCTCCGGACGGTGAGGTAGTGGGCCCACTTGTGGACCTCCATCTTTTCTTCCAGGCCAAGCCTCCCGAGGGTTAGGATCTTCTCCAGCGGGACGTAGCCCACGGGAACGAAGGTCTCTTTAGGATAGAGTAGCTTTTCGCTTCTGACCAACTCATATGATAAAATACTGACCAGCATGCTCTCGTGCTTGACGTACTTCGAGATCAGCGCCTTGGACAGGAAGACCCAGCCCTTGGGCAGGGAGAAGTGCAGCGGCGAGTTCAGGTCGAGGACGACGATGTGGGCTTCCTTCAGGTTCTTGAAGAAGATCTCGTTCTTGGAGATGATCTCCTCCGCCAGGCCCTGGAGGTAGGCCCGGGAGGCATGGTTGATCTGATAGGTCTTGATTCCGGGTGTAGAGAGGAACGAGTCCTTGAGCGAGGCCAGGTGGTCCGAGTAGTCGTCGGAGGTGACCTCCTGGTAGGTCGCCGTGGAGATGTTCCCGCCCTTGGTCCCCCGGGTGGGGATCTTGATGGAGCTGCACGCGGCGAAGAAGAGCAGGAGGAAAAAATGACAAACCCCCGCGGTGCGCGAGGGTTTGCCGGAGACGAGTTGATGGGGAGTTTTAGAGTTCAGCTGCGACTTCACGACCATTTTCTAAGTAGTAGATTGTAAACCCTGCGAAGATCTTGTTCGGGTCCTTGATCAGCGGGCGGTTGTTATCCCAAATCAGCTTCCACTTCTTCGGGGTTGTATAAACTGTATTCGAAATTCCCGCAATAGTATCGCCGGTGCGTATCAAATACGACAGGCCCTGTGGGTTCCAGACGAATTCCTGGGCCGGGGCTGGGTAGCTCAGGACCATCCCCTCTTTGAGGTTCGTGCTGCCGCCTAACTTCCCCTGGTTCTGGGAGGAGAGGACCTTCCACTTCTCGTAGTCGCCGTAGAGCTTGAAGGCGATCATCATCAGCGTTTCGTTCTTCTGAACGGTGTACTGCTTGATCTCCCCTTCCTGGCTTTCGGTGGCGACCGTCGGTGCCGCTTCCGGCTCCGGGACGGCGGTGACTGTCTGCTCAGGGGCTGCCGGCTGCTCTTCGACGACACTGTCCGTCGGAACGTCCGTCACCGGACTGTCGGCGACCACGCTGTCTGCTGGCTGTTCCGCTGCCGGGGCTTCGCCCTCTGCGACCGGTTCGCCTTCGACCTGCTCAGCGGAAGGGTCGACGAGTTGGTCCGCATCGGAGAGCTCCACCGACGGAACTTCTTCATCTACGGGCTGCGCAGACTTCGATCCGGAACAAGCTGCGAGACTCAAACACAATAACACCATCCATGGCGTACGTTTCATTTTCACTCCCTGATAATGACACTCAGTAAGAGTATAAGGGAGCTCTCTGGAATTTGGGATAGAGGAAAATTTTGCTAAGAATCAGAAATGGAAAAACATATCTTTTTGGTCAATCGAATCCCAGATCCGCTTCACCAGTCGGTTGAAGTGCTCCTCGTTGTCGAGGAAGTCGAGCTCGTCGGTGTCGACGATGAGGGACTTGCCGAGGTTGTAGTTGGCGTACCAGTCGTCGTAGTACTTGTTGAGGCTCGTGAGGTAGTCCACCGGGATGGCCTGCTCGTAGTCCCGGCCGCGCTGCTTGATGCGCTCCTGGAGCTTCGGCACGGACCGCTTGAGGAAGATCATGAGCGTCGGCGGACTGAGGAACTGGATCATGGACTCGAAGAGGCTGCGGTAGTTGTTGTAGTCCCGCTGGTCGAGCTTCCCCGACTCGTAGAGCGCGCGGGCGAAGATGTTGGCGTCTTCGTAGATCGACCGGTCCTGGACGGAGCTCGCGGGGAGCGCCTCGATCTGCTTGTGCGTGTTGAACCGGTGGGTGAGGAAGTACACCTGGAGAGGAAAGGACCAGCGGCTCATGTCGCCGTAGAAATCGGAGAGGTACGGATTGTCCGAGACCGATTCGAAGTGCGGCTTCCAGCCGAGGCGCTCAGAGAGTTTCTTCGTGAGCGTGGTTTTCCCACTTCCGATGTTTCCCGCGACGACCACGAACATCGGGTTCGCAGGACTGGAGAGGCGGTTGAAGGCCAAGGCAGACATAGAACAACTCCTAAAAAGTAGCCCAAAAGGTTAGTATGAATGTTTTCAGAAATCTTGACTCGAATGATCAAATTTTAAAATTTTTTTTCTGCGTTCTGGTTAATGCGATATATTGTAGGTAATGAAATTTTCTCCACTTATATTCATTCTCCTCTTGTTGGGCGTTGGGGTATCTTTCCCTTCTCACTCACAATCTTTGGTAGAAGCTGCTGATTTAGCTAGCCCAACTCCCTCTGGTGAAGTGTTCACGGAAACAATAAAAATTATTTCCGCGACGAAGAAAATTTTTATTCTTACAAATACTAACGAGCAGCTCGGCCCAGGGGATTTCATCTCTCTCGCGCTCGATAACAATCTTGCGGCGCGGGCCCTCGTCGCCAAGACTCACCAGGGACAGGTCGGGATAAAGATCTTGAAGATCTACTCTCTGACTCAGTGGGGCCGCCTGCGCCGGGAACTCCCCGTGCAGATCATCAAGGGTGACGATTCGACCTTCGGAAAGAAGGTCGAGCCGAAGGTCGAAGAGAGCCCGGTGGCCAAGATCAAGTCCGAGGAAGACCTCTACACCTCCGACGTGGTGGTGGACGACGAGATCGGGAACTTCGACGAGAACAAGAACCGGCACATCAAGCCCGACAACATCGTCGCCTTCAACGGCTCCTTCCTCGAAGCCGAGGAAGTCGAGTCGCGCGGGGGTACCGTCCGCGCCAACGAACTGGGAGTCTCCTGGGCGTACCAGTTCGCCGACAACTACTTCGTCGAAGGACTCTATAGCAGAGCGCTAATCGATAACTTCCCGGGCGACGGGACCCAGACGCTGGTGAACCACCTCACCGCGCGGCTCAAGTTCAACATCAAGGGCCCGCTCTACACCTTCTTCATGCCCTACCTCGGGTACCAAAACTACACGGTCTCGAGTCCGGACGCTGGAAAAACGAACATCAATAGTGTTAATGTGGAGGAGCTCGAAGCCATCGACAAGCTGAAGAAGGCCGGACCCGTGTTCGGGGTCACGGTTCTCCGGAGGCTCGTCCCGGGGTGGTTCGTGAAGGCCGACATCGGGTCGGACATCGTCAATCTAGGATTCGCCATTGAATTTTAACCTGCTCATCGTCCTCCTCCTCCTCTCCGCCTGCGGAGTGAAGGGTGACCCGAAGTCTCCGAAGACTCCGAAGCTCCCCTCGCTCATGGACAACTACCAAGACATAAAGACCGAGAAGCCGCTCGACGAAAACAAGCCGCTCTAGATGTCCCTCATCATCGCCAGCGGTTCCAATCAGGGTAACTCGGTGGAGCTCCTCGCTGAAGCCCGGGACCTCCTGTCGAAAGACTTCACCCTCGTCGCCCAGAGCCGCATCTACACGTCCCGGGCCGTGGATTACGAGGCGCAGCCCGATTTCTTCAATCAGGTTCTCGAGTTCGAGCTCCCGGGGATCTCCCCCGACGAGGTCATGGAGGTGCTCCTCCGGATCGAACACCGGATGGGCCGCCGGCGGATCATCTCCCGAGGCCCCCGGACCATCGACCTCGACGTCATCTTCTGGGGCCTCGACGCCATCTCCACGCCGACCCTCATCGTGCCCCATCCGCGGTGGAGCGAGCGGAGCTTCGTCGTGCGCCCCCTCGGCGAATTACCGTTCTTTCAAACGATCAAAAAATGTTTTACAATCCCAGAGACCTTCACGGTAGAAGCCACGCCCATTAACTGATCTAACCTTTCAAAGGATCGCCATGGACTTTTCACTCTCCACCGAGCAGCGGGAGATTCAGGAGCTCGCACTCAAGTTCGCCCGCAACGAGATCATCCCCCACGCCCAGGACTACGACGAGAAGGGGAAGTTCCCCGAGGAGATCTTCAAGAAGGCCTGGGAGCTGGGCCTGGTCAACACCTGCATCCCGGCGGAGTACGGCGGGACCGGGTTCTCCGCGGTGGACGGCGTGGTCATCAGCGAGGCCCTCGCCTACGGCTGCATGGGGATGAACACCTCCTTCATGGCCAACGACCTCGCCCTCCTCCCCATCGTCATCGGCGGGAGCGAGGAGCAGAAGAAGAAGTTCCTCACGCCCTTCACCGCCGGGTTTCGAGTGGCGTCGTTCTGCCTCACCGAACCGGGCAACGGTTCGGACGCGGGCGGGATCAAGACCCAGATCAAAGACGGCGGCGACCACTGGATCCTGAACGGCGAGAAGATGTGGATCACCAACGCCGGCTACGCCGACCTCTTCGTCGTCTACGGTACCGTCGACGTGAACCTCAAGCACAAGGGGATCTCGGCCATCGTCGTCGACCCGAAGGCCCCCGGGATCGAACTGGGGAAGAAAGAAGACAAGATGGGCCACCGGTCTTCGGACACCAGAGGAGTGCGGTTCAACAACGTCAAAGTGCCGAAGGAAAACATGCTCGGCAAGCCCGGGGACGGTTGGGCCATCGCGATGAACACCCTCGACCACTCCCGGCCGCTGGTCGCCTCCTCCGCACTCGGAGGAGCGCAGAGGGCGTTAGACCTCTCGGTGAAGTACGCCAAGGAGAGGAATCAGTTCGGAGTTCCTATAGCCAAGCATCAAGCAGTCCAATTCATGATCGCCGAAATGGGGATGAAAGTTGAGGCGGCACGTCTATTGGTTTACAAGGCCGCGTGGATGTGTGATCAGGGCCAAAAGAACACCGAAATTGCTTCCTACGCCAAAGCTTTTGCCTCCGACTCCTGTATGCAAATAACGACAGATGCAGTACAAATTTATGGCGGTTACGGGTACAGCCGCGAGTACCCCGTGGAGAAGCTCATGCGAGACGCCAAGCTCATCCAGATCTACGAGGGCACCTCGCAGATCCAGCGGCTGGTGATGGCGAGAGAGCTACTGAAGTAAAGTTTTAAAAGGAGTTCACATGAATATTTTTGTCTGCGTGAAGCAGGTTCCTGATACGGAAACCAAGATCACGCCAACCAGCGACGGTAGTTTCATCGAAACGGCTTCCATCAAGTGGATCATGAATCCGTACGACGAGTTCGCCGTCGAGCAAGCGCTCCTGGTGAAGCAGGCCAACCCCGCGGCCAACGTCACCGTGGTCCGGGTCGGATCGACGAAGGACACGGAGGCTCTCCGGACGGCCATGGCCATGGGTGCGGACGACGCGATCCTGGTCGAAGCCCCGGACAACCTCGACTCCTACTCCATCGCGAAGGCCCTCAAGGGCGCGATCGGAAAATCCGGGAAGACTCCGGACCTCATCCTCACCGGGAAGCAGGCGATCGACGACGACGCGCTCCAGGTCCCGCAGATCCTCGCGGAGATGCTCAAGCTTCCGTCCGTCTCCGTGATCGTGGGCTTCGAGCTCCAGGGCAACACGGCGAAGGTCAAGCGAGAAGTCGAAGGCGGGGCGCTGGAAGTCTACGAGCTGGCAACTCCGTGTGTCCTCGCCGCGAACAAGGGCCTCAACACTCCGAGGTACGCCTCCCTCCCGGGGATCATGAAGGCGAAGAAGAAACCGCTCACCCAGCTCTCCCTCGCAGACGTCGGGGTCTCGGACGCCGACCGCCGCGTGAAGTACTCCGGGTTCAAGCTCCCGCCGGAGAAACCTCCCGGGAAGAAGTTCGACGCCACGGACGCAGCTAAGCAGAGAGAAGTGGTCGCGCAGGTCGTTGGTCTTCTCCGTACAGAAGCAAAAGTTATTTAAGTAAAGGAACACTTATGGCAAACGTATTAGTATTCGCAGAAAGTCACGACGGTCACGTGAAACCGGTCACCCTCGAGATCCTCGGGAAGCTCGCGGGGCAGACGGCGGACGTCGCTCTCATCGGAGACATCAGCGCCGACGAGGTCGCCAAGCTCGCAAAGAACGGTGCGCAGAACGTCCACAAGCTCAAGGGAGCGAACCTCGACAAGTACTCTCCCGAGGGCTACGCAAACGCGCTGGCCGAGTTCATCAAGAGCAAGAACTACGACTACGTCTTCGGCGGAGCGACCTCCATGGGCAAGGATCTCCTGCCGAGACTCGCGACGAAGTTCGACGCGGGCCTCGCCTCCGACGTCGTGAACTTCACCTTCGACGGCGGTGCCTTCGCCGGGACCCGTCCGCTCTTCGCCGGCAAGTGCCTCGCGAAGGTCGAGCTCACCGGACCGAAGCCGCACTTCGTTTCCATCCGGCCGAACGCTCTCGGGATGACCGCGAGCCCGACCGCGGGTAGCGGGACGGCGACGGACGTCAACGCCAACGCCGGAGACATCCGAGCGACCATCAAAGAAATCATCAAGGCCGCCTCGACGAAGGTCGACCTCACGGAGGCGAACATCATCGTCACCGGGGGCCGGGCCATGAAGAACGCTGAGAACTTCAAGATCTTGAACGAGCTCGCGGACGTCATCGGCGCAACCGTCGGGGCGTCGAGGGCCGCGGTGGACTCGGGCTTCGCTCCCCACGCCATGCAGGTCGGACAGACCGGGAAGACGGTGGCCCCGTCTCTCTACATCGCCTGCGGCGTCTCCGGGGCCATCCAGCACCTCGCCGGGATGCGGACCTCGAAGGTCATCGTCGCCATCAACTCGGATCCGGACGCGCCGATCTTCACGAAGGCCGACTACGGCATCGTCGGGGACCTCTTCCAGATCGTTCCGGTGCTGACGGAGGAATTCAAGAAGCTCTTAGGAAAGTAATTTTTGCTCTTGCAACAATTGGCCGGCCTCCTGGCCGGCTTCCTTTATAAGACCTACGCCGCCACCTACCGCTACGAACTCCACTTCGAAGATCCCCGGGACCGGAAGACCTTCTTCGATGACCTGAGCACTAAGGAACCGAACCCCGGTGGGAACCTGATCTACGCCTGCTTCCACCAAGACGATCTCATCTGCCTCCCCTACTTCAGCGAAAAGAACATCTGCATCCTCATCTCCCGCTCGAAGGATGGCCAGATCCTCGCCTCGGCCGTGGAGCACATGGGGTACCAGACCGTCCGGGGCTCCTCCCACCGCGGAGGCGTCGCGGGCCTGCTCGCGGGGATGAAGAAGGTGATTGCGGGCCACAAGATGACCATCGCCGTGGACGGACCGAAGGGGCCGATCTACAAGGTGAAGGACGGGATCACCGCCGTCTCGGAGAAGTCGCAGAGGCCCATCGTTCCGGTCCGGGGCTACCCGGAGTGGAAGCACGTCTTCGAGCGGAGCTGGAACAAGGCGACCCTCCCGCTCCCCTTCACGAAGATTCGAATCGTCATCGGGAAGATCGGCTTCTACACCACCGAGAGCCTGGAAGAGAAGATGCGCTCGCTCTAGGATTCGCCCTGGTCCATGTTGAAGGTCTGGCCCTCGAGCTGCAAGAGCTTGTCCGACTGGACCACGGAGCCGTCGCTCGGTTCCTGCTCCGGGGCCGGGTCGCCGAAGTTCCCGGCCTGGATGTCGTAGTTCTCCGCGAGCGCTTCCTGGGCCTGGATGTTCTGGGCCGCGAGGCTGTTCTTGGAGAAGCGAAGCCGCGTCCCCTCGAGGGGGCCGGAGGTCAGAGAAACCATGTAAGACTGGGGATCGACCTGGTAGAGCATCGCCTGCTGGACCTCGCCGTTGTGTTCGTACTCGAAGACGTTCCCCCGCAGTTCCGCGAAGGACAGGGAAAGGCCCTCTCCCTCCGGGAGGGCGATGTGCAGGGCTTCGATGACTCCCCGGCCGGAGGCGAGGTTGCCGCTGAACTGGGTCGGATTGAGGACGCTGGGCCACTTCTTCGGATTGATGACTTCCACGAGATCGAGGGCGAGGTCTTCCTGGAGGACCTCCGGGTCCGCCTCCACCGGCGCGTCCTTCGGGGTTCCCGCCGGCTGCGGCCGCGAGGTCACCGGGAGCTCCGACCGCTTGAGCTTGGTCCACTTCGCGCTGGCCGCGATCTTCCGGCCCTTGATGACGATTCCCTTCTGCTCGTCGATGCGTTTGATGAACCGGTAGTCGGCTTCGGAGATCGAGGATTCGACGTTGATCACCAGGGCGTTGTAGGTCCCCACCAGGATGAAGAGTCCCAGGGCGAGGATGCCGTAGTACCTGATTTTTGAAGTTGAAGCCATGCCGATCCTTTATGCAAAGGAGAGAGCAAGCGGGGTGCCAAGAAGCGAAGAGGTAAGTCCGCGAATCTCGCGCCGGGGTTGAAAAACTTATAGGCAGTGTCGAAGTTTTAGACAGCTCCGAAGCTAGGGCTCCTCGCACCTGCAGTCGTTCTTCGTGAACTTCTTCTGCTGGTCCGCGAGGGCTTGGTGGAGATCCTTCCCGTAGTCAAACTTCCGGCGCCACTTCCCGTTCACGCAGTTGTGCCAGCCGAAGACCAGAAGGTAGGTGCGGGCCCCGGTTTCCCGAGCGCTCACGAGGCACGCGGCCGGCCGCGCGTTGGTCGCACAGTTCTTCTTCGAGAGCTCGGAGAAGGCCTTCTCCGTCGCGGACGGGTCGCCGAGAGCGGACGCGAAGCTCCGGCACTCCTCCGGAACCCGGCGGCCATCGAACTCCTCGAGGAGCCGGGACGGTTTTCCCTCTAGGACGAAGGCCAGCTCCGCGAGGTCCAGGTAGCGGGAGAGCCGGAGGTGGCCGAGGTAGCGCTCCTTCAAGCTCTCCCAGTCTCGGCCCTTCGGAAGTGCGAGCTTCCGGAAGGTCTCGAGGTTCCTCGCGTACTCGTCGTTGACTTCCTTGACCATGGCCCTGGCTTCCGGACCCTGGAGCCGACCCAGGTTCGAGCGCGTGACCACCGTCCCGAGGACGGGAAGTTTCTCGAAGGCCCAGGTCCCCGCGACCTCCGCGGGAGAAAGGGATCTGGTGTCGAAGGTTGCTTTGCAAGTGCAGAGGTCGGTCGAGTACTCGACGGTCCGGGTCTCCGCACCTGCGAGGAAAGAAACGAGTGTTGTGCAGACGGCGAGCGAGAGGAAGAGAAGCCGCACTACTCGGTGACGGGCACGAGCTTCATGTAGTCGTAGTGGGATGAACGGAATCTCTTGAGCGCGATCACCACGAGGTCGGCGATGGGCATCCCGGTGTTCTTGCTCATGAGCTCGAGGTCCTGCACCACTTTCTGCTCGATCTTCACGGTGAGTTCGCGCAGCTCGCCTTCGTTATGTTTCTGAGATTTCATTGTGCACTCCAAATTTTTGTTTTGAATATTTTAGCCAAAATTCTCTTTCAGGTCATCAGGGATTGTTCTTGGCGGAGACGATCTTGAGAGCTCCCTTTTTTCTAAGACTTACCATCGCAAGAGTGATCTCGTGGTCCAGGAGCTTGCAATGCTGGTACACGTCATCTACTTTGTTCCATTCGGTGAGTGTTTCGAGGACCTCGAACTCCAGGTTTGTCACCGGTGTTGAATTCCGAATGAACTCCGGATCGGGAACGACCTTCACCTGCCCCGGTGGCCTGAGCTTTAGGGATTCGCGGTACTGCTTCAAGACCTCGGGTAGTTTGCTCTTGAGGACGCTGAAGGGGTAGTGGATCTGCCGCTCCTTTTCGTCCACGACCTCCGGCTCGACGACGTAGGCGAAGGCCTGGAGGGTGTACTCCTGGATGAGGAGTTGGTAGAAGGCCTTGAGGCCCTGGTGCCCCTGGAACCGCACCTGGATGACGTCACCGTCTTTGAACAGCACGTGGCCCAGGAACTGCCGGGTGGTCGCGGAGAGGAGGTTCACCTTCCCGGTGAACTTCACCGCGACCTGTTCCTCGATGACCCCCATGACCCGCGAGTCCATCTTCCCTTCCTACTTGCTCAGGCCGAGCATCTTCGAGAAGAAGCCCTGCTTCGGCGGAGTGGGGAGTTCCGGATTGAAGAACCCGTCGACCTTTTCGGTGATCGCGGTGTAGGCCTTCCACACCGGCCGATCGCTGAACTTCTCCTGGGCCATGTACGGGAGGCCCTCGTCGGAAGCGGTCCGCAGTTCGATCTCCAGTGGGATCTTGCCCAGGAACTGGGTGTGCAGCTGCTCCACGGCCTTGGCCACCCCGCCCTCGCCGAAGATGTGGTGCTCGGTCCCGCAGCTCGTGCAAATGAACGAACTCATGTTCTCCACCATCCCGATGATGGGGAGGTTCAGCTTCTTGAACATCTCCAGGCCCTTCTTCGCATCGAGGAGGGCCACGTCCTGGGGAGTCGAGATGATGATCGCTCCGTCGACGTGGGCGTTCTGGATCATCGAGAGCTGGATGTCACCGGTCCCCGGGGGGAGATCGATGAGGAGGTAGTCCGTGCCCTGCCAGTCGACGTCGAAGAGGAACTGGCTCAGCACGCCCCCGAGCATCGGCCCGCGCCAGATCACCGGGTCCCCCTCGTTGATGAAGAACCCGAAGCTCATGAACTTGATTCCGTTGGACTCCACCGGGATGATCTTCCTCTCGGAGTTCGACCGCGGCTTCTCCTCCCGCTTCCCGAAGATCATCGGGAGCGACGGGCCGTAGATGTCGGCGTCGATCACGCCCACCCGGTGTCCGCGTCTGGCGAGGCCCAGGGCGAGGTTCGCGGTGAAGGTCGATTTCCCGACGCCGCCCTTCCCGGAGCCGACGGCGATGATCTTCCCGACTCCCGGGACCGGTTTCTTATTCCCCACGGTCCCGTGGCCCGTCTTGAGCTGGGCCGGTTCGGTGGCCGGAGCCGCTTCCTTGGGTGGTTTCTGGTCGAGGGCCTTGAACACGTCCTGGGACCGCGAGGACGTGGTCTTCACCAGGATGTTCTCCCCGCGGACCAGGTCCGCGAGCTTCTCGAGGATCTCCGTCTCCACGACCCGCTTCTCGGCGGGGGAGATCCCGTCGCGGTTGTACTCGGCCGTGAGCCGGTCGCCGTCGAGGGAGACGTGCTGCCACCGGGCCTCGGCCTCGAAGCTCTTCCCCGTCGCCGGATTGGTGATCTTGTTCAAGCGTGCGTTTATCTCATTTATCATGGACCCTACCTGAGCGTTTCAATTGGTTAATGAAGGAATTACCATCTGGTAGAAAATTTGAGAACATTTTATGATCTATTTAAAACCTTTGAATAGGACTAATCATTTGGATTTCTACAAACGGTCCGTTTTTTTAATCAACCCGGCCTTCCAGCTGAAGTTCAGCCTCATCGTCGGCTCGATCATCCTCCTCTCGAGCCTCATTTATCCCGTGATTATCTATGACTTTTTCAACGTCGTCGCCGCCGCTAACCCGCAGCTTCCAC
>SXGU01507036.1_pt1 | contig 18802 bp, 11 predicted proteins | sample 3174531 | NCBI WGS metagenome assembly SXGU01 (sample SAMN11356863, study PRJNA531348) | freshwater metagenome | isolation source: freshwater sample F1-140 | place: China: Fuxian Lake, Yuxi | collected 2017-12-25 | reverse complement strand
CGGATTCGAAATCGCCACCCGCCCCGGCAGACCTCGTCGCAAATCCCGCAGCCGAACCAATCGCTCCCGCGTCGTTTCTCCGGCGCGGGGATGAGAAGCTCTCATGTCAGTAACACTCGGATACAAGACACCGATGCTGGACCGCGCTCGCCGGGCGTAGGCCAGGGGAGCTTTTACGGCGTGCGTACTTTCACATCGCGACCGTAGAGCGGAAGGAGCGGGTGCCTGGCCACGGCGCGGAACTCGTAGGTGCGGCCGGACGCGAGGCCGGGGGCGCTGGCCTTAAAGGGGCCGGTGGCGGTGCGGGGGCCGACGGGCACGGCGGTCCAGGTGTCGGGGCGGTCGTTGAGATCGAGGCCGGTGATGTCGCGATACTCGAACCCCACGTCGAGGCTCCGGGCGTCGCCCAGTTGCAGGAGGTTGCCCTCGCAGGCGATGGCCTGGCTGGTCTGGTCGAAGCTGGCGCGGACGGTGTCGACGCGCGGCGGGGTCAAGGCGGGCTGCACATGGGTGAGTTTGACGACGATGGGGTTGGGCCAGCGGCGGTCGTCGTGGAGGCGCTGCGTGTGCATCGCGCGGATACGCAGGCCGCCCGCCTCCTGGGCGAAGGTGGTTTTCGGCACGACGTTCGGCTGATACTCCATCACAAGATCGTTCTGGCCGAGGATCGAGACCTCGGTCTGCGGCGTGGCGCGGACGGACTTGAGCACGAATTCCTTCCACGTGCCGTCGGGCCAGGGTGCGGTGCGTTTGATGATGGCGTAAAGGGTGTCGGCGTCCTTGCGCTTGGTGAACCAGATGTCGCGTTCGTTGGTGATGACCCACGGGCGCACGGCGTAGATGCACTCCTGGTTGACGTACATCCAGAGGGCCATCTCGCGCAGGCGCTCCTCCTGCTCGATGGGCAGTTCGCCGTCGGGCTTGGGGCCGACATTGAGGAGCAGATTGCCGCCTTTGGCGCGGGTTTCGATCAGGAGTGAGAGGCACTGCGGGCCGCTCTTGTAGACCTCGTGGGTGGGCTGGTAGCCCCACGAGCGACCCATGGTGATGCAGGACTCCCAGGCGCCCTCCAGGGGGATGCCGGGGATGTTCTGTTCGGGCGTGGGAATGGCGCCGCGGGTAACGACGATCTTGGGTTGCACCTGCCAGGCGACCTCGCGGAGGCCCTGGGGCTCGCCGTCGAAGAACATGACATCGATCGGGCCGTAGCGCGTGAGAAGTTCGCGCACTTGATCCTGATCGTGCTTCATCAGGCCCGGATTCTGCGACGGCTGCACCGCGGGGATGTTGCGCTGGAGCGGGATCTTGTTCTTCCAGAGCCACCAAAAATCGTCGGGGGAATGGTAGAAGCCGGGGGCGATGCCCTGGGCGCGGAAGGCCTCGACGAGTTCGCCGGTGAGATCGCGCTTGAAGGGCGTGTGGCCGATGTGGAAGTCAGTAGTCTGGGTCGGCCAGAGACAGAAACCGGCGTGGTGCTTGGCGGTGAGGACGACGTAGCGGATGCCGGCGAGCTTGGCGAGGGCGGCCCAGTCGGCCGGGTGAAACTTGCGGGGATTGAAGGTGCGGGGCAGCTCGTGGAAGTAGCGCGCCAGGTAGTCGTCGGAGGCGCCGACGAGGGAGTGGCTGATGACGGTGCCGAGTTGGACGTCGACGTTCCAGTGGATGAAGAGCCCGAAGCCGAGGTCGCGGAACCACTCGAGGCGCTCGGGCTGGTTGAGCGAGCCCGCCAGGGGATCCTGGACGGCGGCGCGGGGGCAGCTTACGGCGGCGGCGAAGGCCAGAACGAGCAGGGCAGGGCGGAGACGTTTCATGGGAGGCTAAGCGGGAAGAGGGACGAGCGTTTCATGGCCGGGCCAAGGGCAATACTTCGGAGCGAAACCCCTTGATGTTAGAACGACGCCTTGGCGCCGAGGGTGTAGTTGGCGCCGAAGGCGGAGGCTTGCTGGAGCCGGGCCCAACGGGGCAGGTGCGCGGACTCGCGCGCGGTGATGCGGCCCGCGTTGAAGAGGTTGGTGCCGGAGGCGAAGAGCGACACGCGGCGCGTGAGACGGTATTCGGCGGTGGCGTCGAAAAGGTGGCGCTCCTCGATGTAGCTCTGGCCCGGTTCGCCGCCAAGCGTGGTGAGGGCGCCGTCGATGCGGCCCTCGAAATTCCAGCCGAGTCCGAGGCGGAGCTTGGCGTTCTGGTAGTTCAGCATGGCGGAGGCCTTCTGGCGGCTCATCTGGCCCCAACCGCCGCGTTGGCCATCGGCGTCGGAAAGATTGAGCGAGCCGCGCAGGCTGAGTCCCCGGGCCCAGCGCGGCAGGAGTGGATCCAGCGAATGGCGCATCTCAAACTCCCAGCCGGAGACGATCGCCTTGCCGGCGTTGAACGAAGTGCTGGCGGTCCAGCCCACGTATTCGGCTTCGAGGCCGACCGCGGCGGCTTCCTCGGGAGTCTCGAGCAGCTCGGCGCGGGAGACGACGAAGTCCTGGATGAACTTGCGGTAGTAGCCGACGGCCACGTATCCACTCTTTAGATAGTATTCGAGCCGGCCGTCGTAGTTGTCGGCGGTCCAGGGCTTGAGGGCGGAGTTGCGAATGGTGACGGTGCCGAGGGAGCCGAGGGCGGGATCGGTGTTGTTGCTCGGGTTGACGGTGGTGGACGGCAGGAGGCTGGTGTTGAAGTCCGGCCGGGCCTGGGTGCTGGCGAAGGCGGCCTTGAAGGCGAAGTTTTCCGCGATGCTCCACGACGCGTGCAGGCTGGGGAAGTACCCTTCCTTCATGCCCTGGCCGCGGGAGCCGTTGCGGTGGTAGATCAGTTTGGCCTCGGCGAGGCTGCCGGCGACGCCGGCCTCGGGCTTGCGCTGGCGCTGGCCGTTGACGAGGACGAAGGAGCCGTTGGGGTGGGTCTGAAAGACGGCGGTCGGGGTTTGGAGATAGCCGCGGCCCTCGCCTTCGGAGCGTTCGTAGCGGACGCCGCCGACGAGGCCGAGGCGGTTGGTGAACAGGCGCGTGTCGCCCATAAGGTAGAGCGCTTTCACCGTCTCGGTGAGCTTGTTCACGCTCTCGGCGCTGCGACGGTAGGAAATCGCCTCCTCGTAGCGGAAATACTCGGGGTGGGCCTTATACAGGCTGTAGTACTTCGCGAGGTTGAGGTGCTCGACGGCCGGGTAGCCGTACTCGGCGTCGGGGGCTTTCTGATACACCTCGGCGGCGATCAGGCCGAGGCGATCGTCGGCGGAATCGGGCACCCCGTCGGGGCCGAGAAAGGTCCACGTGTTGAGGTCCATCCGCTTCCGGTCGCGTTTCTCCCGCTTGTAGTTGGCGCCGAGCTCGAGGCTGACGGGGAGGCGGGTGGCGAGGTCGCGCTTGAGTTTGAGGTAGGCGGTCTGGACGTCGCCCTGAATCAGGCGCGGCCGCGAGGTGGCGGCGCGGAGGGAGTAGTTGGCGGCGCGGCTCCAGTCGACCGGGGCGTTGTTGGCGTCGAGTACCTCGAAACGGCCGGGCAGGCGCCAGTTGAGATCGAGAAAGTTGACGGTGACGTTGTTGATGCGCGGATTGCGGCCCTCCTGGTCGGAGGGAGAGGAGAAGAAGCCGTTCTCGGTGTCCTTGAACTCGGAGATGGAGCGCGAAGCGTTGGCGGCGCCCTCGATGTGCCAGAGGCCACGCCGCCACTTGGCGATGAGGCCGGCGTTGGTGCTGATGGCGTATTCGTCGCGCCAGGCCTCGAGCTGGTTGACGTAGGAAAGAACGCCGGTGCCGCGCGCGCCCATCACGCGCGTGCTGTCGTTGTAGACGGTGGCGCCGGTGTTGACCTGGAAGCGGACGTCGGCGCGGTGGAGGGAATCGAGCCGGGTGTAGGAGACGAAGGGCGTGAGCGTGAGGGAGGGAACGGGGCGCCAGTCGACCCGCAGGCTGACCGGGACGCGGACGCGGCGGGAGTAAGACTGGTGGAGCAGCGAGTTGGTCATCGCCGGGTTGTAGATGCTGGGGGCGCCCGGCTGCGGGTTGGCGAGGCTGGCGGCGTTGCCGTAGTTGTAGGTCGGCACCGCGTAATGCCACGGCATCATGACGTCGCTGTAGCCGAGGCCGAGCGTGTATCCGAGATTCTTGGTCAGCGGATCGACGAGGCTGAAATCGAAGCTGGGCCGGACCTTGCGGGAGAGCTCGTCGCCCGGGCCGCCGGTGCGCCGGAGCGTGAAATCGTAGCTGTTGGTGTTGAAGGAGGCCTTGAGGCTGATTTCGCGGCGGGCGTACTCGAAGGCGGTGCGCCGAACCATGTTGACAGAGCCGCCGATGGCGTTGGCGCTGTCGGAGGGCAGCGGCACCTTGCGCACCTCGATGCGGGCGATGCCGACGGTGCTCGACTGGGTGAGGCGCGGGGCGCGGGTGTTTTCGCGTTCGTCGGCGAAGACGGAGGCCTCGCCCAGGCCGTCGGAGGTGACCTCGGTTTTGTCGGAGCTGAGGCCGCGAACGTTGATGCGGATGATGTCGCTGCCCTGGTACTCGACGCCCACGCCCGGCAGGTACTTGATGAATTCGCCGATGTTGTTCTGCGTGATCTCGCCCATGGAGTCGGTCGAGGTGACGTTCTTCATGTTGCGCGAATAACGCTGCTCGTTGGCGGCGATCGACTCGGCGTCGGTTTCGCGGGCGGCGTTGACCTTGAACTCGTCGAGGCGCACGACGGCGCCGTCGGTGGCGGCCAGGGTGAGATCGAGTTCGGCGCGCTGGCCGGGAGCGAGGGTGAACGTCTTTTCCGTCGGCGCAGTATTGGTGAAGGAAACGACGATCGTGACAGTGCCGGGGGGGACGCCGTCGAGCACGTAGGCGCCGGATTCGTCGGTGAACGTCTGCAGCGCGGTGCCTTTGACCGCGACGCGGGCGTTGTTCACGTAGCGGTCGGTCGCCTGGTTAAGGACGCGGCCCGAGAGGCTGGCGGTGGCGGCGGTGGCACTCTGGGCAAACGTCGGGATCGATGCGGCAAACAAGCCGACGGCGAGTAGGAGCAGACAGGCGAGCGAGCGAGATTGCCGAAGGAGGAGCGGTGCTGGGGTAGGTTGCATGGGGGTGCGTTCAGAGGGTCAGAGCGTTACTCGTTAGCGGCCGAGGGCCGGTGTGCAAAGACAGTCGGTCGAAGTCCCGCTAACGGGTAACGCTCTGACCCTTTTGGGCTCGCTTCGCCGAATCGTACGAACAGCGCCTCCGGGTCGGGCAGGCCGAGTTGTCGTCTCGCCTTGGCGATGAATTCCGGCGACGCCCCGCACCAGCGCGGGACGCGGTCGGGCTCGACATGATCAAACGCCGTGAGCACTCGTTCGCGGGAGGTCATGACGCGTTGCAAAAATCAGATTCCGCCAAGCATGGCTGTGGATGAACAGGCCCGTTATTCAAGGCGCAGGCGTTTTTGCCTTTGCGTCGCTTGTCGAATTCAGCAGACGGCCCAGCTCGGTAAGTTGTAGAACATCCTCCTGGCGGAACCGGCCAGTGTGGTCGGGCGCGCAAGAGAGAAGGATGTTGGCTGCGCCGCGGCGACGGGCCTCGGTGATATCTGCGGCCAAGGCTGTGGCGGGATAGGGTTGACTGGCTTCGAAGCCCTTGCCTGCGCCGTAGGTGAACCAGACATAGTTCTTGTTGCCGGGGCTTTTCTGCTTGGGGCGCCATTGGGAGCACGGCTCGTATTCAAAGGGCAGGTGGTAATCGGTCCCATCTACGTTGCGGATGGCCTGATGGCCGACGGCCGGGGGCATTATCACTTCGCCGTTGAGGATGTCGGTGGGGAAGTAGTGGAGCTTTGTGCCGTCCTGGATGTGCTGGTTTAGCATCACGACGCAGTTGGGATTGATGTTCTTGAGCAGGTCGTAAACTTCCTGAGGCTTCAGGTCGGATGGTGCCCAGTTCATCATATCAATCCAAAAATACGGAATCTCACCGTAGCGTGTGGCCAGCTCCCGAAGTTGGTAGAGGATGACGGCGCGGGGCGAATCGGCGCGTTTCTCGACCCGCTTGTCTTTGGGATATTTCGGGCCGCCCCACACGCAATAATAAAGCCCCGGGACAATGTGATGAGCGCGGCATTCGTCCACGAACGCCTTTACCACATCGGTCTTACAATCGCTATTGGCCACGTCGAACTCACTGGTTGGGCTGTCCCAAAGGAGGAAACCGCTGGTGTGGCTGGTCGTCAGCACGGCGTGAGTCATGCCGGCTGCTTTGATTGTTTGCGCCCACTGTTTTACGTCCAGATGCGCGGGTGCAAATTGCATCGGGTCACGCATAGTGCAGTGTTCGCTGCCGGAATACTGGTTCGAGTTGAAGCAGAGGAACGCGCCGAATTTCCAAGAACGCCATAGCCTGATCAGGGGGGCCTCGGGCGACGTGGCAGGACGGTGATGGCGCGAGAGATTGACGACGGTGGTCTCCAGCACTTTCCCCTGCGCGTCCAGGAGCCGCAGTTCGCTGTCACCGTTTGGCAAACGCCGTTCCGCGACCGTCGCTTGTGGAGCCGACACTCTTGTGACGGTGTTCGCCAGGCCGGCGGTGGGAGGCTTGGACGAATCGGCGGCGTGCGCTGACGATAGGGCCGCCAGTAGGGTGATAAGTGCCAGAGGGTGTTTCATATTGTGTATTTATCCTGTCATCATGTCAGTTGAGCCTCGGGGAGGAGGGGTGCGTTCAGAGGGTCAGAGCGTTACTCGTTAGCGGCCGAGGGCCGGTGTGCAAAGACAGTCGGTCGAAGTCCCGCTAACGGGTAACGCTCTGACCCTTTTGGGCTCGCTTTGGGTATCATGATGGGGAGGGGTGGAGGAGGCACGGCCGGCGCGCCTGGTGGGGTTAAGGAGGGGCGTTGGGGCCGGGGGCAGGTGCCTTCGCCCGGATCATCTCACCGACACGGCGGAGGGTTTGCACGTCGATTGCGCGCAGGCGGCCCGCGTAGTCGGGGCCGACGTCGAGCGAGAAGATATTTCCGTACCGCACGGCGCCGAGGTAGTCGGCGTAGATCTTTTCCGCGGAGTGGCAGAGTCCATCATGCTGCGGCAGGGAGTAGAACCACATGGCGCCGCCTTTGTGTTCCTTGGGCAGAATCGGGTAGGTGAACTCGGCGAGGCGGTAGCTTTTCGCAGGGGCATCCTTCATGTGCGGGCCCGCGGCCTGGTGGTCGTCGAGGGGCCCTGGCCGGCCCATCTCGCCCAGGCGGATATCCGCACCCTGCTGATCGCCGTGATTGAAACCGACAAAGCAGCCGGGCTGCAGGCTCTTCACCAACGTGATGGTGTCGGCATGGCTCAGACCGCCGTCGCCTACGGCATGATCGAACCAAATGTACTCGATCGGCCCGTAGCTGGTGAGCAGTTCGCGGAGCTGGGCTTTTTTCATCTCCGGATTCCGGCCGATACCGGCATTGCGGCCCTTGCCGTCGACGGCACCGGGCCACGTCCAGTCGCCCTCCGAAAAGTAGAGCGCTAGCTTGATTCCGTGTTGATCGCAGGAGCGCTTCAAATCGGCGAGGACGTCGCGACCAAGCGGGGCCTTGGTGACCTTGCGGTCGGTGGTCTGCGTGTCCCAGAGACAAAAGCCGTCGTGGTGTTTGGTGAGAAAGAGGATGTAGCCCATGCCGGCCTCTTTTGCGGTGCGGGCCCATTGATCGGTGTCGCAGCCGGTGGGCTTGAAGAAGGCGACGTCGGTGACGCCGGGCGTCCACTCCTTGCCGGAGAACGTGCTGAACGACCAGCAGATGAACATGCCCCAGCGGAGGTCATGCAGTTCCTTCACGCGGGCGTCGCTGGCGGCGGGGGCAGGCGCGGCCGGAGCCAGGGTCGCGAGCGACAACAGCAGTGCGAGGAGGCGTGGGGCGGTGGAGTTCATTGGGCTAGAAGGTGCCTTTGACTCCGATTGTCCAGAGGGAGCCGAAGTCCTGGCGCTGGCGGAGTTGAGCGTGGGCGGGAGTGTTGGGACCGGTGATCTCGACGTCGTCGACGGGTTTGTTGATGTTACGCAGATTGGCGAAAAGCGCGAGGCGCCGGGTGAGTGAGTACTCGCCGGTCAGGTCGATATAGGAGCGCTTGGAGCCCCAGTTGTAGGTGCCGGCCTCGAGGCTGCGGCCGGTGACGATGCCGCGGCGCTGGCGGCCAAGGTAGTTCCAATTCAGGCGGACGTTGTATCCGGGCCGGGAGAGACTGATGCCCCAGCTGCCGCTCTTCGGGAAGTAGCCGGCAAAATTCGCGGCGCCGTCGCCCGTGGCGCGCTGGGCGCTGCCATTGGCGTAGAATTGCACGCCGCGCGCCCAGTGCGGCAGAAACGTGAGTGCCTGGCGGTAGTTGACGTTGTAACCCTCCATGCGGACGCGGGTGGAGAGATTGTGGTTTGTGACGACCTCGTAGGGATCGTACACGGTGGGTTCGAGCCCGTAGAGAGCGAGAAATTCCGGGGTGGCGTCGATGACCGTGCTGCCGAAGAAGTTCTCGAAGTCGCGGCGAAAGGCGCCGACGGAGAGCTGGCCCACGCGCTCGAAGTAATACTCGAGGGTCACCTTGGTGCTGCGGGCCTGCCACGCCTTGATGCCGACGTTGTTCACCGAAATCCGGTTGGTATTGCTCGGCGGCGATTCGACATCGGGCAGAGTCAGGCCGCCCGAGTATTGGTTGAAGCTCGGGCGCCCCAGCGACTCGTACCAGGCGACGCGGGCAAGCAGGTTCTCCCGAATCTGGTAGGTCGCATTCACGCTCGGGAGGAAGCGCAGGTACTCCTTCTCGGCGTGTTGCCCCCGGTCGATGAAGGTGAGCTGGGAAACTGTGAGCGCGTCGCTCGCAATCGGGAGCGGCCGGCCGTTGGGGCCCAGGATGACCCGCCCCGCGGCGTCGCGGCGGAAATTGCGGGTGGGATCGGTGAGCGGCCCCTCGGCCTCGATGTTGGTCTGCTCGGCGCGCACGCCACCGGTGAGCCGCAGACGGGAATCAAGCAGGCGGAGGTCGCCGCGCAGATAGATGGCGGAGATGAGTTCCTCGGAGTGCTTCGAATTGCTGATCTTCGAGCGATACTCGGCATTGGCGTCGGCCGTGAAGTGGTTCGGACGCGAACCGTAGAACTCCCACAGGCCCTCGTTGCAAAGCCACTGGATCTGGGGGAAGCCGTAGGGACCGGTGCGGGTGGAAAAATCACGGTCCAGGAAAGGCGCCGCGCCGTCGTCATTCCCCACGGGGGTCGTGCTGGCCCGGCCGTCGGCCCCGACGTAGGTCAGGGCGCGGTTGTGGGTGCGGTAGTCGCTCATGCTCTGCCGAAGATCGAAACCGACCTTGAGGGAGAGGGGCCAGCGGCCGCCGAAGTCGCGGCGGATGTTGCCGAACGCGGTGCGGTGCCGGCTGACCGAGCGGCCGAGGGTGCTGCCCGCGGTGCTGAGCGAGTAGTTGGAGAGTTGGTACGGGTCGACGGGGGCGCCGGTCGTGCCGTCGCTGACGGTGATGCGGCCCGGGCGGAGGTAGAAGATGTCGTCGAACGAAACGGTCACGCCGGTGCGGCGGACGAGCGACGTGCTGAGGTACCCCTTGTCGATGTCGCGGAACTGATTGGTGGCCTGGGAGAGGCCGAAGCCGGACTCGATCTTCCAGATCGGCCCATCGTGGCGGAAGGTGACACTGGGCATGACCGTGCGGCTGAGGCGGTCGCGGGCGTTGTTGTTCTGCCGGACCTCGCCGGCGCCAGCGAAGCCGTGGGTGTAGGTGGGGGAGAACTCGCCCGGCAGCACGCGGTTCACGATGAAGGTCATGTCCCGCTGGTTGTAGTAGGAGTGAAACGTGCCGTATTGGAGCGAGAAGGACAGGCGGTCGTGCGGGGTGATCCGGTAGTCGATCGTGAGGCCGAGGGAGGTGCGGTCGCGGCCGGTTGTGCTGTCGCGCACGAGGTAATTGGTGAGATAGGGCCGGTCCGGGGTGGTGTCGGGCAGGGCGCCGCCGTCGGTGGCCGCGCCGGCGCCGCGCCACGTGTTGGTCATGATCGGCTCGGAGGAATACTGGGACGACGCGCCGCCCGAGAGGGTGAAGCCAAACGCCTTGCTCACGGGGACAATCCAAGTGAACTCGAAACCGGGCTGAACCTTGCGGGTGCGTTCGGCGCGCGGGCCGGGGGATTTGTGGAAGTCCCGGGCGTTGTCGCGCATGATGACATAGGTGCTGCCGGTAAAGATGGGCTTCGAACGTTCAAAGGCGCTGCGCGGGACGAGGTTGATGGTGCCGGCCAGCGCCGAGCCGGGCGACTCGGGGGTCGGCGAGAAGACGGCCTCGACGCGCGACATGTTGTTGATCGAAACGGAATTCAATTCGACGTTGCGGCCCGTGCCGGACACTTCCGGCGTGGCGAGGCTGAAGCCGCCGACGCTTACCGGCACGCTTGCCGAGGACACACCGTCGATCGATACTTCTCGGGGATCGCCGCCGCGGTAGCTCATCGTGATCCCGGGGAGGAGTTTCAGGAACTCGCCGATGTTACCATCGGGCACGAGGCCAAATTCGTCGGCCGCGACGACGTTGACAATATTGGGGGCGAAGCGTTGCTCGTTGATGGCGATGGCGGCGCCGTCCATCTCACGTGAATCGGAAACAACGAATGAGCTTAGCTTGACGACTTCGCTGACCGCGGCGGCGCGCGAGGGAGGGGCGAGCGCGATGTCTCTTTCCGTGGCGACAGCGGCAGCGAGCGTCAGCGGGATCTGCTGTGAATCCAGACCGGTGTAGAAAACCTCGAGGATGACGTTGCCGGCTGGGACGCGGTCGAGTCGGTAGGTGCCGGACTCGTCGGTGAACGCGACGAGGTTGGTGCCCTTGACGGAGATGCGGACGTTGTTGAGGTACTGGTCGGTGGCGGCGTTGCTCACGCGGCCGGAAAGGGTGGCGCCGGCTGGCTCGGCGGCCGACAACGGGCAGGCGAGCAGGAGGAAGCCCAGGCAAACGGATGACCAACGTGGGGTGGGCTTCATGATGACAAGGGACGGCGTGGCGCGACTCATTTCTCGAGCAGCTCGATCTCGGCGATCGTCGGGCCGTCGGTGGCTTCGAGGATGTTGAGGCGGAATTCGCGGGCGGTGACGGGCGGGAAGGAACGTGTGAAGGTCTTGCCGATCTTTTCGCCGGTGAAGATCGTCTTCCAGGCGGTACCGTCGCGGTACTGCAGCTCGAACTTCCGCACGCGCTCGGCGACGGCCTCGTTGATCTTCACGCGGGCGATGGAGGTGGGTTTTTCCAGATCGCGGGCGATCCAGGCCTGCTTGGTGCCGGCGTCGGTGGCCCAGCGGGTGGAGGGATTGCCGTCGAAGGCCTCCTGCGGTCCGTGGTCGGCCATGTTGGTGTGGTAGACGTTGGAGGCGGTGGCTTTGACGGGGCTGGTGAAACCGATGGCGGGGATGTCCAGGGCGGAGCCGTCGAGCTCGAGCTTCACGATGGTGTCGATCGGCTGGCGCGCGGCGGGATCGACGGCGATGGTGAGTTTGTCGCCGACCTGACGCGCGGTGGCGCGGCCGTCGCCAAGGAGCGTCGCCGATTTCACAGCGCGGGGCAGGGCGGGCAGTTCGAGCGTGTCCGTTTCCCACTTGAAGACGTGGAGGTAGACGGTGTTGCCCTGGCGCGTGCTGGCGAACTTCTGCGTGGGGTGCCACGGGCCGCCGCGGGTGGCGTAGATGCTCGCGCCATTCTTCTTCAGCCACGCGCCCATCTCCTTCAGGCGATCCACCTGCCGCGGCTCGATGCGACCGTCGGGCATCGGGCCGACGTTGAAGAGCAGGTTGCCGTCGCCGCCGGCGCAGCGCACCAGAGTTTGGATACACTCTTCGAGCGACTTCATGGTGTCGTCGGGTTTCCAGGCCCATTGTTTGCAGATGGTGATGCAACTCTCCCAGGGGCGGGTGTCCTGGTATTTGCCGACGCGTTGCTCGGGCGTGTCGAAGTCCTCGGGCAGGCCGTTGCGATTGTTGATGAGGAGGTGTGGCTGGAGTTCGCGCGCCATGCGATTGACCGCCACGGCGCCGTAGTCCTCGGCCTTTTTGCCAAGACCGTCGAACCAGAGGATGTCGAGGCGGCCGTAGTTGGTGCAGAGCTCGCGCACCTGGGCCTGGAGGTAGGCGAGGTAACTGGCGTGGCGATCCGGCGTGAAGGCGTCGGGGTGGTGCCAGTCGGGCTGCGAGTAGTAGAGGCCGAACTTGAGGCCGGCGGCGTGCGAGGCGTCGGCGAGTTGTTTGACGATGTCGCGGCGATAGGGGCTCAGCGGGCTGGTGATCTTGTAGTCGCTCGCCTGCGTATCGAACATGCTGAAGCCGTCGTGGTGGCGGCTGGTGAAGACGATGTACTTCATGCCGGCGGCCTGGGCGATCCGCACCCACTCGGCGGCGTCGAATTGGGTCGGGTTGAATTCTTTGTAGAGGTTGTCGTAGACCTCGGCGGGAATGATCGTGCCGGGGCCGCGGTAGCCGCGGCGTTCGCCGGAGCGCGACCAGCCGATCTCAGTGCCCTTGAGGCTGACGGAGCCCCAGTGCACGAAGAGACCGAAGCGGGCGTCCTGCCACCATTGCAGGCGCGCGGGAGTCGGCGCGGGGCCGGACGCGGGGGGCTTTGCGGCGGGGGCCGCAAAGACGGAACAACCGAGCAGCAGGGCGAGGCAGACGAGGGAGCGGTTCATGAGGGATTGAGGTTGGAACTGAAAGTCACGCGCCGGCGCGGGCGAATTCGTCGATCGCTTCGAACATGGCGACGACGTTCTGCGGCGGCACGTCGGGCAGGATGTTGTGAATGGTGTTGAAGACGAAGCCGCCGCCGGGCGCGAAGATCGCGAGGCGCTCAAGCACATCGCGGCGCACGTCGGCGGGCGTGCCGTGGTTGAGCAGGTGGCGGGTGTCGGCGCCGCCGCCCCAGAAGGTGATCTCGCGGCCGAACTCGCGCTTGAGCCGCGCGGGGTCCATGTCGCGGCACGCGGTCTGCACGGGGTTGATGACCTCGAAGCCGGCGGCGATGAGATCGGGGAGCAGCGCGTGGATCGAACCGCAGGAGTGGAGAAAAGTCTTCATCGACGAGTGCCGATGCACGTAGTCGCAGAGCAAAGTGTGCCGCGGCTTGAAAAGCTGGCGGTAGGTGGCGGGCGACATGAAGGGCCCGGTGTCGGTGCCGAGGTCGTCGCCGAAGCGGCAGACGTCGGCGATGTCGCCGACGGCGCGACAGACCTTCTCCAAGGTGGCGAGGTGGACCTCCATCAAGGCGTCGAGCAAGGCCTCGACGCGTTCGGGCTCGGCGAGGAGGTCCATGAGAAAGTTGTCGATGCGGCGGAGAAATGTGCCCCACTCGAAGAGATTGCAGCCGACGACGACCATGATCGCGCGGTCGGACTGCTGGCGGAGGGCGAGGGCGTTGGCGCGGAGTTTTTCCCAGAAGTCCGGCTCGCCGGCGTGATCCCACGGCGAGTGGGCGAGGGCGGCCCAGTGGATCTTTCCCATGGCGGCGTGCAGTCCGCTGAAGTCCGCCGGGTAATCGTCGAGCCAGGGGTAGCAGGTCTGGTCGAAGAAATTCATGTCCTTGAGCTGGATCGCGATCTCGACGCCGTCGGGGGCGCGGGCGCGCCAGCCACCGTCGGCGGTGGCCTCGGGCTGGAACCAGCGCGGGTAGGCGGCGGCGCTGCCGTCGAAGAGCGTGACGGGGCGCCAGTCAGCGGGGCGGGTGTTGAAGGTGCGGCCGAGGTCGACGGCGTCGATGCGAAAACGATCCAGGATCTCGTCCTCAGGTTCCGCGAGTTGCTGCACGACATCGTAGACGCGCGTCTGGCCGCCGGCGAGGCCGAGGTGGCGTTTGAGGTTGCCGTACGCGATGGCGGAGATGCCGGAGGACGGCGTGGCGCCGAGGTCGACGGGCACGCGGTCGGGCTCGCGATGGGCGAGGGTGGCGAGGACGCGTTCACGGGAGGTCATGGAGGAAGAGAGGGAGACTCGGGGGGAAGAGAGGGAGAGAGGGAGAACAGGAAGGGAGGCGGGCTCTTTCTCTTTCCTCTTTCTCTTAATCTTTCTCCTCAGGCGCGGCAGGGGGCATGGAGAGAAAGAGAAAGATTAAGAGGAAAGAGAAAGAGGGGATCGAAGGAGGGTGTCTGGCGGTTGGGCCTACGAGTGAGGATCGGCGAGCGAGACGGGGGCGTGGATATTGTAGCCGCATTCGCTGCCGCCGCTCACGGGCATGACGTATCCGGTAATAAACTTCGCCTCGTCGCTGCAGAGAAAGGCGGCGACGGTGGCGACCTCGGCGGGTTCCGGGCAGTAGCCGAGGGCGTGGATCTGGTTGAGGTAGGTTTCGATGCCGGCGGCGTCGGGCTGGGTCTTCATCCACTGGCGCAGGGTTTCAGTGCGGACGCCGGCGGGGCAGAGGGCATTGATCCGGATGCCGTCGCGCCCCCAGTCGACGGCGGTGCACTTGGTGAGTGCGTTGATCGCGCCCTTGGTGGCGCCGTAGATGGCGTGGCGTTCCTGGCCGGTGACGCCGGCCATGCTCGAGATGTTGAGGACGCAACCGCGCGTGGCCTTGAGGTGGGGATGGGCGAGCTTGCAACCAAGGAAGACACTGCGGAGGTTGACGCTCACGAGTTGTTCGAACTCGTCGAGTGACGTGTCCTGCACCGTCGTGGCCGGCAGGGCGATCCCGGCGTTGTTGACGAGGATGTCGAGGCGACCCCACTCAGCGATGGTGCGGGAAATGGCCGCGGCGAAGGAGTCGGCGTCGGAAACATCGAGCACTTGAAAGGCGGTCGCCCGGCCCAACTCGGCGCAGAGGGCGGCGCCGTGCGGCTGATCGCGATCGCCGACGAGCACGTGTGCGCCTTCGGCGACGAAGCGCCGGACGATGGCGGCGCCAATGCCGGCGGCCCCACCGGTGACGAGGGCGACCTTGGAATGGAGACGGGAGTTCAAGTTAGGGCACGGTGCAGTTTACCGCGCGAGTCTTTCAGAAATTGACGGCGTAGGATTTTACACAGACGTTGCGGCATGCTTCGCCGGCCGCCGCTTTTTCGGGATCGGGGACCAACCTCCCGGGTGGATGCGCACGAGCCGCTGTTGGCGTCGATTCGGGCGGGGAAGATCGATTTTCACGGGCTCGGCCGCGGCCATTATCCCGGCGATCGTCTCGCGCCGGACCAGTTGCCGGGCCTGCTCAGTCTCGGTTACTGGGACGCCCGCGGAGATCAAGACTGGGGCATGGATTTTCACCGCAACGAAGGGGTGGAAATCTGTCTGCTTGAGACGGGTTCGATGCGTTTCGCCGTCGATCAGGGGAGCTATCCGCTGGGCCCCGGCGACCTCACGATCACGCGACCCTGGCAGGCCCACCGGCAGGGCGATCCGCGCATCGCGGCCGGTCGGTTGCACTGGGCCACGATTGCGGTGGGCGCGCGGCGTCCGGATCAGGTCTGGCGCTGGCCGCGCTGGAACCTGCTGGCGCCGGGGGACACGGCGGAACTCAGCCGACGCCTGCGCCTGACGGCGTCGCCGGTGTGGCGGGCTTCGCCCGAAGTGGTGCGCAGCTTTCAGCGGATGCGAGCGGCAATTGCGGATGAGACTGGTGATCGCCTGATCTCGCGGGTGGCGGTCGGGTTAAATGAGCTGTTGCTGGGCGTGCTGGAACTGTTGCGGACCGAGAACCGCGCCGAGAGGCCGCGATTGGCCAGCCCCGAGCATTCGGTGGAGCTTTTTCTTGGAGACCTCCGGACTAATCTCAACAGCTTCGGACAGGAGTGGACGCTGGCCGGGATGGCCGCCGCGTGCGGAATGGGCACGACGCAGTTCAGCCGGTTGAGTCGGCGCCTGACCAACGACAGTCCGCTGCGTTATCTCAACTTCGTCCGACTGGAAGCCGCCGCGCGTTTGTTACGGGGAGAGCCGGCGCGGAGTGTGACCGACATCGCGTTTGGCTGCGGCTTTGCCTCGAGCCAGTATTTCGCCAATCAGTTCCGCCGCCACTACGGAGTGACGCCGACTGACTACCGGAGCGGGTCGGCGTCGAGGTGATGACCGGTCGGGCAGGTCTGCTGCCCGTTCGAATCGTGCATGTCGGCGACAATTTTCGGACGGCACCGATCACGCCAATCTCGATCCACTCCGTACAATTAGCGTGAACCATGAAGATCATTAGCCCGAAAAAATCGCGCTCCGCCCAGTGGCGAAACCACCCCGGTGCGGTCGGCCCACCGCCGCATTCCTACCAAAGAACGCCGCCGCGCTACTAGGCGTTTGCGTCGGCCGCGGATAGGATGTTTGTTCCCCTCGATTTCACCCTAAGATCCTTCCCTGCCTCCACGGTATCCGCTCATTCGATGACCACTAAATTATCTCGACGACACTTTCTGAAAACCGCGGCCGTCGCCCTCGGCATGCCCACGATCATCCCGGCTTCCGCCCTGGGAAAAAACGGCACGGTGGCACCCAGCAACCGGATTGTGGTTGGCGGCATTGGCGTCGGCCCGCGCGGCCGGGAGGTGCTCAAGGGATTCCTGAGCCAATCCGACGTGCAGTTTGTGATGATTGCCGACGTCCAGGAGGCGCGCCGCGAGGTCGTCCGCGTGATGGCCAACCGGCAGTACAATAACCAGGACTGCGTCAAGACGCGCGACATGTACGAGGTTCTGGGGCGCTCCGATATTGACGCCGTGCTTATCGCCACGGGCGATCGCTGGCACGCGCTGCTCAGCATCCTCGCCGCCAAGGCGGGCAAGGACATCTATTGCGAGAAGCCTTGCAGCATGACCGTCCGCGAGAGCCAGGAACTCGCCGATGCGGTGAATCGCTACGGACGCGTTTTCCAGGCCGGTACGCAGCGGCGCAACGTCGACAATTTCCAGTTTGCCGCCGAGCTGGCGCGCACCGGCAAACTCGGCCGGATCCACACCGTCCACGCCGGCATCCTCGCGCTCGAGGAGAGCCACAAATGGCTGCCCGCCGAGCCCGAGCCGACCAAGGACGTGGTCGACTGGGATCGCTGGCTCGGCCCGGCCCCGTGGCGTCCTTTCAACAAGGACTACGTGAACGGACGCTGGCGGGGCTACTATGATTTCCATGGCGGCGCGGCCCTGCCGGAATGGGGCGCGCACACCATTGATCTCTGTCAGTGGGGAGCCAGCGCGGACGACACGGTTCCGATCGAGTACGAGGCCGATGGGCAGACCATCTACGGCCGGTACAAGAACGGCACCAAGCTCGTGATGCGCCGCGCGGGTTTCAAGGGCGAGGGCAACTGGGTCGCCCCCGGCACCTGCCCGGTGCGCTTTGAAGGCGACGACGGCTGGGTCGAGGCGGCGGATACCGGCAAAGTCGCGGTTTCCTCGCCTTCTTTGTTGGAGAAGGGGACCCCCAAGCCAATGGCGGGCACCGATTCGACCAAGCACGTCCGCGAATTCCTCGACTGCATCAAGACGCGCGCGAAGCCGGCGGCCAATGCCGACGTCACCCGCCGCGGCCACATCATCTCGCACGTCGCGTCGATCGGCTGGCGCCTGGGCCGCAAGGTGCAATTCGATCCAGTCAGCGAGACATTCCTGAACGACGCCGACGCCAACCGCATGTGCAGTCGCGCCCGCCGCGCACCGTGGCGCGCCTGAACCGAAACCTTAAAAGTTGTCCCATGATTTCCATTCGTTCACTTATTCCGGCCGTCCTGATCCTCGCGCTGGCCGGCTGCGTCACCACGCCGCCACACCCGAAGGCAACCGCGGCGCTAGCCGTGCTCTCCTCCACCGCCGGCCTGCAGGAAAAGGCCCGCGCCTGTCAGGAACTCGGAGACTTCGGCGGCCCGTCCGCCGTGCCCGCTCTCGCCGCCCTGCTTGATCAGGAGCATCTGGCCGACTACGCCCGCAGCGGACTGGAGGGCATTCAGGATCCCTCGGCGGGCAAGGCCCTGCGCCAGTCCCTGGAACGGCTTGCCGGCCGTTTCCTCTCCGGCGCGGTGAACTCGCTCGGTGTGCGCCGCGAGATTGCGGCGGTGCCCGACCTGCAGAGGCTGGTCCTCGATCCCAAGCGCGGCGTCGCGCCGGAAGCGCTGGCGTCCCTCGGGATGATCGGCACCACCGAGGCGGCGAAGACTCTCCAGACGGTGCTGACCGGCGGCCCTGCGGATCTGCGCGAGCCGGCCGCCCATGCCGCCTTTTCCGCCGCCGCGCGACTCGCCAAGGACGGCGACCGCCCCGCCGCGCGCAAATTGCTGGAAAGTGTCATCAGCGCGCTGCCGCCCGGCCACCTGACCAAGGTGGCGCAGAACCAGGCCGCCGCACTACGCTAGCCCGCATTTTTCACACTTTCCGCGGAATTCTCCCCGCGCTTGACGAGTTTCGGGCGGCGTGAGCTTGAATCTCTGGAGTTCATGCGGGCTAAAACAAAACCGCCGGGCGGTTTTGAACTTAGCCCGGACATCCCTGAGGACCGCGAACGCAGAAAAAATCTCGAACACCGTGTGACTCCGCTCGCGAGCAGAGTGTCTGACTATCCGAACGTAGAGACCAACCTGTTTGTCGTAATGCCACGGACAGAGTTAAACGCGGAGGGCGCGGAGGGCGCGGAGAATGAGCCTTTTCACTCAGCGCTCTCCGCGTCCTCCGCGTTTCCATTCTCCGAGGCTTGGTCACGGGCTGCAGGCGCCGCGCGCCATTTTTTCCGAGCTCAGTCTCGGAAAAAAGCCGCGCTACTATTGATCCATTTAGATCCTTAATGTGGAGCTCCACATTAGGGATTTAATGTGAAGTGGTCAATAATGTGGAGTGGAGCGGCCGTCGTTGGCTCTGAACGGCGAGCCCTTGGCGGGGTGACTCCACATTATTGACGG
>SXGU01021167.1_pt1 | contig 18804 bp, 18 predicted proteins | sample 3174531 | NCBI WGS metagenome assembly SXGU01 (sample SAMN11356863, study PRJNA531348) | freshwater metagenome | isolation source: freshwater sample F1-140 | place: China: Fuxian Lake, Yuxi | collected 2017-12-25 | reverse complement strand
GAGTTCGTCGAAGAGCTCGGCGTGGAGTAAATGCACCTGGCGGAGGTTGGGCTGCGTGGGGTCTTTGGCAACGCGGGAACGATGCCGCACCGTCTGCCCAAAATGCGCGTCGTCGCGAATCCCCAGTCCGCGCACCAGCTCGATGCGCGTCACGGTTTCCTTGGAAAACGAGTGATCCGCACTCCGATGTACCGCAAGAACGATGGCGCTCATGTTCGTAACAACCTAAGGTCTTGATGTGTTGCCGTCACTGAACATGGACTGCGTTGGTGCTGCCGCCGCTGCAACGGTGTAGCCGATTGCCTCAATCGTGATTGTCCGGTGCGAGCACGCAACCAGGCAAGCATGGTGCAGAGGATACCACACACATACAGCGAGCCGAAAATCTCCTTGTTGTACCGCGCAAGCCATGACGTGAGATACATATCGAAGTTCGGGCGGCGATCCTCGGTATAACGCGCCGCAACCCGCCCGTCCGCCGACGCCCAGCCCGCCCCATGAGGACGCCCCCCGAACGCCCTGCCACCACGCGGGGACCTTCGGCGCGGTCGGCGGTCGCGCCGTCGTCTCGACGGATAGTCGACCCAGCCCGATTGAAATTCCTACCCCGGGGGCGAAGATTTCACTCGTAGGGGCCCTGTCGAGGCGCGACTCCAGCGCCGAGGCGTGCCACGGCGCCCTTCCGCGGGCCCTGCGCCGGGTTGATTTTGGGTGCGACATGACGCCTCCGGTTCGGTTGCCACATCCACGCCGTCACGGGATTCTCCTCGCCGGTGGCGCGGGCACGCGGCTTCAGCCGATGACGCGGGCCATCAGCAAGCAGCTCCTTCCCGTGTTCGACAAGCCCATGGTCTACTACCCGCTCACCACGCTGATGCTCGCGGGCGTGCGCGCAGTAACGGTGATCACGACGCCGGCGGACCGGACCCTGTTTGAGCGACTGCTCGGAGATGGGTCGCAGTGGGGTATGGCGCTCACGTACACCGAGCAGGAACGACCTGCGGGCATTGCGCAAGCGTTGACGCTCGCCGAGCACGACCTGGCCGGCGCCCTCCCCGTGCTCATCCTGGGCGACAACCTGTTCTACTCCCGCGAGTTGACGACGCTGCTCAGTGCGGCGGCTGCGCGGACCGTCGGCGCGACGATCTTCGCGCATCACGTGCGCGATCCGTCAGCTTACGGGGTCGTGACGTTCGATTCGCACGGCGCGGCGGTGGCAATTGAGGAGAAGCCGCGGGTACCGAATTCTCCGTGGGCCGTGACCGGCCTCTACTTCTACGACGCCGACGCTCCCGAGATCGCGCGCACGCTGACTCCGAGCGCGCGCGGCGAGCTGGAGATTACGGACCTCAATCGCGAGTATCTCCGTCGCGGACAACTCACCGTCGAGCAACTGGGCCGCGGAGCAGCGTGGCTCGACACCGGAACCCCGGAGGCGCTCCTCCAGGCTGCGCAATTCGTCCAGACGATCGAGGCACGCCAGGGGTTGAGGATCGCCAGCCCCGAGGAGGTTGCCTGGCGCCAGGGATGGATCAACGACAACGAACTCGCGCGCCTGGCAGCTGGACTCGAGGGTACGGAGTATGGGAGCTACCTCGCACGGCTTCTCGCGGGGCCGCGAGAGGCGTGAACGCGTAAACGCCTTGGGTCCCGAGTGACCGGACTTGGCGCTCCCCGCTACGCGCGTACCGCGGCGATCCTGATCGCGGTGCTCACGCTGGTGCGGCTGTCCGTGATTTCGATTGTCGGCGTCGGCGACGCGGAGGCCTACTACTGGACCTGGTCACAGCACCTCTCGCTCTCGTATCTCGACCATCCGCCGATGGTCGCGTGGATGATTGCCCTGAGCACGGCCCTCGGTGGCAGCTCGCAGTTCTTCATCCGCCTCGGTCCGGTGCTCGTCTTCGCGGCCACGTCGATCCTGGTATACCGTCTCGCGGCCGACGTGTCAGGACGGCCTCGCGTGGGGCTCGCAGCGCTGGTGCTTTTCGAGCTCACCCCGGCCTTCGCCATTGGCGGGCAGGGTGCCAACCCTGACGTGCCCCTGGGATTGTTCTGGCTCCTGACCGCGTGGCTGCTGTGGACCGCCACAACGGGTGAGAAGCGGGGCCGAGTGTGGCTCGCCGGACTGTCTCTGGGCCTCGCATTCCTCTCCAAGTACTTCGCCGTCCTTCTCGTGGTCTCGGCGGGACTCTGGCTCGCGCGCCGCGAGCATCGACACTGGTGGCGCCGCTCCGAGCTGTACGGCGCGATGCTGATTGCGCTCGCCTGCACGATTCCCGTGATCGCGTGGAACTCGCAGCATGAGTGGGCGAGCCTCCGCCTCCACGTGACGCGCCACAGCGCCGCGGGCGTGACGCCATCTCAGGTGGGAATGTTCCTCGGCGGGCAGGCACTCTATTACTCACCGCTGTTGTGGGGCGCGTACCTCTATGCACTCGTCGTTGCCGCGCGCCGCGGACTGCGGGGCCGCGGAGACGATTCGCCCGAGCGGCGACGCGCCTACGCCTTCGTCGCACTCCTGGCGCTTCCCACGCTCAGTGTGTTCACGGTGGTCGGCCTCTGGACCCCGGAATCGGAGCCGCACTGGACCGCGATGGGCTTCCTTCCGCTGGTGCTCGGGACGGCGATGCTCTGGGACGAGCGATGGCCCGCGGGCGGCGCACCCACACCGCGCCTGCGCAGGTTCGCGTGGATCGCGTGTGGGCTGCCGGGCATCCTGCTGGTCCTCCTGCATGTGCACATCCTGACACCCCTCTTGCTGCCACTCATTCCCGAGCGCGACCGGCCGGTGGACATCGTCGCAGAGCTGAGCGGCTGGCCTGAGGTCGGCGCGCGCACGAGGGCCATCGCGGCGGCCATGCAGAACCCCGTGCTGCTCCACTACCACTACACGAAGTGCTCGCAGCTCTGGCTCTCGGTGAACGGCGAGCTCCCGCTCGCGTGCCTCAACGATCGTGAGGACCAGTACGACTTCTGGCAGGATGAGGCCGCGCTCGTTGGGCGCAACATGGTCTATGTGACGGATGCGGTCTACGGCCGCGATCCCGCGACTCTGTGGCGCTTTGATCAGTGCACGGAGGAGACCCCCAAGCTGGAGATTCGCCGCGGCGGATTCCAGCTGCGAACCTTCACATTCTGGCGTTGCGAGGGGTATCGCGGCCCAGTTCCCACCGCTTCGCGTACTTCGTGAAGCTGTAGAAACTCCGCATCCTGCTGTAGATGAGACCCGGAATTCCGTCGAGAAAGCGGTAGTAAACGAAATACTCCAGGCAGAACGTGTACAGGCCTCCCACCAGCAACTGAATGACGGAAGGCAGCCGGTTCTTTCCATTTCGATGGAGCGTCGTGTACCTGTTCAACTTGTCAATGTGCGGGGCAAGCTCGCGGGCATAGAGATGGTGCATCGGCTTCTTCAAGCGACCGATTGTCCCGCTGACCACGAGTACCTCATGAATCTCCTCCCCGACCCAACGGGCCTTGTCCTTCCTGAAGAGCCGGACATGATGGCGTTCCGGTCGCCTCAGGAAGCGCCCAAGAAAGAAGATCTTCCTGGGAATGCGGTACCCGCTGCATGTGTCCGGAGCGCTCAGGACCTGCCGGATTTCCATTGCCAGATCGGGGTCCACACGCTCGTCCGCGTCCACGCGCAGGATCCACTCGTGCGTGGCATCGTTGATCGCAGAGTTGTTTTGACTGGCATACCCCGACCATGCCTGTGTCCGGACACGATCGGTGTATTCCCTGGCGATCGCCACCGTGTGATCGGTACTGAACGCATCGACCACGATGATCTCGTCGGCCCATTTCACGCTCTCGAGACAGTCACGAATGTTTCGTTCTTCGTTATGGGTGATGAGCGTTACCGAAAGCTTATTCATGGAACTTTGACGAAGCCCCGATAGATCTTCGCGAGACTTTCCGCTTCCCGTTCCGCCGAAAAATGTTCTTCGATCCGGCGCCGGCCCTTCAGCCCGATTTCGTCGAGCTGTTCGACACGCGTCATGGCGTGGCGCAGGGCCGACTTGAGCGCGGCCGCGTCGCGGCGTGGAATCAGCCAGCCATTCTCTCCCGATTCGATGATTTGCGGAAACGCTCCGGTGTCGGTCGCGACGACCGCACAGGCGCTGGCCATCGCCTCGGGTACCGTGAGGCCGAATCCCTCCAGCCACGGTGGGGCGACCACAAGGCTCACCGCTCGATACCAGTCGGGAATCTCGTCAAAGTTCTCCACTTTTCCCACGAAGATCACGCGACCGGCGAGACCGGCGCGCTCGATCTTCCGTTGCAGTTCCTGCTGAAAGTTCCGGTACCGTGGTGTGGTTTCGCCGATGAGGACGCCGGTCCAGTTGGGAAATGATGGAAGAATCTCGCAGAGGGCTTCCACAAAGTCTCCGGTCCCTTTGTTGGGCCTGACCCGGCCGAGGATGGCGATGCCATACTCTCCTCCAAGCCCCTTCTCTCTCCACCGCTGCCCGCGATTATCAGAGGGACGAAAGCGTTGGGTATCGATTCCATGCGGTACGACGGTGGAAGGCCGGTCAATGAACGATGCCGCGCTCTCCGATGTCGCAATCACCGCATCCATTCTTCGATAGAGAAACCGGGTCAGCCACCCGCGACGATAGTTGTCGGCCGTGAGCCAGATGAGCGTAAGGGGGTAACGCAGAATCTTTTTGAAGAAGAGGCCGAGAAGCATTTCGTTGTTTCGGCGGGCCTGCCAAATCTTGGGGGAGCGGCTTCGCAACTTTGTCCACAGCTGAAGCCACGAGACCCTTGGGATTCGTTTGGGAATTCCGTAGCCGACGGCGAAGGTCGGATAGTGTTTCTCAAGGGCCGGAATGAGGGCGATCACGCTCGCCGTGACGCCGGAAAAGCGACGGCTGAAATGCGGGATCAACACTTCAGTTTCTGCCGGCAAGACAAACTCCCGTTTCAGCGTTGCGTTGAAGTGAAGTTGTGCTGGAGGCGATGGTCACCGCAAACGCGCGGTAGCCGGACATCGCAGGCGACGGGAGAAGGCTATCACCCCGGGGGCTCAGCGCGGGGGCCTGTACCGATCGTAGGCCCACAAATACTGCGTCGGCGCCACGTCGATGAGCGTCTCGATAAGCCGGTTGACCTCAGCGGCGGCTTCAACGGGGTCGTCGCTCAGTGGTAGCCTGGGCATGCGTATGTGAACGCGAAAACCCGCGCTTCGCGGAAGCCGCTCAGCGACGATTCCGACCACGGGGGAACCACAATGTTTTTGAAGGCGGTGGACGAGCGTCATCGTATACGCGGGCCTGCCAAAAAACGGCGCCCAGACGCCCTCGCCGATCCTGGGAACCTGGTCGGGCAGGAGCCCCACCGTTCCGCCCGCACGCAGTGTTCGCACGAGTGTTCGCACGCCGCGTACGTTGGCCGCCACGGGCGTGAGATCGCGGCGCATGCGCACCCGCTCGATCCATTCGTGGGACCACGGTTGGCGCGGGGGACGGTACAGAGCTACGATGGGCCGCCGGAGCGCCAGGAATTGCGACAGCAGCTCGAAGCAGCCGAGATGGGCGGTGACCATGATGAGGCCCCGCCCCTGCGCGTGCAGATCATCGAGCGTCCGCCAGTCCGTCATTTCGACGTGTCGTTCCATGAACGTGGTGTTGTCGCGCAGCATGATGAACGGCAGCTCACTCATCATGCAGCCCATCTGGCGCTCGGCATCGCGCACCATCGCAGGCCGCGCATCGGGATAGGCCCCGCGCAGGTGCTCTCGCAGATGCGAGCCGAGCGGCGGCCAGAGCCGCCACAACACGGAGCCGCCGATGCGTCCGATAAAGTGAAGGACACGGAGTGGCATCCGCGAGAAGACCGCGAACCCCAGGAAGATCAGCCGCGCGAAGAAGGGCGGCGACTCCAGCATGGATGGCCCTAGGGTCTTGGGTGCTTGCCGAGAGACCACAGTGCCGCGTACTTGTTGAAGGTGTAGGTCGCGTGGACGGTCGCCATCAGAAGTCCGCGGGCCCCGTCGAGCACACCGAGTCTGACGACATACGCGGTGAAGAACGCGGCCACTGGCCGCAGGATGGCGTCGGCGGCGGTCGCTCGCGCGCCCCGCTCGTGCCGGGACCGCGCGACGGACCAGGCGTAGTCCGCGTGCTTGCGCAGGAGGTGGGCGAAGTCGCGATAACTGTGGTGGAAGACCGGTCCATCAAGCGCGCCACCCTCACCCACGACAGCGGGCACCGCATGAAGAGCCTCGTCGCCGAACCGAACTGCGCCGCGCCGGAAGAGGCGCGCGAACCGATGACCGACTGAGCCAAAGTAGACATTCGCGCCAAAGGCCACGTGCACCCACGGAAAGTCGTAGGCCGCGAAGCGGGATGGTGAGGCCAGCGCTGCGTCGATGTCGCGCCTGAAATCGTCGGTTGCGATCTCATCGGCGTCGAGCACGAGAATCCAGTCACCGCCACACCGGTCCAGCAGGCGCTGCTTTTGTGGGCCGTCTCCCGGCCAGTCGGTCACGAACACGGCGTCGGTGAAGCGGCGTGCGATGTCGGCGGTCCCGTCGCTGCTGCCCGAGTCGAGGACGACGATCTCGTCAGGCCAGCCTCGGAGGGCATCAAGGCACTTCGGAAGACGGTCGGCTTCGTTGTAACAGATGATGCCGACGGAGAGCGTCGCCCCGCGCGTCCGCGGCACTGCGCGCCAAACACGCGTGGCCCTGCGCAGGCGCGTGTAGACTATCGCAAGCGCGACGACGTACGCGCACGCGACCGCACGCGCCGCATCCAAATCAAGCCACGCCGAGAGGGCGAGAGCGATCGCAGCGACGGAAACCGCCAGGCCAGCGGCTCCCCACGCGCACACGGCGCTCGCGGGGTGGCGCCCGGCTCTCAAGAGGCGCGGAACACTCAGCGCCACCGCGACAATCGTTCCACCCGTGAGAGCCAACGCCTGCCCCCACCACGCAGTGGCCAGTGCCACAACAGCGGCGAACATGGCCAGCCGCTCGTCGCGACCGAGTGACGGCGCTCGCAGCTCCGCGGGCGGCGACGCGGGAAAGGCATCGGCGCCACTCATGGATGATAGCGTGGAGTGGGACATGTCGACCCTCAACACTACGTGACGCGCGTTAGACTTGGGAGGACCGACCGTGACTTTCAGGAGGCGGCAGGGCCAGTCCCCCGCGGCATCGCGCATGGTGAACGCCTTTCTCAACAACGCCCGCTGGCTGGCACTCTTCACGTGCGCGCTCTTCCTGCCGGTGTTTGTGGGGCCAATCCAGATCGCGGTTCTGGTCCTCCTCGCCTTGCTGGTCGTTGAGCGACTCCGGGAGGGGAGACCCTTGCCGCGTCGCCAGCTCGACGCGGCGGTCGCGCTGTATGTAGTGGCGATCGCCGTGTCGCTCCTCGGCGACGGGCGGCTCCCCAAGGACCGGCTCGCGCTCGCGGTCTGGCCGCTCGCGGCATGGGCCTGCGTGGCGCAGATCAACTGGGCGCGCTTTGGGCCGCGCACCCTGCCCCGCCTGGTCGCGATTCACCTGACCGTGGCGGCGATCATCGGCGTCCTCGCGCTCCTTCAGCATTGGTACGGCTCCGCGTTCCGCCCGTGGGGACCAGGCTTCCCGGCGCTGATTCAGCCCGCACCCGGAGCGCCGGAGCGCTTCACCGCCAATGGCCTGATGGGGGATCGCGTGGACCTGGCGATCACCTTGCTGTTGCCGATCCTTGCCGGCACGGCCGTCGCGGTATCGCCTGGAATCGCGCGGCACCGCGCGCTCGCGCTCGGCGCCGCCGTCCTCTCTGCCGCGGGCGTCGTCGTGACGTATGTGCGGGCCGCGTGGATCGCGGGCGCGGTCGCACTCACGCTGACGGTGCTCATCGCGCGCGGTCGGCGCATGGCCCTGGCGGTTGTCGTAGTGCTGGTGGGAGCGGCGTTTGCGCTCGGAGTGGCATCGCCGGGTATCCGGGGTCGCGCGCTGAGTGCGGTATCCGTCGCGGAAAATGTCGACCGCACATCCATGTGGGAGCGGACGCGCGCGCTGGTCGCCGAGTACCCGCTTCAGGGCGTTGGCTACGGACGGTACGAAGCTGCGACGCGGGAGCTGTTCGGCCCCCCTCCGCGCGGACAGCCCGAGCATCGCGGGCCGCACAACATCTACCTGCAAGCCACCGCTGAGATCGGCTTGCTCGGAGCGGGAGCCCTTCTGATCCTGTTCGCCGCTGCGCTCGCCGCCGGCTTTCGGGCCGCGTCGGGTGCGCACGCCGGATCGCAGCGTCGCATTATCGGAGCGGTCGCCGTGGGCACCGTTACGGCGGTGGCCATCAGCGGGCTCTTTCACGACGTGCTCGACATCGGGCAGATTGCGTTCGAGCTCTGGATCGTCGTGGGACTCGCCGAATCCCAGATATCAGACGGCCCTGAGCGCCTCTCCGAACGTCAGGAGGATGATGCGCGCGTCGACGGCCAGTGACCTGGTGCGGATGTAGTGCAAGTCATAGGCGAGCCTGCGGTCGATAGCGGTGTCGCCGCGGAAGCCGTTCACCTGCGCCCAGCCGGTCATCCCCCCGCGAATACAGTGGCGAAGGTCATAGTCCGGGTATGTATTTCGAAAGCGCTCGACGAACAGCGGACGTTCGGGGCGCGGACCCACGAGGCTCATGTCACCCACGAGGACATTCCACAGTTGCGGCAGCTCGTCGAGCCAGTACCGTCGCATCCAGCGGCCGGCTCGCGTTCGCCGCGGGTCGGCGGCGAGTGGCCACACCGGACCGTTGATCTCCGCGTCGGCGCCCATCGTTCGGAACTTGAGCATCCGGAATGGCCTGCCGCCACGACCAACCCGTTCCTGCACGTATACTGCTCGGCCGGGCGAGTCGAGGCGAATCATGACCCCAAGCACAGCAAGGAGCGGTGAGAGCACTACGAGCGCCGCGCATGCGAACACGATGTCGAACGAGCGCTTGACCGCGTCCCCGATGGAGACGCGTAGAACCGCGGGTGCGAGAAGCTCGGGGGAAGTCATGGACGTCGATAAGCTACCGCGCATGGCTTCACCATGAAGGTTTCCGTGCTCATTGCGAGCTTCGGCGTGCGCGATTTACTCGCCCGCTGTCTTGCTTCCGTCGCGGAGGCACACGAGGCGATCGTTGTCGACAACGCGTCGCCCGACGAAAGCGCGCGGATGGTGCGCGAACAGTTCCCGGCCGCGCGCCTCGTCGAATGGAACGAGAACCGTGGCTTCGGCACCGCCATCAACGAGGCGGCGCGGCAGGCTTCGGGCGACGCGTTCCTCGTGCTCAACGCCGACGCCGAAGTTCCGGCTGGCTCGTTCGCTCACGTCGCGACGGCGCTCGGAAACAACGCCGGAGCCAGCGCCGTGGGCTTCCGCCAGACCGACGACCGGGGCCGTTGGCAGCTCACGATCGGGCCCCCGCCGTCGCTTGCGCTCGACCTGCTGCGCCGGTTTGTGCAGCGGCGGCTCGACCGTGGCGACGAGGGACTCGCGCGGCTGCTCGACCGCGCGTTCGGCCGCTCGCGCCCCGTACCATGGGTTGCGGGCTCCGCGCTTCTTGTCTCACGCGCCGCCTTCGAGCGGGTCGGCGGATTCGACGAACGCTACTTCCTCTACTTCGAGGACGTCGACTTCTGCCTGCGCCTTCGCGCCACAGGGGGCCGCGTGGTCTACGACCCGCGCGTGACCATCGTGCATGCGCGCGGGGCGAGCGCCGCGCAAAACCCCGCGAGTGCCAGACTGGCATATCGCCTCAGCCAGCGCCTCTTCTGGCGCACTCACCGCGGCGCCTTCGTCGGCGATCTCGTCGACGCGTACACTCGCCTGCGAGGCGAGGCGTCGTAGCGTGCGTGTCCTCCACATCATGGCTTCGGCTGCCCGGGGCGGAGGGGCGGAGCACCTGATGGGGCTCCTCCCGGCGCTCCGCGAGTTCGGCGTGGCGTCGGAAGTCGCGGTGGGCGCAGACGGACCGTTGGCGGAGAGACTCGCGCGCGATGGATTCGCGGTCCACCCGATCAACCTCCTGCGCTCGCGCATGGACCTGGGAGCGGCGCTTCGGCTGGCGCGACTCCTCCGGCGGACCGCTCCGGACCTGGTCCATCACCACGGAACGCGGGCGGCCTTCTTCGGCGCCCTTGCACGGCGTCTGGGCGCCAGGATGCCTGCTGTCTATACAGTCCACGGGTTCTCGCATCGCCGGACTGGCCCATGGCGTCGCCTCTTCTTCGCCGCCGAGCGGTTTGCGTGTCGGGGACTTGCGGGGCTGGTGTCGGTTTCGGCTGCAGACCGCGACGAGGCCGTACGGAACGGATTCGTCGCCGCGAACGATGCGCTGCACGTTCCGAATGCGGTGGATACGCGCCGCTTCGGTCCCGGAGGCCGCGTGGACGCGCGGCGCCGCTTGGGACTGCCGGCGGACCGGGTAATCGTCGGCACGGTGAGTCGTCTCGTCCTGCTGAAGGGCGTTGACACGCTCATCACCGCCGTGTCGCTGTGCCCGAACATCCATCTCGTCATCGCGGGGGACGGCCCCGAGCGGCCGGCGCTCGAACGCAAGGCGGAGGCGGTTCGGGGGCGCGTCACCTTCCTCGGCATGAGGGACGACGTCCCCGAGGTCTTGCGGGCGTTCGACGTCTTCGCCCTCGCGTCGCGATGGGAGGGCGAAGGTGTGGCGCTCCTCGAAGCGATGGCGACCGAGATTCCCTGCGTGGCCACGGAGACGTCGGGAGCGCACGAGGTCCTCGCGGGAACGAACGCCGGCATCGTCGTCGAGCAGGGCTCGGCCGCGGCGCTCGCCACGGCGTTCGGCAGGCTGCGGGACGATTCCGGCCTCCGCGACTCGATGGGCCGGGCTGGCCGCGTCGCCGTATCATCACGCTCGTGGAGCGACGGAGCGTCGCGTCTTGCCGCCTTCTACGAAGAGGTGCTGAGGAAGTAACCCTCCCGGCATGATCGTTCATAGCGCTCGATCGTCGACTGGGGCTCGCCGTCCGCAACGACGCTGCCGTGCTCGAGCACGATCACCCGGTTGCAGAAGCGACGTATGTTCCCCATGTCGTGGGACACGAGCACGAGAATGCTGGACCGCGCGATGAAGGAGTCAAGGCGCGCGTTGGCTCGCGTGACGAACGATGCGTCGCCCGCGGCGAACAACTCGTCGAGTACAAGGATGTCCGGAGCGACCTCGGTGGCGAGTGTGAACGCGAGCCGAAGCACCATGCCGGTCGAGTAATACTTGACCGGCACGTTCATGAAGTCCTCGAGTTCCGCGAACGCGATCACCGACAACAGCCGCGCCTCCATCTCACGATGCGTCATGCCGAGGAGGGCGCCATACAGAAATGCGTTTTCCCGCCCGGTGAGATCATCGGAGAATCCGGCGCCGAGCTCGATGATGGGGGCCACGCGGCCGGTGACCTTCAGCTCGCCGGATGTCGGACGATAGATGCGGCTCAACACCCTGAGGAGCGTGCTTTTCCCCGATCCGTTCCGTCCGATGATGCCGAGTCTGTCGCCATCTCCGAGCTCGAGGTTCACATCCCGCAAGCCCCACATGCCGCCGCACGCGGCGGGCGCGTGCGTGGTGGAGGCAAGCAGTCGCACGAGCGATTCCTTTAGGTTCCGCCGCCGGTCGTTGACATCGGGGAACTGGAGGGAAACCGCGTCGAATCTGACCCGGCTGGACGACGGTCGGTCGTTCGCGAGTGCCATCAGAGTCGGAACACCAAGTCCCCTTCGTGAGACCGAAGAACCCAGAGGCCGACCATCACCGAGATGAGCGCCACGACCGTCGCGATGAGCCACTCGGAGGCCGGCGGAATAGTTCCGCTGGAGACGATTTGCTGGAGCAGGCGCAGCTCGAGGTACACGGGATTGACCTCGGCGAATGATCGGTACTCGGGCGGCAACGCCGGCAACGGATAGAGCACAGGCGTGAGGAAGTAGCCAAGCTGGAACACCACGCCGAGCAAGTACTGGAGATCGCGAAAGTAGGTGAATGCCACCGCGGCCACGATCGACAGGCCGAACGCGAACAACCCCAGGAGCGCAGCGGCCACGGGAACCAACGCGAAGGACGGCCCGATCGAGATGCCCAGCAACACTCCCACCGCGGTCAGCGGCACGAGCGCGACAGCGAAATCGACGGAGCGCACGCAGAGGTTGCTCAGCGGAAAAAGGACCTTGGATACCTCGATCTTGCGCATCAGGCCCTGATTGTCGACAAAGCTTGTCGCTCCAACGAGGACGGTGGTCTGGAAGAAGGACCAGCCCAGCACTCCCGGAAACAGAAAACGCAGGTAGTCGTCGGTCCCAACTTTGAGGATTCCGGAGAAGACCGCGGTCAGCACGGCGAGCTGAAGAACGGGGTTCAGCAACGACCAGAGGTAGCCGAATACCGTGCCCTTGTACTTGAGCTTCAGATCGCGCAACACGAGATTCCGCAGCACCTCGCGACTCTGGAACACTTCGCGCGCGTACGCTCCGATGCCCACGATCGTCACGCGGCGCCCGTCGTCGAGCCCGAGGCCTGGCGTAGCCCCTCGACGCAACGCGCAATCTCCTCGGCGACCGCATCTGGTCGCACGAGTGATTCAAAGCGCGAGTCGTGCATGACGACATGAACGCGGCGAGGCGCGACCGTCGCGTTGAGGTGGCCGAGGTCGATACGGACCGGCGGAGGCCGCAGCCCGGCGCGGGAGAGGGCCATTGCCGCCTCGTATGGCGAGGTCACGCCGCGGTCATAGACGCAGAGAACGCCGCCCCACGTATCCCGCCGCACGAGTTCGGCGATCGTGCGCGCCACCGTGCGAACGGAGGTGACCGAGTTGGGCGTATCCACCGCGCCCGTGTAGGCACAAAGCTTGTGGAGAAAGTTCCGCGGGTGTGGCCGGCCCGAGTACAGCAACCGAGGGCGGAGCACCGTCGCAGCCGCGTGCAATGGCGTCTCGGCAAGGAGCGCCGCATCACCCAGAGCCTTGGCCCACGCGTACACGGCGACCGGCTCGGGGGGATCGTCGGGCTCGAACGGCGCGCCATCGGTCCGGTACGGGCCGTCCCAGACGCAGCCGGACGAAATGCGAACGAACCGCGCGGCCTCCCCCCAGGCGCGCCAGTGGCGCCGCGCGAGGAGCAGGGACTCGATGGCGTTGCTTCGATAGGCCTCTGCGGCGTTGGCCTCGCACCAGCCGACATCGGTGCGGCCCGCGGCATCGATGACGACCGCCGACCCTGGGGGAACCACCGCGCCGGGCGCGAACAGTTCCTCGCGCCGGCCCGGCCAGAGCGTCGCGCGTACGCCGAGCGCCGGCAGGTCCGCCACCAAGGCAGCGCCGAGGTGACCTGCGCCCACGATCAGGACGCTTTCGCGGTCCACCATGTCTCGTTCTCCTCGTACCACCGAACCGTATCCGCGAGCCCCAGCTCGAACGACACGGCGCGCGGAGTCCACCCGAGCGCCGTCAGGCGGGCATTCGCTATGCCGTATCGCCGATCATGGCCGGCCCGGTCGGCTACGTGTTCGACCAGGTCAGCGGGACGACCGAGAACAGATAGTACTTCGCGCGCCACCTGCAGATTATGTCGCTCGACTCCCGCCGAAATGTTGTAGACCGTCCCGGCCTCGCCGTTATGCAGGACGTGGATCAAGGCCTCCGCATGATCGTCGACGTGGATCCATCCCCGGGAGTGCCGCCCGTCGCCGAAGATGGGCAGGCGGCGGCCGCGTATCGCGCGGGTGATGAGGCGGGGGATGAGTTTCTCAGGATGTTGGCGCGGTCCGTAGTTGTTCACCGAGCGCGTGACGACCGCGTTGACGCCGAATGTCGCGCAGGCCGCGAGGGCGAGCATGTCGGCCGCGGCCTTCGACGCGGCGTAGGCGTTGCGCGGGCGAAGCGGCGCATCCTCGCTCGCATCGATGCCATCGGGCAACGGGCCGTAGACCTCGTCGGTCGAGACGGCCACGAGCGGCACGCCCCGGCGGCGACACGCGTCGATAAGGTTCTGCGTGCCCACGACGTTAGTGGCGAGAAACGGATGGGCGCCGTTGTCGCCCACCGCGCCAATCGCGCGGTCCACATGTGTCTCGGCCGCGACGTTGATAACGGCATCGGCGCGTTCGACCGCGCGGGCGACCGCGTCCGCATCGCACACGTCCGCGTGGACGAGTTCGCATACGCCCTCAATGTTGCGAGGGTCGGCGGCATACGTGAGCGCGTCGAAGGCGACCGGACGAAGGCCATGCCGCAGCGCCGCGCGCACGAGGGCGGAGCCGACAAAACCCGCTCCTCCCGGCACGAGCAGCCTGTTTCCGGCTAGCTTCACGCGTCAGCCGTCGTGGTCCACAGCACGCCGTGGAATCTGTTCGGGGTCAGCATCGGCGACGGCACGTTGCGCATTCCGCCCGAGTGGCGCAAGATGGCTGGCACAACTGACCTTCGGAGCTTCAGATTGGCGTGACCTATCACCGAGGCCTCGCTTATGACCCCGCGGACGTTCACGAACACAGATGATGTGAAGAGAACGCTGGGTGACAGAACGTCGCCTGTCGTCGTCGTTCCCGTCTTCAACGGCTACCAGGATGCCGTTCGGTGTATTGAAAGTCTCGTGCGGGAGACGCCGGCCGAGGCAGATGTCCTGATCGTTGACGATGCGGGCGCTGATTCGCGGCTGCTCGATCTCCTCGCGGCGTTTTCGGGTGCGTCTGGCCCCCGGGTTTCCATTCTTCGACAGTCCGTGAACGGTGGCTTCGTTGCCTCGTGCAATGCGGCCTTTCTCGCCGCTGGCGACCGGGACGTCATAGTCGTCAATAGCGATGTGGTGGTCGGTCCCGAATGGTATTCGCGCCTCACAGAGGCCGCCCAGAGCTCAAATGTCATCGCCACCGCAAGCGCCCTGACGAACCACGGCACCATCCTTTCCGTTCCAGTTCGGAACGCGCCCTCGCCGAGGGTTCCCCGCGACGCCGCCCTTGATGACATCGCGGTGCGAGTCTCCAGAGCATCGTTGCGCCTCAGGCCGACCATTCCGACAGCCGTGGGTCACTGTATGTACATCAAGCGGTCGGCGCTCAACCGCGTTGGCGGTTTTGATACCGCGTTCGGCAAGGGGTATGGCGAAGAGGTCGATTTCTCGCAGCGAGCGGTTCAGGCCGGGTTTCGGCACGTCTGCGCCGACGACGTGTTCGTCTACCACCGTGGCGGGGGCTCGTTCGGCAGTGACCGAATCGAACTACAACGGCGAAACGAAGAGATCCTCGCTGCCCGGTACCCGTACTATCCCACGGCCGCACGGGTCGCGTCGGAGGATGTCACTTCGTCACTCGCGCACGTGCTGCATCGGGCAACGATCGCGATCAACGGGCTGACCGTCGCGATAGACGGAAGTTGCCTTGGGCCGGAGTACATGGGCACGCAGCATGTGGTCGTCGAGACGGTTCGTGCGCTCGCGCGGACCTCGGCAATCCGCACGCTGCGCGTCTACATCCCGCCAAGCATCCGCGCGGAGACGCTTCAGAAGATCAGCGACCTCGACGGAGTCGAAATCCTCCGGCTCGATCAGTCGCCCGTGACTCAGGCTGACATCGCCTACCGTCCGTTCCAGCTGAACAGCCGGGGGGAGTTGAATCGACTGCGGTTCTGGGGCCGATGGACCGTCGTCAACCAGCTGGACGCCATCGCGTATCACAATCCCGCCTATTCCATTTCGGTTGAGCACTGGCTTCGCTATCGCGAGCTGACGCGGCTCGCGCTACACGTGGCGGACGGCGTGGTGTTCACGAGTGATCATGCGCGACGAGAGGTGAACAGCGAGGGGTTGGTGTCGTCCCGCGCCGCGCAACGCACGATTCCCGACGGCGCGGACTTCACTACCCCGGTTCGCACATCCCGTCCATCCTCTGCCCTCGGCTCGAGCCCCTTCCTCCTCGTGCTCGGGGCGGCGTACCTGCACAAGAGCCGGAGCTTCGCGCTGGCGGTTTTCGCCGGACTTCTCGAACGGGGATGGGATGGCCAGCTGGTGCTTGCGGGCCCAACCCCGCTGGAGGGCAACTCCCACGGTGAGGAAGCCGCGCTGCTGCTGAAGCGCCCGATGCTCAGGGGGCGCGTCGTGACTCTGGGGTCGGTCAGCGACCCGGAAAAACGATGGCTCTTCGAGCACGCGTCCGCGCTGCTCTATCCGTCCGTCGTCGAGGGATTCGGCCTGGTCCCGTTTGAGGCAGCCCACTATGGCGTGCCCACGGTGTGTTCGCGCGGCGGAAGCCTCGATGAGGTGCTGCCGGCGGACCTGCCGACGATTCACGACTTTTCGGTTGACGACGCGGTGTCGCTGTCGTGGCGAGTCCTCAACGATGGCGCGTGTGCGCGGCAGATGGTCGACGTCGTGAGGCAACGCGCGGAGAGGTACACGTGGGACGCTGCAGCAGAGAGCCTCGTGGACCTTTTCGGGGAGGTCACCGCCCGTCGCCCCAGCGTCGAGCTTGCCGTGATCGGCGAGCGGTACAATCTGGTCGAGCTGGACGAGGGCGCCGCTGGCCGTCGCGGCGCAGGACGGTCGATTGCCCTGATCGGCATGCTTCGTTCGATTCTCGAGCCAATCATCGTCCCGACCGGTTCGCGCCGTCGGCATGTCGTCCGTAAGGCGATCCACCGGATGCGGCGAATCCGGGCAGGATTCATCGAATGACGGGCGCATGAATCGTGGATCAGGTATCGCCTACGAGGCGCTCGGCGTGGTCGCGGCACTCGCGCTTCGGGCGCTCGGCGCGACCTGGCGCCTGGAGTGCGTCGGTTCGCTGCCGGCCCGGTCGCCGTTCGTGCTCGTCGGCTGGCACCGAGGCCTCTTCGTCGGTCTGTTCGTACTGCGCAGCCGCGGACTCTGGATTCCTCTCAGCCTTTCACGCGACGGCGACCTGGGCGCGCATGCGCTACGCCGCCTCGGCTATGCGCGCCCTCCGCGCGGCTCCAGTTCGCGCGGCGGCAGTATCGTGCTGCGGGAGATGATCCGCCGCGTGCGCCGGGGCGAGAGCGGCGCCGTGTTGCCGGACGGCCCGCGAGGCCCAGCCTTCGAGCCGAAGCCGGGCGTACTCGCGCTTTCCGCTGCGACCGGTGTACCACTCGTGCCGGTGGGAGTGGCCGCTGTGCCGGCCGGACGGCTCACGAGTTGGGACCGCGCCGTGGTTCCCCTTCCGTTCGCGAGGGTGGGTGTCGTGTACGGCACTCCGTTTCAGGTGCCGACGAAGGCGTCGGCCGCGCAACTGGAAACCTGCCTGCACCAGCTTACTCACAGCCTGCACTCGGCAGATCGCGAGGCCGCGGGACTCCTTCAAGCCTGAGGCGCTCCCCGCAAGGCACCCATGTTCGGACTCATCGCGTGGTTCTCCTCACGGCTCCCTGAACAACTGGCCGCTGCGCTCGGCGCGGGGCTGGGGTTCCTCGCCGGTTCGGTGTTGCGCTTGCGTCGCGCGCGCGCCGACGCACACCTCCGGCTCGCGGGAGTTGGCGGCGACGCGGCCGGACGCGCGCGCGTCCTTCGCGGGATGTACCACCACCTCGGGCTGTGCGTCGTCGAGTTCCTCCGTCTCTCCACCTGGACGCGCGCGAAGATCGACGCCCGCATCACATTCGATCGCTTTGAGCGCCTTGAGGAGGCCATCGCCGAAGGACACGGCGTAATCGCGGTCACCGCGCATTTCGGGAACTGGGACCTGCTGGCCTCTATCGCGGCGTTGCGCGGCGTGCCACTCCACATCGTCACGCGCGAGCTCAAGGGGCGCCGGCTTAATCGCGCCTGGATGGAGGCCCGGTCGCGCGCGGGAATCACGCTGCATCCGGACGTCGGCTCGGCGCCCTCGCTCCTCGCCGCGCTGCGCGCGGGCGGTGTCGTTGCGTTCGTCATTGACCAGCATGTCGGCGAAACGTTTGGTGTGGGGGTCCCGTTCTTCGGGCGCCTTGCTTCCACCATGGACGCGCCAGCCATCCTGGCGGCGCGGACGGGCGCGCCCGTGTTCCCCACCTTCCTTTTCCGCGAAGGGTTCGAACGACATCGCCTCGTCATCGGCGACCGCATCGCACTCGCCGGGGGGCGTGGCCGAGAGGCGGTCGCCGCGAGCACTGCGCGCTTCTCGAGGGCGGTCGAAGACGTGGTGCGGGCTCATCCCGAGCAGTGGATCTGGATGCACCGACGATGGAAGCTGGCGGAACAAGTCAGATGACGAGCATCCTGGGAATCTCGGCGTTCTACCACGATTCCGCGGCCGCACTACTGGTCGACGGCAGGATCGTCGCGGCCGCGCAGGAGGAACGCTTCACGCGCAAGCGCCACGACGCTGCATTCCCGAACCACGCGATCGATCACTGCCTGCAGACGGCAGGCCTGACCGCTGCAGACCTCGACTTCGTCACCTTCTACGACAAGCCGATCCTCAAATTCGACCGACTGCTCGAGACCTACCTCGCGTTCGCGCCCCGTGGCTTCGCAGCGTTCAGGAAGGCGATCCCCGTCTGGCTGAAGGACAAGCTGTTTACGCGCCAGAAGATCAAGTCGGAGCTCCCGGGGGCGACGCGCGCGACGTTGGCCTTCACGGAGCACCATGAGAGCCACGCCGCGAGCGCGTTCTTCCCCTCGCCGTTTCCCGAAGCCGCGATCCTGACGATGGACGGCGTCGGCGAGTGGGACACCACGACTCGCGGTTACGGTTCCGGCAACAAAATCCATCTCACCGACTCAATCCAGTTTCCGCACTCGTTGGGCCTGCTGTATTCGGCGTTCACCTATTACTGCGGCTTCAAGGTCAACAGCGGCGAGTACAAGCTGAT
>SXGU01284854.1_pt1 | contig 18811 bp, 15 predicted proteins | sample 3174531 | NCBI WGS metagenome assembly SXGU01 (sample SAMN11356863, study PRJNA531348) | freshwater metagenome | isolation source: freshwater sample F1-140 | place: China: Fuxian Lake, Yuxi | collected 2017-12-25 | reverse complement strand
TCCTGGATACGAGTGCCTGTGGAAAGGCTACGCGCAGTTTCGCGCCATGGTTCAAATCATCGGCCTGACCCGGAAGCGCGCCCGCAGCGCCGACGATTGATGCGCTACAGCCCCTTTTGTGGGGCAAGTGCAGGGCTAGGCGCGTCGACGGGCGGGCGCGGGTCGGAGTTGGCGGCTGGTGGCAACCAACTCGATGAGCGGGGGTGGTAAACTCCTCCGGACGTTGACACGACACCTCCGACGACCCGTATTGGGGACATGCCCCACCTGCAATCGTTGACGGTCATGAATGCGCTGAGCGTGCCGATCCGTGAGGACGTGCCCCCGGGTGAGGGCGAGGAGGCCCGCGGGCTCGCGGACCTGCACGCCGGCAAGATTCGGAAGGACTTCGAGCAGCAACCGGAGCCGCGGCACGCGCGCCGCGGTTTTCACGGCAAGAGCAACGGCATCGTGCGGGCGACGGTGCGCATCGCGGCGGATCTCGCCCCGTCATTTGGCCGCGGCGTCTTCGTGCCCGGCGCCGTTTATCCGGCCTGGGTGAGATTCTCGAACGGAGCCTTCGCCGTAAAACCCGATGGCAAGCGCGACGTGCACGGTCTCGCGATCAAACTGCTGGGTGTGCCCGACGAGCCGCGCGCCGCGCAATTTGAACGCCATTCCCAGGATTTCATCTTGATCGACGCGCCCGCGCTGATGATCGGCAACGTGAAGCAGGCACTCGCCTTCGACAGCGCCATGGTGCGCGGCCTGGCGGCGATCATCCCGCACCTGGTGAGCAACCTCCGCGAGTTATGGTGGATTCTGCGGATGACATCTGCGCCGCGGCAACTCTTCGAGCGGGAGTACAACAGTGTCGTGCCGTTCGCGCTCGGTGCGGATGAGACGGTTCGTTATGTGGTGCGCCCGGCCCCCGGCCAGACGTTGCGCGAGGCGCCGAAGGCCGCGGACAATCTCCGGGCCTCCTTGCGGGCGCAGCTGGAACAAGGGGACTTCGTGCTCGAGCTCTGTTTGCAGCCCCGCGGCAACAGTAACCTGCCGATTGAGGATGCGCGCGTCCCATGGAACACCGCGGTGCACCGCGTCGCGACGATTACGCTGCACGCCGAGGGTTTCGGAACCGCCGAGCAGGAGCAACTCGGTGACCGGATGTCATTCAACCCATGGAATGCCCTCGAAGTCCACCGGCCCCTCGGCGGTCTGAATCGGGCGCGCCGGGTGGTCTACCGCATGGTGTATGAGTTGCGGTCGCGTTTGAACGGGCAGGAACCGTTTGAGCCCCGGGCCCCGGAGCAGTCGCGGCAGCAATGACCGGCCCATGCTGCAGTCGCTCCGTATCCGCAACCTGGCCTTGCTCGACGAAGTCTCCCTCGAATTCGAGGCGGGCTTCACGGCCGTCACCGGCGAGACGGGGGCGGGCAAGAGCATTCTCCTCGGCGCGTTGAGCCTGCTGGCCGGGGAGCGGGCCGACAAGACCATCATCCGGCAGGGCGCGCCCGCGGCCGAGGTGGAGGCGAGTTTGTTTTTTGCCGATCCGGCGCACATCAATGCGATCCTCGAGGAACTCGAGTTGCCGTCGTGCGAGGAGGGTGTGCTGCTCCTGCGGCGCAGCCTGCCGCGCGAGAAAGCGCCCAGGATCACCGTCAACGGCAGCCTCGCGACCCTCGCGGCGCTGCAACGACTCGGCGAACACTGGATCGACTTTCACGGGCCGAGCGAACCGCGCCGGCTGCTCAAGGAAAGCTGCCAGCTGGAGCTGCTGGACCTGTTTGGCCGGACGCGCCCGGCGCTGGTCGAGTACCAGGCGAGGTACGCCGCCTGGCGGAAACTCGTGACGGAGCAGGCGCGCCTCGCGACCGAGACAAAACTCGCGCCGGATCAGATCGAATTTCTGCGCGGGCAGCTACAGCAGCTTGATGGGCTGACGTTGACCGACGAGGCGGTCGAGACGCTGGAGCGAGATTTTCAGCGCATGAGCCGCGCGCAGGAATTGATCGAACTGGCGGCCGGGCTGGCCGCCGGACTCACCGGCGACGAAGGCGTGCAGGGTCGGATGGCGGAATTACTGCGGCAGGCCCGGCAGTTCGAAGGCATCGATGCGGCGAGCAAGCCGCTGGTGGCGCGGCTCTCCTCGGCGGCCGTCGAGTTAAACGAGCTCGGCGCCGAGTTTTCGGAGTTGAGCCAGCAATTGCATTTCGATCCGCAGCAGGCGGAGGAGCTGGGCGCCAGGATGGATCTCTGGCTCGGGATGAAACGCCGGCATGGCGGCGACGTGCGCGCGGTGGCCGCCGCGCGGGAGGCCATGCGGCGCCGGCTGGAAGTGCAGGGGGATTTGGCGGGCACCCTCTTGCGGCTCGAAAAGCAGATTGGCGACGCGGCGCGTGAGGCCAGGAAGGATGCGCAGGCGCTGCGGGTGAAGCGGGAGAAGGCGGCGAAGGAGCTGGCAAAGGTGGCGGCGAAGGGCATCGCCCAACTCGGATTCGCCAAGGCCGAATTTCAGGTGCGGATCGTGGCGCTTCCCGAGCTCACGCCCGCGGGCGATTGCGGCGCGGAGTTCTTGTTTTCCCCGAATGTCGGCGAGGCGCCGTTGCCGCTGAGTCGGATCGCTTCGAGCGGCGAGCTGGCGCGCGTGATGCTGGCGTTGAAGGCGGTGCTGGCGGACCTGGACAACGTGCCGGTGCTTGTGTTCGACGAAGTCGACGCGAACGTGGGCGGTGAGATCGGGCGGGTCGTCGGCGCCCAGATGGCGGGCATCGCGCGGGGCCACCAGGTGCTGTGTGTCACGCATCTCCCGCAGGTCGCGGCGCAGGCGACGTGTCATCTCGTGGTGACGAAAGATCAGTCGAAAGAGCGGGCGGTCGTGGCAATCGTGCCGATCCAGGGGAGTCGAAAGCTGCGGGTGGGGGAGCTGGCCCGCATGCTCGGCGACAGCAAGGCGAAGAGCGCGATCGCGCACGCGGAGGAACTGTTGGGGAAGCGAATGTAACCGGTGAATCTTGTGCGTGCCGAACCGCGAGCCGAAAGGGTCGTGCTTGAAAATCGACCAGACTGCGCGCACTGATTCTTTCTGCGCGGGCGGCAGAGCATAGAAGGCCTGCCAGTATCGCTCGGTCGCCTTGAACCGGTAATTCAAGGCCGGCCCGGAGAAGGTTTGGCTCCGCTCAACACCGTTTCCATTTCGATCAGCTTGCCGGCCGTCGCTTCAGCCATGCCCTGCTGGAATGATACGGGAATCCACGAATTATCCGATTCCATGGCGCGACCGATGTAGGCGAACACCGTTGCGCGTTCGGCGTCAGGGAGGGTCTGGATATCGGCGATGATGGTTTGCGCAGTCATGGTTGTGGCGGGAAGAATCGGTCGAACCGAGTGGAGATTACGCTCGGAAAGGATGAAAACACGCTCGGTTTGGCGTCGCTTAAGCGCTAGGTTTTCGCTTCGCGAAAACCTGAACTCCGCCACCACCCTGCGGGGAGACTGGCGAGCCCGATCAGGACGATCTGGCTGATGACGAAACCGGAGAGCGCGACAAAGGCGGCGTCGGTGAAACCGTAGCTGTGCAGGCCGACGCCGAGCATATTGGTGCCGAACCAGCTCCAGCCGGTGATGATGTTGCCGCCGACGGCGAGGGCCATGAGCCCGCGCTGCTTGATCATGCCGCCCCAGCGCGCATGGAGGATGATGGCGTTCCACATCACGATGAGGAGGGCGCCGTTTTCCTTCGGGTCCCAGCCCCAGAATCGCCCCCATGATTGGTCGGCCCAGATGCCGCCGAGGATCGTGCCCACAAAGCTGAAGAGCGTCGCGAAGCACACGATGCCGTAGACCATGCGCGTGAGTGCATCCGCCGTCCCCTTGTCGAGCGTCTTGGTGAAAACACCGCGAAGGATGTAGATGATCGCGAGGAAGCCGGCGAGGAAGGTGGCGGAGTACCCGGCCGTCACGACGATGACATGGGTCGCGAGCCAGAAATTCGAATCGAGCACGGCGCGCATCATCTCGAGGGTGTCGCCGCTCAGCGAAAGGTGGTGCGCGATCAGCAGCGTCGAAAACCCGATCGCCCCGGCCGCCACGCTGCCGACGGCGTTCTTATAGAAGTACTCCAGCACCAGGCAGAGGCCGGCGGCGCCCCAGCCGACGAAGAGCGCGGACGAATAAAGATTCGTGACCGGCGGGCGGCCTTCCAGCCACATCCGCGCGACAATTCCGGTGGTGGCGACGACCCAGGCGACGGCGACCAGCCAGAAGGCGGCGCGGCCAAGCGCGTCGGGCCACGCCAGCCACGAGAAGATGCCAAGGAAGAGCGCCAGGGCGTAGAGGGTGGTGCTCGAATAAAAGGGCTGGGCCGCGTTGAAGCGGGTCTCGGCCTCGCATTTCTGCAGCTGGGACGCGAAGCGCTTGGCGAGGTCGGAGCGGAGCAGTTCGACGAGCTTGTTGAATTGCTCGGGTTTTTCGTTGCGCCAGGCGTGGGCGAAACCGGCGTAGGCGAGGGCGGTGGCGTTCACCCGGCCGTTGCGGAAGGTTTCGAGCAACGCGGCTCCGGTGGCTTTCCAGGCGGTCAGGTCCGCGTTGTCGGCTTCCGGCGGGATGACGAAAAACGTCGTCGACTCCGCCATGATGACGAACTGCTCGCCGATTTCAGTCATGGCCTTCGCGGCCGCCTCGTCGTGCGGCTGGCCGGCCTGCTTGGCGCGGACCGCGTCGACCCCGGCTTTCACGCCGTCCTGGAACTTGATCAGATCACCGAGGAAATCGGGGCGACCCGGTGACACGAGCGCGTGGCGGAGGCGTTGATAGTGGACGAGGTTGCCGTAGAGCTGGATGACGGCGCGCTGGAAGGGGGTGCGCACGGCGGCCTCGACGGGATCGGCGAGTTTGGCCTGGCGCTGAAGTTCGGCGATCTTCGGCGTCAGCTGATTCAGTGAAAAACGTTTTTCGCCCTGACCGTCCTGCATCTTGAGATCGAAAACCGCGAGGACGTCGGGGTGGACGATCTCGAAATGCGGATAGGTGTCGGCGAGATCGGGACGGAATGCGACGTCGAGCAGCCATTCGGTTGGCAGGAGTTTCCTGCCATCGCGGGTCGTGACAGTTTGCCGGCCTTGCAACTGCAGCAGGGAACTGCGGGCGACCGTGTCGAGTGGCTTGAGCCGGCCGTTGACGAGCACGGGCAGCTGGCCGAAGCCGTGGACGTCGAAGGCGGCCGGGTTTTTGGGAGTGCGCAGCGTGTTGCCGACGAAGGCGACGGAAAGCAGCAGTACGAGGAGCGGAAGGAAACGCTTCATGGATTCGGAGGTTGAAACGCGGAGGACGCGGAGGGCGCGGAGAGATTGGGGGCGTGGTTCAAATTTCGCCCGCGGTGTCGGCACGATGATGGACGTTCACGTCGGGTGCCGTCCACCGACCGCAAGAAATCGGAGGGCGGCGCTTCGTCGCCGCCGAAAGGCCGGACACGGCGCTGACAAAGCAGCGCCCTCCGCGGCTTTGGGATTCGATCCCCCGCAGGACTGGAAACAACTGGCACAGCGCCACGGAGAGTCCGTGCCTTTCCGAAAATGTCATCGGTGATATTTTGTCTCATGGCTGCTCCGCGTCCTCCGCGTTTCAAACGGCCTTGAGCTTGGGCTGGAGCGCCGCGGTGCGGCGTTTGCCGATGAAGGCGAAGAGGTGGATGCAAAACTGCCAGATGAGCCCGAGGGTCATGAGCGAGCAGGCGATATACGGGATGAGCCAGCTGGGATTGCGCACCACCTGGAGAATCGTGACCTTGTCGTTGCCGGGTTCGAAGCTGGCCTGATAAAAGGTGAAACCGGAGTAGCGCAGCGGGTTGTTCATGTAGACGAGCACCTCGCGATCGTCGCGCCCGTCTTCGGTGTTCAGCCGGATACGGCTGGAGAAATTCTTGGGAATCTCGGTGCCGGAATAGCGGTCATGGCTGAACTTGAGGAGCGTGAGGGTGAAATGTTTGTAGGCGCGCGCGAAGCGGAGACCGATCGTGTAGGTGCGGCCGGCGTGTTCGACCCGTTGCGGTGGCATGCGGGGATCGGCGGAGACGAGCCAGGTGCCGAGTGACCCCTCGGCGGCGACGAGCTCGACCAGCGCTCCCGGGATGTTGCGCTCATCCTGTTTGTAGGTGATCGGCAGAGGAGAGAGGTCGACGTTGAGGCCGATCCCTTTGGTGGCCTTCGTTGCGAGGGCCGCGGTCGCCGGCGCGGGCTGGCCCGCGGTCTCGCGATTCCGGATCGCGGAATTCGGAAAATACTCCTTGGGCACGACGCGAAAGCGCAGTCTGGCGTGTTGGACGGAATTCTTCCGAGCCACCACTCCCTCGGGCAGGGCGACCACCTCGTCGAATTTCGGATCAGTGGTGTCGATGACCACGAGTTCGTTTTCCCGATAGCTTTCGGAGTAGTTCCGCGGCTCGCCCTGGGTCAGCCGCATGCTGAAGTCGTCCTGCAGCAATCCGGTGAAAAGCTCGCCGAGCAGGAGCAAAATCAGTCCGATGTGCGTGACCTGGATGCCGGCCTTGCGCCAGGTGAAGCTGAAACGGTAAACGTGCGCGGCCACCAAGTTGATGAGCAGCAGCCCGCCGACGAAGTAGGCGCCGGGAAAAACCGGCACGGATACGTCACCGACGCGCCAGAGCACAAAGAACGAGCGGAAATATTTTTCCTGCACCGCCCAGATGCCGAGGTTCACCTGGTCAAGCGTGGCGGCAAACACCAGCACCACGCCGAGGACCAGCAGGACAACCGTCAACCGGAGAGAAACGAAGAAATCGCGGAATTGGCGGACGGTGTTGTTCATTTCGCAGGGGCGGCAGGCTTGATCGTGTCGAGCAACGCCAGGAATGCCGTCTTTTCTTTGGCGACGAGGGCGTCGGGCCCCATCAGTTTGAAGAACCAAGTTGCGCCGGAGTAGGGGATCATCGCGCCAAGGATGCGTTTGGCGTCTGCGCCCGTGCCAACGGCGTCGACCACCGTGATGTGCAGTCCGTTGCGATCCAGATGTTGGGTGGCGGCCTCAAATTCCGCTTGCGCGACCGGTGGCAGCTGAATCTGGCCGCGCCAGCGGTTGAGGTTGGCGAGGTCTCCGCCAACGTCACCAGGGAACGCGGTAATCGCGAGGTCGGCTTCACCGCCGTCGCCCTTGATGGCATAGCTGCCCTTGCGCATGGAACCGGCGGGTTTTGCGGTCCAGTGCGGCGGCGCCGTCCAGACGAGGGCGGCGCCGCTGGCGGTGGTGACGGCGGTGTCCGCCATGCCGGGCGTGGCCCCGGGCGCGGCAGACGGGGTACCCGGGGCGTCGGCCGCCGTGGGCTGGCCGCCCGTGGTGGTACCGGCCTGCGGGGGCGTCGCTTCCTTGGGCACGCGATAGGTGGTGATTTCATTCTTACTGCAGCCGTGGCCAAAAACGGTGAGGGCGATGAGGGCGGTGGGGACGAGGCGGTTTTTCATGAAGCGCGGATCAGTCGCCGTGTTGGCGCGAAACATCAAATAAAACCGGCGGGAATTATCCGACCGGTTTTTCCTCCAGAATATTTGTGCGGCGACTTGCGGATGTTGCCGGATTGTTACCTTTTCCCGCGTGCCGGCTCATCCGGCCTCAGTTTGCCTCCCTCCTACATTATGAAAATTTCCACCCTCCGTGGTCTGTTTGTTGCGGGTGCTCTCTGCACCCTGGCCCTCACCGCCTCCGCTCAGGTCGTCGAACTCCGCGCCACGATTAACGCCGCACAGGAAAACAATCCGGCGAATTCCTCACCGGCCACCGGCACAGCCATCATGCTGTTCGATGTGCGCGCAAACACGTTCGACCTGATCGTCTCGATCACCGGGATGACCAACACCGCGACCAATTCGCACATTCATGAGGCGGCCGCCGGGGCAAACGGTGGGGTCGTGACGAATTTGGGGGCCGAGGCGGTCTACACCCGCAGTGGATCCAACCTGACGGCGACGTTTCGCAACGTCACCCACGGTGGCGACAAGCTGAAGCTCCTCCAGGGCGGAGCGTACTTCAATATTCATTCGGCACAATACCCGGGTGGCGAGGTGCGGGGGCAACTCATCCCGCGTCCGGTCCGGCTCGTGGCCTCGCTCGACGCCGCGCAGGAACAGGCCGCCGTTCCGACTCCGGTCCTGACCGGGGTCAACAATTTTGGTGGCGCCGTGCTGGTGTATGATCCGATGGCGAACACGATATCGATCCGGCATTCGCTCTTTCTCTTCAACAACACCTTCAGCAATTCCCATATTCATACCGGTGCCCCGGGTGTCAGCGGGCCCGCCCGCACCCAGCTTGGCGCCAGTGCCACCGCGGGGGCTTACTCGTCGGCCAATGGCCACATCTCGGGTGCGCATGACAACATTCCACTCATCGATGATCCGATCGCGCTCCTCACGGGTGGCATGTATTTGAACTATCACAGCACCACCTTTGGCGCCGGGCAATTGCGCGGTCAGATCACCGTCTCGAAAGAGGCCCTCGCCACCCGTTTCGGCAACCTCTCGATCCGCGGCTTTGTCGGCGGCGGCGAACAGGTTTTGATCGGCGGGCTCAGCATCACCGGCACCGAACCGGTGCGCACGCTCATCACGGCGAAGGGGCCCTCGCTGGCGGCCTTCGGCGTCACCGGAGCGGTGGCAAATCCCCGGCTCGATCTTTTCGACTCCGCCGGGCGCTTGATCGCCAGCAACGACGACGTCGGCCCGATCGCCGCCGGATCGGATCTCTCGCGCATTCCGAGCGTGCCGACCAACGGTGTGGAGTCCGCGTTGGTGGTGGTGCTCCCTCCGGGCAATTATACCGCCCAGGTGTCAGCGGCGACCGGCACCGGCGTCGCACTGCTGGAGACCTACGACCTTCGTTCGCTGGGCGCCGCCGGAATCACCGTGAGCGCGCTCGGTGCACCGACGCCGATGCGCGCCGCCAGTCTCGCCGTCGCCAAACCCACCTCCTCGACCGTGAAGACCGCGCTGAAACTTTGCGCCGCGGTGCCGCTCGCGGTGACGGTCGCGGGGCGCTGAAGCATCTTCTGAAACGTCTACGTCCCGAGCCTGTCGAGAGAACGGGTTTCGGCAGGGCCCGGATCTGCCCAGAGGTGGAAGGGCAGAGCCGTCAAACTCGTGCGCGTTGGAAATTTTCAGGCGAGGCCTCCCGCAGATTCAGAAAGACCGCAGATGGTCTGTTTTCTGACTCAGCATTTGTGGCCTTTCTGAACCTGTGAGAGGTCCTTCATTTTTCTGCCAGCTGGGTTATGGTCGGATTCCAGCCATAGAGATTGGCCGAAAAATACCCGAGCCTCGGCCGGTAGAAATCCCAAGTCGCCTGCGCGCGACTCAGTGCCCGGCGGCAAGCGACTGGATCGGCTTGGAGCGGAATTCGGTTTCTGCGGCTTGGGAAATCTTCCTGCCAACAAAATCTTCCTACCCTCAATCCGAGGGATTCTTTGATCGGAAAATGAGCGGCCCGGCGACACCCGGCGGAACTGATGGCGCGTGGATCAGGCGACGACCCCAAGCCCCGGAATTTTGGGTAGGAAAATTTTGTTGGTAGGAAGATTTTTCGGAGGCTGCCGTGCCCGCTCGCGGCGTGGCCAGGTGATCCCCTTCACCTCGGGGGGGAATGAGCCGGCTGAGCTGCCTTGGTTCAGAGAGTCTGAACTTGGTCCCGATTCCTCCGTCCTCTTCCGGTGGTATTCTCTGTGCCCTCTGTGACCAGCAGTTTGATTCCTTCGGACGCGGTCGCCGGATTTTTTGTTTTACGACCACGTCGGCGCCTTCGGATAATGGGGCATGACGGTTTCCCCACTTGGCGACTCTGCCGTCGTGATTTCGCTCGGTGACACAATCGGTCCGGCGATGGCCGCCCGGGTCCGGGCGATCGCGACCGAGCTCCGACGCACACCGCCCGCGGGTACGGTCGACGTGGTGCCGGCTTTTGCCCAGATCGCGCTTTGCTTTGAGCCGGGGCGTCTGCCGGAAATGGAGGATCTGGGCCGGGAACTGGCGGAGGCCGTCGTGCGGGCGGACACGCGGGGCCGGCCGGCGGACCTTCGCACGATTGAAATCCCGGTTTGCTATGGTGGCGCGCACGGGCCGGACCTTGCGGCGGTGGCGGAGCGGGCGGCGCTTTCGCCGGCGGAAGTCATCGGGCGGCATGCGGGTGCGGACTATCTCGTTTACGCGATCGGATTCTCGCCGGGATTCCCTTATCTGGGTGGTCTGCCGCCGGAAATTGCCACACCACGAAGGGCCACACCCCGGTTGCGGGTGGCGGCCGGTTCAGTCGGGATCGGCGGCGCGCAGACCGGGGTGTATCCGCAGGAGAGCCCGGGGGGGTGGAATTTGATCGGGCGGACGCCACTGCGACTCTTCGATCCGCTGCGTGCGGAGCCCGCGCTCCTGCGCGCCGGCGATCGGGTGAAGTTTCACGCCATCCCGGAGCAGGAATTTGCGGCGGGGGAGTTGACAAGAATTTCGGAAGTGGTGCGAACCGATGGGATTCAAGTCGTGCGGGCGGGAATGCACACGACCGTGCAGGATCTTGGCCGGGCGGGACGACGAGCGGAGGGAGTGCCGGTGAGCGGGGCGGCGGATGGGTTCGCGCTGCGGCTGGCCAACCTGATCGTGGGAAATCCGGAGGGCGCGGCCGCGTTCGAGCTATCGTTCGTCGGCCCTGAAGTGAGATTTCCTCACGAGACGGTCGTGGCGCTGGGTGGAGGGGAATTCGAGGGACTGCCACTTTGGCGGCCGGTGCGGGTGGCTGCCGGAACGATTTTAAAACTCGGCGCGGCCCGTCGTGGGTGTCGCGGCTATCTCGCGGTGGCGGGAGGCATCGACGTGGCGCCGGTGTTGGACAGCAGGAGCACGTGTGTGCGGGCGGGCTTCGGCGGGTTTCACGGTCGCGTGCTGCGGGATGGCGACGTGGTGCCGGTCCTCCAATCCGCGCGCCCGCTGCGGGGCAGCTGGCACGTGGATCATCGCCTTCTGCCCGCGTATGGCGGCGATTCTTTGGTGCGGGTCGTGCGGGGCGCTCAGGCGGGGGAATATGCGGAGGGTTGGAATGCCGCCCGCTTCACGGTCAGCCGGCAAGCCGATCGGATGGGTGTGCGTCTGGCCGGAGCGACACTGGTGCGAAACAACACCCAGGATCTCATTTCATCGCCGGTCGTGCCGGGGACAATTCAGGTTCCGCCCGATGGCGAGCCGATCGTGCTGCTGGCCGACGCCCAGACCATTGGCGGGTATCCGCAGGTGGCGCACGTCGTGACGGTCGATCTGCCTCTCGTGGCGCAGTTGCGACCGGGCGACACGGTGCGTTTTCGCGAAATTTCACCGGGGGAGGCCCGCGCCCTGATGGTCGCGCGCGAGCATTCGCTCGCGTTGCTCAAGGAGGGGCTCAAGGAGAAATGGGGATGACGGTAGATTTGAATTGCGATCTCGGAGAAGGTGCCGGGTTCGACGCGGAACTCATGCCGTGGATCACCTCCGCCAACAGTGCCTGCGGTGCGCATGCCGGGGACGCCGCGACGATGCAGGCGACGGCGGCGCTCGCGCAGCGGCACGGGGTCGCGATCGGGGCGCATCCGGGGTTTGCGGATCGCGAGCACTTTGGACGGAGGGAGCTCCCAATTCTCCCGCGTGCGGCGGGCGAACTGGTCGTGGCCCAGGTGCAACAGTTGCAGAAGATCACGGGGAAGCTGGGAGCGACGATCGCGCACGTGAAGTTGCATGGCGCGCTGTACAATATGGCGTCGCGGGACCGGGCGTTGGCGGAGGTCGTCGTCGAGGCCGTCGGGCGTTTGGCGTGGCGGCCGGTGCTCTTCGTTCTGGCCGGCAGCGTGCTCGAGCAGGTCGCGCGGGAGCGTGACCAAGCGCGGGTGCGGGCGGAGGTGTTTGCCGACCGCACCTATCAATCGGACGGCTCGCTGACGCCCCGCACGCAGCCGGGGGCGTTGATCACCGACGAAAATTGGGCGGTCGCCCAGGTGCTGCGGATGGTGCGCGAAGGGGTGGTGCGGTCGACCGATGGCCGCGACGTGGCGATTCGCGCCGAGACGATTTGCCTGCACGGGGACGGGCCGCGGGCGGTGGCGTTTGCGCGGCGGCTGCGAAAAGAATTCGCGTCCGCGGAGGTGGCGGTCAAAGCGTTCAGTGCATGATCAAGCTGATCGGCATCCTCGTGGTCGCGGTCGGTTTTGCGCTGCGGTTCAACACGCTGCTGGTCGTGGTCGCGGCCGGGATTGCGACGGGGTTGGCCGCGGGCATGTCGTTCAATGAGATAATGACGCTGTTCGGGACCTATTTCGTGGACAACCGCTTTATGACCCTGCCGGTCGTGCTGATGCTGCCCATTGTGGGATTGCTCGAGCGGCATGGATTGCAGGAACGGATTGCCGCGTTCATCCAGTCCTCGCGGGTGGCGACGAGTGGCCGCGTGCTCCTGCTCTACCACGCCCTGCGCGGTGGCACGAGTGCGGTGGGGTTGAACATCGGCAACCATGCTTCGATGGTGCGCCCGATCGTCGCGCCGATGGCCGAGGGCGCCGCGATGGCGGGGCATGGGGCGTTGCCGCCGGCGAGCGTCGCCGCGATCCGCGCGCATGCGGCGGCGTCGGAAAACCTGGGGAACTTTTTCGCGGATGACATCATCGTGGCGATCGGGCCGGTGCTGCTGATCAAGGGGGTTTACGACTCGGTGGGAGTGTCGGCGAGTGTGGGGGAGATCGCGCTCTGGGGGGCGCCCACCGCGGTGTTCGTGCTTGGCGTGGGCTGGTGGCGCTATCGCGCCCTGGACCGACAACTCGCCAGTCTGGACGATTCACGCCCGGCCCAAAAATGAACCACCTGAGCTGGCGGGCGGGCAAAACGCCATGACGTTGCTGACCCTCGAACTTTTCCTGGTGGTGGCGGGGTTGTATGTTGGTGCCATGGCGGTGCAGGTGGCGCGTGATCCGAGCCACCCGCGCCGGCTGGGATCGACCGTCTTCTGGGGTTTGCTGGCGGTGGCGTTTGTGGTGGGGAAACAATTGCCACCGGTCGTGGTGGGGTACGCCGTGCTCGGGATGGCGGCGCTCGCCGGGCTGCGACAGGTTGCGCCGCCGCAACGCACCGCGCAGCCCGCCGGAGAACGGACGGCGGAGGCGGACCGGCTCGGCAACCGCCTTCTGTGGCCGGTGGCGCTGATTCCCGTGCTGGTGATTGCCGGCGGATTTGCGCTCGGGCGGGTGCGGTTTGGCGACTGGCGCCTGGCCGAACCGCGGCAGGCGACCCAAATCGCACTGGGGCTCGCGTGCCTCGTCGGTCTCGGGCTGGCGTTGCGGGTGACCCGCGCGCGCCCGGGACTGGCCCTGGTCGAAGGCGGCCGGTTGCTGCAGGCGATCGGTTGGGCGCTGGTGCTGCCGCAATTGCTGGCCTCCCTGGGCGGCATCTTCGCCCGCGCCGGGGTGGGGGATGTGATCGCGAATTTCGTCGGAGGCGCGTTGCCCACGCAGCTGCCGCTCGTGGCGGTCATCGCCTATTGCGCCGGCATGGCGCTTTTCACCATCGTCATGGGCAACGCCTTTGCGGCGTTTCCCGTGATCACTCTCGGCATTGGGCTCCCGTTCATCGTGAATCAGCACGGCGGAAATCCGGCGATCATGGGGGCGCTGGGGATGCTTTCCGGCTATTGCGGCACGCTCGTGACGCCGATGGCGGCAAATTTCAACCTCGTACCGGCCATCCTGCTCGAACTCGAAGACCGGAACGCGGTGATCAAGGCGCAGGCCCCCATGGCGGCGGTGATTTGGATCTTCAATGTCACCGCGATGTACCTTTGCGTGTATCGGTTCTGACGTGGCGACATGAAAACCGTCCTCATCACCGGCTTCGAACCCTTCGGCGGCGATCCGATCAATCCGTCGCGGGAGATCGCGCGGGCGCTCGACGGGCGCGCACTGGCGGGCCGGCGGATCGTCGGTGCGGTGCTGCCGTGCGTGTTTGATGTTTCGCTGGTGGAACTCCGGCGTTTGCTCCGGCAGCACCGGCCCGAACTGGTGGTCTGCCTGGGACTCGCGGCCGGGCGGGCGGAGATCACGCCCGAGCGAATTGCAATCAATCTCGATGATGCGCGGATGCCCGACAACGCGGGGTTCCAGCCCATTGACCGGCCGGTGGTGCGGGGCGGGCCGGCGGCGCACTGGTCGACATTGCCCGTGAAGGCCATCGTGGCGGACCTGCGCCAGCGGGGTGTGCCCGCAAGTGTTTCGCAGACGGCGGGAACGTTTGTGTGCAACCACGTTTTTTTCGGATTGATGCAGGCGCTGCGGAGGCGGCGCGGTGTGCGCGGCGGCTTTGTGCATCTGCCGGGCGTGCCGGAGCAGGTGAAACCGGGACAGCCGAGCCTGCCGCTCGCGACCATGATCGAGGCGGTGGGGTGGCTGATCGAGGTGGCGATCCGAACTCGTCGCGACCTCCGGGCGGCTGGCGGGGATCTCCACTGACCTCGCGCCAGTCACGATCCGCTTCGCACCCGTTCGCGACGATTTTTGATCGTTCCTCCCGGAGCGGCTTGCCTGCCGGTGGCACGGTTTCCCAACCGCCGAAGAACGGTCGGCCGATCGTATTTGGGCGGTTGGGAAACCGCCCGTCCTTTGGTCGCCTTTCGACTCCGCTCAGGGCTTTGAGTCCCTCGACAGGCTCGGGACCCGGAGCTTGTCGAACGCGTATGTCGAAACGGCGGTCACGGACCGCGGTCCGAATTGTTTGGGCTTAGCCCGGTGGCGAAATGAACGCGTCCGGGTGCGGGCGGGCGGCCTCGATCGCCACCAGGCAAACATCGTCCTCAAACGCGGCCCGGCCGCAGTGCGCCTGCACGGCGCGGAGCAACTGGTCGTTCAAATCCGCGCCGGCCAGCCCGCGCGCCCCGATGAGAAACGCGTGGAGGCGCTCCTCGCCGAACATCCCGCCCTGGTCGTCGGCGGCCTCGAGCACGCCGTCCGTATAGGCGAGAAACATGTCACCGGGGCCGAAGTCGACCGTGTGCCTCGTGTACGAAAAATCCCCGATCAATCCGGCTGCCGGCTCCGGGTCGGCGGGTGCGAGACGGATGATGGTGTCAGTTTCGGCCTGCCGCACGAGCGGCGCGGGGTGCCCGGCATTGGCATAGGTCAGGGTGCGCGCGGTCGTGTCGATGACGCCGAAGAAAACCGTGGCGAAGACCGGCTGGCCGGTTTGTTCGACGATGGGCATCAGGCAGCGGTTGATTTCGCTGAGCACGTGGGTGGGATCCGTCGCCCGCACCCCCATCTCCTCGACGACCCCGCGGATCAACGCGGTCAGCAGTCCCGCGCGCACCCCATGGCCCATCACATCGCACACCAGCACGCCACAGTGGGAATTGGAGAGCTGGAGAATGTCGAAAAAATCGCCACCCAGGGTGGTGGTCGGCAGGTAACGATGCGCGAAACGCAGGGCACCGGCGCCCGCCGGCGCATGGGAGGGGAAGACGGGATACTTGCGGTTGAGAAACGCCTCCTGCACCTGGCGGGCCATGCGCAGATCGGTCTCCATCTCAGCGCTGCGGCGTTGCAGTTCCTCTTCCGCGAGCTTGCGGCGCGTGATGTCGTGGCTGATGCCGACCAGGCCGACGATCTGGTTTTGGGCATCGCGGAGCGGCACCTTCGTCACCAGCGACCAGTGGACGTTTCCGCCGGAGCTGAAGTCGGATTTCTCCTGGTTGATAATCGGCGCTCCGCCGCTAAAGACATGGCGGTCGTCGGCGAGGGCCTGCTGGCCGCGTTCGCCGGGGAAGAATTCGAGCGTGGTCCGGCCACGGGTCTGCTCCTGCGATTGGACGCCGAGGACAGCGAGGTGCGCCAGGTTGTTGAGGACGTAGCGTGAAGCCGTGTCTTTCACGTACAGACGGCTGGGCAGATGATCGATGATCGTGCGCAGGAGGATGCGCTCGGCGTTCAGTTTTTCCTCGGCGTCCTTCGCCGCGGTGATGTCGCGGGTCAGGCCGAAGGTCCCGATGATCCGCCCGGAGGCGTCGCGCCAGGGCAGTTTGGTGCTGGAGGCCCAGCCCTTGGTGCCGTCGCGCATGGTGAGCCGTTCGACCTTGGCGATGATCGGACGGCCGGTGCGGATGATTTCCTGCTCGTCGGCCAGTGCGCGCTCGGCGTGTTCGCGCGAGAAGAAATCGAAATCGGACTTGCCCACGCATTCGTCGGGCGAGACCGCGCCAAGTCCCCGCGCCTGGGCGGCGTTGTTGCGGACAAACCTGCTTTGCAGATCCTTGAAATAAATGCGGTCGGGGCTCGTGTCCATCAGGACGCGCAGCAAGGACGAATCGAGCGACTCCGGGACGGGCGCGGTGGCCGGAGGCGGTGGTTGGTCGGACGTTTCGCTCATGGCAGGCAGGACGGTGGGCCGAGGGGCGCGGGGGCCCGACGGCCCCGGAGTCATTCCTTCACGATGCTGAACCAGTCGCGCTTTTCGCCCCGGTCGTTGAGGAAGACGAGATCGAGTTGGAGGCCGTTGACGTCGATGACCGAAGAGCCGGCTTCATTCAGCGAGAGGAAGAACACGGGGTGATTCAGCGGCACGGGCTTGGTGCTCGCGTGGCCGGCGCTGCCGGTGACGACCGAGATCTCGCCGGAGTGCGGAGTCCGTTTGCGGCTCTTCTGGTAGACGCCGTCGCCGTCGGCGCGGCCGCTGGTCTTCTGCTTGATGTGGGTGGTCGCGTCAAAAGTGGCGCTCTTGCCGTAGTGCCCGTCGAGGAGCCAGGAGCGTTCGTAGACGTGGGAGTGCCCGGTCAGCACCAGGTCGACTCCACCCTGTTCGAGGACGGGCAGGAAGATGGCGCGCATGTCGTTCATGCGGCCGGCACTGTCGTTGTCCTTGTCGGAGTCGTGCGTGCCCTTGGTGTAGGTCGGGTGGTGAAAAAACGCGACGATCCAGTCGCGTTGCGTCGCGGCGAGGTCGGCCTTCAGCCACTGCATCATGGCGCCCTCGGGCTTGCGGTCGGAGTCGTGGGAGTCGAGGCAGACGAAGTGAATGTTGGCGTGGTCGAACGAGTAGTAGGCCTCGGTGCCGGACATGACGCCGCCCGCCTGCGCGCGGGTGGGCAGCGTGAAGATGTCGTAATAGACGCCTGACTGGGTGATCGAATTGGCGCTCCTGCCGTCGTGATTGCCGAGGGCGGGCCATAGCGGGACGGTCCGGAGCGTTTCCGGGTACATTTCAAAAATGGCCTTCTGGTAATCGGTGTCGGTACCATCCGGATACGCGTTGTCGCCCAAGAGCAGCCAGAGGTCGGTGCGGCGGTCGCCCGTGTATTTGTAATAGACGTCGCGCACGGCGCGCTGCACGTCGTTCTTCGTGCCCGGATCTCCGAGCACCCAGATGCGCGTGGGGGCCGCCGGGCCGGTCACCGGGGGCGTGGTGAAACTGTAGGTGCCGGGGCGGCCCGGCGCATCCTCCGCCGCGGCCTTGGCCGCCACCGGCGGGACCAGCGCCGCGCCGCCGACCGCATAGAAATAGCGGGTCGCGGGCGTAAGGCCGGTGAGCTGGACGACGTGTTCGGTGCCGATGCCCTCGGCTTTCACAATCGTCGCAAGCTGGTTCCTCACTGTGCCAAGGGAAACCACGGAGGCCTCGGTATTATCGGTGCGCCAGCGAACGACCATGCTCGTGGGCGTGGCCGTTTGCAGATACGGACCACGCACGACAGTCGTGGCGGCGGGCAGCGAGGCACCGGCGGAGAGCGCGAGGAGGAGGAGACGAGTGGGCAGTTTCATGATTAAGTTTAGGAAGAGGGGGAGGAGAGGCGGAGGAGTTCGGCGGAAAGTCGGGCGGATTCGGGGGATTCGCGCAACCAATCAGGGAGCGTCGCGATCGCGTCGAGCGCGGCGGCGTACGCGGCGCGGGCCTCTGATGCCCGGCCGGTGCGGAGCAGGAGATCCCCGCGGCGTTTCAGCCAGATTTCCTTCCGCTCGCTATGCGCCGCGATGCGATCGAGCCGGGCGACCGCCTCATCCGTGCGATCGAGCGATTCCTCCAGCGCGAGTGCGCGCAACTGCATCGCGAAGGCCGGCCCAATCCGGGTCAGGCCCTCGTCGAGGCTTCGAATCGCCGCGGGTGCGTCGAGGAGCGCGGCGCGTTCGAGGTATAATTCCGGCGACGGAGCGGAGACCAGCGCCAGAGCGGCGGTGAAGTCGGCCACGGCGGAGCGACGGTCGTGCAGGGCGGCGTGGGTGCGGGCCCGCAGGACGAGACTGCTGGCGTCGGCCGGCTGGCGCCGGAGTGCGTCGTCGAGGTGTCGACGCGCCTCGGTCGGATGGCCGGTGGCAAGAGCCAGCGCGCCGCGGGCGCGGGCCAGGTCGGGGTCCTGGGGTGCGAGTTCCGCGGCGACCAAGTAGTTGGCCTCGGCCGAAACCCAGTCGGCATGCTTGGCGTAGAGTTCGCCGCGCTCAAGGAAGAGGCTGGCATCGGACGGCGTCGCCGCGATGGCGGCGTTGAGGCGGGCCAGGGCGCCCTCAATTTCCGGATGAGCACGGAGAAACGTCACGCCGGCGAGGGCGAGGAAGACGAAGACCGTGGAACGCATCGCGCGCCATTCAAAATAGGTGGGAACAAAGATGCAATCTTACGTCGTCGCGAAATCACGGACTGAACCGAAACAGCGCCACGTCGCCGTCCTTGAAGACGTACTCTTTGCCCTCGAGCCGGTATTTGCCGGCCTCGCGGGCGGCGGCGACGCTGCCCAGTTTCGTGAGATCTTCGTAGGAAACCATCTCAGCCTTGATAAAGCCTTTTTCGAAGTCGGT
>SXGU01171019.1_pt1 | contig 18817 bp, 21 predicted proteins | sample 3174531 | NCBI WGS metagenome assembly SXGU01 (sample SAMN11356863, study PRJNA531348) | freshwater metagenome | isolation source: freshwater sample F1-140 | place: China: Fuxian Lake, Yuxi | collected 2017-12-25 | reverse complement strand
TCTTCGGGTCGAACTCAATCTTGCGTGCCTATGCCGAGGTCTACGCGCAAGATGACAACCGAGAGAAATTCGCACATGACTTTGGCGCCGCGTGGGCGAAGGTCATGAACGCCGACCGCTTTGACGTCGCCCACCACTGATCACATAGCTCGGTCCGATCAACACGAACGGGGCCTTCGGGTCCCGTTCGTCCTTGTGGTGATCAGCACATCGCTCTTGACGTGCGCTTCCCGTCTGGCCTGACCGAGACGTGTTGGCGATGCACCCGAGAACTGGGGTGGGGTTGGATGGTGCTTCAATCGGCAGGCCACCTTGTCGGGCGCCGGGCATTATGTGGGTCATTGCATGGCCGGGCCCAACGGTCGTGGCGATTGCCGATGCGAACCCGCCCGACGGTTGCGCGGGGATCGACTGGTCATCGGTGCCGTGTTGGATCAGTATGCGGGGCGCCGTTGATGGGTCTAGTCTGGCGAGTTGCATGGGCGTAACGGCTTGGCGGATCGCGTCGTGGCTACCGCCGAGTGGCGCGCCAGGAAGTTCACTGTCTGGGGAGGTGGCGTTGCTCTTGGGTCCCAGGCGCGGTGAGACTGCCGATGCATCGAACAGGGCTTCCATCTGGCCCAAGTCGATCGGCCGAGACCAGTCGATGATCGCTCGGACGGTCATGGACGCGCTTGAGACCAGCGCATGGTCTCCCATTGAATTTGGCGAGGTGTGATGCCGCCCCGATCATCGATGTGAGATGGTCCCGGCACTCGGTTCCGACGCGACGAGGCTACAAGGGTCAAAGTTCCACCTCGTCGAATTGCTCTGCCGGAACCGGATTGCCTCACGACAGTGGGCGACAGGCATCACCGTCATGAAGGCAACCTGAGATCAAGGGTCTGAGATGTGGAGACCGTCGCGTGGGGCACGTCAAGCGACTAGCGGCCCTTGGTCACTGATTGGCCCTCGAACGTTCCCCCGTCGGCTGTAAACATGTCCGTTTCTCACTCTTGCCTACCTAATATACGAACGTCTTGAATGCAACACCGTCTTCTTGGAAACTGCAGTGTGCATCACGATGCACGGGATCATGACGGCAATGCAGCGATCTGTTGCGGGGTATCTGGGTCGAACGAACGTCACTCTTGGCGCACGGGCGCCACGCCACGATGACTATGCCAACCAGAATTGATTGCCAAAGTCAAAGGCACCGCTGCCCGTCGGTCGCGGATCAGCGTAGGACATACCTGGGAGCTGCCCGTGAGGCGGGGCAACGGAATTGTCGGGCGGAGGGGGAGGGATTCGAACCCTCGATACCCTTGCGGGTATAGCGGTTTAGCAAACCGCCGCACTAGGCCGACTATGCGACCCCTCCGTGACGCGTGCGCGGGGACAGTTGCGCCTTGGCAGTATACCGAAGGGGTCTGCCGGTGACCGGCCTGGCCCCTAGCGGACCGGTTTGAGTTTCCGCAAGACGAGTGGCCATGTCAGGTGCCAGAAGGCATCGTTCGCGTACGGGTTGAGGATGCTCGGCCACCCAACCCAGTACACCTGGCTCATCACGTTGTGATGGAAACTCTGCACTAGGGGGATATTCGGCAGGTCGCGCAACCAGATGTCCATCGCCTTCGGGAAGAGATCAAGCATCTGTCGGTCCGCAACCGGAACCTGTTCCATCTCATTCACGATGCCGTCAAATTCCTTGTCGGTCCATCGGGAGTACGAACCACCGGCACCACCGGCCGAGGCACCCTCGACAACGGCATTGCGGCTATGGAACAGGGTGAGGGTGAAGTGCGGGTCAACGATGCTCCCACCGTGCCCGTAGATCCAAGCCGTCGCACGGCCTGAGCGAATGCGATCCAGCCAATCCGGTGGTTGGTCGTACGTGGCGTCAAAGCCTTCCCGGCGCAGGAGTTCGGCGAGTACCGGTCCCATGTCTGCCCACTGCGGATGCCCGAGGATCGGGATGCGAACACGCGCGCCGTCCCGCGACCAATATCCGTCGGTGTCGCGCCGGAACCCGCGTTGTTCAAGTCGTTTCGTGGTCTCCTTGGGGGCATAGCGGTTCGTGGGGAACTCCCATAGACGGTACTTGACTGCCTCAAGGTACGGTTCGAGGGAACGGAAGTTCGGGTAAGGAAGTGGTGTCGCCTCGCCGAACCCTTCCTGCCCGATATCGACGAGACGCCGGCGGTCGATGGCGAACGAGATTGCCCAACGGATAGCCGGATCATCGAATGGGGTGACCCGCGTGTCGAACCAGAGTGACAGGGGCCACCAGTCGATATTGCCGTAGGGCGGGCGACCGAACGAGTACGTCATCAGCGCCATGCGTTCGGAAAGCGCCGTGCCAGCCTTCGGCCTGCCGGCAGGCGAGTATGAGCCATCGAGAGTTCCTCCCGTGCGAGCACCGTCGACGCCCTCGCCGACAAGCGCGCGCGCGGTGCTGTGCAGGACGGTCCAAGAGTGGTCGAACTCGCCACGGGTCATGCCCATCGCAAGGCGGTTCTCATCGCCGTAGGGCACCATCACGATCCGTTGGGGCCCTGGCATCGTCGTGAATTCGGTGCGCGCTCCCCAGTAGTCCTCGCGTCGGTCGAGAAACTTCCACGTGTCGGTCCACCGGCTTATCCGGTACGGACCGGTCCCGAACGGCCATCCGGCATCGGGGTCGTGAAAGTCGAATTCGATCAGTGATTTCCCACGGAAGACGTGTTCCGGCAGGATTTTCAGACCGGTATCGAACTTGAAGGTCAGGAAATCGAAGACAAAGCGCGGGCTTGGTGCCTTGAACCGGATCACAACATGTTGGTCACCATCCGTGAAGGCGTCCCTGACTTGGGCACGTACGTCGGCCGCAAACGGGATTGAGGTGGGGGCATCGGCGAGGGCGAGGACCGTGAATGCAACGTCACGCGGTGAGAATGGCTTGCCATCGGCCCACACCGCGTCCTGGCGGATCCGTACCCGGACCTCATCCGATGCGCGGTTGTAGACGAAGTCATGCGCAAGCCACGGGATCAGGCCGACCCCGAACGCCGAGAAGTAGAAGAGTGGTTCCCACAGGGCAGCGTGCCCGGTCTGGTGACTGGCGCTGTAGTGGTACGGGTTGCCGATCCCTGTATCGGTGAAGCGCGCCGGCATGCTCCCATTCATGAGATGAAGGGTTCGGTGGCGAGGAACATCCGCGAGAGCGTTGCGGTACGCCGGCGATCCGGATGGGGTCTGACCGCACGCGGCGAGGAACCCAGCGGTCGCGGTTGCCAGGGTCATGCGTCGGGGAACGACGAGGTTCCCGGACAGCGAAGCTTGCTGGACACTAACCGGTGGCACCGACGCTTTGATGATCGGCTCTGGCGTGGTTGGTGGGAGGATCAGCTGCCCGGAACCAACGTCGTAGGTTGGGCGGGACACGCTTTCACGTCGGGTTGCCATCAATTGCTTCCGGCCGGTCACTTCTACAAGGTTTGCGGGGGCGTCACCGCGGGCATGCGACCCGCCTACATTTCAAGAATGATCGCACGGCTACGCGCCTCCATGTCGGTGACTCGAGTGGGCTGCCACTGCATCGTGGCCAACTGAAGCCCGACTTTCCCTGAAAATCGGGACACTCGACACAGTTTGTCAGTGAGTTGCCGGCATCGGCACCCCATAGGTCTGCGCGAGCGCGTTGATGGCGTCCCACGTGTCATCCGGAATGCTGATACCCGATGCCTTGCGAGATGCAGTCGTCCGGGACTCTGGTTCGCCGGGAAGCATGACGCTGTTCGACCCGGCGCCCGGCACCCGCTTGAGGGCATCCGTGACCCGACCGACGTGGTCTCGGTAGTGGATTGCGTCACCGAAGGCCGACGGGTCGATCACGACCAGGAACGCCCCCGCGCCCCGTGCAGCCAGATCGGCACCCGTCCGCGTGTCCCCAAGGTTGCCGGCAAGGGTTGGCGTCGCATCGTCGATGACCGCCATGGTTCCCATCAGGGCCGAGGCAAGCGCGAGGCCGTAGCCCTTGTGGCCACCGAAAGGGAGCAACATGCCCCCGGCGTAGAACTCCTCGGGATCTGTGCTCGGATGTCCGTCCTTGTCCACGATGCAACCCGGCGGAAGTTGTTCGTGCTTGGCCCGTGCCACTTTGACCTTGCCTTCGGCAACGACCGTTGTCGCAAAGTCGATCAGGACTGGTGGGTGGTCGTCGTTCCCGACCGGGATGCCCATGGACCAGGGGTTTGTTCCCAGGAACCTGGCCGCTCCGCCGAACGGCGTCGCCGCCCCGACCCCCGGTCCGGCACCACCGACAGTCAGGATGGTCACCAGGCCTTCGGACGCAGCGGTTTCGGCGTAGTCGCCGACGCGCCCGAGGTGGTTCGCGTGACGGATCGCAGCCCCGGCAATGCCGTGGATGCGCGCCCGCGACATTGCCTCGCGCAACGCAAAGACCGCCACCGCCTGCCCGAAGCCTCGCGCACCGTCGACAAGGACTGTCGCACCGCGTCCGCCGATGATTGATGGGCGAGCGGCCGGGTGGATCACCGCGTCGGCGATCTGTTGCGCATACTGCGGGATGCGGATGGCGCCGTGACTGTCGTGCCCGGCGAGGTTAGCCCTCACCAAGTGCCCGGCGACCTCGGCGGCGATGTCCTCAGGTGTGCCTAGTTGGATGAAAATCCCGGTCCCGGTCGCTTGCAGGGATGTGGGATCCACGATACGGTAATCGGCCACTGTTTCGTCCTTCGAATGTAAGAGGGGTGTGCCCCGGCGTCGACATGTTGGCTGACGCCATGCGGCTCCGATCCGGGAGCGTAGCACGGAGGCACTTGCAAACCGGCAGGCATTTGTTAGTCAGTCACGCAGGATCGTTGGGGCGATCGCGTGCGCCGACAAGGTCGCGCACTGCCCGCATCACGGCGTCGGCGAGATTGTCCGGGTCGATTCCTGTCCGGTCGGCGTCTACCTGGATCCGCATTGCAATCAGGGAAACCAGTTCATCGCTTTCCGACGCCTCCAGCCCCCCGAGGCGTACGAGGTCCTCAACGAGTTTCCACGCAAGGGCGTCGGTGGCTGTCAACTTCGCCCGATCATGGGGAAGCCGTGGCATGGTGTCAGCCACCGGCGAGTTTCACACGGAACCCAAGGGCCTCAAGACGCGGTTGGAGACGTTCCCGGCAGTCGCCCTGGATTTCCACGACGCCATCGCGGACCGCGCCACCCGCCCCGGCAATCCGGCGGAGTTCACGCCCGAGGTCCTCAAGATTGTCTGAAGGCAGGCCGGTCACGACGGTCACCGTCTTCCCTCCCCGTCCGCCCTTGACGCGCCAGAGGCGGATCCATCCGTCAGCGGGTGCCTGGGGAACCGGTGGACTTGACGACGCGGGCCGGCGCTTGGTGGTTTCCTTGGGCGCGACACGGCCGCCATCGGAAGAGTAGACGAGGCGCGAACTTGACATGTCTCCCAGTGTATCTGGGGAAGGGTGAATGGACTGACCCCAGGCCCGGTGAACTCGCCGGAACTGGGGTCGCAGGTTTCCGCCACTATTTCAGCGGAGGGGGTTCTCAGTGCAGGGTCTGCCTACATCTCGGGCAGGTCGAGGATCCTCTGAAGTTCGTCGTTCCACGCCTTGAGACCGTCTTCGAACCCGACTTGACCCGTGTACCACGGAGTGCCCTTTTCAGCGAAAACCGGATCGAGTTCGAGGCCGCGCAGGTTTGCCGGGATGATGTGAACCATTGCCCCGCTGAAATTCTCGAGGTACAGCTGGAAGTTGGGATCCTTGAAGTAGTCGTCCTTCATGATGTCGGGACGGACATTCGCCTGGTTGCCACTCATCGTGTTGAAAGTGAGCACACCCTCCTTGCTGACAATGTGCTTGAGGAACTCCCAGGTCTGGTCGGTGGCCTTGGACGTGGCATTAATGTTCCACGTTCCCCCGCGCAACTCGGAGGGGCGCTTCCCATCCTTGCGCTTGGGAAACAGGATCGACTTGAACTTCAAGGCACCGTCCTTGTTCAACTTGTTGATGTTGAAGACGCCAAGGGAACCCTGGTGCGAGATGCCGATCTGGCCGTTGACGAACATTTGGTCGGCCGAGATGTCCTTCGGCATGTTACCGGCGTGGGCGACGACCTTCTCCTTGTTGGCAAGGTCATACGCCCACCGCATCCCTTCCTTAGCTGCGGCTTCGGTCAGGATTGCCTTCTTGCCGTCCTCGCTGAACTTGTCGCCATTGAAGGCGCGTGTCAGAGTGGTGGTCCCGGGGGAACCCGGGAGTGTCGTCAAGAGACCGAAGCCCTGGGACTTCTCCATGTACTTGCCGACTTTCACGGCGATTTCATAGAGCTTGGCCATGGTCCAGTCCGGGGATTTGTCATCTGGCATCTTCACGCCAGCTGCCTCGAGGATCTGGGTGTTGTAAAGGAACCCATCCTGGCCGGTCCATCCCCAACTTGGCAGCCCCCACGTCTTTCCTTGCCACTTCTGGTAGTCGATGAAGGGCTTGTAGAACTGACCAAGATCGTACTTGTCACGCGCGATGAGCTCGTCGATTGGTGCGATCACCTTTCGCTTCGCGGCTTGGTACATCTGCCAGTGCGATGGATCCCACGCGTGCAGGTCGCCCAAGGTACCCGCCTGCGCGGCGGCCAGCATCTTCGGATACGCACTCTGCTGGTTTCCGCTGTCTAGCGCAATGGGGCGGTACTCAACCTTGATGTTCGGGTTCTTCTCGGTGAAGGTCTTGATCATCAGTTCTGGCCACTTGCCGTCGCCGCCCCGGAACGTCTCAAAGGCAATCGATGCAGCCGGAAGCGTCTTGGCGCCACCGGACTGAGCAGCAGCAGTCGGTGCGGCGGCTGCCGGAGCGGTGGTGGGTGCCGCCGCAGCTGGTGCCTTGGTCGGTTCGGCCTTCGGAGCCGGTGCTGCCGGTGCGCTCTCGCCACCACAAGCCACGGCTACCAAGCCGGCAATCGCACCGGACATGCCGGTCAGGAGTGCCCTACGGCTTCGGTATCTCTCCATCAATCTCATTTCTTCCCCCATGGATCCCACAGTCATGGCGCGTGGTCCAATCCATCACTCGCCGGCTACGACCCTCGTCACGCTGGTGCAGCAAGCTGCGGTGTCGATAGGGTTACAACTGGATCCGCTTCAAGGATATGGATGCCCGAAGCATCGCGCAAGTGGCTTCACCAATGCATGGTCTTGACAGGCGATGGCCATGCTTGCCTGATCTCAAGATGCGCGCCATGCCACCCACGCGATGGTTGCCCAACCAAAGATGAAGGCCACGCCTCCTAGCGGTGTGATCGCGCCGAAGAGACGAATGCCGGTGAGTGCCATGAGGTAGAGACTTCCGGAAAAAAGAACCACCCCCGCGACGAATGCCCAGCCGGCCATGCTAGCCGGTGACTGGGGAGATTGACCGGCAACGATTGCCACCATGAACAGCCCGAAGGCGTGGTACATCTGGTATCTCGCGCCGGTCTCCCAGATCACCAGCAGATCCGGCGCCACCCGTCCGGACAGGCCGTGGGCACCGAACGCGCCCAATGCGACGCCGAACACCGCGCAAAGCGCGCCCGCGATCACCCACTCACGCTCGAACATCATGCCTGACCTCCCTCGGGTAGGTGCGGTGCCATGCCCCGCATCCCCATGTCTACCACGAAGCGGGTACCATGCCCAAAGGACTCCGGGCGTCCGCGCGCAGATCGCGCTTGAGACCGGATTGAGCCGGTTCCGGGAGGTCATCCCCGGCGGTGACTGGCGTCCTGGAGATTGAGGAGAGCAATGGACGGATCGAAGCTGCGCGCGAAAATCCAGTCGGGGGAACGCATCTACGGCACAATGACCTCGCTGGTCCGCAACCCCCGGTGGGCCTCGGTCTTTGGCCGGCTTGCCTTCGACTACGTGATTGTCGATACCGAACACGCCCCAACCGGTCGTAGCGAAGCCGCCGACCTGGCGTTTGCCCTGCACGCTGCCGGGGTCTGCCCAATCCTGCGCGTCAAGGATTCCGAACCTCACGCGACGGTGATGGCCCTTGACGCCGGTTTCCATGGCGTACTGGTTCCCTACTGCGAGACGCCCGAGGAGGTCCGCGCCGCCGTCTGGGCCGCGCGCAGCCGTCCCCTGAAGGGCATCCTGCACGACCGCGCCCGCGACCATGGCGAGTACCCGTCCGACGCGACCAAGGCCTACCTTGATGGACGCGCCAAGGATGTGATCGTGATGATCGGCATCGAGAGTGTCCCGGCCGTGGAGAACCTCGAGAAGATCCTCGACCAGGGGGGCATTGACGTGATCTTCATCGGCCCCAATGACCTCTCGGTCTCGCTTGGCATTCCGGATGATTACGCGCATCCCAAGTTCATCGAGGTGACCAAGCACATCATCGACACTGCCCAGAAGCGCGGCATCGCCGCCGGCGGCCACTTCCAGACCGAGGCTCTCATTCAGGAATGGATCGGCCACGGGTCACGCTTTGTCCTGTTCAGCGGGGACACCCGTGCGGTTTCCGAATACTTCCGCGCCAGCCTCGGCAAGTTCCGGTCCACCACCGTGAAAGAAGCGAAGTACGGCGAAATCTAGTTCAGTCGCCACGCCTGTTGGCAATCGTGCGAACCTCCACTCTCTCCCCTGATGCGGGACGAGGGTGGAGACCAGGCATCAGCCATCGACATTGGGCAGTCGGGTTCCGAGCTTGAGATCGCTGGGCCATGGTTGCCTGCTTGCTCCGAAATGGGCTCCAGCGTCGGTGGCCAATAAATCATTTCAGTGACCTTTGGGGCACATCGATGGCGAAGGGGACACGGGCAGATGGCGAAGTTTCGTTGGGGCATCCTGAGTACAGCGGCGATTGCCAGGCGTGCATTCGTGCCAGGTGTACGCAACGGGACCGAGGGGGTCATCTCTGCCGTTGGCAGCAGGTCATTGGCGACCGGGCAGGCGTTTGCAGCCGACCTTGACATCCCTGTGGCGCACCCTTCATATGAAGCACTGCTAGCCGACCCCCAGATTGACGGGGTCTACATCGGATTGCCGAACTCCATGCATCTCGAGTGGACCGTCAAGGCGGCCCACGCCGGCAAGCACGTCCTGTGCGAGAAGCCTCTTGCCCGCACCGTCGCTGATGCGCGACAGATGGTCGAGGCCTGCAACGCAGCGGGCGTCATCCTCATGGAAGCCTTCATGTACCGCCACCATCCTCAGCATGCGCTTGCCCGCCACATGATCAACGGCATCGGCGAAATCGCCTACGTCCGTGCTTCCTTCAACTACACGATGGGCGGTCCACGCCTTGAGAACCGCGACCACCGCATCCGGCCAGATATGGAGGGTGGCGGATTGATGGACGTGGGATGCTACGCCGTCAATGCATCCCGCTTCATCTACGGCGCCGAACCGGTCGAAGTGACGGCGATGCAGCGTGTGTCGGACACGTTCGGGGTCGACATGTCGTTTGCGGGCGTGCTTCGCTTCCCGGGTGGTCGCTTGGCGGTCATCGACGGCGGCTTTGAGTCAACCGGCGCGCAGTTCTACGAGGTTGCCGGGACCACCGGGTCCGTGCGTGTGGAGAAGGCCTATCTTCCCGGACCGGGCGCGGCGACAATCCGGGTCTCGCGGGGCAGTGTGGACGAGTACCACCAAAGCGCCGCACACGATCAATATGCGGGTGAAGCCGATCACTTCGTGCACGCCGTCCGCGCGGGCCACCTGGACTACCCGGCCGAGAACGGCCTCGCCCAGACCGCCGTGGTCGAGGCGCTGTACGAAAGCGCCGCGACGGGGCGCGCCGTAACTGTCGCAAAGGTCTGATCGCGGGTTGGCAGGTTTGTCCGGCCCGACCGCCGGAGGGGCGCTCTTGGCAAGCGGTGCGGTCTAGGAGTTGGGTGCGGCCTCGACCGGAGTTCCGTAGAGGCCGAGGTCACGTTCAATCAGACCATCTCCGGCACGGTCCTTGATCGCGCCGAACACCTCGTAGTCCCACTCCGAGACGAAGCTGATTGCCGTGCCGGCACGTCCGGCGCGACCGGTGCGACCGATCCGGTGGACGTATTCCTCCGGGGTGTCCGGCAAATCATAGTTCAGGACGTGCGAGACACCGTCGATGTCGAGACCGCGCGCCGCCACGTTCGTGGCGATCAGGAACCGGATCCGTCCCGAGCGGAAGTCGTCAAGCACGCGGTTCCGCTCGCCCTGTGGCAGGTCACCGTGCAGCGCCTTTGCCACGTAGCCGCGGCGTTGCATCGACTCCGCCAACCTGTCTGAAGTGATCTTCATCCGCCGGAAGACGAGCACGCGGTCGTAATCGCTCTCTTCCTTGACCAACTTGTCAAGCGCATCCAACTTGTCACGTTCGGCCACGTTCACGAAGTTCTGGCGGATTTGCGACGGCACCGACCGCATGTTGCCGGTCGTCTCCAGGGTGCTTATCCATTCCGGGTCGCGCAAGTACCGTTTGACCAGCCGGGCAACGAACGGCGGTACCGTTGCCGAGAACAGGCATGTCTGGCGTTCGCGAGGCATCCACTTGATGATCTGTTCGATCGCCTCGGCAAAGCCGATGTCCAACATTTCATCGGCTTCATCAAGGACTGCGACGCGGAGGTCTGTCAGGACCAGGGTGTTCCGCCAAAGGTGATCCTGGACGCGCCCTGGGGTCCCGACAACCACCTGCGCCCCGCCGGCGAGGCCCTTGAGTTGGCGATCCATCCCCTCGCCGCCGTAGACCGCGAGGACCTCGATGTTGCGTTCACGCCCGAGGCGGGTCAGTTCGCCGGTGACTTGCCGGCAAAGCTCACGAGTGGGGACAAGGATGAGCGCCTGGACGCTGCGGAGGGTCGGATCAATCCGCTCGATGATTGGCAAACCGAAGGCGGCGGTCTTGCCGGTTCCTGTCTGTGCCTGGCCGACGACGTCATTGCCTGCAAGGAGAATGGGTACACACTTTGCCTGGATCGGGGTCGGTTCCCGATATCCGGCCAGCCAGACAGCGGCTCGAACCGGATCAGTCAGTTCCAGTTCGCCGAATCTCCAGTCAGCGGGCATCGCCTCGGTAACCGTGAACCGTACCGATGCATCGCGACCGGCGACATGACGACCGGGTATGTCAACGTCCCTCGACGGACGGTGGATGGTGGCAGGTGCCGGCGCCTTTTGCACACGTGCTTGCGGAACTGGCGGGTGGAGTGGCGCATCGGTGCGCGTGACCAAGTCCACGTTTTGACGCGCAGTCACCGCCCATAGCGGTGGGGGTGCCTTGGCCACCGGAGGGTTCACGCGGAACTTTGTCCCCGGGGCGCGCTCGAGACACGACCACGTTGTCGTCCGGGGGTACGTTAACCCGCTACTTAGGGTCAATGAGCTTGAGGTCGTACCGCGCGCGAAAGCGGAAAGTTGGGGGGAGATGTTATCGACAAGCACGAAGGCCTCCAGTGGCAGGTGACGCCAAGCGTTTCGGGCATCACCGGGTCGGACACCGCAGCGGGCACCAAACGAGGTGCAGCGCCATCCGGGGTCCAAGGTTGCGACTGGTGCGACTGCGCGCGCATGGGAACTTTCTCTGTGGGTCGCGGTTCGTGCGGGTTCGGTTTCGGAACCGGAATGGTTGGTGGTCCCTGAAATGCCACAGACCTGTTCGACGCGTCCAACCCGATGCCCACCGCTCCAATCAGCTCGGATCCGATGGCATTCGTGGTCATTGGGACGCGCCCATGTCCGTAAGTACGTGTGGCAAAAAAAAGGGGTACCCAAGGCACCCCCTCACCGATCTGTTCCCCGCACGGCCACGAATTCACTGGGCCGATGTGTCGCTCGCAGTAGCATCAATCTAAATGATCGTAGCACGTTCGAGGCAAGGGTGCGCCGGTCAGCTTCTTGTGTCTGGTCAGTCGTCGCCCGGGTTCGGTCCGGGTCTGTCGTCCGGAGGCGGGTGGATCCAACCGGCAACCTCGTCAAGGATCCGATGGGAGACCATGCCCCACGCGAGGGCGCGGACTACTGGTCCCCACCGTCCGGCAAGGAAACTCACTGCGAAAACCGCCGCGATCGCAGGCGCCGAATGGAATTCGCGGAACCGGTCGATACCCATCCGTGGCCAGCGGGGGTGGAGGCGTCCAGAGAATGGAGACCGGTAAGCACTCCGGTGGAACCGGATCGCTCGCACAATCGATAGGTCACCCGAGTGCCAGACGTAGGAGAGGTAATGATCCACGTCCATCAGGACCCCACCAGTGAAGAGCGCGCCAATCCGGGCCAGCGACCATCCTCGGCGCCAGAGTGGTATGGCTAGGATGGCGGTGGCAAGGGCATGGTGCGGTGGAAGCATCACTGACAAGGGTAAACGAGTTTGCTTCTCGCGCTCGATGATGGACGACCTGAACCGTCCCGGGATCCTGGGTCGTGTCAATTCGCGGTGTGAAGACCCGCCGGAAGCGTGTACTCGCGGTTGTGATGTGGGCTTGATATTTGTTCTGTGAACACCAGTCCGCGGTTTTTTCAGACGTCGGTCCACTCCGGAAGCAACTGGCGAGGTCTGGTCAGGGGACCGGTCGCTTCTCCGGGCTGAAGATGGCCGTGAGGGGCGTACGGGCCGTCGTCCATGTGGAGGCGAACCGCTTGACGAACTTGACGAACATGAAGGTTCGGGTGACGCTGTGGGTGTCGTCATCGCCCTCGGCCAAGGCTTCGGGTTCATCGGGATGCCGGGTTTGGTGAACTACTGCGGACACCAGTACCTGCGACATTCGTCCGGAAACGATGCCGTTGTGTTCAAGCGATACATCCGGTAAGCCGATGCAGTGCCCGCGATCGGGGAGATTGATAGCCCCTCACCGGGGCTTCGGGCGAGATAGGGGCGGAGGGAGAGGGATTCGAACCCCCGGTCCTTTCGGACTACCGTTTTCAAGACGGTTGCCATCGACCTCTCGGCCATCCCTCCGGGCGCGACACAAACCCGTGCCTCGTCTGTGCGGGAAGGATGGTAACCCACCATTTCCCCCACCTGGTCCTTGCCGTTGGGCTTGGGGACAGTGGTCCACTCAGCTTTCGGAGCGTAGTGTCGGGAAGGCGATCACCTCGCGCAGGTTCGGCTGGTCAAGCAGGAACGCGCAAAGTCGGTCGATGCCAATGCCCAGGCCACCGGCCGGAGGCATCCCGTGTTGCATCGCCTCGATGAAATCAAGGTCGACGACATGCGCCTCATCATCCCCGGCAGCCATCGCACGAGCTTGTTCAAGGAACCGTTCGTACTGGTCATCAGGGTCGTTGAGTTCGGTGAAGGCATTGCCGAGCTCGACGCCGGCGGCAAAGGCCTCGAAGCGCTCCACGACGTCATCCTCACCCGGCTTGCGTTTGGCGAACGGGCTGAGATCCACCGGATAGTCCACAAGGAAGACAGGGTTCACTATTTGTGGTTCGACGCATGTCGAAAGAAGCTGGTCGATAAGTTGGGCCCGTGTCTTCTGCGGCTCGACCTTCAGGCCGGACGCGCGCACGGCGGCGTCAAGGCTTTCCAATGTTGGGTGAAGCGCGTAGTCCACACCTGAGGCGTCGAGGATTGCCTTGCGCAGCGAAACCCGGGGCCAAGGTGGCGTCAGGTCTACGGTCTGGCCCCGTACGGTGATTTCGAGGGTCCCGAGGACCCGTTGCGCCACGGTTGCGATCAGTTCCTCCACCATCCGCATCACGTCTTCGTAGTCGGCGTAGGCCTCATACGTCTCGAGCATCGTGAACTCGGGGTTGTGCTTGCGTGAGATCCCTTCATTCCGGAAGACCCGGCCGAGTTCGTAGACCCGGTCAATCCCCCCGATCAACAAGCGCTTGAGATACAACTCATGCGCAATCCGCAATGCCATGTCGCGGTCGAGCGCATTGTGATGGGTTCGGAACGGTTTTGCAGTGGCACCACCGTGCTGCGCCTGCAGGACGGGAGTCTCGACCTCGATGAACCCTCTATCGTCAAGGAACCGCCTGATTTCGCGAACAATTGCCGCCCGCTTGTGAAGGACATCTCGCGCGTCGAGGTTCGAGATCAAGTCGAGATGCCGGCGCCTGAACCGAACTTCCTGATCGGTCAGCCCGTGCCACTTCTCGGGGGGAGGGCGCAGGGCCTTGGAGAGCATCTGCCACGACGTGCCCTGCACGGTTCGTTCGCCGGTGCGGGTCACGAAGAGGGTGCCCGTGACGCCGACGGTGTCTGCAAGATCCACGGTGTCGAGGAAAAGGCGATATGCGGCCTCGCCGAGGTCATTCACGCGTAAGTACGCCTGCAGGCGGTCGGTGCCGTCACGAAGTTCCGCGAACGTTGCCTTGCCCATCGTGCGAAGCAGCACGATGCGACCGGCCACGGTAACGGGGGTTGCTCCAGACGAAAGTGCTTCGAAGTCCGCGTGCGCCTGAGCATTCGTGTGGGAGCGATGGAAATGGGGCGGGAAGGGATCAATCCCGGCGTCGCGCAGGCGCGCCAATTTCGCCCGGCGCGCATCGATGTACTGGTCAGTTTCGAGCCCCGCAGGCCCGGCGTGGGCGTTCGACGCATTACCTGAAGGCGGGTTCTCGGTCACAATGTCTCACCGTACCAGACTTGCCTTCTGGCATAGGTCACCGGCCAACCACCGGAGAGGCCGGCCTTCGCCGGATGCTCATTTGATCTCGCGCACGGTGTACCGGATATTTCCGGATGGTGTTGCAACCGTGGCAATCTCACCGACCCTCAGTCCGATAAGGGCGCGGCCGACTGGGCTTTCATTGGAGATTTTCCCTTGGGACGGGTTCGCCTCGGGGGTCCCGACGATCATGTACGAGTCGGTCTCGCCGTCGTCATCCTCGACTTCCACTCGCGATCCGAGGCCAACGACCGTGCGGTCGACGTCCACCGGGATCATCTGAGCGGTCCGCAATTGGAGATCAATGGTCTGCATCCTGCCCTCGACAAAGGCGAGGTCATTGCGGTCAGAATCGGGTTCCGATGTTTCGCTGAAAGACCCAACCTCGCGTTCCTCCTGGATCCGTTGGAGGAGTTCGCGCCGTTGCGCAGCGAAACGCTCAAGCTCGGCTTCAAGGGCCGTCTTGCCTTCGGGTGTCAGGTAGACCGGGCGGAACGTCATGGTGTCATGTAGCCTCAGGCCAAGACTATAGACCAGAAATCGGGGTACAGGGGCATTGCCGATGCGGTGGTGTTGACCCGTCTGGCTTCCGGTGGGTTGTCGTACGTCATGGATGCTGGGTGGCGTGCCGGAGCATGCGCACAAGTGCATCATCCTCATTCGGCATCACGGTGCGGGGATCAAGAAGGACGGTGTCGTGTTCGATGCGGGCGATGACCGGAATGGTTTCCGCGTCTCGCGCGTCAGAGTGTCTGGAGTTGACGGATTCCGACGGTCCCTTGTGAGGTTGTCGCAGCCGGGTCGCGAGTTCCTCGGCGGAGAAACCAAGTGGCGTGACTGCCACAAGGGTGGTGGGCAGGGTGACCCCGGGGAGCGACCCGCCCCCGATGGCCGACGCTCCCGCAACTGCCCGGAACCCGGCGCTGGCAGACCCAAGCCTTGTCGCGATTGCTTCGGCGCGGGAAGCTAAGTCGGTAACGTTGGCGGCGATCATCTGCCACACCGGGACGGTGCGCACGGCGTCGCCACGGCGATAGTGGCCAAGGGTTGCGGCGAGGGCAGCAATCCCCAGCTTGTCCAGACGCAGTGCCCGGGCAAGCGGGTGTTGCCGGATCCTGGCGACAAGTGCAGGGTCTCCCGCGATGATGCCAGACTGCGGGCCGCCGAGAAGCTTGTCGCCCGAAAACATCACTATCGACGCGCCAGCGACGAGGCTTTCCTGCGGCCGGGGTTCCCGCATGGCATGGGGCACGCCGAAGGCCGTGATGTCGAGCAGGCAACCGCTTCCGATGTCCTCGATCATCGGCACGCCGTGCTTCAACGCGAGGGACGCAAGGTCTGATGTTTCGACATCCTCGGTGAAGCCGACGATCCGGAAGTTGCCGGGATGAACCTTGAGGATGGCCGCCGTTGCCGGGGTGATGGCATTGGCATAGTCCGAGAGGCGGGTACGGTTCGTGGTGCCGACCTCCACAAGTGTCGCGCCACTCTGCCGCATTACATCCGGCACCCGGAACCCGCCCCCAATTTCCACCAAATGCCCTCTGGACACGATTACCTCGCGCCCGCGCGCCAATTCCGCAAGCGTGAGCAACAGGGCACCGGCGCAGTTGTTCACCGCAATCGCATCGAGGGTCTCGGGTGTTGATGCCGGGGTGCCGAGCACGTCGCGGATCAGTGTGGCCAAGTGATCATGCCGTGAACCTCGCCGCCCGGTGTCCAGGCGGTACTCGAGATCTGAGTACCCCGCCCCCGATGTGGCAAGGGCACGGCGTGCGGCATCAGAAAGAGGCGCGCGGCCAAGGTTCGTGTGCAGGACGACGCCGGTTGCATTGATCACCGCGTGAGGCCAGAGGTCTGAGAAGCCTTCGCTACGTTCCAGGACGCCGGTAACAACTGATCCGGTGAGTGACCCTCTCAGCTCACCTGCCGGGATATCGCGATATCCCCCCGCGAGGACGGCGGTCCTCACCTCCGAAAGCGCATCCCGGATGGTTTGCGAAAGTACCTCGGAGGAAAGTGAGCCGCTCAGGCCCTGGATATCCGGATGGCGCATGAGTTGATCGACCGATGGCAATCCGCGCAGGGTCGCCTCACGCGATTTATCATCACTCATTGGGTTTCATGTAGATGAAGCGTATTGCACTCAAGGGGTGAGAGGGTGCCTCAAGTGGCAGTGCCGTGGGTCACTTCTACATCCCATGCACGGTAGCGGCAACCATGTAGCAGACCACAACACATGATGACGGACGCGGGTGGACAGCGAATGCGCAAGATGGCGCTCGTGGGTAACGTGACGGCCCTGCTAGGCATTGTCTGCGGGATTATCGGGATTTCGGCGATGACCGTCTGGCGGATTGTCCGGCCATCGCGCACCAGTCGGACGTCCACTTGGCGGCCAATCCTCGACCCATCCGACATCGAGGCAGTGTCGTTCGTGACCACAGATGGGACGCGGCTTTGCGGTTGGTTGGTACCACCACCTGCCGGTGGACCGATTGTGGTGACCCTCCACGGGTTCGGACAAAACCGCCACGAGTGCGAGGATTTCGTCCCATGGCTATCCAACGCCGGTTATGGCGTCCTCCTGTTCGACTTCCGTGCCCATGGCGAAAGTGACGGTTCGTTCACCACTGTAGCGGGCGATAACGAGGTCGCCGACGGTGCCGCGGCGATAGCGTTCCTCAAACACCGGTTTGGTCCTGACGTCCGCTTGGCGCTCATCGGCATTTCCATGGGTGGCTCCGTGGCACTGCGGCTCGGTGGGACTGACCCGTGCATACGCGTGGTGGTGACCGATTGTGCGTTCGCGACAATGTTGCGTGTCATTGATTTCGCCTTCGACGTCTGGATCAAGTTGCCCCCGTCGATCTTCCGCATGCCGGTCACCATTTGCGCGGAGGTTATTACCGGGGTCAACGTCATCCAGTTACGGCCGATCGATGACGTCCCGAAAATCGGCCGGCGTGCGTTCCTCGTGATCCACAACTCCGGTGATACCTCGGTGAACCCGGAAGACGTGTTGGTAATCGCATCGACGGCCCGTGCGGCAGGGATTGACGTGGATATCTGGCGTCCGCCTGGGGAACACGTTGCGACCCGGTTCGATGATCCGGACGGCTATCGTGACCGAGTACTCACCACTCTAGCGCGTGGTTTCCGTAGCTGATCCGCGGATGGGGCATCTCGAGGCAAGGGATCCGTTCCACCCGCGCAAGCACTTGTGAACTCGGGTTCGGCTGCCACGTTACCGGAAAAACCTACGGGCGGATAACTGACCCGTCAGGACGCCTGTCCTCGACCAAGTAGCGTGGGGTGCGGGCGCGGACAGGGTCCACAAGGGCAAGGGCTTTGACCTCATCGATATCGATGCCGAGGCCCGGACGGTCGTTCGGGTAGAGGTACCCACCGTGCAGGACGGGATGTCCAGGGAATGCATCGAGTTCTTCCGGGCGGAACCAATTCTCCTCCTGGATCCCGAATGAGTACGAAGTCATGTCCAGGTGCATCGCTGCGGTGAGGTTTACCGGATCGGTGTTCCCGCCTTCCTGCCACGCGGTCTGGACGCCGAACGCTTCGGCGAGGTGTGCCAGCTTCTGGGCCGGGCTGATGCCGCCGATCTTTGACACGCGGCAACGGATGAAATCGATCAGTCTCTCCGAGATCAGGGGTAGCCACTCCTGGACGTTCGTGAATAGTTCGCCGATGGCCTGCGGGGTTGAGCACTGCTGACGGATCTGGCGATACCACCCGATCTGTTCCGGTGGAAGCACATCCTCCAAAAAGAACAGTCGGTACGGCTCCAGTCGCTTTGCCAAGGATACTGCTGATGTCGGCTTCAGGTGTTCGTGAACGTCGTGGGTGAACTTCGGGCCGAACCCGAACCGGTCACGCAGGTGGGCAAACATTGCCACTGTGTTTTCGATGTAGACGTCGTCATCGAACGCTTGCCCGGATGGCCACGATGGCCATGCCACACCCCAGGGCGTGCGTGACGGGTCGGGAGTGTGTGGACGCGTTGCCGGGACGAAGCCACCTCCTCCATACGCACCCACTTGGCACCGGATGTATTGCCACCCGTCCCCGATGTATCTCTGGATGTCATTCTCAAGCTCGGGCAACGTGTTGCCAACGGCGTGTGCGTAGCACGGGACTGCCGAGCGCACCGGGCCGCCAAGGAGCTGATAGACCGGCATCCCGGCCTCCTTGCCCTTGATGTCCCACAGGGCGA
>SXGU01448064.1_pt1 | contig 18821 bp, 14 predicted proteins | sample 3174531 | NCBI WGS metagenome assembly SXGU01 (sample SAMN11356863, study PRJNA531348) | freshwater metagenome | isolation source: freshwater sample F1-140 | place: China: Fuxian Lake, Yuxi | collected 2017-12-25 | reverse complement strand
ATGGCGCCGCCGCCGGTCTGGTTCATGATCGGCACCCCGAACTTGGCGCTGAGGAAGATGGTCTTCAGGCCCACGTCCATGGTCCGATCCCAGTCCTTCTCGTCGAGTTCCGTCGCCTTGCCGTTGCGGAACCAGATGGCGTTGTTGTGGATGATATCGAGGCGCCCAAAGACCCGGGCCGTGCGCTCGATCATCCGCCGCACCTGCACCGTCTTGCCGACATCGGCCCTGATAAACAGGGCCTGCCCTCCGGCCCGACAGATCCTGGCCGCGACCTGCTCCCCGCCCTCGGCGTCCAGGTCCACCACCGCGACCTTGGCGCCCTCCTGCGCCAGGCGTATGGCCGTGGCCTCCCCGATGCCCGAGGCCGCCCCGGTGACCAGGGCGACCTTGCCGGCCACCCGCCCGCTGGAATTGTCCATGACTGCCTCCTTTTTTGCACGTTTGGCAAGCGCCATGGGCGGGAAGAGAACCCGCCTAGGCGAGATGCTCCTTCAGGTCGAATACCTTTTCCATCAGCGCCCACCACTCGCCCTTCTCCGCCTCGGGCACCTTTTCCTGAAAGGTGCGCATGAGCACATCCCATTCCGCAGCCCGCGGATTCTGGGCGATGTAGCGGGGGAAATCCACGGCCGGATCGAACTGGTCCTGGGTGGTCATGTACATAAACATCCGCCTGCCCAGCAGAAAGATCTTCATGTCCACGATGCCCACCTCCAGGAGACCACTCAGGGTCTCGGGCCAGGGATGGCGGTGATGGTGCTTGTATTTCTCGATGATCTCAGGATCGTCCCTGAGGTTCAGGGTGAGGCCATAGACCTTCATCGATTCCCCTCTCTTTCGGCGCGGTACGCGGCGGCCAGCAGGGAGATGGGGTGTACCACCTCGAGCTGCACCCCACTGCGCCTGCCGCCGTATTCGAGTTGGATGCTGCAGCCCGGATTGGCGGTGGCCACCCGCTCGACGCCGGCAGCCAGCACATTCCCCATCTTGCGGTCGAGCATCTTCATCGCCGCCTCGGGCTGGGTGATGTTGTAGACCCCCGCGCTGCCGCAACACCAGTCGGACTCCTTCAACTCGACCAGTTCGAGACCGGGGATGGAGCCCAGCACCTGGCGCGGGGCGGCCCACACCTTCTGCCCGTGGCGCAGGTGGCAGGAATCGTGGTAAGTGAGGCGCTGGGGAGCACCGGCCCGGGGGGCGCGGAAACCGATCTCCACCAGGAACTGGTGGATGTCCTTTACCTTGCCGCTCCACACCTTGGCCCGCTCGGCGTAGGCCGGGTCCTGCGCCAGCAGGTGGTCGTAGTGCAGCATATGCGAGCCGCAGCCGCCGGCATTGGTGATCACGGCGTCGAGGTGCTCGGGGTCAAAGGCGTCGATATTCACCCTGGCCAGGGCTCGGGCGGTCTGGACCTCGCCGTTGTGCCCGTGCAGCGAGCCGCAGCACTCCTGTTTGGCCGGCAGCACCACCTCGCAGCCGTTCTCCTGCAACACCTCGATGGTATCGGCGTTGATCTGGGAGTAGACCAGGTCCTGCACGCAGCCGCTCAGCAGGCCCACCCGGTAGCGGGGCTGGGCCGGATTGCGCGCTTCTAGCCCACCCTTGAAGAGCTGGCTCGTCGACTTGGCCTGGGCCACCGGGGTGAGCGGCTCCAGGCCGCCCAGCGATCCGGGCAGCAGGCGCACCAATCCCAGCCGCCGCACCAGCGCCTGCATGCCGCTCTGCTGGTACAGGTACATGAGCCGTCCCAGGCGCCGCAGCCGTTTCTTGGAGGTGAAGAGGCGCCGGAGGATATAGGCGCGGATGGCCGAGCGCTTGAAGGTCTTCAGCACCCCGGTGCGCTCCACCTCGGCGCGGGCGTGTTCGAACAAGGTGCTGTAGTCCACCCCCGCCGGACACGCCGTCTGGCAGGCCAGGCAGCCGAGGCAGTAGTACATCTCCTCGGCGAAGGCCTTGCCCGCCTCCAGGCGCCCGTCGGCGATCCCCCTGATCAGGGCGATGCGGCCCCGAGGTGAGGAGCGTTCCTGCAGGGTCATGGTGTAGGTTGGGCAGGTGGGCAGGCACATGCCGCAGTGCATACACTGCTGGATCACCGAGTAGTCCAGGGATTTGAGCAAATTTCCGGAACCAGAGGTGTTCAATCGAAGATCTTCCCCGGGTTGAGGATGCCATTGGGGTCGAAACTCCGGCGCACCCGCCGCATCACGTCGAGGGCGACCGGGCCCAGTGCGCCGGCCAGAAAGGGTTTCTTGGCCAGGCCCACGCCGTGTTCGCCGGTGATGGTGCCGCCCAGTTGCACGGCGTACTCAAAGACCTCGCGCATGGCCTTCTCGACCCGCTGGACCTCCTCCTCGTTCCGCTCGTCGGTGAGGAAGGTGGGATGCAGGTTGCCGTCGCCCATATGCCCAAAGGTGCCGATGCGCAACTGGTAACGCGCCGCCACCTCCTGCACGTAGGCCACCATCTTGGCCAGTTCGCTGCGCGGCACGGTGACGTCCTCGAGGATGACTGTGGGGGCCAGCCTGGCGAGGGCGCTGAAGGCCGAACGGCGCGCCGTTGCCAGGCGCAGGGCTTCGGCTTGGTCCGCCGCGCGGCGCACCTGTCGGGAGCCGTGGGCCAGGGCCAGTTCCTCGATGCGCAGCGCCTGTTCCTCCACCTGGGCGGGGTGGCCGTCCACCTCCATGAGCAGCACCGCGTCGACATCGGTGGGCAGGCCGATCTTGGCGTAGCCCTCGACGCAGCCGCTGGTGGTGCGGTCGAGGAATTCGAGGGTGCAGGGAATAATCTTGTCCTCGATGATGGCCGAGATGGTTTCGGCCGCATCCGTCATCTGGTCGTAGAGAGCCAGCAAGGTGCGCTTGGCGGCCGGCTGCGGGATGAGCTTCAGGGTGATGCGGGTGATCACCCCCAGGGCGCCCTCGGAGCCGATGAAGAGATCCTTGAGGGTGAAGCCGGCCACATCCTTTACACATTTGGTCCCCGTGTTGAGGATACGCCCGTCTGCCAGCACCACCTCCATGGCCATTACATAGTCCCGGGTCACCCCGTACTTGAGCCCGCGCAGGCCGCCCGAGTTCTCGGCCACATTGCCGCCGATGGTCGAGATCTTGATGGACCCCGGGTCCGGCGGATAAAAAAGGCCGGCAGCGGTGGCGGCGTCGCTGATAGCCTGGGTGATCACCCCAGGCTCGACGGTCATCGTCAGGTTGCGGGTATCCACTTCGAGGATGCGGTTGAGGCGTACCAGGCAGAGCACCACCCCCCCGGCGACCGGCACCGACCCCCCCGACAGCCCGGTGCCCGAACCGCGGGTGACCACTGGGATCCGGGCCTCGTTGGCCCAGCGCAGCACATTGGAAACCTGCCGCGCATTCTCGGGCAGCACCACACATTCGGGCAGCTGGTGCAGCATCGCCGTGCCGTCGAAGGCGTACACACTCAACTCCTCCGGGCTGGTGAGGAGTTGGTCGGGCCTGAGAAAACCCCTGAGTTGTTCTAGCTGGGTGGCGTCCATATATGGGGATTTAAAGTAAAACTGCGCGTGTTCGCAACCGCCCGCGCCTCAGCCTCGGGTGAGCAGCTCGTCCGGCAGATGCTCCACGCGGTTGAGGTACTTTAACACGGTGCGGCCCGTGGCTTCGAAGTCGACCCGGGTGATGCCGGTGTTGCGGCTTTCCCAATAGGTCGCCCCCCCCGGCAGCCGATCCTCGAGGGCCTTGAGCAGACCGTTGAGGAAATCCCCGTGGGAGACCAGCCCCACCCGGCCGCTCCCGGCGGCCATGGCGCGCAGGGCCAGGGCCACCCCGATGGCGCGCCCCTGAGCCCGGTGCCCCTCTTCGAATCCCCCGCGCCACCAACCCTCCTCGGTGACCTCGGGTGGCAGTTGGGCCTCGGGAAAGCGGGCGCGGATCTGGGCGGCGGTCTGGCCGGGGAAACCGACCCTGCCGCCGGCCTGATCCAGATAGATGCCGCCCATCTCGTGCAGGTCCACCCAGACCTGGGGCCGCAGGCCCAGCGCTCGCCCCAGGTACTGCGCCGTGTGCAGAGCCCTGATCATCGGGCTGCAGTAGAGCCGGTTGATGGGGGGCTGGCCGGGCTCGCGCTCGTCTGGATAGAGATGGCCCTGCCGAGCCAGGTACCCGGCGGCGCACTGGGCCTGCCTTTCCCCCTTGGCGGTGAGTTCGGGGTCCTGGTGGCGGCCCGTTTGGGCCGCAGGGCTGCCAGGGGCCGCGCTCTCGATGACGTTGTTGGCCGACTGCCCGTGGCGGATCAAAAACAATTGCATAGGTTTTCTTGACACCTCTGAGGAGGGGGGGTACCTTTGCGCCGGCTTCAGACGCAGCTCCAGACTGAAGGGATCGCGATGATGAATATTAGGGTACAGCAGGGTCAAATACAAAAACAGCGCGGCTCAGCACTCGTCGTCAACCTCTTCCAGGGCGCCCGGCCGGCCGGGGCCACCAAAGCGGTTGACGAGGCCCTCGGGGGCCTGATCGGCGAGGCCATCGAAAGCGGAGATTTCACCGGCAAAAAGAACGAACTCCTGCTGCTCTATCCGGGCAAATCCCGCAGAGGTTTCGCCGTCCGCCGGGTGTTGGTGGTTGGCCTCGGGAAACAAGCGGAGTTCGGCGTCGAGGTTGCCCGCCAGGCCGCAGGCACTGCGGCGCGGCGTCTACAAGAATTGGGTGTAGAGGACGCCTTTACCGTGTTGCACGGCAGCGGCGCCGGGGGCCTGGAGGTCGAGACAGCGGCCCAGGCATTGGCCGAGGCCAGCATCTTGGCGTGTTACCGCTTCGACCAGTACCGCAGCGGCAAGGTCGAACGCACAGCACTGAAAACGCTCGCGGTGGTCGAGTTGGATGCCGGCAGACTCGCCGCGCTGCGGCGCGGGCTTCGCCAGGGGGCCGAGATCGCCCGCGCTACCTGTCTGGCCCGGGACCTGGGCAACCAGCCGGGCAACGTGGCCACCCCCTCATACCTGGCAGGAGTCGCCCGGCGGATCGCTCGCCGCCACGCCCTGCGCTGCCAGATCATCGACGAGCGGGGCATGAAGAAGCTGGGCATGGGCGCCCTGCTCGGCGTGGCCCAGGGCAGCGCCCAAGCACCGCGTTTTATCGTCTTGGAGCACAACCGCAAGGCCGGAGGCCGGCCCTTGGTTTTCGTCGGCAAGGGGGTCACCTTCGACAGTGGCGGTATCTCGCTCAAACCGGGCGACAAGATGGAGGACATGAAATTCGACATGTCCGGGGCCGCAGCGGTGTTGGGCGCCATGCAGGCAGTGGCCAGCTTAAAGGTGCCGCGCTATATCGTCGGCCTGGTCGCGGCCACCGAAAACCTGCCCGATGGCCGGGCCTTCAAACCGGGCGATATCCTCAGGACCATCAGCGGCAAAACCATCGAGATCGTCAACACCGATGCCGAGGGCCGGCTCATCCTCGCCGATGCCCTGGGCTACGCGCGGCGCCTGAAACCGGCGGCGGTGATCGACCTGGCCACCCTCACCGGCGCCTGCGTGGTGGCGCGGGGCGCTCACGCCAGCGGCATGTTCACCAATAGCGAAGACCTGGCCACCAAGGTGCGCCAGGCCGGGGAGGCCACCAGCGAAAGGGTATGGCCGCTCCCCCTGTGGGAGGAACACCGCGAGCAGATCCGCAGCGATTACGCCGATATGAAAAACTCCGGCGGGCGCCCGGCCGGGGCCAGCACCGGGGCAGCGCTGCTGGCTGAGTTTGCGGCCGACTACCCGTGGGTACACCTCGACATCGCCGGCACGGCTTGGACCTCCCAGACCAGGCCCTATATCACCAAGGGCAGCGTCGGTCTCGGCGTGCGCCTGTTGGTACACCTGGCGCGAACCTGGAAGAAATAGGAGCCGCCCTGGCAGCGCTGGCCCGGGGGAAGCATGGGCGTCTCTTCATTTTCATTTGACATTGCCTAGTTATTAGGTGAATATGAAATGAAATTGATGCCCTAGGTGAGCCGCACGATGATTCTGTCCGATACCACCCTCAAGAAAATGCTGCAGAGCGGGGAGCTGCTGGTCGAGCCCATCACCCCCGAGCAGATACAGCCCGCGTCCATCGACCTGCGCCTGAGTGATCATTTCCTCAAGGTCAACGAAAACACCCTGGAGGTCATCCGCCTCGACAGCGAGATGCAGTACGAGGAGCTTCACCAGAACGAGATTGTCATTCCCCCGCACTCCTTCCTGCTGGCCACCACCAGGGAGTACATCCGCCTGCCCAACGACTTGACGGCCTTCGTTGAAGGCCGCAGTTCCATCGGCCGCATCGGGCTCTTCATCCAGAACGCCGGCTGGGTCGACCCAGGTTTCGAGGGCACCATCACCCTCGAGCTGTACAACGCCAACCGCCTCCCCATCCGCCTGCAGGAGGGCCGCCGCATCTGCCAGCTGGTCTTTGCCCGCATGGACCAGGTGGCCGACCGGCCGTACCAGGGAAAGTACCAGTACCAGCAGCGGGCAACGGGCAGCCGCATTGCGCAGGAAGAGGATCGCTAGCCGGGATTGAGTCTTCCCCGGAAAAATCGCATGGCCCGCGCAAACCCCAGACCCGCATCGTTGACCCGTCCCCTTCCGTTTGTTCCCGAACTGGCCCTCGCCTGCACGGCCTTTTTCAGCTGGCTGCTGGCCAATTGTGTACACGTGCGGATCGGCACCTCTCTCGAGGTGCTCAGGATCGCCGTCGCCGACCCCCAATGGCACCCCCAGTGGCCCCTGGGTCCCTGGCTGGTAGGGGTGGCGGCTCTGGTGTTGGCCTTTGTGCACCACCGCCGCAACAGGCTCAGCGCCGAAGCCCAGGCCGCCCTCTGCAACCGGCTCAGGCAGCTGTCGCTCCTGACCGGGGCCCTGCTCCTGCTGCGTCTGGGCCTGCTGCTGATCCCGCTGTCCGCCCCCTTCCCCTATCTGGGATTGCTCTGGCCCCCCCACGCCACCTGGGCACTGGCGGCGGCCCTGCTGATCTATCTCCAAGGCCCTTTGCTGCCCGCCCTGAAGGTCCGCACCATGGCCTGGAGCCTGCTGTCCTGCTGCGCGGTGGGGTACTCTTGCTGGTGCCTGTATTTCTGTCAGACAACCATGCTCCACGGGGACGAGGCGCACTATCTGCGCGTCACCCAGAGCCTGTTGCACGATGGGGACATGGATTTGAGCAACAATCTGGGCGCCGCCGCCTCGAGCGAGTTCCATCTCATCGATTTCCAGACCCACCGGGCCCCGGGTTCGCCGCCTGGCCGTATCCATTCCGTCCACCCCATCGGCCTTTCCGCGATGGTGCTGCCGGCCTATTGGGCAGGCCTGCACCTTTGGGCAAACCCCCGGCTGGCCGCAAGCCTGTTGATGGCCCTGCTCAGCGCTGCTGTGGTCACCCTGCTCTTCCTGTGGCTGGTCCGCCTCGGTTTTGCCCCCTGGGTCTCCCTGGCCTGCGTGCTGGTCGCTGCCACCACCACACCGCTGCTGATCTTTTCGAACCAGCTCTACCCCGAGGTCCCGGCGCTGCTGATCAGCCTGGTTTTTCTGGTGGCCCTGGCCCATTTGCAGCTACCCGATTCTGGGTACCGTGCCCTGGGTACCCGGGAGCCCCAGATCCTGGCTGGACTCCTGGCACTGCTGCTGGCGCTGCTTTTCCTGCACCCGCGGTACCTGCCGCTGGCACTCTTTCTGGGTGCCGGACTCTACCTCCAGGTGCGGCGCAGCCCAGACCCACGCGCCTATTGGCGCCTGCTGGCCCCAATCGCCGGGGCGGGCGCCCTGGGCCTCATCGCCTTCAACTATTCCTATAGCAGCGATCTATTCGGTCCCTTCCTGCCCGGCAATGCCTGGGAGAAAGGAGCGCTGCAGGGTTCCACCTGGCTTCTGTCCCTGCCCGGCCATTGGCTGCATCGGACCTCGGGATTGCTGAACTCCTCGCCGGTATTCCTGGCCAGCGGCCTGGGTCTGCTGGTCCTGGCCCGCCGGCCCGGAGCGCTGCGCTGGGGGGCACTGGTATTCTACCTGGCCACCGCCGGCGTCAACGGCCTGCACCCGGACTGGACCTTTGGCTTCTGCCCGCCCGCCCGTTACCTGCTCACCGCCTTGCCCGTGCTGCTGCTGGGCATGGCGCTGTTCACACAGCGATACGGGGGCCGGCTGCCGGTGCTCTACGGACTGCTGCTCGCCCTGAGCCTGGCCCACGACAGCGTGCTCACCCTCGCCGCGCTTCCCGAGGAGGCCTTTGGCGGCCACCACCTTCCTGTGCGCCTGCTGAACGAGTATTATCCCTTGGATATGCACTTCTTCAGCCAGACCAGCGGCGACCTGCCCTGGGACCAGTTGGGTTTCTGGTTGCTCTTCAGCGGCGCTCTCGCCGCCGCGGCCCTGCACCTGCTGACCCCCCGCTGGCGCTGGGCAGCCCTGGGCGCCGCGGCGCTGCTGCCCTTTGGCTGGGGCCAGACCGGGGCGTACGCCGCGCACCTGCGCAGCAGTGCCCCTCCTTACCTGGCCCAGCTCGACGCATCCGGGGCCATGCCCAGCGGGGTGCGGTACTTCGACTTCCAGATCACCTCGGAATACCAGAAAACCACGGGGCTAACGCTTGAGGCGGGCGGGTACGAAGCCCAGGCCCCGGGCGACCCGGCCGGTATCCTCAGGTCCTTTTACGCGCCCCTGATCCAGCCGGGCGTGCACACCTACACCCTGAGCGGCGTTCAGGCCGAACACCCAGCCGGGCAAGTGGCCGGACACTTCACCATTGCCCAGCGCCGGGTCCTGCCCGCCGTCGCCGATTGGGGGATCTACCACACCCAGCCCATCGCCAAAGGCCCCGCACCGACCAGCGAAGTCCGACAGACCTTCACTAACGACCAGATGGGGCTGGCCTATGCGTACGTGGAGTTCTCCGGCGCCGGCGCACTGGCCTTCGAAAAGATCAGCGGCCGCTTTTTGCCCCTCCGCCTCCAGGCACCAATGGAGGAAATGGGGCGGTATGGCGGGGCGAGCACCCAGGACCAGCGCTCGACGCTCAAGGTGGGGTGTGGGCAGTTGCCGCGCGGGTACTATCTGGCGCGCTACCACCTCGAGGGCATGGCCTTCGGCGCGTTTTTTAAACGCAAACCCGCTTCGGTATACATGGCGGTGTACACCGACCAGTACACCCCGCCCGGTGGCCCCAGCCTCGAGACCCAGGCCACGCGCTGGCTGAGCGAATACTACCCCGTCCAGAACCCCACCGTGCGCCCGGACCTGATCCGCCCGCTGGTCGAGCGTAAACAGGCGCCGTGGTGGACAGCGGTGCCGGTGCTGGGCGCCGACGCCTATGAACTGGCGTTCGCGCTCCCCTCAGCCGGTGAGGTATGGCTGCTGCTCGATTACGACGGCGATGCGGGAATCGAGGCAGAGGGTGTGAGCCTCTACCGCATGGACCTGGCCAGCGCCACTCTGACCGAATGACTCAGGCCAACTCGTACAACCCCCCGTATTTTTCCTCGAGGTAAAGGACAAAGGCCTCCACGCCCAGCGGCGCGCCAGTCACCTGGCGCACCAGTTCGTCGGCCTTCAGGCGCCGGCCCTTCGCGTGGATGTGTTGGTTGAGCCAACCCCTCAGCCCCCCGAATTGCCCCGCTGCGACCTGCTCCATCAGGCCTGGCAACTCCTGGGTCGCCTTGGCGAAAAACTGGGCGGCATACAGGTTCCCCAGGCTATAGGTGGGGAAGTACCCTATCAGGCCGATGGACCAGTGGGTGTCCTGCAGCACCCCGCGGGCAGCATCCGGAGGTCGGACCCCGAGATAGGAGGACATGCGCTCGTCCCAGAGCTCGGGCAGGTCGGCGACCCGGATGGAACCGTCCACCAGGCCCTGTTCCAGCTCAAAACGCAGCAGGATGTGCAGGTTGTAGGTCACCTCGTCGGCCTCGACGCGGATCAGCGAGGGTTGGACCTGGTTGATCGCCGCCCAGAATTCATCTACCCCCACCGACCCCAGCTGGTCGGGGAAGAGTTCCCTGAGCTGCGGCAGATAGTGTTGCCAGAAGGGTCGGCTGCGGCCGATCATGTTCTCCCACATCCGCGATTGCGACTCGTGGATACCCAGCGAGATCCCGCCGCCCACCGGGGCGCCGCCGGCGTCCGGCAGCCCCTGCTCGTACAGACCGTGGCCCGCCTCGTGGATGATCCCAAAGAGGGCGCTGGTCAGCTGCCCGGGGCTGTAGCGGGTGGTCAGGCGCACGTCCAGCGGCGAGGTACCCGAGCAGAAGGGGTGCACCGAGGTATCCAGCCGGCCCCGCTCCAGATCAAACCCCAGATCCGCGAGCACCCGCCGCCCGAAGATCTCCTGGCGGTCCACCGGGAACTGCTGGTCGAGGATACCGGCTGCCGGCCGTCGCCCGGTGGCGGCGATCCGCGCCACCAGGGGCACCAGCCGCCGCCGCAATTGCTCCAGGAGCGGGGCCACGGTCTCCACCCGCGCGTAGGGCTCGTACTCGTCGAGGAAGGCATTGTAGATGCTGCCCTCGAACCCCACCCGGTGAGCCACCTCCTGTTGCAGGCCCAGAATCTTCTCCAACCAGGGCCTAAAGCGGGGGAAGTCCGAGTCTTTGCGCGCCGCCACCCATGCCTCGTGCGCCAGGGACTGGGTCTGGCTGAGTTCGACCACCAGTTCGCGCGGCACTTTGAGCGCCCGCCTCTGGTCGCGTTCCACGAAGCGCCAATTGACCTCCTCGTCACCCTCCAGGGCGCAGCCCCTCAGGTCCTCCACCAGCGCCACCAGGGCCGGATCGGTGAGTTTCTCGTGGTATAACCCTGCCAGCGTGCCCACGCTGCGGGCCCGCGGCCCTGCCCCGCGGGGCGGCATAAAGGTCTCCTGGTCCCAGGACAACAACGCCTGGGCGTGGCCGATATCGGCCAACTCCACGACCCGCCGCATGAATTCACCGTACGAGCTGTTCATCTCCTCCCCTTTCGCATTGCCGGCACCTGCCGGGCCCTGTATTTTTGGTTCGTGCTCTGCCATGTGCTGGGAGCGGCTGTGCTGCCGCCCCTGCACCAAACCTCGCGCTGCCTCTCACAGGAGAAGCCCTACCCATGAAAATCGCGCGCGCCGAAAGAATTGCCCTCAACATCCCCTTCTACGCCGACCGGGTGACCCGCGCCATGCAGCGGGCCTCCACCCACGACGAGCGGGTCTACGTCTACCGCCTGACCTCCGACAAAGGGGTGGTCGGCTACGGCGACTGCCACGGCGGCCGTGTCGAAGTTGACCACCTGGTGGGCAAGAACCCCTTCCAGATCATTCACGATGACAGCATCGGCTTCGGCCCCCAGGTCGCGGCCCTCGACCTGGCTGGCAGGATCGCCGGGGTGCCGGTACACGCCCTGCTGGGCACCAAGCTGCGCCGGCGTTCCCCCATGTCCTGGTGGGACATCGATATGCCCCCGGCAGATTGGGCCGCCGAGGCGCGCGAATCCATCAAGCGGGGATACACCTGCTTCAAGATGAAGGCCCGCCCCTGGCGCGACATCATCGACCAGGTACAGACCGTGGGCAAGGTGGTGACCCCGGACTACAAATTCGACGTGGACTTCAACGGCTTCCTGCTCAACCAGGCCAAGGCCGAACTCATCCTGACCCAACTGGACGAACACCCCAACGTCGGCATGTACGAGAGCCCCTACTACCTGGGCCAGGACGTCACCGCCGCCAGGATCCTGCGCGAGCGGGTGCGCAAACCCATCGTCGAGCATTTTAACGAGCCCTGCCTGCACGCCCATAGCTGCGACGGTTTCGTCATCGGGGGCGGTGCCACCGAGGTCCGCCGGCAGGCGGCGCTGGCCGCCGCTTTCAACCGCACCTTCTGGCTGCAGCTGGTGGGCGCCGGGCTGACGGCGGCCTATGCCGTACACCTGGGGTCGGTGCTCTCGCACGCCCACCTGCCCTACATCACCTGCCACGAGTTGTGGCAACACGACCTGCTCAAGCGCCGTATCGAGATCAGCAACGGCTACGCGGTGGTGCCCGATAGCCCTGGCCTGGGGGTGGAGGTGGACGAAAAAGCGCTGGAGAAATACCGGGTCGACGAAAATGAGCCGACCCCGACCACGCTGTACAAGGCCCGCAGACGCATCCTGCGCATCAGCTGGCCGGCAGGGGGCAAGCTGCGCCGGGTCTGGGAGTTCACCAACGAGCCGGCGTACCAAACAACCTTCTACCGCGGCGGTATTCCGGGATTCGAGCGGGGCGTCAATCTCGAGGTCATCGAGGATGACCGGAGCGCGGCGTTCCGCAAAGCCCACCAGAAATTGGTCGACCAGGGGGTCTGAGCCCGGGGGGACGCCCTGCCGCAGCGGGGCGTCCCTATTTTTTTTGCCGCTCGATGTCGCCGTAGTCCCTGAGCCGGTAGCCGATGCCCACGTAGTCCAGCAGGCGCATCAGGCTGCGCAGCGCCACCCCGAAGCCGTCTGGGCCGCTGTAGCCCCCGAACTGCCCCCCCCCCTTCAGGTGGGGCTCCAGGTCCAAAAACACCCCTGGCAATCCCAGGCGTTTGAGGCGGCGTTCCAGCGCCGGCAACCGCAGGCGGAAATCGCGCAGGATCGCCTCGTGGGCCGAGTCGCCCTGGTCGGCGGGCACAAAATTCCGCAACCGCTCCTCGTCGACAAATCCCTTCCATTCGAGACCCGGGTCGATGCGGTAGTCCTTGATGTGCATCCACCCCAGCCCCTGGCGCATGGCCTGGTACTCGGCATGGGTCTGGTCCGGTTTCAGATTCTGGCTGGACAGATTGCCCCCATCGAAGACCAGCAGCAGGTGGGGGTGGTCCACCAGGCGCTGGAGCCTGGCCAGCAGCCGGCCGTTCTGCCCTACCAGGTTGGCCTCGACCTCCAGCCCGAAGAACACCTCCGCCTCCGCACACTTCTCGGCGATGCGGCGCAGATTGGCGGCGGCCTGTTCGAGGTGGGTTTCGGGGCTCGAACCCCGCGGATGGTAGAACGAAAACCCGCGGATGAGTTTGGTGTCCAGTGCCTGCGCCAGGGCGATGGCCCGGCTCACGTCTTCCTTGAGGTAGCGGCCAAAAGGCGCGAAGCGGTTGTGGCTGCCGTCCTCGACGTCGAGCAGCTTGACCTTGCCGATGGGTGAACCCAGGGAGGCGACCTTCACCCCGAACTCGCCGTGTAGGTGCACCAGTTGGCGCACCTCGGATTTGTCGAGCTGCATAGCGTTTTTGACCCCGGTGCCCAGGTCGACGAAACGTACGCTGTAGTAACTCAGGCCCAGCGCCGCCAGCATGGTCAGCTGTTCCCGCACCGGCTTGGCGCCCTCGTCGGCAAAGCCGCTGAGGATAACTTCCGCTCTGCTCTCCATCGGTCCTCCTCGCTGTTGATATCAGGGCAATAATATAGCGCGGCTGGTTCCCAATGGCTATATTCCCATTTCCCCTTGCCCCTACGTATTTTTGCCCGGGTGAATACTGTGCCGATGAAGACCCTATCCGCTTTCCACATCCTGCCCGACCTGCCCGAAGACCTGGCACCGCTCTGGGATCTGACCTACAACTTGTGGTGGAGCTGGAACCGCGATCTGATCCGGCTCTTTTACCAGATCGACCCCGAAGCCTGGATGTCCTCGGGCCGCAATCCCCTGCGTTTCCTCTCCTCCCTCAGCCAGCAGCAGTTAGAGGACCTGGGCAAGGACCGCGAGACCAAGGAGACGGTGAAGAGTATCCTCTCCCAGTTTGCCCGCTACCAGGGACTGCCCCGCCAATTCGAGGGCCACCCGGCGCACCAACACCTAAAGATCGCCTATTTCTCCGCCGAGTTTGGCCTCGCCGAATGCCTGCCCATCTACTCGGGTGGCTTGGGGGTGCTCGCCGGCGATCATCTCAAGGCGGCCAGCGACCTGGGATTGCCCCTGGTGGGGGTGGGCTTGCTCTACCGCCAGGGTTATTTCCACCAGGCCCTCAACCCCGACGGCTGGCAGTTGGAGAACTACCCCGAGAGCGATTTCGACCTGATGCCGGTGCGCCCGGTACGCTTCCCCTCGGGTGAGCCGCTCACCGTCGAGGTGGCCTATCCCCATGGGCCGGTCTGGGCCCAGGTGTGGTCGGTACAGGTGGGCAGGGTCAGCCTCTACCTGCTGGACACCAGCCTCGAACGAAACCGCCCCGAAGACCGCGATATCACCGCACTGCTCTACGGCGGCGATCGGGAGATGCGCCTGCGCCAGGAGATCCTCTTGGGCATCGGCGGCCAGCGCGCCCTGCAGGCGCTGGGTATCAGCCCCACCATCTGCCACATGAACGAGGGCCATTCAGCCTTTCAGGCCCTGGAGCGCATCCGCGTGGCCATGGATGGACAGGGGCTGTCCTTCGCCACCGCCCGCGAGGCCACCGCCGCGGGCAACCTTTTCACCACCCACACCCCGGTGGCGGCCGGCAACGACTGGTTCCCCCCCGATCTGGTAGAAGCCTACCTGGGCGCCTACCGCGAACGCCTGGGCCTTTCCCGCGAGGAGTTCCTGGGTTTGGGTCGGGTCAACCCCGAGGATTGGGGCAGCGACTTCTGTATGACGGTCCTGGCCCTGCGCCTTTGTACCCACTCCAACGGGGTGAGCCGGCTGCACGGGCAGGTGTCGCGCAAGATGTGGGGCGCCATGTGGCCAAACGTGGCCGAGGCCGAGGTGCCCATCACCCATATCACCAATGGGGTGCATTCGCCGTCCTGGGCCTCGCTGGAGATGTCCGACCTCTTCGACCGCCACCTGGGCGACAAATGGCGGCTGGCCCCCGCTGACCCGCAGAGCTGGCAGGGCCTTTCCCAGGTGCGCGACGAGGAGCTGTGGTCGGTCCGCGAGTACCGCCGGCAGCGCCTGGTCTCCTACGTGCGTTTCCATTTGCGCAACCAGCTCACCCGGCGGGGCGTGGGTCCCAGCCAGATCGAACGCCTGCTCCAGGGGCTCGACCCCCACGCGCTGACCATCGGTTTTGCCCGGCGTTTCGCCACCTACAAACGCGGCGCCTTGCTCTTCCGGGACGCGGAGCGCCTCGCCGCCCTGCTCGAAAACAGCAAACGGCCGGTGCAGATCCTCTTCGCCGGCAAGGCCCACCCCCACGACCATCCGGGCAAGGAACTGATCCGCGAGATCGTCTCCCTATCGCGCCAGGAGCCCTTTGTCGGCCGGCTGTTTTTCCTCGAGGACTACGACATGAACCTGGCGCGCTACCTGGTGCAGGGTTGCGACGTCTGGCGCAACAACCCGCGCCGGCCCCAGGAGGCCAGCGGCACCAGCGGCATGAAGGCCGCGCTCAACGGGGTGCTCAACATCAGCGTGCTCGACGGCTGGTGGGTCGAGGCCTGCGAGCTGCATGCGGGCTGGTGCATCGGCCGCGGCGAGACCTACGAAGACCTCAACTACCAGGACGAGGTCGAGTCGCAGGCGCTCTACGGCCTGCTGGAGACCGAGGTGATCCCCCTCTTCTACGAGCGCGACGCCCAGGGCCTGCCCGGCCACTGGCTGGGCCGGGTGCGCGAGACCATCCAATCCCTGGCCCCGGTCTTCAACACCAACCGCATGGTGCGCCAGTACGCCGAAAAACTCTACCTGCCAAACCAGCTGCGCTGGCAGCAGCTCAACAGCGACCAGGAACGCATCCACCGCCTCAGCCAATGGAAGAGCCACGTGCGCGCCTACTGGTCCCAGGTGCAGATCGAAAAGGTCGAGGCGGCATTGCCCTCCCAACTGCGGGTGGGTATGCAGATCCCCCTGCAGGTGGTCCTCGACCTGGGCCGCCTGGCCCCCCACGATGTGCAGGTCGAGTTGTACATGGGCAAGGTGAACGCCCAGCGCGAACTGGTCCACACCGAGACCCTGGCCCTCAGCTACCAGGGCCAGAGTGAGGGCCACCGCCACACCTTCACCGGCGACTTCCGCTGCACCAATCCCGGGACCCACGGGTACACGGTGCGCGTCGTCCCCTCCCATCCCGACCTTCGCGACCCGCTGGAACTGGGGTTGGTGAGCTGGGCCTAGATGCCGCTGACCCGAAGGGACCTGGGCCCGGCGGGCACCCTGACCGACGTGGCGGGCCTGAAGGTGGGGCATTTCACCTCCACCTTGCGGCCCACCGGCTGCACCGTGGTCCTCGCCGAGGACGGCGCGGTGGCCGGGGTGGATGTGCGCGGCGGCTCGCCCGGGACCCGCGAGACAGACCTGCTCTCCCCGATCAACACCGTCGAGAGGATCCACGCCGTGCTGCTGGCGGGCGGCAGCGCCTTTGGCCTCGAAGCCGCTGCGGGGGTCAGCCGCTATCTGGAGGAGAAGGATCTGGGCTACGACGCGGGCGGGGCGCGGGTGCCCATCGTCGCCGCGGCGATTCTCAACGATCTGGGCCTGGGCGACGCCAAGATCCGGCCCGATGCCGAAGCCGGGTACCAGGCCTGCCTGGCGGCGGCCACCACGCCACCCGCCGAGGGCAACGTGGGGGCCGGGGCCGGGGCCACGGTCGGCAAACTTTTCGGGCTGCAGCGGGCGATGAAAGGCGGTATCGGCTCCGCCTCGCTGACCGTCGCGGGGGTTGCTGCAGTGGGGGCCCTGGTGGCCGTCAATGCCCTGGGCGACGTCTTCGATCCCCGCTCCGGCGCGCTGGTCGCCGGCGCTCGCACCCACGACGGCCGCCGGCTCTTGGATGCCCCCCAGGCCATCCTGCGCGGCGAGTTGCCCACCAACCTCGAACCTGGGCGGGCCACCACCATCGGCGTGGTGGCCACCGACGCAGTGCTCTCCAAGGTACAGGCCACGCGTATGGCCCAGATGGCACAGGCCGGCCTCTGCCGCACCATCCGCCCGGTACACACCCCCTTTGACGGGGATACCCTCTTCGCCCTGGCCACTGGCCGGTCGGGCAAGGCCGCCGACGCCCTGCTGGTGGGCACGCTGGCGGCCGAGGTGGTGGCCCTGGCGGTGTTGCGCGCCGTCTGGTCGGCCACCGGGCTGACCGAGTTCCCCGCCGCCGCCCAGTTGGGGCACTGAACCTACCCGCCATTTCCCCTGCCCCGCCCACTTACCCAGATTAATAGGGAAGGCCCCACTTTCCCGACCCCCGGGTTATTCGGTGATCCCAACAGGGGGAGAACACCGATCTGGCCACCCTGAGCACTCTGGCGGGATTTGCCGTCATGATGGTGCTCGACGTAGCCCTGGTTTAGTCCACCTCGAATTGCACCCGGCCGGCACTCAGGTCGGTCAGGGCGGCGCTGCAGGACTCCACCTGGTCCTGGCGCAGGCGCACCAACAGTTCCACCTCGGCGCCGAAGGACTCCGCCTCGACCTGCCCCTCGGCCCTGGCGACCACCAAGCGGCAGCGGGCGTGGAACTCGTACGGGAGGTGTACCCGCAGGACCACCGTCTCCACTTTCTCGGCCGTAGGCAGGACCTCGAGCAGGGCCTTGGCGGTGCTGCCGTACGCCTTCACCAGCCCGCCGGTGCCCAATTTGGTGCCCCCGAAGTAGCGAACCACGACCACCACCAGATCGCCCAGGCCAGACCCCTGCACCACCGCCAACACCGGCCGGCCCGCGGTGCCCGGGGGCTCGCCGTCGTCGCTCATGCCGTGGGTTACACTGGCCCCTGCCCCGACGGCAAAGGCGTAGACATGGTGGCTGGCATCCGGGAATTCGGCACGCAGGTGCACCACCGCGTTCCGGGCCTCTTCTACGGTGGCTGCCGGCCCGGCGACGCCGATGAAGCGGGAGTTGCCAAAGCGCAGTTCGACGCGGGCCTCGGCGGACGGGACCCAATAGGCGGGCTTCATCGGTAGGATGGTGCCTGGTCGGCCCTCACACGTCCAGCAGGCACTTCATCTGGGGCGTGAGGCGGCGGCTGGTCTCGGGCCGCAGATAACGCCGCTGGTCGGTGAGTTGTTTGCGGCTCAGCGGCACGTAGGCCATGTGCATCACCCGCCGCAGGTCGGCGCTGCGGTTGAGGGTGCCGCCGTGCCAGCAGTGGGAATTGAAGGCGATCACCGTGCCCGCCGGCGCCTGCAGGACCACCTCCCTGGCATGGGGGGCGAGTGGATCGGGCATCTCGTCCTGGGGTACCCGGCCGGACCGGTGGGTGCCCGGCACGATGCGGGTGGCGCCGTTCTCGGGGGTGAAGTCGTCTAGCAACCAGAGGGAATTCATGCCAAAGTAGCGGCCTTCCATCACCTGGGCCCACTCGGCCGCATCGGCAGAGCCCCAATCGGCGTGCAGGGCCTGATGCCCGTCCCCGGGCAGCGCAAAGCGGGCGTTGAGCGAGTCCACCCTGAAGCTGGGTCCCAGGACCCGCCGGGCCGCTGCCAGCAGCCTGGGGTGGGTAAAACAGTACTCGAAAAGCGCGTCTTTGTTGATCAGGTCCGCGAGGCGGACAACACCCTTTTCCTGGTGCGCCTCCTTGCCGGCCTCCTCCCCCTCCTCGGCGGCCAACTGCTCGAGGCGGCGCCTGAAGGCGGCGGCCTGCTCGGCAGTAAACATGCCCCCCAAGACCACATAGCCTTCCTCGTCGAGACACCGCTGCTCCGCCTTGCTGAGGGTGTGCTCCCGGACCCCCAGGTCCCACAGCGCCGTCTCGGTTTGCATCTCAGTGTTCTCCGTCGGGTTCCATGCGCCATTCAGGGGCGAGGTTTTCGTAGGAGGCGCATTCCGGGTTCCACATCAGCTGCAGGTAGTCGATTATCACCAGGCCCACCCCCTTATCGCGCTAGAGCCGGCGGGCCTTGGCGCGGGCCTCCAGTACGGTGATGCCGGCGCTGTCGTCGATGGAGATGGGGGCCTGGGAGAGTTTGCCGATATTGCGGGT
>SXGU01485834.1_pt1 | contig 18840 bp, 17 predicted proteins | sample 3174531 | NCBI WGS metagenome assembly SXGU01 (sample SAMN11356863, study PRJNA531348) | freshwater metagenome | isolation source: freshwater sample F1-140 | place: China: Fuxian Lake, Yuxi | collected 2017-12-25 | reverse complement strand
TCTTGTGCCTGGAAACCTTCTGGCGCAACCACCGCTGGCACGATCTCTTCCCACACGCCAAACCTCCCTCCCTCGCCAATAACTAACCACAATCGCAGCCCGCATCGCTACAACCTCGAAAAAAACTGAGATGCGCACTTTTCCCTACGCTCCGTTGGAGTCAAAGCCGGTTGCCGCCAACTGGGCCAGTGTCCTTCGAGGTCAGGCCTGGGCTTTGGAGGATGCGGCTCGATTCTTTGGACGTGACCGAATACTGAAAGCCTTGGCCGGTACCGGCGGCGCCGAAGCGTCCTCGTTTGTCGATGGCAATGAAATTGATGGCGAGATCATATCCCTTGGGATCCATGCGGGCGATCCGTTTGATCGTTTCGATACAGGCGTCCTGAGGGTGCAGCCCTTGGCGCATGTACTCCACCACCATGAAGCTGCCGCAGAAACGCATCACGTTTTCACCAATGCCCGTGGCACCGGCGGCGCCGATTTCGTTGTCGACGTACAGTCCGCTGCCGATGATCGGGGAATCGCCGACGCGCCCCGGGAGTTTGTATCCCATGCCGCTGGTGGAGCAGCCCCCGTACAGGTTGCCGTCGGGTGCCAGCAGCACCATGGCGATGGTGTCGTGGCCTTTGAGTTTCTGGCGTTGTTGCTTGCGCCATTCCAGCCATTCTTTTCGGCGAGACGGGGTGACTTTGGGGCCGCGCTTGAATCCATGCAACGCAGCGAATTGTTCGGCGCCGGTGCCGACCAGGAGTACGTGTTTGGTGGTTTCCATGACGCGGCGCGCGATGGAAATGGGGTGGACGAATCCTTCGATCGCTGCGACGCCGCCGGCGCGGTGCCCGGGGCCGGTCATGATACAGGCGTCGAGAGAGACGACCCCTTCGGCATTGGGGATACCACTGAGTCCGACGCTTTCGACCCCGGCGGCTTCGCACTGATTGATGCCGAGTTCAATGGCGTCGACAGGACTGCGACCTGAGCTTAGGGCTTGGAGCCCAGCTTCATTGGCGGGTTTGCCAAACGGCCAAGTCGAGACGAACAGCGGCGCGCGGGCCTCTTGGTCGGCTGGTGCCGCGACAGTTGTCGAATGGGAGGAGGCCGTCAATACACCTGCGGCGACGCCCGAAGCCGATCGCTTAAGGAAGCGGCGGCGGCTCAGAGCGGGTGTTGGGCGCGACGGTTCTGCGGCGGTTGAACGGGAAGGAGTTGGCATACAGTGAATCGAGCAGCGGGACGAGGGTAGCGGCGATTGGGATACCGCTGCAAGCCGGGTTGCATTGTGTCTTCTGCGGTGGGATGGGTTGCTTGGATGGTGAGAATGCCTAGAGTGGGGGTGCTCGCAGGCCATTGGGCGTTACTGAATCAATCCGTTGATTGGAAAGGGGCTGAGTACTTGCAGGTTCGCCGTGTCAGGGATTTGGTTGGATCTTCCCATATGGAAACTTGGAAACTATTTGAACCGCTGGGAATTGCCCTGGGGCTTGGGCTCCTGGTGGGAATGCAGCGTCAGCGGACAGATTCGCGCATTGCGGGAATCCGGACATTTCCATTGATCACCTTGTTAGGGTCGCTTTGTGCGCTCTTGGCGCAGTCGTATGGCGGATGGGTGTTGGGCGTTGGGCTGGGAGGCATGTCGCTGCTGATATTGGTGGGTAACCTTTCTGCTCGACGGGTGGACGACGAAGCTCCGGGGGTGACAACCGAAGCGGCAATGCTGGTGTTGTTTGTCGTGGGCGCGTGTTTGATGGCGGGATACACGGCGGTGGCCATCACGGTGGGCGGTGCCGTCGCGGTGCTGTTGCATCTCAAACCGGAGATGCATGCCTTGGCGGCGAAAATTGGCGACCGGGATTTCAAAGCGGTGATGCAATTCACACTGATTTCCCTAGTCATTCTGCCGGTGCTGCCAAATCGATCCTTTGGACCCTATGGGGTTCTGAATCCGCATAAAATCTGGTGGATGGTGGTATTGATTGTGGGGATCAGCCTTGGCGGCTATTTGATGTACCGATTTGCAGGGACGCGCCTTGGAACACTGGCCAGCGGTGTTCTTGGAGGGTTGGTTTCGAGCACGGCGACGACGGTGAGTCTGAGCCGTCGAACACGTAAGGCGGCAGGGACCGAGGGGATGGTTGCGATGGTGATCTTGACGGCGTCGGCAATTGTCTTTGTGCGATTGGCCTTGGTGATTGCGGCGACGGCGCCAGCGTTTTTGCCCGCCGCACTGATTCCGTTGGGGGCCATGTTTGGGGTGCTGGCGGTTTTGGGGTTGCTTTTGTGGCGAGGGCAAAAAGATCAGCCGACACCGGTATTGGAACAGGAAAACCCCACGGAACTTCAACCTGCCCTGGTATTCGCCTTACTGTATGCCTTGGTGCTTGTGGGTATCGCCGCCGCCAAGGAATACTTTGGGCAGCGGGGACTTTATGCGATGGCGGTGATTTCGGGATTGACCGACATGGATGCGATCACGCTCTCCGTGATCCAGATGGTGAATGACGGGCGAGTGGGCCAGGAAACCGGGTGGCGGCTCATTCTGGTGGCCTCAATGTCAAACTTAGTGTTCAAAGGAGCGATGGTGGCAATCCTTGGAACCCGGGCGCTGCTTAAGCGGATCACCCTGGCATTTCTGGTATCGTTGGGGGTGGGAGCGGGGTTGCTTTGGGCGATCTCCTAATGCCTTGCCCCTTGGTTTGACGGGGGACATGGTTGGAGGAGTGTGAGTCACAATTCGATAATTCCTGAAATTCTCGGCGTGACAGCCGGACCATGTCGTGGCTTTCTGCGCGTTCAAAAATGAAACGATTCCTTATTGCTTTGTTCGCCGGCCTGACAATGGCCGGGGTGGTGTGTTTGGCTGAAGATAAAAAAGAGGACGCCAAGAAGGCCGAGCCGGCCAACGAAGCGTCTGCCACTGAAGCCGACGAAGTGGCGGTGATTAAGACATCGGCGGGTGAGATGGTCGTCGAATTCTGGCCAGACGTCGCCCCGAAGACCGTCGAGAATTTCAAGAAACTGGCGAAAAAGGGGTTTTATGATGGCACGGCGTTTCATCGGGTCATTCGGGGGTTCATGTTGCAAGGGGGCGACCCTCTGACCAAAGATGAGTCCAAGAAGTCTGCCTGGGGCACGGGCGATCCTGGCTATAAAATAAAGGCCGAGTTTAACGAAAGACAGCATGTTCGTGGTGTGTTGTCGATGGCGCGCTCGCGCGATGTGGACTCCGCTGGCAGCCAATTCTTCATCTGCCACGCGCGGGCATCCCATCTCGATGGGCAATACACCGGCTTTGGAAGACTGATCAAAGGCGATGATGTCTTGGAAAAGATTGCCACAACGCCTTGCTCTGGACCTCAAGGCAGCACGCCGTTGACACGTCAAAATGTCGAGAGCATCAAAATCGTCTCCAAGAGCTCTCTCAAATGACCGTCGAAAATCGATTCGCGTCCAAGAATCTCCTCAAAACGTCTAGTTCGATCCCAACATTAAGTCCCCATCCAATTCTGTGAGCACTCCTACTTCCAACGACGTTGCGGTATTTTCAACGTCTCTCGGCGACATGGTTCTTGAGTTTTGGCCCGACGTCGCACCTAAAACGGTCGAGAACTTCAAGAAGTTGGCCCAACAAGGGTTTTATGACGGTACCGCGTTTCATCGGATTGTGCGTGGGTTCATGATCCAGGGTGGGGATCCATTGACCAAAGACGCCAAGATGGAATCCCGCTGGGGCACTGGTGATCCCGGTTACAAGATCGCTGCCGAATTCAGTTCGCGTTCGCATCAGCGAGGGGTGATTTCCATGGCTCGCTCTGCCCATCCGGACAGTGCTGGATCCCAGTTTTTCCTCTGCTTGGGAGATGCCTCGTTTCTAGACAAAAAATACACAGCGTTTGGAAAGCTAATCCAAGGGGACGATGTGTTGGGGAAATTGGGCGACGTGGCGACGACGTTGAGTGGTGGTGGGGAGAAGAGTCGTCCGGTGGAGCGCCAGGCGGTTCATACGGTCCGGATTGTGGATCGATCCACGGTGGCGTGAGCTGACGTTGCACCGCTTGTGGAGACTCAGCAAATTGCGCAGGTGTTGATCGCTTTGGGTTGCCCGGCCTCGAAGGCGCTGGAAATGGCCGAGCAACTCAACCGTCGGGCAGTTCAATTGTCCGAATCCCCTGGCCGGACACATCGAGAATCCTTGGAGCATCTGTTGCGCCTGATGGCTGGCGGGTGGGCGGCTCAGCAGTCGGCGGCTGCGGTTGAGACTGACCCTGCTGCTGCGACAATCTCAAGCGCCTCGGTCTTCAGCTCGGTCTCGACTTTGGGCGACATGCCGCCACCAAGCCTCGTTGCCGCTCCGGCTGTTTCCGCGGCTGAATCAGTGCAGCCGTGGCCTACGCTGGCCACACGTGAGGTCGGCAATTTTCGGATTTTTACTCTCCGCTCCGATATCAAGTCCAGCCCTCGAACGGGCCATCAACATGACTTTTATGTAATTGAGTCGGTGGACTGGGTGAATGTGGTGGCGTTGACGAGAGATCGGGAGCATTTGGTGATGGTGGAACAGTTTCGGCATGGATCGAACACAGTCGAATTGGAAGTGCCGGGTGGCATGATGGATCCGCATGAACGCGATCCCTTGGCGACGGGGCTTCGAGAACTGAGGGAAGAAACCGGATATGAAGGTCAACGGCCGCGTGTCATTGGAACGGTTTTCCCCAATGCGGCGATCATGAACAATCGTTGCCACACGGTTTTGGTCGAAGACTGTGAACTCAAACACGGGGTGGAGTTGGATCATGGCGAAGATGTGGCGACCCGGCTAGTGCCGGTGAAAGAACTCCCTGAGTTGGTGGCCACAGGACGGGTGCGTCATGCGATCGCGGTGGCTGCGCTATTTCACTTCGACCTTTGGCTGCGAGGGGTAAGTGGGACGAGAGGATGAATGGATGCCATGTGGAAACTGTATGCCTATTCCAACTGTTCCACCTGTCGCACAGCGGTCAGGGCATTAGCGGCTGCTGGAATTGACCCCGTGGTACTTCCCATTCGGGAACAGCCGCCGACGCTGGACGAGCTCAATCGTGCGTTGATCGTGGTGAATGGCGCTGTTCGACGGTTGTTCAATACCTCGGGCGCGGAGTATCGCACTCAGCGCGTTGCCGAACTCTTGGAACGTCTCAGCCCAGAAGAAGCGCTCGAGTTGTTGGCAAGCAACGGCAACCTCGTCAAACGGCCATTCCTCGTCACTCCACGCACCATCCTGGTTGGATACCTTGCGGAAGTCTGGAGGCAAGAATTCTCCGTGAACCTAAAAGCGTGATTCTCGCACCTCCTTCTGAAGTTTTTAGTTTCACACGAAGACACGAAGGAAACGGAACTCCCGCGGTATCTGACCATACACCCAGCCCGAGATCCAATCCGACGAATCTGAATCGTGCCGTCAATGCGGGTCAGTAGGATTTCGGCTCAAGATTCCGCACAAGGCCAGTGCGACGACCAGTGCAGCAAGGCTGATGTGAAGCGAGCGCATCGAAGGCTCGAACCGAAACTCTACCATGTTTTCTCCAGCGGGAACTTCGACTCCGCGCATGAGGTGATTGCAACGAAGGAGGGAAGCTGGCTTACCGTTCACGGTCACTCTGAAGTTTGGATCCCAACGATCATTCAGCAACAACACGCCGGGCGCTGTGGCTTTGGTTTTTACCGAGATTTTATTGGCTCGGTAGTCTTGAACGGTCGCTTCGGGACTTGGCCCCGGGGATGATTGCGCGGTGGGATTAGCGGTGGGCGTTTCGAAGACCAGCACCCGTTCCAGCGGATCGAACCCTGGATCCAGGAGGCGAGCGAGGTGTGTGGTGTCATTGGTGACAATTTCCCATTGAGTATACAGTTTGGCTCGCGGGAGAGCTCCGGTGAATTCGGTGATGGCGGAAGAGCCGGTGGGAGATTCGACCGCAGTGACATGCTGAAGGGGCCAAAATGGGCTGGGCTGCACATCCGGCTTGGGAGCGAATTCGAAACGCAATGATTCGCGGAAGCGCTTTTGAAGCGGATCCACGGCCTCATTCAGTGTGTTGGCGAGCCCGGCCGCCCCAAGCAGCCAGCGGGTATTGGTCAACTGCCACAATCGCAGGGACACCGCAAAATTCGTGCGAGCCATGGGGAAAAAATTCCGTATCTGGCTCGACTGTTCTGGAGGGAGCAATGGGTACTGAACTATCGCGCCCCACAATCGTTGAAGGCTGTTTGGATCGGATCGTGACGGCCCGAGTGCCGCCAAATAGGCGGCATCCAGTTCTGGAACCCGGGGCATTTGAATGATGTCGAGCGATTGGATTCGGTTGAATTGGAAATGATGTTCCAACCATTCGTTGTGTAGGTAGCCGAACACCTGGTTGTTGGCCAGCATGTAGGCTCGGTGCGGGTCGAGAAACGCGGTGGCGCGTCCTTCAGAGGGTTTCTGGCGCAAGAATTCGACCACCGGATTGGATTGGTAACGGACCGTGTAATCGTAGGTCATTACCCACGGCGTGTTAGAGCGCATCATGTCGAGGCCCAGTACTGCGGCAATGGCGAGCCAGGCACCCTGCTGGCGAGGGCCACTAAACCACCCTGAAAACGCGATCAACAATGCGCCCAATGAGGCGGTCATGGTCAGTACGAATAGCCAAACCTCACGGATGCTGAAACTGGCGACAGCGGTTCCGGCCTCCCCAGGGAACCCGACCTCGCCGAGGTGTTTGACTAAGCTGGTCCTGCTGGCGCCGTATAGAATGGCGCCCGCCAAGCTCAAGGCGCCGATGATAAGAACTCCGCGCCGTGTCGACTGGTCGTAGCCTTTGGCCTGGATCCACCAATTCCGAATCTGGTCGACGAGTCCGGCTTTTCGAGCAACCACCGTCTCGAGATGGCGCCGCCAAAGGCCCTGCAATCCATAGGCAAACAAGACGAGCAACGCCATATGGAACGGGTGAAGGAACTTAATGGGATTGCGGATGGTGGAGAAATAAGGCAAGGCGTATATCACCCGATAGAAAGGCGCGAATCGGCCGAAGGACAACAACAATGAAATGAGAGCGGCGATCGCCCAAAAGAACACCCAACGCCGTTCCTCAGGAGTGAAAGGCTGTCCGGCTGCCTTGGAAAATGCTCGGCCGATGCCCCAAAGTGCGATCAATAGGACAAGGACCCCCGCGTACTCACCACCGCCGGAGAAACGGCTTTGTGGGGAACCCTCGGGGGCCCCGAGGCTTCCCCAATAATTGCCGCCTTGCGGTGTGTCCATGCGGTACCCGTAGACGCCGGGGATCAGGAATCGGATGGATTCGGCCTTGGGCCAACTCCATTGAGTGGCTTGATCCCAGCGCTGTTTCCTGGTGGCTTCATCCTGCGCCATTCCTGAGATTCCTTTGACCTGGGTACCGATCAGACTGGAAACGGTATAACTGGCGATCCAGGCGGCGCAAACCACCACCAGAGCGAGTTGCCCCAGGCCAGCGACTAATGACTTAGCGCGATCCTGGGACCCATTCACTGCATGAAATAAAATCGCGGCGGCGGCGTAGAGGCTGAAGATGGCGCCGACGTCGGCGCCTTCCATCACACCGAATCCCACGGCGAAACCGGCCAGGGCGGCTTGTAGCCAACGTCGAACACCTGATTCGCGTTTCATCATCACACCGAGTCCGAACAAGATGGAAGCGACGACGGTGGCGCGCGAAGCGAGTCCCCAGCAGGCGTGTGAGAAGATGTTTGAATTAAATGCGGCGGCGACGGCGGTAAGCACACCCACCCACGGTTGGAAACCCGCGCGTTTGCAGAAATAAAGGGCCGAGAGAGCCAAGAAGAACAACGAAATTGGGGCATAGAATTTGGCAAACCCAACCGCCCCGAGGAGAACGTACGATCCATGAGAAATGTTGGGCATGGTCCCGATCGCTTCGTTTCCGAGCCAAGTCAGATTGGCCCAGGAACCATTCCAAAAATAGTCCCAACGTAGGTCGTCGAAGGCTTTCATGAGCCCTAATGGGGCATCGTTGGAAGCCAGGACGACACCAGGGAGCAACACAGCGCGAAACAGTATGGCCAACAGCAGTAGGACGAGTCCCGCGGGGACAAGGATTGGATACCGTTTCATGAGTTTTTGATGAGAGCAGCGTGAACCAAGGGGAAAGCGAAGTCCATGGGAACCCTGGCGGCACCAGTAGTTCTCAATTTAACGTGGTTTGTGACTGAACACCCTGAAGGCGGAACTCGTAACTTGCCGAATTGCCGTCCGTAGCGCGTACGGAGTTCCGCCTTTAGGCGGCTAATGTTCATAAGGTGAGAAATTCTGTGGCGTTATTTGGGTAAGGATTTCGAGGAATCTCAAACATGGCGATTGCCCCGGATGCGTCCCCATAGACCCATACAGACACGGCCGACAAAGTCTAGGAGCGAACAAAGTGCGAACCACAGTCCTTCCTTTCGCAACGAGGCCTGAACGGCGACCCACTCGGGTGACATGTCGAAGCCCCATAATTTACCGAGAGCGATGTAGTAAAGGCAGTAGCCATGATATCGCACCCAATTCCAGGGGGGGGTCCAACCGGGACGAGTCATGAATTGCTGGAAATCCCAGAGCACGACGTTGAGAGCTAGCCAATGGGTTTTCACCGGTGCCACCGAAGCAATCTGGTCCGTGCTGACGGGCAAACTGGCAAAGAATCGGCGGGCTTGTTCGTCCTTTTTGAGGCACGAGAATCCGTTGGAGTAGTTGCCGCGCTTGGGAAGATCTACCGGGACATAAATCAGGCCGGCCGTGACGTGCAGGATTTCTGGTGCCTGGCGCAACACTTGAAAGGCGCAGCTGTAGTCCGGGGCGAGATGGGAAAAAACCAACCCAGTAGGGCTGGATTGGCGCAGTTGGCTGAGTAACGAACGCGGAGCGGTTGAGTTCAATGCCCGCGGGAGGAGGGGGTGAATATCGGGGTCGAATTCGCAAAAGCGTCGGACCAAGTCCTCGGAGGGAAAGTGGATGATGGAGGGCGGTTCTTTGGCGGGAGGGACGTTTACGGAATCCGGCAGGAGTACGGGATAAGAAATCACTGCGAGTGGTTGGCGTCGAAGGATGCCTTCGAGGATCGCAAGGGCATTGGTCACCAACCGTTGTTTGTCCTCCACCAGCAGCACATGCTGACCTCGGGCCTGTTGCAGTGCATTCTCCCAGTTCTCGTGCATGGCTAATTTGCCTGAAGTACGGAAGTAGCGGACTCGAGGATCCGTGAACGAGGCCGCCGCGAGACGGGTGGCGTCCGGTGAATCATCATTGTCGGACACGACGATTTCAAAATCACCAAAAGTCTGGTCCAGCACACTTTGGATGGCGCCGCCGACGATCTCGGAGCGGTTTTTGGTTGGGATCAGGATTGTGAAAAACGGTTCGTGCATCCGAGGATCTGTGAAAAGAGACAGGTGATGGGTCGCGCTTGGGATGGGGACGAGGTCGAATGGGATCAGCGAATGCGCCGGAGGAACGAACCTGGCCAGTGGGTGAGGTTCTTGGAGAGCGTGCTCTGGTTGAACAGCCAGGCGGGTTGTTCCAGCAGAAACTCTGGATGCTTTTGTTGAAATAACGCGGCAGCCACCGTCGGATTGTCGTAGTCCCAACTGGCATGGCCTCGCGGAGCATCCGACAAATCTTTCATGATGCCGTCCGTGGCGACGATGTAAGAGTCGAAACTGACGAGGTCGTGATAGGCATTCAGTTCGTCTAGCACGTGATCGCGTGTGTGATTGCTATCGAGGATGACCAGGACGGTTTCTCCAGGGCGGATCAAGGATCGAACCTTGGATTGAGTGTCCGGCGTGGTGGAACCGCCTTCAATCAGGGTGATGTAAGAGGCTAATTCGTGGGATTCAATAGCGGTTCGATTATGAGGGCGGATCTCGATGTCGACCCCGATGACGCGTCCGCGTCCCATGGCTTTGAACAGAGACGCATAAAAGACCAGTGAGCCGCCATGGGCGACGCCCGTTTCCAGAATGACGTCTGGGCGTACCCTGTAAATGACCTCTTGGATGCGGATCATATCTTCAGGCAACTGAATGACCGGGCGGCCGAACCAGGAAAACGTGTAAGAATACTTTTGGTTCCAACCGACCTTCAACCATTGCTCCGAAATCCACTCGAACGCCTCGTCGGAATAGAGAGGAACCACCTTGGACCCTTGGTCATCCTGTCGTGTGAGCGTTTGCGAATTGGTATCGATGAGTAGTTTCATGCCTGGAAGGAGAAGGTGCGGCCGGTGTAGGCGAGTTCGTGAAGTGACTTGGAAATCTCGGCGGTGTAATTGGGGTTCGCTATCAGGATCGCAGGAACGGAATGAAGGCGCGGATCGGTTGGGCCGATGATGGGCACTGCGGATCCAGCAATCACGCAGCCCTGCTTGGCGGCGTTGGAATCAATGACGAATTGAGGAGGGTTTTCCGGAAGTAAATGGACAAGCGCAACGCCTTTGGCACCGGCTCCCCAGATGGCCCAGGAGCCTTGGAGCGACTGCTTCTGAAGGGTGGCCAGCATTCGGCGACGATCGGCGGACGCCGATTTGGCAAATGTGGACAAGGCGCCGGCAGTTGGGATGCCGGGCAGCTTGAGCGCGACCTTCCGTCGGGCGAGCCGCAACTCGAGCACTTGATACTGGCCTCCAAATACGGCCCGATGTGCCACCACCTTAAAACCGGCGTTGCGGCAGAGATACGCGAGAGACGTGCGCGGAAAATAATTGCAGTGTTCGTAAAAGACGTCCCAGAGACAATGGTTCTGGACGATCCACTCAAACAGGGGAGTTTCTAGGACAACGACAGGATCTCCTGCGGCAGCGGCGAGCGCGTGCAATTCCTTGAGAAAGGCTCCAATGGGGCCGACATGCTCAACGACATGGCGACAGATCAGGAGGTGGTAAGGCTTGGTAATATCCGCAGCGGTCGCATACCGGCGATGAAATTCAACTTGGCTGCGCGGCGAACCGGGATCCCCTTCAAATGTGGTATCGTAACCGACACCACGCGCTCCGGTTAGTTTGCAGAGCCCTTTGAGGAAATCTCCTTTGCCGCAACCCACCTCCAGGATGCGTTTGCCGCGGAGTGCGTACCGATGGTTGAGGGAAGTTGCCAGGTGTTGAAGATGGTTTTGAAAGGCGGGCGAGAAGCACTGGCGATTCTCGTAATTTGCGTCGTAAGGAATCACCGAGTCGTCGAAGTTGGCGTTGAACACCAAACCGCAGGATCGGCATTGGACAAGTTGGATGTCTCGACGGGGGACGGCTTCCGATTCCGCCGGGGAAGCAAACCGGTAGTTTAAGACCACGGGTTGGCTTTCCAGGAGGAACGGACGGGTCAGTTGGGTGCGTCCACACCCGGGGCAATCCTTCCGCAAGCTCATGAGGCGAGATCCTGTATCAGTGCTTGCAACCCCAACTCAAGCGGCACTTCTGGTTTCCAGCCAAGGGAATGCAATTGTTGAACATCTGCGATCAGGCAATCGCTGGCTTGGGGAGCTTGTTCTGGTGCGAGTCGGAGGCAGTTCATTCGATTCATCAGCCGAGCCATGGTTCTGACCAGATCCCCGACACGCGTTCCTTGTCCACTCCCGACATTGATTGGGCCAACGTACGCTCGTTCCGCAATTTGGAGAAGGGCCTTGGCGACATCTGTGATATGAATGTAATCCTTAAGACTATGCGGGGTTTTCAGTTCAACCAATTCGCCGCGTCGGAGTTTTGCAATCGTGGAACTGCAAAGGCGTTGGGGGTGTTCTCCGGGCCCATAGGGGTAGAATAGACGAGCCCAACCGAAGCGCGTCGTCGTGGAAGCCAAGTCGGATTCGGCGATGGCTCGCAGTTCCACTTTCGCCCGGGCGTAGGTAGACTGCGGTTCAATGGGCGATGTTCGTTCTATTAAGGGGTTCAGACTGCCCGCATACTCAACGCAGGTGCCAATGCCGAGGATGTAGGAGCAACCTGCCTGCACAAGCCCTTGAAATAGGGAACGACCCCATGCGACGTGAGAACGGTTCTCCGGCGAATTCAAGTAGATGCCCGGGGTTGAAATCCATGCGGCATGGATGCAGGCGTCCGGCCTAAAGTCCCGGATCACTTGCCAAGGGGGTGCTTCCAAGGTGCCCGTGGTCAAATGCGGGGCGTGACTTTCCATGGACTGGCCCCAATGATTTGAGGGAAATGAGGTTGGCGTCCTGGCCAACACCAGGACCTCGTGGTTCTTGGCCAACGCTAGACGGGTCAGATGCGATCCGATGAAGCCGGTCGCGCCGGTGATGAAAAGGCGCACCGGCGAAGACTGGTGGAACGTTCTTCGAGAACCAACGTAAATCTGGATGTTGCTTGGCGATCCAGTCAACCTAGGCTAACAAGCCTGTATGACAACACGAGCCGAGCATTTTGAAGATCACGGTCTGGGTTGACCTTCGCTTGTTTGGTTCTCATTAAACCGTTCCGCCATGTTACGTCGTTTCATTTTTGGTCTAGGCCTGTCTGCTGTCACGGTGTTTTCACTCGCTCAGAGCGGGGACAAGGCGGGGGAAGTTCAGCGTGAGGTTGTCCCTTTAGAGAAGATTCCATTGGCGCCGGTGCTCCGTCCCGAGGATCAACTCAAAACATTCCGCCTGCCGCCAGGGTTTCGAGTGGAGTTGGTGGCCGCGGAGCCACTCATCACCACCCCGGTAGCGATTCAATTTGATGCCATGGGACGCCTGTGGGCTGTGGAAATGAATGGCTACATGCCGAATCCTGAAGGCCAAGGAGAGCAGGAACCCAATGGAAACATTGTCATATTGGAAGATACCGATGGTGATGGTCGGATGGACCGTCGGGTGGTGTTCCTGGACCGATTGGTGATGCCGCGCTCGGTCATGTTGTATCGGGATGGGGCCTTGGTGGCCGAACCGCCCCGAATTTGGTTTGCGCGGGATACGGATGGGGATGGAAAAGCCGATGAAAAGACCCTGGTGGCGGATGATTTTGCGACGCAGAACGATCCCAAGCTGGGCGCCAAATCCAATCCGGAACATGCCAGCAACAGTCTGACATGGGCGTTGGACAACTGGATTTATGCCGCGAATCATACGACGCGGTTTCGCAATACGGACGGCACTTGGAAGCGGGAGCTGACCATCTTTCGAGGTCAATGGGGACTAACACAGGATGATTACGGCCGGCTTTATTTCAATTCCAATTCAGATCCCTTGAGAGGGGAGGCAGTGCCTAGTAAGTACCTGGCGCGCAATCCGAATTTGAAGAATCCATTGGGCGCGAACCTGCAGTTGTTGAAGGACATGCGGGTTTATTCGGCGAGGGTGAATCCCGGGGTGAATCGCGGCTACCAAACGAATCAGCTGACCCCGGAGGGGCGTCTAGCGACATTCACTGGGGCTTGCGGGCCGGTCATCTACCGCGGAAATCAGTTTCCCACGGAGTATATTGGGAACGCGTTTCTTTGCGAACCGACCGGCAATCTGATTCGCCGTTGTGAGGTTAAAGAAACCGATGGCTCTTTGTCGGCGGCGAACGCTTACGACAAGGACGAGTTCTTGACTTCAACAGACGAACGTTTCCGCCCGGTCAATCTGGTCAATGGTCCGGATGGGTGTTTATACGTGGTGGACATCGCCAGAGGATTGATCCAACACCGAATTTACCTGACTTCCTATCTTCGCAAACAGATTGAATCGCGTGGCCTGCAATCTCCGGTTCAGCAGGGACGCATTTATCGCATTGTACACTCTGGCAAGCCGCGCCATGCGGAGTCGTTGGGGAAGCATCCGACCGGTTCTGAGTTGGTGCAACAATTGAATCATGCCAATGGCTTTTGGCGCGACCGTGCTCAACAGATGTTGGTGGAGCGGCGGGATTCCGAGGTGCTGCCATTGCTGCGGGCTCAGGTCGATCCAACCAAGAATCCCTCCGTTCTTGGGAGACTGCAGACGCTTTGGACGCTGGAAGGTTTGGCGGCCTTGGACCTCGAAACGGTGGGGAAAGCATTACGTGACCCGTCACCGAAAGTTCGAAGTGCCGGCATCCGGCTGTCGGAGCAACTGCTGACCACCGAAGATCGCGATGACGTGATTCATCAAGTACTCCAGCGGGCTGGGGTCGGGCCGTTGGAGGAACAGTTGCAGTTATTGTTTACACTGGGGGAAATGGCGATGCCCGCTGCGGATGCGATCACCAAGATTCTGTTGATGAACTCGCAGGCGACACCCTTGCGATTCGATGCAGCGATCAGTGGGTTGACCGGCCGCGAGTTGGAGTTCTTGATGAATTTGGTCAATGATCCGGCGTGTGCCACGACAAAACAAGATCACGCCCCGCTGCTTTCCGGGTTGGCGCGGGCCGTGGTTTATGAGCGACGTTCGGCGAGGGTGGCGCAGCTGATCGACTTTGCGTCGTTCCGCAAACCAGGGGACTGGCAGCAGGTGGCTATATTGGATGGCATTGCTGGCACGGTGCCTCAGCCGCAGCAGGGCAAGCCTGCGATCGGTATCAAGCCGATCCGGCTCGAGCGCGAACCGAAAGGTCTCCTCAGTCTCAGGAGCTCAGGACTGACTAATGTGCTGGGTCGATTGGATCGAATGGATCCACTCCTGGTCTGGTCGGGTAAACCAGGATGGGTGGAGCCACCGCCGCCACCCGCTCTGAGCACGCTCCATCGTCAAAGCTTTGAACGCGGCGGCGAGTTGTACAACACGGTTTGCGCTGCGTGTCATCAGCCGCATGGAATGGGAGCCGAGGGGCTGGCGCCTCCCATGGTGGATTCCGAGTGGGTTCTCGGATCGCCCCAACGGTTGGTACGCATCGTCCTCCACGGAGTGCGCGATGGCTTGATGGTCAAGGGACAGCGTTGGGATCTGAGCATGCCGGCGCTCGGGCCAAGTCTGAACGATCAGCAGGTGGCGGATATACTCACCTTTCTCCGACGCGAATGGGATCATAGCGCAGACCCAGTCGATGGTTCGGTTGTGACCCAGATCCGGAACGTGACTCGCGGTCGTGAGGACGCGTGGACGTCAGCGGAGTTGGAGAAACTGACCCAGCCATAGTTGCGGCGGTTTTAAGGTTTTTGGGAGTGGCAACAAACCCGAGGAACCGCGGAGTGCACGGATAACACGGAGGGGTAGACGAATTGGAATGAACCGGAAGGAGTCTCGCTGTTTTCAGTGGAATCGAGTGATCCGCATCTGGCGACTCTCTTCATCTTGATGTTGATCTAGCTCTTAATCGCCAGCCGATTCGGGCAATACCTTTCCGAAAACGCCGAAGAGAAGGATGAGTCGTGCTTGCTCATGGGGCCTGGCTCTGGCACAACCCGCCGCCATGCACTCGTTCTGCTACCGCAAAAATGAACTTTACTGTGAAGGATTTCCGCTTTCGGCCTTGGTGACGAAATACGGATCTCCGCTCTATGTCTATTCCCAGGCGACCTTGACGGATCACTACAACAAGCTCGACACCGCTCTGGCGTCGGTAGACCACCAGATCTGCTTCGCGATGAAGTCCAACTCAAATCTGGCGGTAATTCGGACCTTGGGAAATCTTGGGAGCGGCTTTGACGTCGTGAGTGGTGGTGAACTAGCCCGAACAATCGCCGCAGGTGGCGATCCGTCGAAGTGTGTGTTTGCGGGTGTTGGCAAAACGGAGGAAGAGATCGCGTTTGCCCTCAAGCAGGGGATCTACAGCTTCAACGTGGAATCAGAACCTGAGCTGCAACGGATCAGCCGCGTCGCAACGCGGGTGAAGAAAGTGGCGCCGATTGCGGTGCGCGTGAATCCCAATGTCGATGCGGGCACCCACGCCAAAATCACCACGGGCACATACGCGAACAAGTTTGGGATTCAGTTCGAACAAGTGGCTGGTGTCTATGCGCGCGCCGCCAAGCTGCCGAACTTGCGACTACGCGGGCTCCAGATGCACATTGGTTCTCAACTAACCGATGTGAAGCCATTCCGGCAGGCAGTAGAGAAGGTGGCACCCATGGTGGCCGAGTTAAATGCCAAGTACGGCTTTGATTTCTTCAGCATCGGTGGCGGCATTGGTATTGTTTACAAGGACGCGCTTGCCAGCGGTGAGGCCAAATGGTGGAAGACGCCCGAGGGTCGCAAGGTTCTGACACCACAACGCTATGCGGACACGCTGCTTCCGACCTTGCGGTCGCTGGGATTGAAGGTGGTCCTGGAACCCGGCCGATTCTTATCGGGTAACGCCGGTGTCTTGATCACTCGAGTTGAATTCATCAAGCGGACCGGGAAGAAAAACTTTGTGATCGTGGATGCGGCCATGAACGACCTGATTCGCCCGGCGTTTTACGACAGTTTCCATCAGATCGTTCCCCTAAAGAAGCGTGGCGGCGCTTTGATCAGCAGTGATGTGGTGGGGCCAATTTGCGAGAGCGGCGATTACTTCGCCAAAGACCGGCCATTGCCCAAAGTTGGGGAAGGGGATCATCTCGCGCTGTTGAGTGCTGGCGCCTACGGGTCGGTCATGAGCAGCAACTATAATTCGCGTGCCTTGACCGCGGAAGTTCTCGTGAATGGCACCAAGTCCGCGCTGGTTCGACGTCGTCAGGAACTGGAGGACATTTGGAGTTTGGAATCGGTAGCGCCCTGGCAGTGAATGGCAGAGGGCTCATCTTTTACGTCAAATGAAATTCACCCCGGCTCGCCTGAACGGTGTCTGGATTGTGGATCTGGAGTTGCGGACAGACGACCGGGGTTTTTTTGCTCGCACTTGGTGTGAGCGCGAATTTGGCGAGCGAGGACTGAATACGCGCTGGCCGCAGGGCAATCTCACGCGCACGTTACATCGCGGCATGATTCGAGGAATGCATTGGCAGGCAGCGCCACATCTCGAGATCAAGCTCGTGCGCTGTTCTCAAGGGGCCATCTGGGATGTACTGGTGGATGTGCGGCGTGATTCGGCCACTTTTGGTGGATGGGAATCGTTTGAGCTGAGCGCCAAGAACCACCGGCAATTGTACGTTCCGGAGGGCATTGCCCACGGATTTCAATGTCTGGAGGACGGCAGCGAGGTCACCTACCTGATGAGCGAGTTTTACGTCTCAGACACGGCGCGCGGTCTCCGATGGAACGATCCGCAAGTGGGAATTACCTGGCCGATTCCCGATCCACTCCTTTCCGAACGCGATCGATCGCTGCCTTTGCTGGCTAACCTGGGTTAAACCTGGGAGGATCACCGGGTGAACACAACCTCAGCCACTTTCGTTCGCAGTGTCGCGGATTTTGAATTGTGCCCAGAACCAACTCTCCCTGAGTTTGCTTTTGCTGGGCGATCCAATGTGGGAAAATCCTCACTTCTCAATCTTTTGGTCGGCAAGCGCGACCTGGCGAAGGTATCGGCAACACCCGGTCACACCAAACATCTCAACTTCTTTGACATCGCTGGCCACTGGCGTCTGGTGGATTGCCCGGGCTATGGTTATGCCAAGGTCGAACGAGAGGAACGCGGACGATTCAGCCAATTGGTCGCTGACTATTTAGCCAACCGACCGAACCTGGAATGTGTCTTCACTCTCATCGATTCGTCGCTCCCTCCTCAGGCCCTGGACCTGGAGTTCATAGATTGGCTGTCCGATCATGAGGTGCCATTCGTGCTCGTGTTCACCAAGATTGACCGCGCCAGTTCTGATAAGGTGCAGGAGCACATGGACGCTATGAAGGCTCTTTTGTCCGAACGGTTCGAGAACTTGCCTGAGATTTACACCACCTCCTCCATTGAACGGCGCGGGCGAAGCGCGTTATTGAAGGTCATCGAATCCACTGTCCGCCCGAGAAAGAAGTCCAAGGAAACAACACCGAAACGGTCGCCCAGGAACACCCCTTGGTAAGGGGTTAGCCTGTGGAAGCCCGAGTTGTGTCGCTCAAGGAGCGACCGTGAACTGGACAGGTAAGGAGTAATGTCCGGAAGCGCCGTTGGCATCCTGGAATCGTGCACGGAGCCGATACGTGTGCCCGGGTCGCAGCACGGAAGGTGGGATCTCGACGGCCGTCGGTCCATTGGTGCTCCACAGGGTGGCGACCTCGTAGTTTCCCGGGTGGCGTTTTCTATTGGGCGCTTTGCCGGGCGGCGTGACATCTCCCAAACGCCATTGGATATTCATCGGAGCTCCATCAGAATTAACTTCACAGCGCACCCGTGCGGATTCAGACGCAGTCTTTGGAATCGAATCGGCCGTGAGTTTGGGTTTTGGAGGCAGGGAAGGGTTGGCGAGCCAGCGTTGGTCCAGTTGGCGGCCTCGGGTGCCCACGTAACGCTTCATCAGTTGGGCCATTCCGAAAATATCCCCGGACGGTGAGGCGGTATAATACAAGCCAGGCCTAGTCTTCATCCCTCCCATGGCATGCGGACTGGTGTGAATGGGGTGATAATCCCATTTGCGTCGATCGGCTTCTGCGAACGTGAGAGCCCCATGTCGGGTGGCGATGAGGCTGGTGTATTCCTCGATCAAGACCCCGGTCTGTTCCGGATTGAAAAGCAGGTCCCTGAGTTCGCGCAGTCGATTCTGATATTCGATTCGAATTTTGCCATGCCGAAGGGCGCCTGCCTGATAGAATGGTTCGCGGCCTCCTCCGTACATTTGATCCCCCCAAGACAGATCTATGTCCCACGGGACCACGCTCCACCGCTGGCTCAGTGGATCCAGGGCAGTTTCAAGATTTCGACTTTAAGGAGGCAGGTGAAACAAAAGGCGGTATAAAACTGGACAAAAGGCGCTGACTTTATTTAACTGCCGGCATGTCCGAGCCTATTACGCTACCCGAGCACGAGCAACAAACGG
>SXGU01081670.1_pt1 | contig 18853 bp, 16 predicted proteins | sample 3174531 | NCBI WGS metagenome assembly SXGU01 (sample SAMN11356863, study PRJNA531348) | freshwater metagenome | isolation source: freshwater sample F1-140 | place: China: Fuxian Lake, Yuxi | collected 2017-12-25 | reverse complement strand
TCCACTGTAAACATCCTTCCAGCCCCTCAATGCCGTTAAATAACATCGACTGGGCCTAGCAGGACCGGTACACTTTTGCGCCGCCTTTAGACGCTAAATTAAACCGGTTCAGTGGTACACTTTCTCTCCGCCTTTTATACCGGCAGCTGTAGGACAAAAGCTGTCATAAGAACGCTTAAAGAACATTGCTCTGAGCTATCAAAAGAAGAGAAAGTGGGGGATAGGGTCGGCACGCACTAGCCAGCAGTTATAGTTTTAGGATCTATGAAAAAGGATTGAGTGCTGGATTATAAATTTTGCGGAAATGGCCAATAAATTATGGCGTCATAAATTGCGAAATACTATTGTGGATAATAGTTTTTAGGCATTAGTTTACGACACTTTTAGAGATGTGTTCTATCTCACATCCAAAAACTAGAGATGTATTTATCTTGATGAATGTCCAAACTTCCTTGTGTTTCCCAAAGCCGTCAGCCCTCCCACTGACGGCATTTTCTTATTTGAAGCCTTAGGTTCAACTTTAACTTATGCGGGAGATGAAGCCATTATTTGACAAGAGGACGTAAGATCTGAACGCTTACTTCTTCCGCCGATCCTCTGACAACCGCGCTCCTCACACACAACCTTGATAGACTGATTATGCCTCAGAAAAGAAACTGGCGACGTAAAGCAATTCAAAACCGTCACGGCGAAATGGTGGCGGTCAGCGATCATTGGCAGTTGCTGGATATTAAGGGCCGTATGCTTGGCGAAATCTACAAGAGCCGCGACAGCGAGCAGTGGATATGGACAGTGCATGTGAACCGCGATGGCTTTGCCTCTGGTATCAGTGGCGCTGCGCCAGATGGCAAGGAAGCCAAAGGTCATGTTGAGGGCAAAATACCGTTAGGAACAGTTCATCACGAGACGGCTGCCGAATTTGAGCATGAGAGGCGGCAGGCCATTTGGAAGCGAAAGATTGGGCGCTCTGTGTAAGCAAGCGTACCTCATCGATGGTTTGCTTTGCCTGAACGCCATCACACGTCGTTCTCGATTAGCGTTGGGATGACAGGCTATAATTACCAAAATATTATTATTTTTGGACAGTTCATTGAATAGATGTAAGCATTAAATAACATTTCTTTATCAAAAGAAATCAAGTGATTCTCCCTTTTTTAAAATGTTCCCATGCTTGGTTCTCAGAATCGAAAATGCCCTCAAGATAATATATTTTGTCATGAGGGCATTCCTCGCCAATTAACGCATAGGCAACTACCGAATCATTATAAATAATTGGATGTGTCCAGTAGAAATCGATGCCTTTGTCTCTGGCCTCAGCCCAGTATTCCAGTTCTTTATTATTTGGCAAAATATTTCCTGATGCTAGTAAACGTCTTCGCTGGTCGTCTTCAACAAAAGAGAGATAATTATTGTAAAATTCATCAGATCCTACATCTTCTCTGCACTCTTTAAAATCCCATTGCAAAGTGCCTATGTTATTTCCTACATACATATTAAATGGGCTATCACTCCATTGTAATTTTCCAGAATTTAGATCAGATATAATTTTATTCGCAATTTCTTTTTTCTTCTTCTGATTTACCATGTCTTGCTCCGCTAGCATTCAAAAATATTATTAAAACAGGATGTAATCCAAACTTAAGTATCTATAGATCATCTTTGTCTCGCATAGTTAGGCCGCCTTCATATAAGGGTTTCCATTCGGATGCACGTTTTTTTGCCTGCTCTATTTCTGTGTTTGTCATTCTTATAGTTAAGACATTTAACTGTTTTACTTGATCCTGCTTAGCCGTTCCATCCGGTAGTTTCATAGACGCTAGAAGAGACCATTTATATGTCTCAACATCATCTTTTATAAAACCATTTCCTTCAAAACGCATTGTGGATAGAGTGCTATAGCCGAAAGGTTCGCCTTGCTCGATAGCTCGTGTTACCCAGTAGATTGCTTCACTGAGATTTTTCTCTACACCATCGCCTTTATAGTAGTGCCAGGCAAGATTATTTTGTGAGCCTGCGAAACCTCGCTTGGCTGCTTTTAGATAGTAATTGAATGCCTTTTTTGTATCTTTTGGAATTCCGCAATATCCAGAATTAAAATAAGTGCCTAACTGATGAAGTGACCATACGTCACCCTTATCAGCTGATTTTGTGAGATAGTAGAGTCCCTTATTAACGTCTTGGAGCTCGCCATCTAGACCGTGAATGAACCTTTCTCCTAGTTTATGAGTGGCTTCTAGGTCATTTTTTTCTGAGAGAAGCTTCATAGCCTCTCCTCCGTTCGTATCAGCCCTCTCTAACTGTCTAGAATGGTGAACATATTCAATGAAAAATTCTTTATTATTCAAAAACCCTAATCTGCGAAGATCCTGATTTTCAAACGGCTGCTTTTGGTCAATCTTTATTTGTGACCACTGATCATCTGGCGTATTTTCGATTATGGTTCTTATTTCTGGACTGATGCCCATCTCATTATAGTAATTATAAATTTTCTTAAGACCTTCATCGTCCATTTGTGACTTTTCGTAATTGTGCCCTTTTATACGTTTTTCTATATAACCTTTATGTAATCCAATTGAGGCCAAATTTCTTGATGTGGCCCCAGCAGCAATCATTGCACACGCTGAATAACAGATTGCTTCTTTATGAGGGAAAAGAATATCCTTTTGAAAGACTGATGCAGATCTCATTCGAAGGACACGACCTATTTCCTCGGCGGAGCTTAAATGCCCGCCTCTAGAATTTAGATAAACTGGGGGAAACTTTTGATTTAGGGGAAGCTGAGCAGAAAACTGTTCAATTTTTGTTGCGGTTTCTGAGTCTATTTCGTCGAAGATATAGATCTTGCTTACTAATTCACTGCCATTACACTTTGTTGTAATATGGTTTGCGCGACAAAAACTTTCAAAATAAACAGCGGTGCTAGCATTATTAATGGACAATATATGGATGACTGAGGCTAGCAATAAAGTGTTTATAAATTTATGTGTTGATTTTCCGTAAAACAAACGATGATAGTAGGTCATTTTAAGCTCTTCATTTTCGGTAGAATTTATAAGTTTGCATTAATGTATTTAGTAATAATCATTAGTCTTCCTCTTGTTTAATTTCGTACTGTTTTAAGTTATGATAAAGGGCTGCGCTAGCATGATCTGCTGTCATATTTGCAAGTTCTGAAAGCGCATCAATGTTTCGACTATCGCTTAAATCTAGATCACAGTGCTTGAGTAGCAACCAGAGCGATCGAGCTATATTGGCGCAGCATTCAATATGTTCATCAAGGCTCAGCATATGGCTTTGCCTATCCGGATTATGCAGGAAGATCTCATTCATACCCATTGTCCTATACTCTGTAACTTTAATTACTCATACCTAATTCTCAATATTGTTCCATTCTTCCGCATAGCCTTCTGCAATTTGAGCTGCTTCATCCAAAATCTCCTGAAACTTTGGATGATACTCATTGCCAGAGATATCAATATCGTTGGTAAGAGAGGCCAGCGCGCCATCTCTTTGGAAACGAAATGACAGCCCGGTGGATGAATGATCAACTGTTATTGATGTGTCGCCTAGATCAACAAACCACTCAGTCTTAGAGCGCGTTGGAAAGGCTATAATATTATCATTATAATGAATTGAGTTTGTCATTTGCGCATCTCCCGGCAAATTGCGACATAAGACTGGCGTAAATTGATAAACATATCCAATAAGGCCTTAAATCCATCATCTGATAGGCCCTCAGGACAGTATTGGCTCATTTCAGTTTCGGTGTAGGTATATTCTTCCTCGCTTACGACATAAGCTTTGAGATACCTAAATTTCATATTGAAGATATTCGATGACTTGAGAGTTACCTCAGCATCCTTTGGATCTATGCCCCAACCGGCACTAAACATGAGAGAGGTAAAATCACTCTCTTCCTCCGATTGGCCATCGTTGAAAAAATAAACTCTAAATTTCCACCCTTCAGCACTGCTTTCAACAAATTTGCGTGTTTCAGCTTCAACAACTTTCCCTTTGTAACCAATTTCTTGTAGGAGCAAAGCGATCCGTTCTGCTGATACCGAATAGGGTACATTTGATGAATGACGGTTTTGAATAGGCAGTAAAATAATTTTGTTTGTTTTGTCGCCTTCAACGGCCTGATCGTCTCCGGCATCTGACATGCTCACAACTGTCTCCATTTTTCATCTCCAGCGGTGACAGTGCAATTTTTGCAGCAATCTTTCTGAAAATGACCTTCCGGAACCCGTAGGACAAAATCTGTCATAAGAACGTATATAGAACGTTCCTCGACCTACTGATCGGTCCATGCAGCTAGGAGCTTTATGAGGATTTGGAAAATTAATCAGTTCTCATTTTTGAAATAATAAGAAGTCTACTCAGCGGCTTAGTTCACCCATTGGCATTAAATGCGGTAAGGTATTATGTGAGATAAAACATCAGTAATGTTCATCCTAATCCAGGCTTTTCTTTTATTGTATTTTTCGCATGAAACTTCGAATGCGGGTTTATTTGGATTTATTTAAAACGGATTTTGTGCTCTCAAGCATCTGGTTCATTGAATACAATACTTGCAATATGCTCAATATCAGATCTGCTCAGCACCCCCTCTACATCAACATCCACTCCTGGGCCTGGGCTCTGATAAATTCGATACTCTGCCTCCCACGCAGCTTTAAGTAAGGTCTTTGCAGCTTCAGCTCGCGAGGTAGGTTTATCAAATCTTACAAATGCGGGATTGAACCAAACGGTGCCTAACTCTTTATCAAGAGGTTTGGACCACAAAGTCCATTCACGCCTTGATAAGCTTCCGCTAATAAAATAGATTTCGGCTCTACTACTTGCTGGCCCCCAGCCCCAGCTGCAGCTAGCTACAAGTCGCCTAGAGCGTGGTGCTGGTCCGTTGTTCTCATAGTCTATACGGGTGAATATTTCAGGCACTGTATACTCTTTTTCTGATTAATAGGAGATTATTCTAAGTTAGTTTAATAAATAAAGATTATAGATACTGCTAATATTTTATTCAATTCGAGTAGAGTGACTGCCTTACCCGTATTTTAATCTCCTAAATAAGTTTCTTAATGGTTATTATACTACCTCTAATACTGTTATAACTACAATTGACACAGTCAATTCATGATTATCTTAAGAGCACCAGTTCTGGGACTGCGTCTGCTCCGATCCATACAACTGCATCCTGTAGATAGTGGACTCCGAGACTGCGCGCCACATCTCTGTTGATACCGAGTGCGAAGAAACTTGGCTCTGATGGCCATATTCCCAGAGGGTCTACTCCCTCTGCCTCCAACACCATTGAAGACAGAGAGGATAAATGTTCGCCAAGTTGCTTGTTAGTAGCCTGGTTTGTTTCGTGATCAATCAATTTACCGTAGGGATTAAAGGCCGTGATTACTACTCCACATTGCTGACTGCTACTTTTAAAAAGAGTTAAAAGATTGGAGGTATATTCGCCAATTTTTAGAGTGATTAAGCCGGCCTTAGTTTGGATACAGTAATGAGTCGAGTGATAAGCTGCAATTTTATCCTCAATAATTTCTGAATTTCTCACAGGTAACTCCTGAACTAGGCTGCCTCTTTAGGTAGTCATACGATGATGAAAATTAGTAACTCCTAAAGCAGAATTTATTTTAAGAACGAGAGACGGATATTAGATTCTCCGTCGCTTATTTTAAATACATATATTTTAATAGTTTGGAGTGCTAATTCAACTATCCATTTCTATTATAATCAATAAGATGCATCCCTGTATCCTGTCATATTAGAACAAAATGAATATCTCTGTGTGGTTTTGTAAATAAAATGCACACTAAATTTAGCTATCTGGAATTTATGATCGATTAAATTTCAGGGCATTGCTTTGAAATCATTGCGTCTGTGAGTATGCACCATTTTCTTTAAAGCTTCTGGTTTAATGACCTCAACATGGTGACCCCAACAGTAAAGATGCCAGCACATTTCCAAAAAGCCTGAGGCCTTGAATCTTACAACAACTGATCCATCCTCGCATTCCTCCAAGTATTGTTCGGGATGAAAAAGATATCCTTTTGCTTTCGGGGCTGCTTGCGGGGAAAATTTCCAGACTATGTCCCCATATTCATCGTCGTTTTGGTAAACACCAAAAGCGCGGTTAGCAAAGCTATGTAGATTAAAATCCTGTGGTATTGAATAACTTTGATTTGTTAGTTTGGCTGAGACAATCTTATCTAGTCGGAAGGTTCTTAGCCCTTTTGTTTTATCACCTAATTGGTGTCCAACAATGTAATGTCGTGCGCCATAAAGTAGGCCATAGACAGCAATCTTCCTGGGATTTGGCTTCTGTTCTTTTTCTGAAGAGTAGACAATTTCAAGAGTATGACAAGCTTTGATACCTTGGGCTATAGTCTCGAGTATCTCTTCATCTGCTTTTGGTCTAGGGCCAGGCCTAGCTATAAATCCTCGCGCCTCTAGTAGAGCTTCATGATCTGTTTCAATCCGAACTTTAGTCTGGCGGGGTACAAGCGTCAGTATTTTATCTTTTAACCGACGTAGTTCCTTTGCCTCGAAGGACATTCCTGCTTGTTCGAACTGTTCTGTGGCAAGGTCCAAGGAGGTTAATTCTTCAGAGGTTAAATTCAGCAGGTCTCTGAGGTGGCCACCCTCAAGCCTCCAGCGTTTGCGTCCCTCATCGTCAACCCTCGCCGCGACGTCAGGGAATGACCCTTCCAGAGCGCCTATCATGCGCTGGGCCGTCCGGTAGGAGCAGCCAAACCTCTCTGTCACATCGTCCAGGGTAACGCCCATTCTGTGCCCTGCGACCATAGAAGCTAGCTCCATGAGCTGTTCGGCTTTTGAGAAGGACATATTGAGGTTCCGGTGACATCCATCATGTTTCCGGGATACTATATTGGTAACCCTCTTAGGAGCAACGGCTCAAACCATGCGATTTTCCGCCGGCCAGATAATTTTATCACCATCAGACTTAATGAAGTTCCAGAATTGTAGGCATTCTACAAATCTTGATTTGCGTTATGCCAAGGGGGAAGCGCTGAAGCCGTGTGCTGACTCAGCTGATGTCGCAATTCTGCAGAGAAAGGGATTTGAGCATGAGGAAGCTTATCTAAGCCAGATTACTGATCGAGATGTAGTAAAGATAAACAGGTCTGGTAATTTTGAAGATGCTGTAGAAGAAACCTTAAAGGCTATGAAGTCGGGAGCGCCGATTATCTACCAGGGTGCATTAACTACTGGCATCTGGCAGGGGTGGTCGGATTTTCTAGAGAGAGTTGAAAGACCGTCTGAACTTGGAAAATTCTCCTACGAAGTGGCGGACACAAAATTAAAACGTCGAGCGTCACCATCCCATGCCTTGCAACTATCTATCTATTCTAGGGCAGTGGCCGAAATCCAGGGCATTATACCAGAACATGCTCATGTTGTGATTGGCACAGGGGAGAGAATATCATTTCCACTCATTGATGTTCGCTTTTATTCCGACAGACTAGCAATCAGGTTGGAAGAATTTATACGGGAACCTCATCCTACAGAACCAGAGCCTGTGGCTGCATGCGGCCAATGTCGTTGGCGGGATCTTTGTGATCAATTTTATCAAGACACTGATAGCCTAGTCAGGGTAGCTGGGATCAGGCGCAGCCAACGTCAGCATCTCAAAGAAGCCGGAGTTAACACCCTTGCAGGACTGGCGACTGTAAAGGACGTGAAGATTCGAATAACGCCTGAGACACTTAATAAATTAAAGCTGCAGGCAGAGCTTCAGTTAAATCGCAGAAACGGTAATCCCCCTGAATACCGTTTAAAGGAGCTAGAAATTGGGCGCGGCTTCAACAAACTCCCCAGACCTTCAGAGGGGGATCTCTTCTTTGATATGGAGGGCGATCCACTTTTTGAAGGTGGCTTAGAATATCTCTTTGGCGTCTATTTAGAAGAGAGTGGAAAAGAAACATTCAAAGCTTTGTGGGCGCATGAGCGCGAAGCAGAAAAGACTGCTGTCGTGCAACTGCTAGAGTTTTTTGTAGATCGTATAATCAAATATCCAGAAGCTCATATTTATCATTATAATCATTATGAAGTTACGGCATTAAAGAAATTAACTCAACGATTTGGTGTGGCTGAGGAGCTTCTAGATATTCTTCTTAGAAGAGAAAAATTTATTGATCTCTATCGTGTCGTTCAGCAAGGAATTGTTACATCTGAAAAAGGATATTCTCTCAAGGATCTTGAAGTCTTCTATATGGAGAAAAGAGACGGTGAGGTTGCAACAGCAGGAGACAGCATTGTTGCATATGAGAATTGGATTCTTACAAAAGATCAGAAGATTCTGGATGATATAGAGAGCTATAATGAAGTTGATTGCCGTTCAACAAAGGGGCTTCGCGATTGGCTTATGTCAATTCGACCTGAAGACGCTACCTGGTTTGAGAAAGAAGCACATATACCTGATGAGATTGTGATTGATGATCATCGTCTGGCTCTCAGAGGTTTCATCGAGGATGCAAAAAGTCGTTTTGGTGAAACTCTCCCTGAACTGCTCTTCGAGCTCAATGCATTTCATAAGCGAGCAGATAAGCCGGAATGGTGGGAATATTTCAGTCGACAAGACCGGGAATCGGAAGAACTAATAGAAGATCTTGAATGTATCGGAGGATTGACCGCTATCGGATCGGTTGAGGGAACTGAAAGGCTCTATCGCTTTCCACAGCAGGAAACGAAGATTCGATCGAAATCAAAAGTTGTTGCGCGAGGCATGGCAGGTGGCGTGACAATTTCAGAACTAGACAGAACTAGACGGCAGATAAAGCTAAAATTTTCTACAAATTTTGGTGCTACGCCTAATCAACTGGACCTTATACCTGGAACTCCTATTAAAAATGACGTTCTTCGTAAGGCAGTTTTGCGTGTAACAGAAGAGCTACTTACGGGCGGTCCCAGGTATAGAGCAGTCCTGGATTTTTTAAATCGAAGTCCGCCACGCATTAAAAACCGTGCTGCTGGTTCAGAGATTATTCACGGGAAGGACATTGTCGCTGAGGCAATCGCTGCGATTAGCTCTATGGACCAAACCTGTATGCCAATTCAGGGTCCTCCAGGAACAGGCAAGACTTATGTAAGCGCTCTTACCATCGTTGAGTTGGTCCGTCAGGGGAAGCGTATAGGCGTGGCATCAAATGCGCATAAAGCCATCGACAACCTCTTGCTAGCTATTGCCAAGGAAGCAAGGAAGCAGGGGACTGAGGTATCCATTGTCAAAAAAATTAGCTCTCCTGAGGATACGCCCGATGACGCAATGATAAAGCTAGTTAAGGACAATAAAGACTCGTCACTACAAAGGGCCTCAGTAGTTGGAGGAACGTCGTGGCTTTTTGCGCGTCAAGAAATGGATGCAAGTTTTGACTATATTTTCATCGATGAAGCGGGCCAAGTCTCGATCGCAAATCTTATGGCCATAGGCAGTGCAGCGCACAACATTGTGCTAGTTGGCGATCAAATGCAGTTGCCGCAGCCTGTCCAAGGAGTCCATCCTGGTGAGAGTGGTTTATCAACTCTGGACTATCTTTTGAATAAGGAGCGAACAGTGTCAGCTGATAGGGGGATTTTCTTGCCAATATCGAGACGAATGCATCCTTCTATCTGCAAGGTTGTTTCAGATCTTGTATACGAAGGTCGTCTAACTAGCGACGCTGATGCAGGACGACATCAAATAATTGGGGCAGGTGATCTTCCTTTGTCAGGTATCTGTTTTGAAGAAGTTAAACATTATGGAAACGCGCAGACTTCAGAAGAAGAAGCTAAGCGTATATACGATATTTATCATTCTTTACTCGGATCGACTTTTACAGATCGTCAAGGAGTTGAAAGAAAGATTGATGTCAGGGATATACTGGTAGTAAGTCCGTATAATGCCCAAGTGAATTTACTGACAGAGAAATTACCATCAGACGCGCGGGTAGGGACCGTAGACCGATTTCAGGGCCAGGAGGCTCCTGCTTGTCTAGTGTCTATGGCGACATCAAGTGGTGACGATCTACCTAGGGATATTGAATTTTTATTCAGCCTTAACCGCCTAAATGTCGCGTTATCACGTGCCCAGGCGTTAGCGATTGTTGTTGCCTCACCGCGATTACTTGACGTCTTATGTTCAACTTTAGATGAGATGCGACTGGTAAACGCGTTGTGTGCAGTGAAGTATTTATCTACAAGCCAAAATTAGTATTAAGGAATTGAGATGGATTCATTTGAGTATATTGTAGCAGAAATGTTTTACAGGCGGGGTTACTGGGTAAGAACGTCTGTGCGAATTGAGCTAACAGAAGAAGATAAGAAAAAAATAGATAGGCATTCAAGTCCTAGGTGGGAGTTAGATGTGGTGGCCTACAACGCAGGAGCTAATTCTATCGAGATAATAGAATGTAAAAGTTATTTTGATAATAATGGAGTAGGTCATTCATGGATAGATGGTGTCGGCCAACAAGCTGATAGATTCAAGCTATTCACGGATAAAAATTTAAGAGAAGTTGTTATTTATAGGTTAGTAGAGCAGTTTACTGCTTCCGGCATGTGTGTTGAAAATCCAAGCATAAAATTATCATTGGCCTGCGGGAAAATACGACCGAAATCTCGTGAGAAATTAGCTGAGTATTTGAGATCAAATAATTGGTCTTTGTATGATGAAGGCTGGTTAAAAAATGAATTAAAATCTATATCAAAAGATGGTTATGAAAATAACATTTTAACTGTATCATCCAAGATTGCATTTAGGTAAGGGTGATACTTAAAGGGATTGATGGTGTATAATGAATTATAAAATAGAAAAAGAGTTATATTATCGAGCAAGCGATGCGAATGGATTTCTAGTTTTTGCTCGTCCTTGTGATGCAGAAAATGTATCCAAAATATATGAGGCGCTTCAGGCCAAAACCTGGAAGCAGTTCCGTGAAAAAATGCCGCCAGAGGATTATTTGTCGGTAATGGATGCAATATTTACCAATACTGAGGAGTTAACATTAGTTCCAGCGGATAATGATTTGTTTGATGCGAAGATCATACCGGGATATCTAGATGGGGATTACCCTCTGTGGTTACAATCAGTAATGGAAAATGTAATTCCTAAAGAAATTATCGAGATGTATGGGCGCAGAGTTGCTACAAGACTTAATGGAAGTTATGTTGAGTTTGATATCTCTGATGAAGATGAAATAGTTAAAAATTTACGAAAATTTGGTTTTAAGATTGTTAGGCGGGATGATTTGATGTTCTGGTAGTTCTAAAATTATAAAATTAAGATAGTAAAATATTTTAGACATTAAAGCTTATATTGAAGTGTCGTATACTCAGTAAAAAATATATAAACCAAAAGAATGGTTATTTATCAATTCTTGATTATTGCTTTTGATAGTATAATAGGATGCTCTAGGGGGATTATTTATGAATAATGAAGCAATGAAGAACTTTATACAGAGAGATTTCGAGGTTGATATACTTTTAAATGAAGATGGTAATGCACTATTTTATGCTCGAAGACCAAAGGTTTGGCACTTTATTTCTTATGTTTATGACGACGATAATTATCGTTCGATAAATCAGATTCATATACCCAGGTACGAGATAGCTGAATTTGTGGATTCATTAATGAAGAATAACAGTCTCAGGGCATCTGAGGTCTTTGCAGGACACTCGTGGAAGGAGCTTCTAATAGATGTCCTTAAAAGAAAAGGTTCATTTCTAGAAGAATTATCCGAGGATGTCTCTTTATTGAACCTTTCGCGGGAAAAGATTGAAAAAAAGGGGGAAGTTTATGTCCTCCCTGAAGAAAGGACATACAAAAGTAACTATGTTCAAGATAAATCAAGGCGACTTATAGAGGCTATTTCCTTCGAGAAAGATCTTAAAGGGCTGCTGGATGCAGAGGACTTTGAAGTATACTCTGCTTTTTGCACTTATGTTGATTTTGTTAAAGACCAAAACTTTCTCAGTAATGAAAGAATAATCAGCCTTGTACAAGGTCAATTGGAGTATTTGGCAGAAGATCTTCCTGCTAACTATGTTAGCCTTGTAGAGACAATACAGAAACAATTAATGACTGGATTTATATGGAAGAGGAATTATTCGATTCCAGCGCACGAGGCGGCCGAAATATTAAAAGGTGCTATGAGCAAACTCTCTGATATTCAATTAGCACAATTTTGCCTAATGAGCGGAATGCATAATGATGGCCTATTTCTTCCATTTGGAACTGCAGCAAAGATCGTTCCTTTCGAGCAATATAATGATTTTCAAACATCTGGGTTTCAACCAGATTCTAACGAAGCGCAGCAGCTCAGAACAGAAAGCGCATTTATCGAGTTTCTGGGAAGTAGTTTATAAAACTCAATATTTTGTTTAAATATACAATTACATAGTTCAGATGAAGTTTTTCTTTTCTTGTAGTCGGATCAAAAAAGATACTACGTCCTCATGAGTTCACGGCTAGGGTCATTCAACTAATCAGTTCTAGTAAAATTTAAAGGTTGAGGTAGAAAAAACTTTAACTTTATTCTTTATTCTGAGGGCAGTTTTTGTCCTATTTTCGGAGAAAGATCTCCCGAAGGAAAGTAAAAAATAAAATGGATGAAAAACAAAAAATATTAGCTGTAGAAACTGCCATTAGAGAGCATGCTGATTGGGCAGCCACAGACAGCGCAACTATTTTATGGTCGATGGTTGATAATATTAGCTTCTCTGAAGATAACAAAATAGTTAGAGCCAGATGGAAAGCAAAATTGTTATTTAATACTACTGAAGAAACCGGGATTGCTGGAACATCTATACCCGAAAATATTATTTATGAAGAACAAATTGTTGAGTTAAATATAATTGAGCAAGATGAGCTAACGCCCGTTTATTTTGTTACGGATTGGGATATCGAGCCTGATGTTTCTGTGTTCATGGGGTTAGCTTGGGATGACGAGGAAATTACGCAAGATGATATTGATATTTTTTGCCGTTGGCAGGATAAAGAATCATTGCGTGATGAGTTGATTGATCTATTCGGGTCCAAAGAAGAGGTTAATTTGGATCTATTTCCGACAAGATTGTGTCCATTGCTAAAAGAATGCCTGAATTGCTAAACTTCTGCTTTGGGTTTTGAATAAAAGAACTTTAGACATTTATCTCCAAGGTATGCACATAACCTTTTGAATATCGCTACGTGACAGGACCTTGGTGCATTCCTCCCATCGGTTCTGCTCAGCGCTAACCGTAGAACCCCATGTTTCCTCGAAAATATTTGAAATTTGGCTGCGGAGGTGCAGATGAGTTTGTGCCATATCTTCGAATTCTTGAATATCTTCTATCCAGTCATCATCTATACAGTCTGGTAACCCACCAAAAATATCAAAGCGATCCTTCATGCGCGATGAGATAGTGTTATATACGTCTTCATCGCGCGTGGCATGGTAAGTCAGGTTCAGCATATCTACGGTGTCTCTAGCTTGGCCAAATCTCTTGATGCGACCAAGGCGTTGTTCTAGGCGAGAGGGGTTCCATGGCAAGTCTATGTTGATCAAAGTGCCGAGTGTCTGGAGATTCAATCCCTCGCATGCTGCGTCAGTAGCGACTACTAGCTGAACTTCGCGCGTCTTAACTAGCTTCTTAATTCGGTCACGTTCAACACCAATGAACTCACCGTCTCGGAATAGGCCACTCTTGCCAGCGCCGGCATATACAGCAACAACCTTATTTGGGAAGTCCTTTGCTAGTTCGGTTGCTACCCACTGTGCCGTATCGTAATACTGCGAGAATATGATGCAGCCTAACTCACTCCAGGTCTGCCCACTATTACTGCGATACTGGCTCAGAAACCACCTAACAGCACTTAGCTTTGGATCAATTGCTTCTCCCCGCGTAAGTTCATGCTGGATAGCTTCTAAATAGTTTAGTTCTTCCTCAGTAAGAGTCTGAAGCGCACCAAGTTCTGCCATCTCAATTTGAGGATTGTCATCACTTGTGTCGACACGCCTCTCTAACATCCGTTCGACTGTCAATCTTCCAGACTCAAACGATGAACAAATACGCTGCAAAAATACTGAACGCAGTAATTTTGCACCTTTTGATCGTTTACTCAGAACATCAATAAATTTCTCGGCAGCCTCATAAGCTAGCTCAAAAGGTCTGTTAGTCATAAGCCCGCGGCCGACAAAAGTTACACCGGGATATGTACCTGGCGGTGCTTCAGGATCTGGATGAACATCGACTGCAATCTTTTCTAATAAGCCTGCGTCCTCGAGAGTCTTTCGACGGCGAAGAACAACATGACGCACGAATGGGTTATTGCGTTGAAAGAAGTTTGTATTAACGATCGATTGTAAGTCTGCGCGTGCAAAAGGGGTGAGATCTGTAGGTGGCTCTGAGACATGAAACTGTGTGTCTGCTAAATTTAAGTCACTGCGTATTGCAAGAACAAGCCTTCGGCATACATCGTCCATCATCGGAGTCAGCTTTGCTGGTAACGGGGAACGCAAGAGATCCCATGCAACAACTTCGTCTGGTGCATGTTCCTGGCCCGTAACGAAGCAATGTGTTCGTTGCCAGAACCGCCAGATCGATGCGTGATCGCGACCCATTACAAAGTCCGCGCTTTGGTTCAGGATCATTAACAGATCCCAGAGTTCTCTTACGGCGGTTTGGATTGGAGTAGCCGTACCTAGCAGCACATGCTGTGCATTGTTGGCCATTTCCATCATGAATCTCAACAGGTTATTCGGCTCTGGGTCGTCGACACCTAGCTGACCTCTTCGTCGTGCCTTGTGACTCTCATCGAGGATAAGTGTACCCACACGAACACGCTTTAGAACATTGGCTTCTGATGACTGTTGAACAATCAATCCAGTCGAAACGATTGCAACCTGGAACGGGCACCGAGCAATGTCTTCGGGACCACGAGTCATAATCGTTCGTCCCTCAGCATCTATCCAGCATTTTTGGTTGCTGATCCAGACACCACTCGGGATTCCCAGCCGGTCCTTCAATTCAGCCTGCCACTGCAGGGTCAGCGTGGCAGGGCAAAGAATCAGAACGGGACCATCGCCCAGTAGCGAGCTAACTAAGGCCGCAGTGGCCATGGAAAGTGTCTTACCAAGACCTACTTCATCTGCAATCAATAATCGGGCTTTTCCATAAATCTCGCGATGCTGCAAGAAAGTGGCTACAAAAGATCGCTGCCATGGCTGCAATTGTTCACCGCCACGATAGATCGGTGACTCCACCATAGTTGCTGCAGGAATATCTTTTGGTGGTAGAGCTCCGAATGTGACCTCCACTCTTTCAGCGATTCTTTTGACTTCAGTTAGGATCGCGTCAGGCAGATCATGACCTTCGGCCCAGAGTGCCTCGAATTCTTCCTCAACCCAGCGACAGCCTTCTTCGGATGGATCTTCCCAAAGGATTTCGTAATTTTCTGCAAAGGCAGCTCGGCTCTCATTAATACTTCCGAGAAAACTAGTGCGTTGGCCGTCTGCCATCGTGATGACGCCGGCTTTGCCATGCAGGAACACGCGATTCTTAGGTACTACCTTGATCTGCACGCGTCCACTACTCAGTAATTTGTATAGCCTACGGTATCGCTCTCGGTGAAAAAATGCCTCCGTATCAATTGGTTCCTGATTCCAGCGTTCCTTCAAGGCTACTTCTCGAGCTACCTTGGACACCATCACGTCATGTGGATCTAGCTCGCTATTGCAAACGATGCGCACATCCAGAATATCCTCGATCTGCTCACCTACTAATTCTAGAATAGAAGATCTAAAGTAACCAGCAATCCGTTTATAGGAGCGGGCACCTTTAAGACGGTCTGCGAGAAACACATGGTCTAGGCGATGTCGTAGAGATGAAAACCGTTGGATCACGGCGTTATACCCGCTCGCGCCTGACCAAGTCGCGAAGGACTATGGCATTGGAGCTTTCGTCTGGGCGCAACTTCGCAGTCTTTTTACTCAGATAATCAGCTAGAGCTATGATCCGGTCACGCTCACGAAAGTAGTCCGGTACAAGATCTCGTAGTTGATGAATAATCTCTTCCGGCTTTACCTTGTTTTCCTGTAAGAGATGAACAGCATACAGCAATATTCTAAGCACAGTTGACCCAAACTCATCGCTTGCCGCCATTCCTCCTTTCCCTAATTGTGCTGCGGACTTTAGGTTGGCGTGATTTGCTCTAACCTCGTCCATTACGGTGCCGTAGTTTTGTACCTTGAAAGCCTTGGCGAAGTTCTGGTAGTTCGATAGAAGATGCAAACCCTTGGATTCCATATCCAGCATCTTCAAATAGAACCGTTCGACACCTGAGCTTTTTTCCCAGACTGAACGATCGATTCCTTCAGGAACTAGATACTCGTTGGCTATATTAACTGCGAATGCGATTAACTCATCAACCATTGTTATCTGGCCTTTTACGCGTGGTCGCATGGCTTCTTGTGTCATAGAGACGCCATCAATCTGGCTATAGCGAGTCAAAACCCTAAGAGCTGCAGCGTATCCGGCCATTTGAAGGTCAGCATCTTCGAACAAACTTTCGTCATGGTATAGATCCTTCACGTCTTTGTTCAGACCTGTAAGAAGATCAACTTGACTCTTGACTTCTTCAGCAAGTTCGTAGGCTAGTTCATCACGGGCGGCGTTTAAATTTTCCAGACGTTTTCGAAGCACTAACAAGATTGTGCCTTTGATATATTGACCTTCCCGAAGCGCGTTGTCAGTCTCTGTAACGACATACCACGCTGCAGTGACTCGCAGGCCGCTGGACCAAACGATATTTGCCATGTCCGCCCAGATCGAGCCCGATTGATGTGTGAACATGATGATCTGCAGCCCATTGTCAGGCATACATTCGGTCATTCTTTTGTAAGCATTCACCATGCTTATTTTAAAGTCGTGATCCTCACCTTTAATAGCCAGAGCTCGGCGGCTATCCCAGATCCAGTTCTCGAATTCTAATGGTGGAGTATGCTTGATCCAAGCAATAAAGAACTCAAGAATCTCTTCATATTTTACTGCGTCGCCGTAGGGCGGATCTGTGATGAACAGATCTACACTTTCAGTGAAACTACTAGCCGGAATATTTAAGACTAGTGTGTTTGAAGGAAGCTTGAAGCTTTTCAATTTTTCATTAAGTAGGGCTTCGCAAAAAGCTAGGCCTCTGGTCCCATAGTTGTATAGGGTATTTAAAGCTTGGTTGTCGAAGACGCCTACTGTTTGGCCGACACCGCTGAATGGGTTCCACCGGCTCACGCGGCAGTTGTTATTCATTACCTGAAACAAGGGGAATAAGGTCTCCGCTTGACCGTTAGATCTCAACAAGGAAAATAGTAAAAGTTGTCGAGGATTGAAGAGATGATGCCAGTGCGTCCAACCGCGTGTCCTGATAGGCTCGTCAGTCTTATCTCCTGGCTCAATTTTCATATCTGGCACCCATCCATGTGCCTGCCAGTCCGCTAAGTGACTTTCTACGTAAGCTGTTACTCTTTGCTCGCGTTCAAGGTCGGCCGCAGTTACACTACGGAATTCACTTTCAGGACGTGATGAACCGTCGTCTCTTACCCACTGTATTGCGTAGAGACGTTCATTGAAAATGTCATCTGAGCGAAAGACTACGTCTGATACATTCCATGGGCGCAGACGGTTCTTATTGACCTTAACTCCGTCAATCGTTTCGAAATAGTCACCCCTAATAGTGCTTAATTTTGTACGATGCTCGATACCTTCAATTTTATGCACGATACTTGTGTCTTGATAAGTTCCCTTTTCTGCGACCTTCATCTGTAAATCAGTGGCGTCTGATATTAGTATTATGTCATAACGTTTATTAGCGATATCGGGACGAAGCTGGGCTACAACACGTTTTCCTTTACTGACGACTAGCGTAGAAAGAATAGGAACTCTCCAACCCGACGATGGACAGGTCACTTCTAAGCAGTAGAGATAGACCTTTCCTCTCCAGCCGTTTCCATCGCTTTCGACACCTAGCTTATCGATCTTGGCCTTTACCGTTTGTACAAGGCTTTTCTGATTTTTTTCGATCTGAGCACGACTCTTCTCGTCTGCACCAACATAATGGAAGCTACCCCATGTGAGCATGCAAGCAATGGGGTTAAGGTCCGACGCATACACATCGCAACCAAGTCTTGCAGCCTCAAACGGAATTTGACCAGAGCCAGAAAAAGTATCTGCAACACGGGGACGACGACCAAAGCGCATAATGCCAAGTTGTTCAACTAATTGGACATAGTTATTAGCGTAGGTGCCAAGGTGTGCGTTTACCTCATCCCAAATGTGCTTATGTACTGTGTCCCATATTTCTTCAACACGCTTTCCTTTAATTGCTAAGTCACGGTAAGTAGCTGCAGGAAGCTGCTCGTTATCAGCCAATTGCATTCTTTTTTTCATGGACTGGTCATCCATGCCCATGAGCATCTCGAAAATAGCTAGATCTTTCTTTGGATTTTTAGTTGCAGGTATTAATGAGGCTAATATGCAAGCTCGGTTTAGCACCAGTGGCTTACGTCCCTTCCAATAAGATCCAAGTCCAGTCAAAGTTTGACTTTGTCTAGCTTCGCGCTCACGAAAGGTATCAATCGAAATTCTCTGCACCGGAAACACTCTCTCAATAAGAGAGGGTTCATTTTTCAAGCTGAATGGAACGACTTCACACGCTGCTGGCATTTTAATTTAGGGGCTGGCCTAGATAAGGTCACATGAATTCGAGTTTAACCCATCCCAAGAGCGTCTTAAAGAGCCTTGCGGTTGGCCTGTAATTGAATCGCCATTCACACTCTTTGATGAAGAGATGAAAGTGCTCCCTTGGAAT
>SXGU01114403.1_pt1 | contig 18859 bp, 22 predicted proteins | sample 3174531 | NCBI WGS metagenome assembly SXGU01 (sample SAMN11356863, study PRJNA531348) | freshwater metagenome | isolation source: freshwater sample F1-140 | place: China: Fuxian Lake, Yuxi | collected 2017-12-25 | reverse complement strand
CGTTAGGCCATTGGCTGAAAATCGAAAACACCACAATCGCCAACTCCCAATGCGTAGTGCCGACCACCTGGACCGGTTCGCCGCGCGACGAGCAAGGCAATATCGGCGCTTTCGAGGCTGCATTGATGAATACCAAGGTCGAACGTCCCGATGAACCGGTGGAAATCCTGCGCACCTTGCACAGTTTCGATCCTTGTCTGGCCTGTTCGACGCATATCATCAGCCCGGACGGCACGGAATTAACCCAAGTTAAAGTACGCTGAGGAAGAGATTATGAAAAAAATACTATTGGTCGCAGGTCTTATCGCGTTTTCCCAGGCCGTATCGGCGCATACCGGCTTGTTGCCGACAGGCGGTTTTATTCACGGTTTCCAGCATCCGTTTTTGGGCCTGGATCACTTTTTGGTAATGCTGGGTTTGGGCTTATGGGCGAGTAGCCAAGGCCGTCAACTTGCCAAGCAAGCGATAGGTGTGTTTTTGTTGTTTATGACGGCGGGGGCTTTGCTCGGTTTGAACGGATTCGGTTTTGCTTATGTCGAAACGGCTATTTTGGTTTCATTGTTGTTAGTCGGTATGGCGCTTAGTTTCGGCATAGCCCCGATAGTTCCCACGCTCCGGCGTGGGAATTCAGTCCGCAACGCTCTCGGCAACCGCTCCTGCGTTGCTCTACCTCCTGCATCCCTGCAAGTCGCGGCGTTGCGGAGGGACGCTGGAGCGTCTGACACTGCATTCCCATTTATGCCCCAGAGGGTACGCCGGAGCGTGGGAACGATAATTACCTTAACGTCAATTGCGTTCTTTGCCGCAATGCACGGCTTGGCGCATGGCAGCGAAATGCCGGTTGTCGCTTCGGCCTATGCTTATATCGCCGGGATTGTATCGGCTACTGCGGTTTTGCATTGTTCCGGATTGGCTTTGGGCTTAAGCGCACAACGCATCAATGCCGGCGGTTTAATCCGCGTTTATGGCACCCTGACCGGCTTAACCGGTGCTTGGTTGTTGTTTGCATAAGGAATCGCCATGACTGAGCAAACTTTAACCGATGCTGTTGATTTAAGCGTCGCCGCGTCCTCTCCAGAGGAAAAAGGTGAGTCAACAGCCACCTCAAGCCACGCTCCACACGCCGTTTACGTCTACGAAAAACCGGTACGGCTCTGGCACAGCCTGAATGCATTGGTCATCGTCGCGCTGACTGTAACCGGTTATTTAATCGCCTCGCCGCTCGCTTCGGTGGGTGGTGAAGCATCCGATCATTTCGTGATGGGCTACGTCAGGTTTTTGCATTTCGCCGCCGGCTACTTACTGGCAATAGGCCTGATCTTCCGGGCTTACTGGGCTTATGCCGGTAACGAACACGCCCGGCAAATCTTCATGCCGCCTTTATTGTCGCGTGATTTTTGGCTGGGCGTCGGCCATGAAATACTGTGGTATGCCTTTCTGGTCAAGGAACCGAAAAAGTACGTAGGCCATAATCCTTTGGCGGTGCTGTTTATGCATTTTGTGTTCGTTTGGGGCATGGTGTTTATGATCGTCACCGGCTTTGCGCTGTACGGCGAAGGCACCGGACAAGGTAGTTGGCAACATGCACTGTTCAGTTCTTGGGTGCTGCCTATGTTCGGCGACAGCCAAAACCTGCACAGCTGGCATCATCTGGTGATGTGGCTGATCGTTTGTTTTGTGCTGACCCATATTTATGTCGCCGTGCGCGAGGATAGACTCTCCCGCCAAACGATTTTGTCCGCGATAGTAACCGGTTGGCGCACTTTTAAAGACGATAAGCCAGTGGACGACGTGCATTGATCATTTGGATTAATGGAACACGGATGGCACGGATTAGACTGATCTAAACGGATTTTAAAAGCTGAAATTAAGCTTCTCTGGTTTCTGAGCCATCCCTAGGCTCACTGCCATTAAGTTAAGAAAAAAGCTCCGGGTGAGGGGAATAAAAATAAGGAAAAAAGCCTTATTTGATCCCCTCATCCTAACCTTCTCCCGGAGGGAGAAGGGACTGTCCAGCCTTAACTTAATGGCAGTGATCCCTAGGCTCCAAGCTTGGGAACCAGCAAAAATCAGTGATTATCCGTCTAATCCGTCTAATCCGTGTCATCCGTGTTCCATTTCTTTTCGTGCTTTTCGTGGCTAAATAACTTTCCGAGATTCACCATGAACATTTTATTGCTGGGCATAGGCAATGTACTTTGGGCTGACGAAGGCTTCGGCGTTCGGGTGATCGAACGCCTGCAAAAAGGCTACCGTTTTCCCGACTGCGTCAAAGTCATCGACGGCGGCACTCAAGGCGTTTATCTGGTCGAACATGTACAGGCGGCGGATGTATTGATCGTATTCGATGCGATCGATTACGGCCTGCCGCCCGGCACCTTAAAACGCATCGAAAACGAGGACGTGCCGAATTTTCTCGGCGCAAAAAAAATGAGCCTGCATCAAACCGGGTTTCAGGAAGTGCTGGCGATGGCGCAAATGTTGGGCAATTATCCGCAGCATTTGCTGTTGGTCGGCGTCCAGCCTGAGGAATTGGACGACTACGGCGGCAGTTTGCGGCCAATCGTCAAGGCGCAAATTCAACCGGCGATAGATGTGGCGCTTAACTTTCTGCACACTTTCGGCATTAGCGCGGAAACGACCGATGCAAATAACGAACTGGCCGACCCGGTGTTAAACATGCAGCGCTACGAATTGGAACGGCCCAGCGCCGAACAGGCTTGCCGCATCGGCGACGACCGCGCCTTGCAAACGGAAGGCTTTGAATTGCGTCCGCCACAGCCCGCCGACGGGCGCACCGTGCAAGTCGATGTCGATTACCGGGGCAAATACTGATGTGTATCGGCCTTCCTATGCAAGTTGTCGAATCGCATGACCAATCGGCGCGCTGTATTTATCGCGGCCAGGAAAGCCTGGTCGACATGATGCTGGTCGGTCCGCAACCGGTCGGCACTTGGTTGCTGGTTTTTTTGGACACCGCCCGTGAAGTGATCAGCGCACAAAAAGCCCGGCAAATCGCCGACGCGCTCGAAGCTATGCGTCTCGCGATGCAAGGCGATAATCGAATCGATCATTTATTTTCCGATCTTGTTGATAGAGAACCGCAATTGCCGGAGTTTTTAAAATAATGTCATCACCGCTACTTGAGCAACTGCAATCCCGGCACGGCTATCCCTTATTGGATGCGGACAGTTACGATCATTTTGTTTACGGTAATGAAAATGTCGTGCTGTTTTTCTGCAACGATCCGGTCTTGTTTCCCGAAAGCAGCGACGTTGCGGTGATTTTGCCGGAAGTGGTCAAAGCCTTTAACGGCAGGCTGCAAGCGGCAATTATCGGCAAACCTGTCGAGCGCGAATTGCAGGCGCGGTTTCGCTTTACCGGCTGGCCGTCGCTGGTGTTTTTGCGTAAAGGCGAGTATTTGGGCGTCATCACCGGCATCCGTAACTGGCAGGAATATCTACAGGAAACCGCGCGGATTTTAGCTTCCGAACCCAGCCAACCGCCCGGCTTCGATTTGGATAAAGTCTGCGGCGGCGTGCATTGAATAAGGTAGAACTGCACGAAACCTCTAACCCTCACACGCCCTAAAAATCCACGACCATTATGACCTCTATCTCACTCCCTATTTTCGGCCAAGGCAGTCAACCGCCCGAACAAGACGGCGCCGCGTTGGAATACCTGCAAATGCCGCAGGAAATGACGACGTACAGCATGCCGCAGATTTCGACCGATTTAAACGGGCTGGATTTGGCGCAAGCTAAAAACGTCTTGCAGCAATTACAGCAAAATCTGGCCGCGTTTCCGTCGATTTTTGCGCCTATCGAATTAACGCAATTGGATGCAGGCAATCGGCGCTTTGTCGACGAGTTGCTTGGCGAAGGCGAAGTTAGCGTGATTTGTTCCGGCGAGCAAAGCACTCGTATTCAGGAATCGGTGCTGGCCGGCGTTTGGCGTTTGCAAAAACTCAATGCCGGGCGGCAGATTGTCGATGACGCGCTGGAAGTCGGCATTATTCCGCAACAGCTTTCGCCATCGGCCTTTAACGGCAGCGCAACGCAAATCGATACGCGTTGGACGGAGCTGCCGCCGGGCGTAATGAATGCGCCGCCGTTACTGGCCGAACTCAACGCTAAAATTGCCGACTATCGGCCCGGCGGCGAGGCGCATACCATCAATTTGAGCCTGTTGCCGCAAACCGAGCAGGATTTGGCGTTTTTAGCGGAACGCTTGGGCGGCGGTTCGGTGACGATATTATCCCGAGGCTACGGTAACTGCCGGATTACCGCCACCGGCACCCGATACGTCTGGTGGGTGCAATATTTCAATTCGGAGGACACCTTAATCCTCAATACGCTGGAGGTCAGCGCTGTACCCAGCGTTGCTTGCGCCTCGCCTGAAGACATTGCCGACAGTTGCGAGCGCCTGGAGGAGATACTTAAGGTGTATTTATGAATGACTCCTTTTTTGCCGGGGCGTTTGGAAGCGATGGGTCGAAGTTGCCGCCGCAAACCCGCTTGGAGTGCAAGATTTGTTGGTATGTGTACGATCCTGCGCTAGGCGATGAGGTCTGGCAAATACCGCCCGGTACGGCGTTTTCGCACTTGCCGGCGCATTGGAGTTGTCCTGAATGCGACACTAAAAAACAGGATTTTTTGGTGCTGGATGACGGGAATGAGTAACTATTAGGGCATACCGCGCGCGCCCACATGGATATTAATGTTAACTATCGATTTAATCTCACATTACGGAGAAGGCGCGCGCGGCACGCCCTACGCTAAGTGATGATCCGGCAAAGCAGCGAACATATCAGGCATACGCTGGAAGCAACATTCAATGAAATATTGGATAAACGCATGCGCGATATGCCGGTTGTTAATACCGCACTTTCGGTACAGGCCATCGGTTTTAACCGGGTTAATGACGATTGGCTGGGTATATTGATTACGCCCTGGTTCATGAATCTGATGCTGTTACCGGGACCGGACAGCGCTTGGCGCATGCAGCAACCCGGCACAAAAATCGAAAAACGCTACCCTTACGGCGTCTTCGAATTCACCTTGGGCAACGAACCTCAATTGGGTAACTACGCGCTTTGTTCTTTATTCTCGCCGATGTTTCAATTCGAAAATCAAGCCGCCGCATTGGCCGCCGCTCAAGCCGCATTGCAAGGCTTATTGGCCGAAGCCGCGCCGCGCGGCGTTAGCCGCCGGGATTTGCTGCGCGGCTCTCTCGGCAAAGGAAAGGCTTGAGTGACGCCAGCCGGTGCCATTGACATTCATCTTTATCACCGTTCCGGTACAGCAACCGGAGTGCACATCGCCTCTACCCGTCCCGATACGGTCGCGCAAGTATTCATCGGCAAAACGCCGGAACAGATGCTAGATACCGTTCCTCTATTGTTTACGCTGTGCGGCAATGCCCAAGCTTACGCCGCGTTATCGGCTTGCCGTGCGGCGTTGGGCCTAGCAACCGAGCCCGACCTTGATGCGGCCCGCAACCTGCTGGTGCAACTGGAAACCCTGCGCGAACATGCATGGCGTATTTTGCTCGACTGGCCGGGCTTTGTCGGTCTTGCTCCCGATAAAAAAGCCTTGGCGGCGCTGCTTAAATTCGATGCCTTGTTCAAGCGATATTTATTTAAAAACGGCGAGGCCTTCAAGCTCGACAGCCGTCTCGATATCGACGCGACGCAATTGACACATCTAATCGATGAGCTGGAAGCGTTAATCGACGTTTCGGTTTTTAACGGTCGGCTTGCCGATTTTCAGGCCTTAACCGGCGAATCGCAATTACAAGACTGGTTACAGCAAAACGATGCGTTACCGGCTCACTTGCTGAACTATTTATATAAGCGGAACTGGGCGGCATCGGGACAAAATGCGATGGCTTGTTTGCCCCCGCTTGATGCCGAGGCATTGAACCGGCAGATGCAGGAACGGGCAACATTCAGCCGGATGCCGTGTTGGCAAGGCCGCTGCTTTGAAACAACGCTATTGAACCGGCAATTGTCGCAGCCTTTAATCGCCGATTTACGCAGCCGTTACGGTAACGGCTTGATAGTCAGAATACTGGCCCGCTTGCTGGAAATAGCGCTAATACCTTCTCAATTAAAACAGCTTTTGATGCAGATAACAGCCCCATCGGCTCTATCGGCAATGACTGCCGCTAACGATGGCCTAGGTTTATCCCAGATTCAAGCGGCGCGCGGTTTGTTGATTCATCGTCTGGAGTTACGACAAGGGCGGGTGTATGATTATCGCCTTGTCGCGCCGACCGAATGGAATTTTCATCCTGACGGTGTTGTGGTTCGAAGCTTGAAACAATTACAGGCCGAAAGCTTAACCGATTTACGGCGGCAGGCGGAATTGTTGATTAATGCGATAGATCCTTGCGTACAATACGCGTTAAATTTGACGGACAGCCCGTTAACTGGATAGAGAAAGCCATGCATGAAATGTCGCTCTGCGAAAGTGTTTTGCAGGTATTGGAACAGCAGGCGGAAGTTCAGCAATACAGCAAAGTTAAAACGGTATGGCTGGAAATCGGTGCATTAGCCGGTGTCGAGATTGAAGCATTGCGTTTCAGTTTCGATATTGTCGTGCAAGGTTCCCTGGCCGACCACGCCCATCTTGAAATCATCGAAGTACCGGGTCAGGCCTGGTGTATGCCGTGCAGCCGCAATGTGGTTGTGCAGCATTTATACGATCTATGCCCACATTGCGGCAGCCATCAATTACAAGTTAACAGCGGAGATCAAATGCGAATCAAAGAACTGGAGGTAGAATAATGTGCGGCGTCTGCGGCTGCGGCGAGGGCCATTCCCACTCGCACGATCACGAGCATGACCACGAACATTCTCATGACCATCACGACCATGACCATCATCACCAACACAACGCGGAACATGCTCATGCACCGGGTTTAAGTCAAAAGCGGATGGTGCAAATCGAACAGGATATTTTAGCCAAGAATAATCGGTATGCCGCCGAAAACCGCCGCTATTTCGGCGAGCGCGGCATGCTGGTGTTAAATCTGGTATCCAGCCCCGGTTCCGGCAAAACTACACTATTAACTGAAACTATCACCCGCCTGAAAGGCGAGCTTGATATTGCGGTCATCGAAGGCGACCAGCAAACCGCCCGCGACGCCGAACGCATTCGCGCTACCGGCGTTGCGGCTTTGCAGATCAATACCGGCAAAGGCTGTCATCTCGATGCGCACCGGGTCGGCCATGCGCTGGAAACCTTACAACCTAAAAACCACAGCGTGCTGTTCATCGAAAACGTCGGCAATCTGGTATGCCCTTCGGCGTTCGATTTGGGCGAAGCGCATAAAGTGGTGATTTTGTCGGTTACCGAAGGCGAGGACAAGCCGATTAAGTACCCCGACATGTTTCATGCGGCGGACTTAATGATTTTGAACAAGACCGATTTATTGCCGCATCTGGATTTCGATAGCGAGCAATGTATAGCCTATGCAAAGCAAGTCAATCCGCGTATCAAGATCTTGTCGTTGTCGGCCAAAACCGGCGAAGGCATGGACAGCTGGTTGCGCTGGCTAAAGGCTGAATTGGAGTTGCAACGTATTGATTATGCTTAAACCCTTGCCGAGAAACGGTGCGCACAGCGCACCTTACAACCAGCTTTGTCTAATGGAACACTGATTAGACGGATTTAAACAGATTTTATTTTCTGTGTGTTTTATCCGTGCTTATCTGTCAAATCTGCGTCATCCGTGTTCTATTTTTCTAACTCCTAATCAAAACCGAATCTATGTGTTTAGCTCTCCCCGCCAAAATCGTCGCTCTCGATGCGGCTGCCAACATGGCAACCGCATCGGTCGACAATGTTAAAGTCGAAGTGTCATTGGCCTTGGTCGACGATGTCGCACTCGGCGATTACGTTCTGGTGCATGTCGGTTATGCGCTGAATAAAATCGACGAGGACGAAGCCCTAAAAACCCTAGCCCTATTTGCCGAAGCCGGTTTAACCTCAAACTTATGAAGTACATCAGTGAATTTAGACAGCAAGACCTCGCCAAACAGCTATCCAAGGCGATAGCGCAAAGCGTCGATCCCAACCGGCATTACCGGTTGATGGAGTTTTGCGGCGGTCATACCCATGCCATTTTTCGTTACGGCGTTCAGGATTTAATGCCGGACAATGTCGAATTTATCCACGGCCCCGGTTGTCCGGTCTGCGTATTGCCGATCGGCCGTATCGATAACGCGATACAACTGGCCGAAAACCGGGATGTCATTCTTTGCACCTATGCCGATTTAATGCGGGTTCCTGCCGGCGCTCGCAACAGCTTGCTGAAAGCCAAGGCAAACGGTTCGGATATTCGGATGATTTATTCGACGCAAGACGCGTTGAAAGTCGCCCGAGAAAATCCCGAAAAACAGGTGGTGTTTTTTGCGATCGGTTTTGAAACCACGACGCCGCCTACCGCCGTTGCGATACAGCAAGCACAGGCCGAGGGTCTGGCTAATTTTTCGGTGTTTTGCAACCATGTACTGACGCCTGCCGCGATGCAGGCGATACTGGATGCGCCGCAGCCGGTCGCTATCGATGCTTTTCTCGGTCCTTCCCACGTCAGCACGGTCATCGGCAGTCAGCCCTATGAAATATTCTCTGAGCGTTACGCCAAGCCGATAGTCATTGCCGGTTTCGAACCGCTGGACGTGATGCAATCGGCCTTGATGTTGATACGCCAGCTCAATGAAGGCCGCCACGAGGTCGAAAACGAATACAGCCGCGCCGTCACCCGGCAAGGCAACTTGAAAGCGCAAGCGCTGATGCGGGACGTGTTCGAACTGCGGCCGCAATTCGAATGGCGCGGCTTAGGCTTGATTCCCGACAGCGCGTTAAAACTGAAAGCCGCTTATGCCGATTTAGATGCCGAACATCGCTTTAATATGCCGTCTATTCAGGCTTCGGACGTTAAAGGCTGCGAATGTCCTGCGATTTTGCGCGGCGCGCTTAAGCCGCAAGACTGCAAATTATTGGGTACGGTTTGCACGCCGGAAAATCCGATGGGTTCATGCATGGTATCGTCGGAGGGCGCTTGCGCGGCATATTGGTCGTATGGTCGGCTTAATAAAGCAGGGGGTTGATTTTGGGTGGGATCAATTGTTCGCAATGCTGATTATTTCATGCTCAGGACAATTTTAATGACGGGATTTTTACCGCCGGTTTTTGTCAAAAGATTGACATTGTCGATGATTGATTGATCGACAATACAACTCCTAATATAAGGCTCACTACCAAAATAGATGCTGTCCACTTTCATGCCGATTTTTAGTTGCGACAATGCAATTTCAACAATCGTGAACGTCCTTAGGGGCTTATTTCGCGTATTTAATACCAGGCCTTTCCGCCATCGTTCCGTAGCCTCAGCGAGCTGTTTCGATTTTGCGATTGCATCTTTGAGTTCTTCAATCGTTGCGCCTTTGAGCACATTAAAGAAAATATCGACAATTTCAGGATCGTAACAGCTTTCTTTACGAATCATTAGTTGACTGATGGCGCCGTCTCTATACATTTCTTTACCGGTCATTGAGCCCGAAAGATAGGCGATATAGTCGCTGACGATACTGAGAATACGGGATCCCAACGGAATGTTGTGTTCAGCCAAACCGTCGGGAAAGCCTTGACCGTTATAGTGTTCGTGTTGATGCCGAATTAAAGTGACCGCGCCTTCAAACTGCGTCAATCCGCGTAATAAAACTTCAGCGTCCACCGCATGGCCTAAATAGCGGTATTTGTCGACAGTGGACATTGAATAAAAAGGCCGGGTCAGTAATCTATCCGGCAAACTTATCTTACCGAGCTGTATCAGCAATCCTGCATAGAGAATATCTCTCTTTTCTTCTGCGCTCATGTCCAAGGCGCTTGCAATCACCAAAGCTTTTTCAGCGATATATTTGGATTGCCCGGTTTTAATGTGGGGGTGCGTTTCAATAATACGCGAAAGTCTTCGGACGAAATCGATATCCAGTTTTTTTAGACGCTCATCTTCATGACTCAGAGGCTGTACCGTATTTTTGAAACGTTCGATGTATTTTTTGACTTTTTCTTCCATTCTCTCAGTTTATTTAAAGGATTACTTTCTATCGTTTCCAGGCCGAAGCATGAAAACGCTACAAATCAGGGAGAAGTTTAACTATTTCGCCCTATGCGAATTTTGATGGCAGGCTTTTGACCAGATTTCAGCTTCATAAACACTTGCTTAAGTTGCCGCGATAAGCATTTTACCTTAGCCGGATCGCCGAGCGATTGCCGAAGTACCGCTCTAGCGGTACGGGACGCGGGAGCGTCCCTAACTGCATTCCCACGCCGGAGCGTGGGAACGATAGCAAGCCTGAAAAACTACGGACAATACCCTGTGTTTTCAACACTTACATAAAGACTACGGCTGAATTTTAAACGTTTCCGTGTAAGTTTCGCCTTTTGTGCAAACGTCTCTCTTGGTTGGCGTTTCGCAAGAGGTATCGCTTACTTCGGCTTTTAACTCTCCCGCTTTTTCCGGCACGAAATAGAATCTGAAATTCGGATCCGAGCTAATTGCAATATCGGTTTTCGCGGTTAAAATCGGTTTGTCATTAAACGACACTTTAACTTGCTTAACAAAATGCGACTTTTTAATGAAGCGTGTCACTTGATCCATTTGCATGCCGGTAATATTCGGATGACTGATCATTAATTGTACCAAAGCCGGTTCACCCGCTTTAACCTCGCCATCCAATTTAAATTTCATTTTGCCTAAACGAGCCATCGCTTCATCCGAATTGGCGCCGCTCGGTGCGGAACAGCCGCCGCTGGCTTTGACGAATTTTTTAGCCATCGTTAAGGCGCCGTCATTCATCTGGGCAATCGCGCGAATCCAGCTGTTGCTATTCACCCGTATCCGCATCGCAATATCGGCTTTGCCGCTGTCCGGGCTAAACTCAAACTCGCCGACATAGGGATAAGGATTGTTATCGACTAACACCAGGATTTTTTTGATGTAATGTTCCGGAGTTTGCTTGATTTTGCTGCTGACTTTAACCGGTACTAAAGAAGGGTCTTCCGCGCGCACCGGCGCTTCCAACTCAATCACTTGATCGGATTCCGCAATCGCTTGCCCGGCGAAGAATTCAGCTTTCAAAACCTTATTCCATATATTTTCATCTTCAGCAGCCATCGCTGCCGTCGGTAATAAGGCCGTAATGAAAAGTGCGGGCCATAGTTTCGAGTATTTCATAATTTTTCCTGATTTGTTTTAGTTTTGCGGATGTTAAAAATCAATGCAGTCAGCCGGTTAATCTTCCCATTCCAATTCGGCAAAAGCCGTAGTAACGTTTTTACGGTGATATTCATCGAATAAAGCCCAATTATTTTTTTCGGAATAACCCACGCTTTGCACTGCGTCTTCCAAATGCCGACCTTGTTTGATCGCAGCGCGAATTTCAGTCAGCAACAAGGTTAAATAGTGCTTTTGCGCCTGCATACTCTGCGGCCAATCGGTGACTAATTCGCCGTGCCCCGGAATCACGTAACGAAAAGACCGTTTTTCCAGTTTATCGATTTCGCCGAGCCAGCCTTTTAAACTGCCGTCCAGCGTCGGCACGTGCTCGGTAAACAATAAATCCGACAGCCAGAGGGTCTGGGTTTTTTCGTCATACACGCTCAAATCATTATCCGTATGCGCGCTGGGATGGGCTGTTAAGGTCAAAATGCGCCCGCCTAAATCCAGTTTCAAACTGTCTTTCACTTCGATATCCGGAGCAATTAAATCGGCCGCGCTCAGCTTCACGTCTAATTGCTCGGCCGCTTTGCCCAGATAGTATGAGCCCCGCGCCGCCATCGCTGCGGCTAATTTACGATGACCGACGAAGTTAACCCCGGCCGCTTTAAAAGCACTATTGCCGTAGATATGATCGGGATGGACATGGGTGTTAATCACATAACAAATCGGCGTCCGCGTGGTTTCGGTTACGGCTTGTTTTAACGCTAAACCCTGGTCAGGATTGCCGCCGCTATCAATAACCGCCACGCATTTTTGGCCGACAATAAAACCCAAATTGGCGATTTCGCCGTGATTTTTACTATCCGGGAATTGATGTTTGCCGAAATGCACATATACGCCGGTCGTCACTTCTTTAACCGGCAAAGTCGTGGCCGGGGTTTGCCCGGATACCATAAATAAAGCAAACAGCAATAGAACTCTCATTAGTTTTCCTTTTTTGACTTTCAGATTCATTTAACGCGGCATCCGTCCATTTTAACAACCCGTATTCCGGATTGCACTCTCAACCCGATGCTCAATAGCCGAACAAAATCCGAGCCGCCTTAAATAACGAGGCTGAGGCCCCGCCACAAACACGCCCAAACCCCGGCTATTTGGTTATAATGCCCGGCACATACTCCAAACAAGCTGACGCAGGTAAACCTTATGACTCTGATAACAAAAACCATAACTCAATCGCAGCGCTATATTGAAAACCAAGCGGCCGCCATCAAAGCCGGTGAAAACTATAAAAAATTGATGGCTATGCCGCCGTTACAACGGTGGGCGACGGTCGCCGGATTATTTCTGTTATCGCAGTTGATTGTGTTCGGCGCTTTGTATCTAATCTTCGGCCGCGTGGTGGTTATCGGTTTTTTGGCCAGCATTTTGGCCGGCTTGGCGACCGGCGTCGGCGCTTTACCCGCCCTGTTTTTTAAAGATATTTCCAAAAACCTGTTCAACAGCATGCTCGGCGCGGCCGCCGGAGTGATGCTCGCGGCCACCGCATTTTCCCTGCTGGTTCCCGGCATGGCTTACGGCAACCTGGTTTGGCCGGGCAAAGGCATCTACATCGTCTCCGTAGGCATGTTGATCGGCGCCCTATTCCTGCATTACGCCGATCGTCAGCTGCCGCATGTGCATTTCGATTCCATTTCCGACACCCATTTGGATTCCCTGAAAAAAGTCTGGCTGTTCATCATTGCCATCACCATCCATAACTTTCCTGAAGGCATGTCGGTCGGCGTCAGTTTCGGTTCCGGGGAAATGAAAAACGGCGTGGTTTTGGCTATCGCCATCGCCCTGCAAAACATCCCGGAAGGTTTGGCCGTCGCCCTGCCCTTGGTCGGACTCGGCTACAACAAGTGGCGCGCCGTCGGTATTGCTACCTTAACTGGTCTGGTGGAACCGGTAGGCGGCTTGCTCGGCATTACCATGGTCACCGTTTTCGAACCCATCCTGCCGATAGCCATGGGCTTTGCCGCCGGCGCGATGCTCTTCGTCATCAGCGAAGAAATCATTCCCGAGACCCATTCCGACGGTCGTTCGCGCTATGCGACTTTCGCCTTAATGATCGGCTTCATCATCATGATGACCTTGGACAACATGCTGGGTTAATCTCTTAGTTATCAATGCCGTTACAAAAAGCTTTATCTCCCCCCGGCAACGGTAAGCGGGAGAATCGCTCTCAGGAAATAAAATGGATCATCTTCAAAGCTATTTACAACATTTTCTAATGACAGTAAGCACGGCACATATTTTCGACGGCTTTTACGGCTCCTTACAGCACTTTTTGTTATTACTGAGTACCGGCAACTTTACCGAAATGTCCGCCACCGCGGCAACCAGCTTTGCCCTGATTGCAGCGGCCGAGATTGGCGATAAAAGCCAGCTGGTCTGCATGACCTTGGCGTCCCGGCACCGCCCCCTGCCGGTTTTATTGGGCGCGGTCGCGGCCTTTGCCTTTTTAAACAGCCTGGCCGTTGTATTCGGCGTCGCCATTGCCAGTTGGCTGCCGGAACATCTGGTTGCGGCTATCGTTGCCTTCCTGTTTGCCGCCTTCGGCATTCATTCGTTACGGATAGAAAGCGAAGACGAAAATGAAGACATTAAAGAAAAAAGCGGTCACGGCATTTTCTTTACCACTTTTTTACTGATTACCGTGGCTGAATTCGGCGACAAAACCCAGCTGGCCGTGGTCGCCTTAAGCAGTACCGCTACGCCTATCGCGGTCTGGTTCGGTTCGACAGTGGCATTGGTCTCAACATCCGCATTGGGTATTTTGGCCGGGCGCACTATTTTGCAAAAAATACCGTTAGGCTTATTGCACAAAGTCAGCGGCGTCATTTTCCTGATGCTGTCGGTCTTTGCCGGCTATCGGGCTTATGTGAGCTATATCGGTTGAAAGGCAAAGTTCAAAACAGCGGGGATGGCGGCTCTTCCGGTGCCGGGTGCGTTTTTTTTCGCGCCGCAACGATAAAAAGAGCCATTGTAGGGATATTTTGAAGGTCAACGCGACCTGCTGAAACAAGCGTAACGGCTTACGGCAAAGGTGGCGGCAGAATCGGTTCGACGCCCTCGAACTCGGCTTCAGGATGATGTTTTATAATCAATTGCTTGATCGTTTCTATGCGCTCTTTAGGAATATCGACCAGAACCAGAAGTTCGCCTTGTTCGATGGCTTGTTCAAACTGCTTTAATCGGGTATTCCCCGAATTCATTCCCATTAAACCGTTCATCATAGAGCCGATAGTCGCGCCCGCCATAATAATTCCCAACAGCGGCCCGCCCGCAATCGCAAATCCGGCAAGACGCAAACCGATTAATCCGGCTAACAATCCCGTTGTACCGCCTAACGCAACGCCTCGCTCAACAGCCGGAAGAAAATCCGTCTTGATGGTGATTCCTGCTTCCGGCAGTCCTTCAAGCGGGGTGTCCCGTTTAGCCAAAATATGAATATCGCTATCATCTATGCCCTCTGCCTGGAGTTCTTCGACAATTTTATGAGTGATTTCAATATTGGGTACTAAAAAATAAATTCTTCTCACGGTGTTCTCCTCTGTTGATGATTCACATTGACGATGAAGCCCAATAAGCGCTTATTTCATTTGCCGAGCCTGGGGTTTTGTTAAACCGTCATTTGCATGATAAGTTTATTCTATTATATTTCAATAAGTTGAAATGCGTATTTACCGGGATTTGTCGATGACATATGCTCCCTATTCTGTTGCCGTCCCATGCCTGTCTTCTGCGGGTTACCAGCTCCGGTGCCGTTAAATTAAGCAAAAAGCTCTCTCCTGCCGGACAACTGTAGGGATGCACCCACCAAGACTGCCGACGGACGTGCCGTGCGCGCCTATAACGCATACGAGACCGTTGAACAATTTGAAACGCTAACGCTATAGATGCAGAGCTTTTCAATGACCGCCTTGGTGCAGTTAAATTCTGCGGCTCTCCGAACTTCCCAAGGCGCGCACGGCAAGCCGGCATGGGGACGGTGTCGCTGTATTCACTTCTGACTCTATATGTACTCTACCGTACAGACGCCGATTCATGTAGCGGCTAGAGTGGCTGACGCTATGAATGGAGAAACCATGAGCCAAAAAATACGCACATGCAGTCCTATCTACAGCCTCTTGCCGACCCAAATCGAAGGTTTTGAGGCCTTGGCCGAGCTGGCGCTGAACATCCGCTGGTCCTGGAATCATGCGACCGACGAAATCTGGCGGCGGCTCGATCCTGAACTTTGGGACATCACCCATAATCCTTGGGTTGTGCTGCAAACAGCCTCGTGCGACCAAATCGAGTCCGTGTTAGCCGATCCGGCTTTTCGCAAAGACGTCGATGATCTGTTGCAGACCAAATCGCAAGTCGTGGAGGCTCCCGCCTGGTTCCAGCAAAACCATGCGCAAAGCCCCTTAACCGGCATCGCCTATTTCAGCATGGAATTCATGCTCAGCGAGGCCTTGCCCATCTATTCCGGCGGACTGGGCAATGTCGCCGGCGACCAGCTTAAAGCCGCAAGCGACTTGGGCATACCGGTCATCGGCGTGGGCTTACTGTATCAACAAGGCTATTTCCGTCAGGTCATTGATAAAGACGGTGCGCAACAAGCCTTGTTTCCGTATAACGACCCCGGACAATTGCCGATTACGCCGGTGCGCCAAGATAACGGCGAGTGGTTGCGCGTGGAAATCGTCCTATCCGGTTACTCTGTCTGGTTACGCATCTGGCAGGTTCGGGTCGGCAAATTAAAGCTTTACTTGCTGGATAGCAACGATCCGGCCAACATTCCCGCTCATCGGGGCATCACCAGCGAACTGTATGGCGGCGGGCCGGAATTGCGGTTAAAGCAGGAATTACTGCTGGGAATCGGGGGCTGGCGCTTGCTCAATAAGCTCGGCATTGAACCGGAAGTGTGTCATTTGAATGAAGGCCATGCCGCTTTTGCGGTGCTGGAACGCGCCCGTTGTTTTATGCAAAAAACCGGGCAACCGTTCAATGTCGCGCTGGCCGTTACTCGGGCGGGCAATCTGTTCACCACGCATACCGCGGTCGCCGCAGGATTCGACCGTTTTTCGCCGTGTCTGATCCGGCAATACCTGTGCCGTTATGCCGAACAGCGACTAGGCATAAAGATAGACGACTTACTGGCTCTGGGCCGTCAAAATCCGAACGACGCGGCGGAATATTTCAACATGGCCTATCTGGCTATCCGTGGCAGCGGCGCCGTCAACGGCGTAAGCCGCATCCACGGGGAAGTCAGCCGGCAGCTGTTTGCCCCTCTTTTTCCGCATTGGCCGCTGGTCGAAGTGCCGATCCGGCATGTCACCAACGGTGTCCACATGCCGACCTGGGACTCGGCGGCGGCCGATGATCTATGGACCGAAGCCTGCGGTAAAGACCGTTGGCTGGGCACCATGGAAACGCTGGAACAGGACATTCGCCGCATTCCCGACGCCCGGCTTTGGCAATTTCGCAGCGCCGCCGGCAAGTCTTTGATTGACTACGCTTGCGCGCGCTTAGCCAGACAATTGGCGATCGCCGGCGAATCGCCCGAAGCGATTGACGCAGCCAAACATCTATTGGACCCTAACGCGTTGACCTTGGGCTTTGCCCGGCGTTTTGCGACTTACAAAAGGCCGAACTTGCTTCTGCACGATCCGGAGCGCTTTCTGCGTCTATTAACCAATAGCCGGCGCCCGGTGCAATTGATTATTGCCGGTAAAGCGCATCCGGCAGATCGGGCCGGACAAGACCTGATCCGGCAATGGATACATTTTATCCAGCGCCCCGAGGCGCGCGCTCGAGTGATTTTCCTTAGCGACTACGATATGTATTTGACCGAGTGCTTGGTGCAAGGCGTGGACGTCTGGCTGAATATGCCCAGGCGGCCTTGGGAGGCCTGCGGCACCAGCGGCATGAAAGTGCTGGTCAACGGCGGCCTCAATATTTCGGTACTCGACGGCTGGTGGGCGGAAGCTTACCAACCTGGCTTGGGTTGGGCGCTGGGAGATAGCCGCTGCTACGGTGACGATAGCTCCGGAGACGCCGCCGAAGCTGATTTGCTCTACGACCTGCTGGAGCGGGAAGTGATTCCGGAGTTTTATAACCGGGACGAAAACGGCATTCCAAGCGCATGGATTCAACGGATGCGGGACAGCATGGCGCAATTGACTCCGCGCTTTTCGGTCAACCGCACGGTGCGCGAATACACCGAGCACTATTATCTTCCGGCGGCTGCCGCTTACCGCTCGCGCGCCGCCAATGATTGCGCAATCGGCAGGCAAATAGTCGAATGGCAACACGATCTGGAGCAGAAATGGGCCGCTCTGCACTTTAGCAAGATAAAGATTGAAACTCGCAATAACCATCATCTATTTGAGCTTCAGCTTTATCTGCATAACCTCGACCCCAAAACAGTGCGGGTAGAACTTTACGCCGACAGCGTCATCAACAATCCTCCGCTATGTCAGGAAATGACGCTGATTCGCCAACTGGTCGGCGCATCGGGCGGCTACGTCTACAGCACGGCGGTGCCTGCGTCTCGCCCTGCCACGGATTATACGGCGCGCGTGACACCCTATTTCGACGGCGTCGCAATCCCCTTGGAAGAGGTGCGCATTCTATGGCAACAGTGATCCGTCAATGAACGCAACAAGCGCAATAAGCTGCCTGTTTGTAGATATCGGCGGCGTCCTACTGAGCGACGGTTGGAATCATCATATCCGTGAACGAACGGCTGCGGCGTTTAAGCTGGATTGGGACGAGTTGGAGGAGCGGCATCATTTAAACTTCAATCTCTATGAAGAAGATAAGCTCACGCTGGAGGATTATTTAGCTCGGGTGGTGTTTCATCGGCCGCGGCCGTTTACTCCGGCTCAGTTTCGGGACTTTATGTTTGCGCAATCGCAGCCCTTTCCGGAAATGATCGCATTGGTCGCTCGACTCAAGATCCGTCACGGTCTGAAGGTTGTTGTGGTCAGTAACGAAGCGCGGGAAATCAATGCGTATCGGATTCAAAAATTCAAACTGGACCAGGTGGTCGATTTTTTTATTTCTTCCTGCTATGTCCATCTCAGAAAACCCGACAAGGATATTTTTAAGCTTGCACTGGATGTCGCTCAAATGCCCGCAGAGCGGATAGTCTATATCGAAAACACCGCGTTATTCGTTGAAGTCGCGGCAAGTTTGGGTATTCGCAGCATTCTACATACGGATTACCCATCCACCGGTGCCCGGCTGATTGAGTTAGGGTTGGATCATGACGAAGGAATTATTCCGTGACAGTTCAAATTTCGTGGGCACGGCCCGCTCGTATCGCATCATTGCGCTTAAGTTAATCTATCGTTCCTTCGGCTCCGGCGTGGGCATGCAGGGATAGACGCTCCAGCGTCCCGCAACGCTGGAGCGTTGCAGACTGAATTCCCACGCCGGAGCGTGGGAACTATATGACACATTCCCCAAGCGGCGGCTTAAAACCAAGCAAAAGGAACCAAACCATGACGACCCTCTCCCCGGAATTACTGAAAAATATTGACGCCTACTGGCGCGCCGCCAATTATCTGTCGGTCGGCCAGATTTATCT
>SXGU01244099.1_pt1 | contig 18864 bp, 13 predicted proteins | sample 3174531 | NCBI WGS metagenome assembly SXGU01 (sample SAMN11356863, study PRJNA531348) | freshwater metagenome | isolation source: freshwater sample F1-140 | place: China: Fuxian Lake, Yuxi | collected 2017-12-25 | reverse complement strand
TCAGTAAGAATATCAACCCTAGATCCCACAACAAGGATATGAAAAATAATTCCGGTTTTGATCGCACGTCCGGTTTTGAAAACAACAAAGTGTCCGGTTTTGCTAACAACACGTGTCCGGTTTTGCTCGCACCACGACAGGGAACAAATTAGAGAGAACCCCCACGGAATCGTTCTTCCCGAATGTGAAATAGGCCAAGAGTAGAAGGCTGCCAAGCATGCTCATGTACCAGAAAAGCCTAGGGATTGTCGGACGTCCCTTGGCTCGAGAAGCATAGAGCTGAACGAACCATCTGCCGGAGAACATAACAACACCGGCGTATCCCACTAATTTCCAAGGGGTAACGCCGATTTGGCCTAGGTTAAAGAGAATCTGGTTCATGCACCGATAGTGTGTTGAACTGTAGTTTTTGGTGATTCGAGATCAGTCATCCCAATCAGTTTTTGACGGGAAAACGAAAGCAGCGCGGGTTGGGGCAGGCATGGGGAGTTTTTCTCCTTTGATACTGTGCCAAATGATTCGATTCAGGGCGATGTCATCGGCGGCATCCTCGCGGGTAAAGTTCATTTTCCGCGATTTCTCGGCCCCATAGGCACTGCTGAGATTCCGTTCGTTTAGGTCAACCGTCACCGGTCGAGCTTTGTAAGGTCGAAGGTCAGGCTGTGCTTGGAAGGACGCCATCATGGGGTTGGCGAGGGCGTCAAATTGAGACATGGGTTGAAGTCCGAGGATCAATTCCATGGTGCGGAGCATACTTGAGGTGGTGTAAATGGTGGAATCAACGCTATTGCGTCGGATGTAAGGACTTATGGCAAAGGCGACGGTCCGATGGGCGTCAATGTGATCGGAGCCATTCTGTGCGTCATCTTCCACCACGAAAATTGCTGACTGAGCCCAAAACTTGGAATGCGAAATCGCTTCTACTACTTGACCAAACGCGAGGTCGTTGTCAGCGAGAGCAGCAAAGGGAGTGGGTAAGCCGGGGGATGTGCCCGAGGTGTGGTCATTGGGGAGGCGGATCATGCTGAGGCGAGGCATGTCCCCCGTTTGTTCGTATCGGCGAAGTTCTGAGATGAATCGTGCAGCCCTTTTCACATCGGGATAAGACATGTCGAAGCTTCTGAAAAATGGATCGAAATGGCCTTGTAAGGCTTTGATTCGCGTGGTCCCAGGGGCGTCGATGGATCTGGCATTGGAGATGAACTCTCCATAGCTGCGGTAGGACACACCCGCCGCTTTGGCTCTGTCCCAGAGGTAACCGCCTGCTGGTGTGGCGATGGGAAAATTACCCTCGCTTGGATAAGGATATTTCTGGCGTGAATTATGACCATAACTCATGGGCCATGATTTCTCGATAAAGTCCGTTGCATACGCCCCCATCGTCCATTCATGACCATCTGCGGAGACTTCGCTTTCGACGTAAAAATTGTCGAGAAGCACAAAATCGCGAGCGAGCGCGTGATGATTTGGCGTTATTTTTTCAGGAAATAAGCACAGGGAGGGGTCACCTAATCCCTCGGGGAGATCTCCAAGAACTTGGTCGTAAGTGCGATTTTCTTTGATGATGTAGAAAACGTATTTGATGGGGGAGTTGGAGCTCAGGATGTTTCTGAGTTCCGGAGATACTTTTGCGATTGAATCTCTGGCAGGAAGGCAAAGTAGTGATTCCGCAGTGTAACGTTTCATCAGGTTTTCCAGATTGTTGCCCTTGGGGAGATCGATGATGCTCAGCGAACCTTGCAAGAGTCCGCCGATATACTCGCGCACTGTTTCAGCAGGCCCTCTTCGACCGGGGCTCGGACCGTGGCGATTGGCTTTTGGGACTAGTCCCTTTCCGTTAGCAACAAGCAAGTGAGCTCCATCTGGAGTGACGCGAACGCTGGTAGGATACCAGCCAACAGGGATGAAACCGAGTGACCTACTTTGCCCGGGTTTTGAGATGTCAAACACTGCAACGGTGTTAATGTTTGCGTTGGCCACGTATAGGTGACGGTTATCGGGGGAGAGCGCGAGACTGTTGGGTGTGTTGCCGGGAGGTGAACCGGGGAGCAGTTCTGCCAGCAAGGTTTCGACGGTTTTTCCGGTTGCAGTTTCAATGACAGTGACCGTGTTGCGATTGGCGTTCGCTACATAAAGGAACCGACCAGACTGATCGAGGATCATCTCGTTCGGATGCTCCTCGGTTGGCCAACTCGCTAGGCGTTCTCCTGATTTCGAATCCAACACGGCGATTTGACTTTGAGCCCAAAGCGAAACGTAGAGGCGGTGATGCAAGTCATCCACAAGGCAGGTATAGGGAAAAGGATCACTGCTGAAATCTTGCTCCTTAGCGGCTTCAGCACGTTTTCGGATGGATGCATCATCAAAGGTGCTTGGTGCAACGTTTGGGGTTGGTTGCTGGTGGCTGGAGCCGATTAAAAAATCTTTCACTTGGCCGCTGGCAATATCGACCCGAGTCACTTGCTGTCCCCAAACATTGGCTGCGAATAAGGTTCCGCCATCGCGCGAGATCGCTAGGCCCGCCGGGATCCCGCGTTCCCTGACATCACGTAAAGGGATGGATTTTACCCACTCGGGTGTGCGGTTCTTGAAGGAGAATTCGTGGACAACTTCCTCGCTCGCACCACTGGCATAGAGGCGATCCCCTTGAGGAGAAAAGGTGAGTCCGTAAAATGTTTCAGCGATTGGTGTCCGTGCGACGACTAATCTAGTTTTCCAATCGACAACGATGATTTCGTGTTGTCCATGTCCGGAATGTAAAATCGCGACCAGTGGCAAACGAGGATGCAATGCCATGTTCACAGGGAAGTCGCCAAGTGGAATTTGTCTTCCAACAGGACGTAAGGACCAACCGTTGGGGAGCAGGATCGATCCATCCCGTTTAGGCCCTGGAAGGACCACGGGAGTCTTTTGTGTGCTGTTAGTAGCCTGCGCGAGGGATCTAATGGGGGTGCTAATGAAAAGGAGCTGAAGGATTAGCAAGAGTTTGATCAACCTTCCGGGAATGGGGAACAAAGGTTGGGGAAGGATTTGGTATTGGTTCATGAGATGAGCGAGTTAAGCGATCTCCTTGTCGGAGTAAGTGAGGGTTTCGATATTCTTTGAGGCTATGGATCGTTCCTCCGCTTCACAAATGTGAACAGCTCGCCAACCATCTTCGGCGGTTACGATGGATGTCGGACGACCGTTGCGGATTGAATCCACCAAATGAGCAAATTCGTTCACATACCCATCGATACCTCCAGGTTTGATCGATTGATTTTGTCCTTCATGACTGACTTTGAGGGCGTCAACCCCTCTTGCGATGTCGTAGTCAGCAGTGGCATTTTCAAAATTGACTGTAAACGCCATGTTGAAGCCAAACCCTTTTGCCATGGCCCACGAGCCTTCAGCATGAATCGCTGCGCCACATTCCACAAAATATTGCGTCGTTACGTGGTCGATCGAGCCCGAAAACTTTGTGTAACCCTGTGAAAATACTGCGGCCGGTGGGCCGAAACAAAACTGAACGAAATCTGTGTCATGAATATGGAGATCCAGCAGACCGCCTCCTGATTTAGCTCCATCTCCAAAATGGTGGTGTCCCCATGCAGGAGGTTCAGCGACACGCCTGAAACGAGCAGCGAGCACGCGGCCATAACGTCCATCAGCGATCGCCGATCTCAACCAAGCCCATTCGGGCCAGAACCGAATGCACATTGCAGGCATGAAAATGCCACGTGCGCCGCGTGCCACCTGAACGATTTGCTTGGCGGAAGCTGATGTGCGAGAGAGGGGTTTTTCGCAGACCACATGCTTTCCCGCTTGGAGCGCAGCGACTGCAAGATCTGGGTGGGCCCATGTGGGAGCGCAGATATCGATGATGTCCAAGGTGGGATCCTCAAGCATCTGATGGAAATCTCGAAAGGTTCGGACATCGGTCATGTCCAATTTCAGTGGGTCTTGCGTGCCGATATTCCCGCTAACCTTCGAAAAATCTCCATCCAAACAACGACCACTCGGGCTACACAAAGCTGCCACTTGGATGTCCGATGCTAAATGGCGGAACGCTTTAATGTGGGTGGCCGCCATGAAGCCGAGCCCGACGACTCCAACCCTGAGTGGAGGTAAGGTGTTCATAAAGTTGTTAAGAAATCTCGGGCAGTGCGAATGTCGGCTACTCGTTGGGCTCCAGCTTCGCGTTCAATAAAGCACCACCCGTCGAAACCAACTTGATTGATCGTTTGGAAAAATGCTTTCCAGTTCACTTCGCCCGTTCCAACCACAACTTCCTCACCCCAAGTTCCTGTCACTTTCGTCTTGGTGGCATCTTTAATATGAGTTTGTCGCAGCCATGGAGCCAAAGTATTGAGGGCCGCGATGGGATCGCCTTTATCGTAGAGGATAAGATTCGCAGGATCAAAATTGATAAAAACGTTCTTCCGATTCAGTCGTGTCAGAAATGCACTCAAAGTTGTTGCGTCTTCTTGACCCGTTTCGAAGGCGATTTCGAGATCTCGCTCGCCGTAGTAATCAGCGATGCGAGCTAAGCGATCCAATAACTTGGCAAAGGCGGGGTCAATTTCGTCATGGGGGAGGAACCCAGCGTGAAACATCACGAGTTTGATTCCCAAGTCTTTTGCCAACGAGGCGTTGGTTTGGATGTTGCGCCAGTTGGTCTCCCAATGCTCATCGGGCACGACTCCTCCAGTCCGACGGATCGAATCCAAAGTCGAATAATCCTCGCCGATCGTGCCGAACATCGCCGAAACATTCCGCACGCCTGCGCGTTCTGATTCGGTTGCATAATTCTTCCACGATGGATTCTCACGAATCGGATCTAGCGCTATAATAATATGATTTAGACCGGTTGCGTTAAGATCCCTGAAGAGATCCGAAGGGGTCTGGGGTTGCAGCGACCAACTGCACACTCCGAGGCGAGAGGTTAAGTTGTAATTCATAGGAATTGTATTTCGGTTGGTTTGGACAGTTAAGAATCCTAAAGAAAATCAGCCCAATTTCTCAACGAATTTCATAAAGCCTCGGGCTTGTTTGTTTAACCTCCCCAAAAGCTCAGGATCGACCACATGTCCTGAAGCATCCAAAAGGCTATTGATATTGGGTAGAAAAACGCGGTCTGGAAAAATATATGCATTTCGATATCCAAAAATCTGCTGCAACTGTTCCACGGGTTGAAGGGCACCCCAACGACTCGCACTTAAGCCGACAAAGCAGACCGGACGATTCGCGAAACTCTCTGGAAATTTTAGCATGTCGATGAAGTATTTTAATACTCCAGACATACTTCCGTTGTATTCAGGAGTGACAATAATCAGTCCTTTAGCCTCAAGGATCGCTTCACTAAAAGGTTGAAAGCTACTCGGTTTTTTTGTGTAGCAGCTAGGGTCAAAGATTTCAGGAGGAAGTTCGGCTAAATCAAGAATCCGGAGAGGGAATCCGAGAGTTTCATACATTTCTGCGATGTGCATCGCGACCTTGCGAGTGTTGGAGCTAGGTCTGTTGGTGCCTATGATCAAGGTAAGCATTGAGCGAGATTACGGTCGCATCAACGAGCCAGCAATGAACATTTAGCTGCTTCCGTGGTGGCGAATTCAGATGCATGAAATGAATCCCATCTCTAGGATAGAAGAATTGACACCTTTGATTTTTAAAAACTGTGTAGGCACGTTGTTATGGATTGGCAACCGCTCGACCCTTGGTTTGGTGGTTTTTATTTCGTTTTGGGTCCATGTAATCGATGGGAATGCTGGGGAGCATCGAACCAATGACATCGAAGGATGGCGGGTGTTGGTCAATGTGAAACTTCTCGAATCGGAACCTGAAGCCACATCCATCGCACTGAGAATCCTTCGTCAGCAGTTGCAGGAAATAATTCGGGTAATACCAAACCAAGCCTTAGATCCATTGCGGAAGGTTACTCTGTGGTTCTCGCCTGAGTATCCGCAGGTGCCACCACGAGCAGAGTATCATCCGGGTGCAGGATGGTTACGTGAAAACGGACGTGACCCGAGAATGGTGAAAGGAGTGGAGTTCACGGATATCAAGATTTTTGAGGCGGAGGCTAAACGGATGCCAAACTTTACTTTGCATGAACTTGCACATGCCTATCACGATGCGGAGCTTGATCAAGGGTTTGAGAATCCGGAGATTAAAGCCGCTTTTACCCGAGCAAAAGCAAGTGGTTCCTACGAGCGAGTGGGTCGATGGAACGGGGAAGGCCGACCCAGCACGACAGAGCGTGCCTATGCCATCACCAATCCCATGGAGTATTTCGCAGAGTCTACAGAGGCGTTTTTTTCGCGTAACGATTTTTACCCGTTCGATCGGGGGGAGTTACACGCTCACGACCCAAAGATGGAGGATCTGCTTGAACGATTGTGGAAACGACAATAGCCAAGCGAGTACATCACTTTTTGGAAGAATCAACCAACGCAACGATAACCCAGATTGAACGATGAAAAACCGTATTTGCTCAGTCGGATTAATCCTAGGGTTATGTTTTTGGTTGGGGGTTTCTGGACTCGCGCAAACCAAGAGTTCAAACCCTCCCAATATTCTCTATATTCTGGCCGATGACATGGGTCTCGGGGATGTCTCGTGCATGAATTCCAACAGTGCTTGGAAAACACCCCATCTCGATCAACTCGCCCGAGCAGGGAGAGTTTTCACGGATGCGCACTCGGCCTCAGGGGTTTGTACTCCAAGCCGGTATGCACTGCTTACGGGTCGTTACTCGTGGCGAGGGGCGTTGAAGTCGAGCGTCCTTCACGGATATGACAAGTCGCTGATCGAGAAAGGGCGACTCACGGTGCCCGCGTTGTTACGCTCGCAGGGATACGCCACCGCAATGGTAGGGAAGTGGCACCTCGGGCTGGATTGGGTGCGAGCTGGTTCTAAATTGGAAGCAGTTGATTACACCAAACCTTTCCAAGGAGGTCCTGTCGCACATGGGTTCGATAGCTTTTTTGGTATCAGTGCCTCGCTGGACATGCCTCCTTACGTTTATCTCGAAAATGATCGTGCTCGGGGTAGTGCGTCAGAACGGGTAGGCGATAGTCCAAAGCCAAAAATGTGGCGAGCTGGGGCGATCGCCCAAGATTTTAAACACCAAGATGTTCAACCGTTGCTATTTCAAAAGTCCCGCGAATTTCTCACGGCGCGAGCAGGGTCGAAGGATAAGAAGCCATTTTTCCTTTATCTGGCACTCGCATCGCCTCACACGCCGATCATTCCGACGAAGGAGTTCGAGGGGAAAACCAAGACAACCCCTTATGGAGATTTCGTTGCACAACTGGATCAAGAACTTGGGACACTGCTCGCCGATTTGGATCGACTTGGTTTCGCGAAGGACACTCTCGTCATTTTCACTGCAGACAATGGTTTTGCCCCTGCCGCGAATCTAGAGGAACTTCGAGCACTTAAGCATGAACCCAGCCTGATATATCGTGGCCACAAGGCGGATCTTTTTGAGGGTGGCCATCGGGTCCCTTTTATTGCTAGGTGGCCGGGAATAATTCCCGCCTCCACCCATTGCAAGGAAACGATTGGGCATTTGGATCTACTTGCAACTTGTGCAGAGATCCTCGGAGTTCAATTACCACCTTCGGCTGGGGAGGACAGTGTCAGTATTTTGTCGCTCCTGAAGGGTGGAATTTCCCTATCCCCTGAGCGAGCCGGACTCGTTCATCATTCCAACAACGGCTCGTTCGCCTTTCGTCAAGGCCAATGGAAACTGTTCACGGTTCCTGATTCTGGTGGGTGGAGTTCTCCAAAGCCAGGCCAAGCAGAGGCTGCCACCTTGCCGCGATTTCAACTTTACGACCTTGCATCAGACCCTTCAGAGAAAAGGAATCTGCAGGCTGCTCACCCTGAGATAGTTCAGCAGATGGGACGATTATTGTCGCAAATTATCGAGCGGGGACGGACGACACCTGGTTCACCCCAAGCGACCGATCGCACCGTCCCCTGGACTCAGACCGGTTGGATGAAGGAGTTTGCCAAGTAAAGCTTATCGTTTGAGCAGACGCCCCCCGAGTCCTGCCTCTCAAGAATCATTCCTCGGTGGGACTGTCACCCGTTCTGGTGACAAGGCTCAAGTTGCGTTTGCAATGTAGTCTCGCGTCCGAACACCCGTTGAACATCGCGCCTATGCGATCCACTGTCAGTGTTCGTGAAAGTGTAACCTATGAAAAAGCTGGGCTTGATCTGTATAACTGCGTCGGTTCTCTGTCTGACTCAAAATGGCTCCGCCGAATCTATCCTTTGGGTGAGTGATAACGGAGCGAAGGGAACCGTGGTGGGATCGGATGGGATTACCCGTGGGGCGTTTTATCCAGCTGCTTCAACGAGCGGGGTTCCGTATGTGGATCAAGGATTCGTGGATCTCCTGATAGCAGCAGGACACACGGTCAAACGGTTTAATCCAAACCCGACTACCATGTCGATGGATGATGTTCCAGAGATCAACTCTTACGATTTGATCATTGCCGGTACCGCTTTGAATAGTGGTCCTTTCAATCTGAATTCGCGGGGTCCGAAGTGGAATACGTTGATCACCAAGCCTATGATTTACACGAAATCAACGTTGGTAAGGAAGGATCGCACGGGGTTTTTGTTGGACAATAAGGAGTTCGATTGCGGGGCGGATGCGAGCACGACTGCGAGCGGCAAGCTAACCTTAACCGTACCTGCACATCCGATTTTTCAAGGGATCTCCCATACCACGAGTGGTGCCGATGAGATCATGAATAATCATTCCTTTGTTCGGGTGCCTCTACCGCTGAACAACCGTGGAGTTTCTGTCCAGTATTTCAAATTGGCAATAGATGGTGTGGATCAAGGAATCGCGAATGGTGTGGAATCAGGCGGTCGAATCCTTGCCACAATCGGCTTCAATCCGCTCGATCCGGGAGTCAACATCCCGGCAGGACAGACACCTGCAGTGAATGGGAGTTATGCTGCCACAGGATACGCCATCGTGGAGTGGTCTGCTCGATCGATCGTCCGAACCACCCAAGTCGCTGACGAACAAATTGCCGGCTACCGATTGTTATTTGCCTGCGGCACGCGTGATGCTGCGGGTTCGGTGACGGCGGCCCCAAACCCTCAAGTAGGAGCATTGGATCTAACCCCGGACGGTCAACAAATGTTCCTCAATGCAGTGAAGCATGCTGCTGCTCAAGTCTCCGCAAATACTTGGAAAAATAGCTCCCTCGATTTTCTCTGGAATGGAACGAGTGTGAACTGGAGTTCACCGACCGTCTGGATTGATTCGGACGATGCGCTCTTTGGAGAAGCTGGTGTCGGGACTGTGCTTTTGGGAGGGGCAGTCAGTGTTCATAACCTAACGTTCGGTGCTGAAGGATATTCGATCCAAGGGGGAGGCAACGCACTCACTTTAGCTGGTCCAACGCCGACAATAACTGTGAACGCGAATGGTTCGATCGGGACGAGTCTGGTCGGGGTGGATGGGTTGACCGTTCGAGGCAATGCAACCTTAACACTCGCTGGCGATGCCCTTTCTGGAACGGCGAATAGTTACGGAGGTGGGACGTTTGTTCGGAGTGGAACCTTGGTTCTCAGGGCGGTTGGGGTGAATGCATCGGGATCGGCTTATGCGGTTGATAACATTGAGGCCGTTGATGCTGGTGCTACCGTTCAAATCGGGACAATTAATGACGGAACTGCGAACACACGCCCGGCCGATGGTCAATTATTGCGCACAGGCAGCAGTGGGCGTCTCAACCTGACAGGTGGAACTTTCGACAACAACGGCGATGACAACGGATTGCAATATCCACCGCCAGAAGGGACTGGAACAATCGTCAATAGTTCCCCTTATAAAAGAGCAGTTCTGAAGCTCCAGAGGGCGGATGGCGGAACATTTCTCTTCAATGGCCAAATCAAAGATGGAGGCGTTAACGTCAGCACATCCCAAGGAGTCGCCCATCAGCAGAATATTGATATGAACGGCGGCAATTTCACGCTGATCCTCGGCGGTTCGAATTCGTTCTCAGGTTTTATTCGACTCAACAGCGGTTCGGGTAACACGATCATCCTTACGAATAATGGCACCTTAGGGTATCCAACTTCGATCAATTGTCCTGCTCGTCAGATTCTGATGAATAGCGGGAAAATCGATCTCAACGGAACAAGTCAAAAAGTCGGTTATGTGTTTACCGGGAACGATGCAAACTCTGCGATTGTGAACAGTGCGCACGGAACCGTCTCGACGCTGACCGTTTGTTTCAATACGACGAACCTAGTCTCCTATAAAGGTCCCGCAACGCCGCAGGGGATCCGCTCGGCTTTGTTGGACGACCCAACGACGGGAGGCACAATTGCGTTAACAAAGGAGGGAGTTGCCATTCAGCCAATCGGCCACTACGACGGTGATGGCAACGCTGCACCGAATAACTACCACGGAGACACGACGGTCAATGACGGGATTCTTCAGGTTTTGTCGGCCGGAGGCATTAGCCTCAATAGTGCTTATCGTCTCAACACCACGCGAGGGACGCTACAATTGGACTACGTTGGGACGGCAGTTGCAAAAGCACTCTTCATCAACGGCGTAGAGTTGCCTAACGGAACTTACGGTTCAGAAACCGCACCCATCACTGGGAATGGTCGCATCCAAGTCACCGGCTCAAGTCAAAAACCGGCCATCTCTTCGGTGCTTTCGGGGACGGAACTTACCCTAAGTTGGACCGGAAGCGTCGGCGGCTACAAGCTTCAGTCCCAAACTAACTCATTGAATGGCCCTTGGTTCGACTATCCCGGTGCGATCACAAATCCGATTAAGATAGACGTCGATAAGTCTCAAAACGCCGTTTACTTCCGGCTTGCACCGGCACCTTAATCCCGGTTGATAAAAATCGATGGGGAGTGTCGTGATTCGACACTCCCTTTTTTATTTCGCAGGTTCGTTTCAAGTTAACTCGCGGTAACGTTTGAAGTCGGCTATTATTGCTCGAAATGCCAATAGATCGCGAACAGTTACGTTTGAAGATCGAATTCCTTGCGAGTAAAGGTGTCCATATTGGAACGTCTTCTTGGAAGTATCAGGGGTGGATGGATCAGTTATACACCCGTGAGCGATACCAGTGGCGGGGCAAGGTCTCGACAAGTCGTTTCGAGCAAAACAGTTTAGAGGAGTATGCTGAGGTGTTTTCCACGGTCTGCGTCGATGCAGCTTATTACGTTTTTCCACGTAGAGAATCCCTGCAAAAGTTAGCAGATCAGGTGCCTGATGGGTTCCAATTTGGTTTCAAAGTTACCGACACGATCACCATCAAAAAATTTCCGAACCTCCCCAGATTTGGCGTGCAAGCAGGGCGACTGAATCCCGACTACCTGAACGCGGATTTGTTTCATACGGCATTTCTCGCGCCGTGCGAATCAATCCTTAAAAAAGTGGGGGTGATAATGTTCGAATTCTCCCGTTTCTGGCCATCGGATTACGAACACGGTCGCGATTTCCTCGGCGATCTCGACCGTTTCTTAGGAAAGTTGCCGAAGGATTGGCCTTACGCAATCGAACTAAGAAATCAGAATTGGCTTCACGAGGATTATTTTCGGTGCTTGGCCGAACATCGTGTGACCCATGTTTTCAATTCGTGGTCCGCAATGCCTCCAGTGAGTGAACAAATGTTGATTCCTCAGAGTCGGACAAATCCCTCATTGGTTGCGGCAAGGTTTTTATTGCGGCCGGGCAGGGAATACGCTGAGGCTGTGAAGGCATTCCAGCCCTATAACCAAATAAAAGAGGTGAATGATGAGGCGAGAAAAGCAGGTGCAGCCCTGATTCAGGAGGGCGTCAAAGAATGCGTTGAGGCTCCAAAGAAAACATTCATTTTTATCAACAACCGCCTCGAAGGAAATGCGCTTTCCACAATCGAGGCCATGATGGGTCTGGCGATGGAAGGCCATGGAGCAAATCGACCCTAAAATGTGAAGGAGAGGGATCGGTGAGGCTTGGACTTTTAAGTGGATTGGTGGCATTCTTGACGTATGCGATGTTGTCGGTGGATCCTAAGGTTATGGGTGTGGAGCTTGCTGGTCTATGCTCCGTTGCATGCACAAACCGTTGAATCCGCAGCATTTTTAGCAGCAAGTAAGGCATTTCAGGATCATTTCTATGAACGTGCCGACAAGGAATTAGGAGGGTTTCTTCTGCGATTCCCGAATTCCGTTCATGCGTCCGAAGCTCAACTACTCCAAGCACAATCCCGGCATCAACTTAGGATGTTTGATGGTGCCTATGATTTGTTGAACCGTGGGCTACCAAAGGCAGGTTCGTTGGGGGATCAGTTCCTATTATTGATGGGGGAGACCCAGATGGCGCGTGGAGATTTTGAGGGGGCAGCCGCAAACTACGGTCGATTGTATCGTGATTACCCCATGTCGCCGCTCGGTTTAGGAGCGAGTTATAGCCAAGCGTTGGCTCAGTATCGGAAGAAGGACCTGCCAGTGGCAATGGATTTGCTCAGTAATCCACAGGGGGAATTCCGAAAAATCAGTCAGGGGCTAACCAACGACACAGTGGCGATGGGCTATTTGTTGCTTGGAAGAATCGCAATAATCCAGAACGAAACCGAACGAGCCCGCCAAGCACTTCAGGCACTTTCTACATGGAAACTTTCGGACAACCTCGATTGGGAGCGCTACGACCTATTGGCCCGTGTCGATCTTGCAGCAGGTAAGGCTTCTGATGCGCTCTCGTTTACTACGAATGCGTTGCGTGCATCGGAGTTGAGTCGTTCTGCGACGATGAAGGCGGACACCTTAGCGTTACGTGGAGAGATTTTTCGGAGGCTTGGGCGACTAAACGAAGCTTTGGAGGCCTATGATGCCGTGGCGCAGTCCACCAACATGCCCGCGAGCCAACTCCGACAAGCTGCGTTGCAAGGTGCTGAATTGTTGTTGTCCCAAGGCAAGAGCACAAACGCAATCACACGACTCGAAAATTTTCTGACTGCGCACCCACTAGAGGAAGGTGCCGACTTGTTCCATTTAAAGTCGGGAGAATTGCAGTTGGAGGCTTGGCGTTCCGGTTCTAACAAGACACAGACCACGTTTCTGATCAAGGCGCGTACCCATTTCGACGCAATTATTTTTCAACTAACCAATAGCACTCTCAGCGGAAACGCTTTGTTGGGAAAAGGTTGGACCTATTGGGAGGATTCGAGGCTCCCGCTATTGAACCGTATGGTGGAAGCTCAAAAGGCTTTTCAAGCGGCAGCAGAACGATTGCCCAAATCTGAGGATCGAGCGTTGGCCCATTACAAAGTCGCGGATACATTATTTCAGCAAGCTCAGTTTAGTTCGGCGGTTACCAACTACCAACTCGTCATCGATCAGTTTGGAGAATTGCCGGGAGCCCGTTCTAACCTAGTCGCCCAAGCTGGTCACCAAATTGTGCGGAGTTTGATCGTATTAGGTGAAATAAAACAGGCTCGCACGACGATGGAGTCGCTTGTAAAAAGCCATCCGAAGAGTCCCCAAAGTGAGGAGGCATGGTTGGCAGTAGCTCAGCAACTTGTGGAGAGTGGATCTTTCATTGAAGGCCGTCGTTTGCTGGATGATTTCATCGCTGAAAGACCGCATTCGACTTTTCGCACCGTGGCGGAACTCAATCGTGCACGGTCTCTCGCATTCGATAACCGTTGGACTGAAGGGGCGATTGAACTTGAAAAATGGGCTGCGGTGCACACAAACCATCCTTCATTCCCAGAGGCTCAATTTGACAGAGCATGGATGACTTTTAGAGGAGGTGACCAAACAAATTCATTCCATCTATTCACTAATTTCATTGGCCGATTCCCGTTGCATGCTCTCGCCCCGATGGCGCAAAACTGGGTGGCAGACTATTATTATAATCGGGAGCAATGGGGTCCGGCGGAGTTGAATTATCAACGACTTTTTCAGACAACCAACCAGCCTCCTAATGGCCTTGGGTATCAAGCCAAGTTGATGGCTGCACGGACTGCGATTCTCCGGCAGGGCTACAACGATGCACGTGGTTATCTCACAAATCTAATCGGTGATGCCAATTGCCCTACCAATCTTGCTCCCGAAGCTTGGTTTATGCTGGGAGATGTCATCATCGAGCAACGCATCGCCAACTCCACGAACATCCTTAACAACTACATTGAGGCCCTGAACGCTTTCGCAATGATCCCCAAACAGTACTCAGGGCATCGGCTCGAACCGATTGCTTTTGGTAAGATGGGAGACTGTTACTTCCAGTTAGCCTCTCAATTCCCTGAATACTACGGTAAAGCAACGAATGCGTATGCGAAGGTGTTAGACTTCTCGACAGCCCCTGTCGCTGCAAGGAATCAGGCGGAGTTCGGGTTGGCACTCGTGCTAGAGAAACTCTCCGAAACGAGTGCCGTCAATCCTCGCACGGCATTACTCAAAGCTTCGCTTGATCGATTATTAAACATTGTTTACGGCAACAATTCTGGCGGGGTATCTTCCGATCCGTATTGGGTAAAGAGAGCTGGATTGGCGGCAGGGAGAGTTTCCGAATTGCTCAAAAACAAGGCAGCCACGGTAGCACTTTATCGTCGTCTGGCCGAAGATCTCCCCAGTCTGAGAGCAACTTGGGAGTCGAAAATCCGTGGTATTGAGGCTTCTGTTGAGGATTAATGGGTCTCAAACTATCACCCAATCAAACAGACCTTCTCAGCGGGATAATGGGCCTATGAGACCATGTTCCAACAAAGACTCGAAATATTTCCTGAAATATCCTTGCAACCTTGATGATGGGATTCTATATTCCACGCTCTTTTTAAGAACAGAGTTATGCGACGTCCAAAAGGAAACCGAACACGGAAAGCCGTAGCCAAGCGATTTAAAATCACTGCGTCTGGCAAAGTGCTGCGCTCACGCGCGGGTAAACGGCATTTGCTTGCCACAAAGAACGCGAAACGCCGTCGTTCACTTGGAACCGCCAAATTGGTGGATTCCACGGATGTGTATCGAATCACTCAGAGCCTACCTTTTAGCCATTAATTTTAACTAATTTCCGACAATGCGTGCGACAAACGGTCCAGCCTCTCGTAAACGACGTATCCGAACAATCAAAGCCGCCAAGGGCTTTCGGATGCGCCGCTCTAAACTTTATCGTTATGCGGCCGATGCACTCGACCACGGACGCCAATATGCTTTCCGCGACCGCAAGGTCAAGAAACGCACGTTCCGCGCCTTGTGGCAGGTTCGCATCAACGCAGCCACCCGTGCTGCAGGAATGACCTACAGCCGTTTCATGGAAGGCCTGAAGGCTGCCCAAGTGGTGCTGGATCGCAAAGTGTTGGCAGATATTGCCGCCAGCGATTCGGTTGCCTTTGCTCAGCTTATCGCCGTCGCCAAAAAAGCCCTTGAAGGCAAGACCGCGCAAGCCGCAGTTGCGACGGCCTAAAGCACGTTCCAAGTTAAACTTTCAATCTACGGGCGACCAAGGCATCCTTGGTCGCCCGTTTTTTTCAATTATGTCTTTCCTTGATCAGATTGAACCGTTGCAGCAGGAGGCTATTCAGGATTTCAACCAAGCCAGTGATCTTAATGCCTTGGAACAAGTCCGGATCCAATACCTAGGGACGAGTGGCAAGTTCACATTGATGCTCAAGCAGTTGAGCACATTGCCGAAGGAAGAAAAGCCTGCGGCAGGGAAGCTTGTCAACATCGCCAAGGGACAATTGGAGACCGCCCTAACGAGTCGACGGAGTGTGCTTGAACTTAAGGCTGCGTTGCCAAAAAACCCTACGGACTTCACGTTGCCAGGTCGGCGGAACTCGATTGGTAAGTTGCATCCACTGACACAAGTGACGGAGGATATCGTTGGTTGTTTTCGCAAGCTGGGGTTTGTGGTTGCTGATGGTCCGGAGATTGAAGATGAATACCATTGTTTTGATGCATTAAACACGCCGGCGGATCATCCTGCTCGGGATGCGCAGGACACATTCCATCTTTCTGCGCCAAGCAAGCATTTGCTCCGCACCCATACCTCATCGGTTCAGATTCGTGTGATGGAAAAACAGGTGCCACCGATCCGGATCATTGTTCCTGGGAGGGTTTATCGGCGGGATAATGCCGATGCGACGCATAACCCTACATTCCATCAAATCGAAGGTCTCTACGTCGATAAGAACGTTACGATGGGCGACCTCAAAGGAACTGTGGAGTTTGTCTTTAAGCAGTTATTGGGGGACGAAGTGAAATTACGGTTTCGCCCGCACTATTTTTCATACACAGAACCGAGTATGGAGATTGATTTTTCAAGCCCGCTTGTCAAAAAAATGGGCAAAGATTGGCTCGAAATCGCTGGGTGTGGGATGGTTCATCCTCAAGTGTTCAAAACCGTGGGTTATGACCCTGAGGTTTGGAGTGGATGGGCGTTCGGGTTTGGTATCGAACGTATCGCGATGATCCGCTACGGCATCACAGATATTCGTCTTTTCTACCAAAATGATGTGCGTTTTCTATCCCAGTTTTGAGGCACCTAATCGATTGATTCTGATTAAAACTGACGGCAAGAATTTCTCATGAAAGTCACACTAAACTGGCTCCGGCAATACGTTGATTTCCCTTGGTCACCTGCTGAACTTTCCGAGCGGTTGACGATGCTAGGCATCGAAGTCGAGGGGATGACGGAATTGGGCGGCGATTTTAAAGGAGTGGTCGTGGCCCAAGTGGTCACCCGTGAAAAACATCCCAACGCCGATAAGCTTTCTTTGTGCCGTGTCAACGATGGCACTGGTGAGAGGCAGATCGTGTGTGGTGCGCAGAATTTCTCAGCAGGCGACAAAGTGCCATTGATCTTGCCGGGAGCTTCTCTGCCAGCAAAACCCGGAGAGACCGCGTTTACGATCAAAGTTGGTAAAATCCGTGGTGTCGAATCTCAGGGGATGATGTGTTCTCCGCAGGAGCTTGGACTTCCGGATGTGGTCGATGGGTTACTTATTTTACCAAATGACGCTCAGGTGGGGCAGCCGTTTGCTACTTACCTCGGTCGTGGGGAGAGTGATGTGGTGTTTGATCTCGAGATCACACCGAACCGACCGGACCTCAACAGTGTCCTCGGAATCGCTCGGGAGATCAGTGCCCTGACGGGGAATCCGCTCAGGGTTCCGGTGCTTCCGGCGCTAGTTTTAAATGATGATATTTCTGCAAACGTGATTGTGCGTGTTGAGGATCCTGAACTTTGTCCACGCTACACGGTTCGTCTGATACGCGGGATCAAGATCGCCCCGAGTCCCGCTTGGCTAAAATCGACACTGGAGAGAGTGGGCGTTCGAAGCATCAACAACGTCGTAGATATCACGAATTTTGTCATGCTCGAATGCGGTCAACCCTTGCACGCCTTCGATTTCGGCCTGCTAAGGGACCATACAATCGTTGTTCGACGTGCAAAAGAGGGCGAAACATTTGTTACCTTAGATGGTCAAACTCGTTCGCTGACAACGCAAATGCTGATGATTGGGGATGCGGAGCGGGGGATTGCCTTGGCCGGGGTGATGGGTGGGCAGAATAGCGAGATTAATCCGCAGACGGTGGACGTCCTTCTCGAGAGTGCATATTTTCAACCACAATCGATTCGGGCTACTTCTAAAAAACTGGACTTAAGGAGCGATGCTTCCTACCGCTTTGAACGAGGTGCTGATATCGGAATCTGCAACTGGGCGAGTCACCGAGCCGCACAATTAATGGTTGATATTGCTGGTGGAATCATCACCTCTGGGATGGTAGATGTTTATTCGCAAGAACCGAAGGTCAAGACGATCACGTTGCGGTTCGCCAGAACTAATCAACTGCTGGGGCTTGTCCTTTCCGGCGAGGTCCAATTGCAATACCTGAAATCTTTAGGATTGGAAACGGTGGCGGTTGACGATTCGGCGATTGTTACTATCCCAAGTTATCGAGTTGATCTGAAACAAGAGGTGGATCTGATTGAAGAGATCGCCCGGCTTTACGGCGTGGATCGTATCCCTGTCACCCCGCCGAAAGGTGTGGTGGGGAGTAATCAGTTCGACACAGTTTTTGATGAACTGAGTGAGGTGCGATCCTTGCTAGCCGCTTCGGGACTTTCTGAGGCCCAAGGACAGACCCTTATTTCTTCCAAGGCTGCAAATCTGATTTCTGTGGAATCCGTTGGGTTAGCTAACCCATTGAGCGTTGACATGAATGTTTTGCGTTCGAGTTTAATACCCGGCCTGTTGGATTCGCTCAGCCATAATTTGCATCAGTTTGTGGCCGATGTCCGGTTGTTCGAATTGGGGAAGATTTTCACTAGGGAAGGGGAGTTAGTCCGCGAAGAACGACGGGTAGCAATTGCGATCACGGGTCGTCGTCTCGTTGGGTTTTGGAGTGGGGAAGATCGTGAAGCTCGTCTCGACCTCTCAGACCTGAAAGGCCTCCTAGAGGAGTTACTCGAAACACTCGGGCTCCGCGGTTATACTTGCCAACGCCGTGCCACCTGTCCTTCAGAATTGTATTTGGAAGCGGCAACCCTTCACCTCGGCAAACAAACCATTGGCGAATTTGGTCAACTCCTTCCATCGCTTGCGAAACAGTACGATTTGCGGGACCCTGTGTTTCTTGCCGAGCTGAACTTAGACCTGCTCTTGGCGCGTCGAAACACGAACAAATCTTTTAAACCGCTCCCGATGTTTCCCAGCATTCGGAGGGACGTCGCCATGATCGTGCCTGAGGAGACTTCCCATGAATCAATCCTCGCGGTGGTGCGCCAAGTTAAACCGGCACATCTAGAGAAGGTCGAATTATTTGATGTTTTCAGAGGTAAAAACGTAGCAGACGGCAGCAAAAGCGTGGCCTACGCCTTCACTTACCGGAGTAGCG
>SXGU01074631.1_pt1 | contig 18868 bp, 19 predicted proteins | sample 3174531 | NCBI WGS metagenome assembly SXGU01 (sample SAMN11356863, study PRJNA531348) | freshwater metagenome | isolation source: freshwater sample F1-140 | place: China: Fuxian Lake, Yuxi | collected 2017-12-25 | reverse complement strand
TCCTCATAGGGCTCCTTTTTTTTGAGGTTTTTCTGATTTTTTACAAAAAATTATCTCAAAAACAGGAGCTCTTTTTCTAGCTTATTTAAGCTCGGACATTTCTATTGAATTTCATTCGGACATTTTAATTGAACATCTACACTATTTATCACATTAATTTGAAATCAATTTTCATAATGTGCTAAACTAAAAAAGAATAAGGGGGTTAGGTTATGGGGGTTCGACGTCCTTAAAGGTAAAAAAGGACGCGTGAAGTGTTATAATTATAAACTTATGCATTACAGTAATTCTATAAAGTAGTTGTATGTATAAACAATGGAGAAAAAATATGTTTACAATCAAGAAATCTAGTATCATGACAGCGCTACTGCTTGTCATGTCATCTTATTTATTAGGGTCAAGTAGCTCAAGTGATTACTCGGGTGATTATTATGTTTTTATGGGTATTCCACGTTCTGCTTCAGATGAAGAAATTAAGAAAGCGTATCGTCAAAAAGCTTTAGAATTGCACCCAGATAAAGGAGGAGACGTAGGGCAGTTTAAACTGCTTGGAACAATATATAAAACATTAAGCGATAAATATGAACGAAGAAATTATGATCTAATGCACCCAGAAAAAGTAAATCCTGGCGATATTGAATCTTCAAGTCGTGTAAAACCAGAAAGTTCCAGTGGAACATCAACATCAAGCTCAAGTGGTTACTATCCAGGTTGGTTTGGGGGAGGCTTTGGATCTTCAACCTACAGTTCAAGTAGCTACAGTCAAAGTTCCAGCGCACCCAAAGAGTCTTCATTGACTCCAAAACAGGACCAAATAATAACCGCACTACAAAGAATACCAAATTCAATTGATAGATTTAATCGCGGACTGATTTTTATTGAGCAAATCACTCAAAATGGCGTTGGGACTCCAGATTTTTATGATGTGCTCATGAAAACAATGATCGATAAAAATCTTTTTGCTGCCACATTTGGACCTTTTGGTTTACACGTGCGATTTAATTTAAGATTGTTGGATGATTTAATCATACAGAAAATTCAAGTTCCCGAGGACATAAAAGTTGCTGCTGCAATGTTTAAGTTTTTACAAGATGCAGATTTAAAAGAAATAATTAATCAAGAATTACAATATTTTGAACATTCAGGATATCTCAAAACTCGCGGCACTGCCCTTTCCCTATTCATTACTTTAGTTAATAAGGGTAGAGATTATTATAGTATTGCCTCAAAAATTGAAAAGCTTGATGATTATTATATTTTTGAAAAAAGAGGCGATAAATCAAGAAGTCGCTTTGAAAGAGATGCTATTGCTCACTATTTCAATGCAGTAGACAAAAAGGGCAATACATTGCTCGATACAGTAGAAAAAAATGAAGGATGTTATAATCGGTCATTTAGCGAACATTTAAAAGACAGATATCGTGCAAAAACAAGCCAACAGCTTTCGGCATCCGAACGTTTAAATGTTCAAACAGAAGTAGCAAGAGAACTAAAAAATATTGTTGCATCTGCGCCTTCATCGGTAAAAGTATCATTTCCATGCGATATTTCCTTTACATATAATGGAAAATCTGTCCCGTGCGGTCTTGCGTTTGATACCCAAAAAGAACTGGCTGAACATCAGAAAGATGAACATTTCTAAAGCCTACATTTTTAATTGGGTTGATTTGCAAAGATCAGCTCAATTAAAAATTTCTGAATTGTTCAGATCTTTGTAGAGCATATATTTTGGTAATACAAAATCAACTATCAACTGAACACCTTGCAACGCAACAATAATACCAAACAACCCCTTAATTGATCGCATGGCAATACTTTCACCCTGGTTGTACGTTGAATATATTTCTGAAAAATACAAATCTGTACGCTTAATAAATGCGATAGTTTTTTCACAATCAATTCTGAGAGATTGTAGTTGCTCGTACGCATCATCTATCGATGCTTGCATAATATGAGAATGTGATTTTTTTTGAATATATTTATATGATTTTTCAAGACGTTTTATTTTCTGCACTATACGTTTAATCATTTCAATCGTAGTCATTGCAGGAATTGTATGAAATTGAACACGCGATGTTGTGATTTTAGATGTTTTTGCTGGCAACGCCCTAAGCAAGAGCTTTAATGAATGTTCAGTTTGTATGGTAAAAGATTTATTTTCATGTTCCAACACAAAATCAAAAACTTCCTGGAATACACGATCAGAACGTTCAATTAGGTTTTCAGTTCGTTCAATAAGCGACTCTGCCCCATAGCCTGTTATACAAAAAAAAGAAGATAAAAAAGTTGCGAAAAAATACCTATTCATGAAAATTCCTTTCTTAGTCTTTGCAAAAAACCACGCTCTTTTTCTTCAACACGATCAATTGATTGTCGAATCCACTCATAATACAACGCTTCTTTTTCTTCACAAGAAAGTTTCCAAGCCATAGATGATGCACGCAAACGCTTTGTAAGTTCATACAAACACACGGCAGCACACACTGAAACATTTAAACTTTCTGTAAATCCAAACATAGGTAAAACAATTGTATCATCAGCAAGTGACAATGCTTCTTGCGAAAGTCCCTTATCTTCAGTACCAAGCATAAGCGCAATAGGGCTGTCAAACGTAAGGGTTTCTAATGTCTTAGTTGCATGTGGCGACGTTGCAACAATCGTATATCCACGCTTTTTTAATTCTGTAACACACGATGTCATCGGGTTTGGCAAAGCAGTTGATTTTCTGTAGTGATAGATTGAAAGCCATTGCGCAGCACCAACTGAAACTGAATTTTTATTTTCAAATGTTGCATTCCGATCAATGATACAGTGAATGTCTTGCACCCCAAAAGCATCGCATGACCGCATAATTGCACTTGCATTGTGCGTTTGAAAAACATCTTCGACAACAAGCACAAGGGATCGAGTTCGTAGCTCAAGTAGTTTTTTTATTTTTTCAATACGTGCTGGTGTAACTGATTGCTCAAAAAATGAAAGAAGCGCTTTGCGCATTGTGTAATTATCCATGCACACTCTTGTCTCTGATAATGACCATTTTGAACCAAAATTTACTCGTTCAATTTTTTTGCACTAAGAAAAACTAACGATCCCTGCATCCAGGAAAAAACTGCCGATGATACTGAAATTCCATCAACAAAAGCACGCGTTTTTTTCTTTTGAACAGGAATTATATGTCGACGAGCAAGCTCTGATGCCCCAAATGCAGAAAGATACACCGCAGAATTGATTAATATTTCTCGCTCTGATTCAGTTGTTGGCCAATATGACAAATATGCAAAAGTTGAAATCGTAGCCAATACGCCCGTGTATCCAATAACACATTCTGAAAAAGATCTTTCTTGAGTTTTCTGAGAATCCTGTAAACTTTTAACCGAAGCTTGAGTTGAAAAAATTGATAAAACAAAAAAAAGCATATTTATTTTTTTCATAATTAATTTCCTTCACTATGACAATGTTATTAAATGGGGGTAAACATGTGCCTCAGTATAAGTATTTTTTATAAAAAATATAGCATTTTAATGCTCACTTTTTTGCGCTTCAAATATAATGCAAAATTCTTGAGCAATCGTAGTAAGTTCTTTTTCAATTGCGTCAGATAATTCTTTAGTTGTTTCAATCATTGAATAGACTGCAGGATACACCGATTCCACATAACTAACAAAATGATGCGCATAACGAGAAACATCTGAAATCTTGAGTGAATCAACGCTTCCATTGTGCAACAAAAAAAGCATAAGAGTTTCTTGAACAAATGAATAGGTAATAAATTGCGGCTGTTTCATAATTTCCATAACTCGTGCACCACGATCAATTCGTTGTTGCGTTTCTTTATCAAGCTCGGTACCGAATTGAGCAAATTCAATAAGTTCTCGGTATTGAGCAAGTTCAAGACCCAATGATTTTGCAGTTTTTTTAATAGCCTTTGTTTGCGCAGCACTGCCAATTCGTGATACTGAAAGTCCTATATTAACCGCAGGTCGAATACCATTTTTAAATAATTGATCATCAAGAAAAATTTGACCATCGGTAATCGAAATTAAATTTGTAGGAATGTACGCCGTAATGTCGTCTCCTTGCACCTGCACAATGGGCAGCGCAGTTAACGATCCACCATTGGTAACATTTCCAGCTCGCTCAAGCAACCGAGAATGTAGATAAAAAACATCCCCAGGATAAGCCTCACGACCAGGTGGACGACGCATAAGCAATGACATTTCACGATACGCAATAGCATGGTTTGTCAAATCATCATACACAATCAAAGCATCATGCCCCTGATTTCTAAAATATTCTCCCAAAGTACACCCTACATAGGGAGCCAAATATTGCATAAGCACAGAGTCACTTGAATCTGCACATACAATCACGGTATATTCAAGCGCATTATTTTCCAAAAGAAGACGTACAATACGTGCAAGATTTGCTTGTCGTTGCCCAATTGACACATACACGCAAAGAACATTTTTTCCTTTTTGATGCAAAATTGTATCAATGGCCAATGCTGTTTTGCCGGTACTGCGATTTCCAATAATCAGCTCTCGCTGACCTCTACCTATGGGAACAAATGCATCAACAGACAAAATTCCTGTTTCCAAAGGAACATTAACAGGACTACGCGCAATCACCCCTGGCGCAGATGCTTCAATCGGCCATTGCTCGAATGTTTCAATCTCACCAAGGCCATCAAGGGGGCTACCGAGTGCATTAACAACACGACCCAAAAGCTTCATGCCCACGCCGACAGTAAAGACCGACCCTGTGCGATAGACAACTTCTCGTTCTTTCACAGGTATTGAATTATTCAATAAAAAAATTGTTACAAATCCTTCATCAAGATCAAAAATAATTCCTTTATTTCCATTTTCAAAAGTAACTAATTCATTGTAGATAGCATTTTCAAGCCCATGTGCTTTACAAATTCCATCACCAACTTGAATAACAATTCCAACTTCAGCAAGATGCTCTTGCTCATCATGCACAAGTGCTTTCTCAAGCAAAGCTATAAGATCAGTACTTTTGATGGTCACGAAATCCCCTTTCGTATGATGGAATATTCAATTTCTTTTAAGCGATCTTTCAATGCGTTACTCCATGCATATGTAGCACCTTGAATAGTAATACCTGCAATTAAAGAAGCGTCTTCTTGATAGATACACAACGCTACGCCTTGTATCTGTTTATGTAAAAATTTTTCAATTATTTTTTTTTGTGACAATTGCAAAGAAGAAGAACTTGTTATCGTAAAACGAAAAATAGTATCTCTTTTGTCCCATTCAATAAGCATGTTTTGCAAAATATACAAAAAAAGATCCATTCGTCGATTACGAATCAATGTATCAGACATTGACAAACAATAGTTTTTCATAACAACTGACAGAGGCAATGATTTAATAACAACAGCAGGAATCTGTTTATTAAAAGATGTACAACGCAACAATTGCAACACACGTCGTCGCTTTTGAGCAAAAGCAATCGATTCCATTAAACTTTTTTTATCATCTTCAACAAGCTGCGAATAATAAACATTTAAAAAAGCTGTAGCATAACGATTTGCTAACTTGTAATCTTGAACATTCATGGGCAACTCTTACGCTCAAAAGAACTTACTGTGTCATTTAAAAATTTTTTTTGAGCAACTGGCTCAATAAATGTTGTACGTATTTCTTGATGCGCCTGAGCAAAAGCCTCCGGCATACTCTGTTGTCGCGTATATTCAACAGAAAGCCAATACGATTGCTGCGCAATATATCTTCTGACTAACCGAGCCGTTTCTGTCAATTCATGTTTATTCATTTGTTGTTTTAATGCAATACTTTCATGCCATTGCTCAAGTTTTGCAAGCAATGTTACTGTATCATCTTGTAACTGTTTTTTCTGTTTATGCAACAAAACAATATCATCATTCAATCGATTAAAATGTAGCAATCGTTCTTTTTCTGTTTCTTTTTCAACTCGATAAAGATCGTATAAATAGGGAACTATATACTGATACGTCACCCACCTACAAAACCATAAAAAAACTGCACAACAAAAACAACGCATGACACCAAAAAAAATAATTTCATTATTCATGGTGCACCACTTTTTTTACAATATAAGCAGAAAGCTCTTGAATAACCGCCTCTTTTTCATTATTTGGTAAAGATTGAACAATAGGACACATAAGATTTGCAAACGAATGCGAAAATGCTACTTGTATTTGAGGAATATGTTGATTAAAAAGTTCTTTTCTTTTGTGCCATTGAAGAACTTGATTGCTTTGCTCAGCAATAAAAAGTGCTTTTCGCTCAGCCACAGCATTCAACAAAACTTCTTCTGAATGCTCCTGTTCAAAAGCAATTGTCGCTAAAGGCTTAAATAAAAACGTATCAATAAGATACCAAGCAATTGTAAAATGAATCATCTGAACAAAAAGAGCTACACCAAGAGCAATCATTGTATTTCAATTTTTTAAGAAAAGAATAATAACATAAGACTAATAATCAAACAGTAGATAGAACCTGTTTCAATAAGAATTAAAGGAAGGATCATCATTTTACTAATGTTGCCATAGCTTTCTGGATTTTTTCCAACACTTTCCAATGCTTTAGATGCAACCATTGCTTGACCAATCGCCGGCCCAATACAGCCAACACTAATAGTAAATGCAGCCCCAAGATATGCCGCTACTTTTGTATAATTAACAATGCTTCCATCCACACAAAACCCTTTCATTTACTAGTTTTTTATAAAACCCTATAGGCATTGTACTCTTTTTTATAAGGGTTTTACAAGAACTTTTCAATAAAAAAAGTATTTTTATTGCTCACTAATTTCTGTCTTGATAGGACCAGTTGTAAGACCTCGAATAAATTGGTAAACAAACGGATTATCTGAGTCCCAAATAGTCGCAGCCGGTCCGTGAAATTTAATAGTACGATCATCAAGAAGCGCTACAAAATCAGCATAATTAAACACCGTAAGATCATGCGAAATAATCAAAGCCGTAAGATTCAATTTTTTTTGAGTTGATCTAATTAATTCATGAATAATGCGAGTTGTGATGGGATCTAAACCTGTCGTTGGTTCATCGTATAAAATAATAGAAGGATTAGTAACCAAAGTTCTAGCAAGACCAACTCGTTTTTTTTGTCCACCAGAAAGTTCCGAAGGGTACTTATCCATTGTTTCGTCAGGAGACAAATCAACAAGTAATAATTTAGCACGAACAATACTACGTGTATCTTCCTCGCTCATGCCTTTTTCAATAAGTGGAAGTGCAATATTTTCAAAAACAGTAAGTGAATCAAGTAATGCTGCAAATTGAAAAACGTAACCAACTTTATCAAAAATAGCGCCAAGCTCTTTTTCGGAAAGCATTGTAATATCAGTATCATTAATAATAATCGCTCCAGAAGTAGGCCTAATAAGTCCAATAATTTGTTTCAAAAGAACCGATTTACCTTCACCTGATTTACCAATAACGCACGTAATTTTTCCATCAGGGATTTCCAAACTAACATGATCAGTAACCAATGGCCCTTCTTCTGAAAATCGCTTACACACATCTTTTAAAATAATCATAGCGACCTTTTTCAAAATAAGAATGCGGTTAAAAAATAGTCTGATATGAGAATAAGAATGGAACTGACAACAACACTCTCAGTTGTTGAAGCACCAACTCCCTTAGCTCCGCCATAGGTATAAAAACCTTTAAAACATCCAACCCACCCCAAAATAAGACCAAAAAATGCTGATTTTATTAAACCACCGGTAATATCTGAAAGCTCAAGATATGTTTTAATTCCTGTTATATACACTTCCCCATTAACCCCTAATACAAAAGTACTAATAAAATATCCTCCGACAATTCCAAAAATCATTGAAAAAACTGTAAGAAATGGAAGGATAATAACACTCCCCAAAATACGTGGTATAATTAAATAATGTTGAATATCAATACGTAATGTTTTTAATGCATCAATTTGTTCTGTAATTTGCATTGTACCTAATTCTGCTGCCATTGCAGATCCAGCACGTCCCGTTACCATAAGCGCTGTTAAAACAGGTCCAAGCTCTCGCGTCAAACTCAATGCAACAATCGTTCCTATAAATTCTTCTGCACCAAAACGCTTAAATCCATTATAAGACTGAAGCGCTAGAATTGCCCCGGTAGCTCCACCAGTAAGAATAATAATACTGAATGAACCAACCCCAATGGTATTCATTTGTTCAAATAGTCTTTTGATGCGAATAGGAGCTCTTAACAAAGCAATAAGCGCATGCAATAAAAAAAGTGTAAAAGCGCCACAGATAGTACACATACTAATACATTGTTTTCCAATAGTATTGGCAATGGTAAAAATGATCATGTGGCACTCCCTTTAACGTTATGGAGCAAACTATTTTTAACGTTTTGTAATAACTGAAGTTTGCATCAATTTATTTTTATAAATACCTAGACCAAGCGATCCAACTAAAAAGATTGCTATAAGAGTCCAAGTTATTTTTTGAAAAATATCTTGCCCGCCACTTCCACCGAAAAGCATTTGTGTTCCACCACCAATAGCACCAAGGCCCATGCTTCCTTTACCTTTTTGTACAAAGATAATAAACACAAGAAGTAAACAAGAAATGGTAAAAAGAGACATTAATATTCCAAATAACATAGGCATACTCCGCTTCATAAATGAACATCACTTTTTACATACTACTATTTTTTTGGACTCTTGGAAATCAAGGCTTGTATGTCCCACCAAAAAACCAGATAAAGCTGCTATTGAATGCAAAGATTGTACCGTATCAGCACTAACGCTCCCACCATAAAGAAACGCGCAATAAGGTAACATCCATTTTAAACGAACTATAAGCTCTTCAAGCTCGGCTGCCTGCGGAATTTTTCCAGTACCAATAGCCCACAAAGGCTCATAAGCTATATATAATGAAGCTTTTGGAATACGCTCGCATACAAGTTTTAATTGTTTTTCTAATACAGCAATGGTTGCTCCTGCATTTTTTTCTTCAAGTGTTTCACCGATACATAAAATAGGAATCATACCATTTTCTAAAACACGCATTAATTGATCAAAAATATAGATTTCCGAAAGCCTATGCATTGCCCGCTCTTCGCTGTGACCAACAATCACATAAGAACATGAAAGCTCATACAACTCCCCAGCGCTCACTTGTCCGGTATGCGCCCCTTTGTGATAAGGGGAACAAGACTGCGCTCCTAATGCAATTTCTCCCTTTGCGGCAAGCTTTTGTAATGGCGCAAGCGCTGCAAATGTCGGACATACGACAATGCGGTAACTACTTTTAGTAGAAATTTTTTTAAATTCTTTTGCAAGTACCAATTGTTGAGCAATCGAAAGATTCATTTTCCAATTTGCGACAAATAATTTCATAATGACCTTTAAGCTTAAAATATAATAGTTTTTTTCATTGTAAAAAATTTTCTTTATTTCTTCAAAAAAACAACAGTACATTGCTCAAACACACAAGGAGCTTGTGTACCATAACAAAAGGTTACATTTATAAAAAGGAGTTTTATATGAAAAAAATAGCAATTGGTTTCATAATGATAATAACACAACTGAATGCATGCTCTGAAAATCAGAAAAAAATTTTAATTTTCCCAAGTGAAAATTTTCAAAGAAAACCCAGTGAAGGGTATTCTTCTCCAAGCATAAGCGAAGGTACTCCTTCTCCCAGCAAAGAAATACTGTGCAAAGGATGGCAAGCTATAACCAATGGATGGCAACATGAACATAATTCAGTCACTTTTACACTTCGACAATCAAACTCTAGCAGAGGATATATGTGTGAAGAAAAAAGTACAAAAAACACTTCTATCATTTCTTATACTCAAGAAGAAATTGCCACCAAAATTTTACTTGGAACATGTGCTCTTATCGAATTAAAATCAAAATCTCCCTCAAGTCCTTACGAGCGACACTTATTTTTTGAAGCTGACCCGCAAGAAATAGGATTAAACAGTCATCATAATTTTACAGAAGACTCAGAAATAATTCCCACAAAACAACAGTGCTGCTTTGATTATGATGACGAACCTCGCGTACAGTCAGCACAAGAATTTGAAAATTCTAAAAAAAATATGTCCTCTTAAAAAGAACTCACACTGTCTTTTGCAAAAATGTAAGCAGTAATTCTTTAAATTGTGCTGGAACGCGTGGGCCACCACCCTGTAATGCAACCCCTTTTTTACCACCACCTTTTAACGATGCTGCTTGCATTAAAAATACTCCCAATGAATCATATGTAAGTTTTTCAGAAATATCAGGTGCTATTGTTGCATAAAAAATAGAATTGTTTTCATTATTTGCAATAACAAAATAAAATCCTGGTTTTTTCAATTGCAACTGTTCTGCTGCCTCTTTCAAATCTTCAAGATTATGACGATCAAGTTGTAAATACAAGTAAGGAACAGCATTAACTTGTTCAACGCGCGTCAACCATTCTGGAACTTGAAGTTTCATAAGTTGTTTTTTTAAATCAATATTCTGTTGCTCTGCATTTTTGAAAGCTGTTGTTTGTTTCTCAATCGTTGATACAACTTCTTCAGATTGAATCTTAAAATGTTGGCACATTGTTTTAACTGTTGAAAAATTATGCTGCATAAGATGAACTGCTTGAGAACCAGTAAGCGCAACAATACGACGATTGCCAGCCGATAAAGCAGACATTTCTATAATCTTAAAAACACCAATATTTCCCGTAGATTTAACATGTGTGCCACCACATAATTCAGCTGAAAAACCTGGGATGTCAACAACGCGCACACATTCAGGATTATACTTTTCTCCAAAAATAGCGATAACTCCCCGATCAAGCGCTTGCTTTTGTGTCGTTTCAAAAACTTCAAGCGCAATATTTTCACGAATCTTATCGTTAACACGATTTTCAACCCAAGCAATTTGTTCAGGAGTTAAGTTCTGATGGTAGGTAAAATCAAACCGTAAATAGTCAGGGTGCACAACTGATCCTGATTGTTTAACTTGTTTTCCCAATAACTCAATAAGCGCAGCTTGAAGCATATGAGTCGCTGTATGGTTATACATCGTTGAGGTACGTAAAGAAAGATCAACTGTTTGAACAAGCACATCACCGACCTTACAAGCAACAGGAACTACAACAGAGCATCCAAGAGCTTTATTATTATTAAGTTTTTGCAATCCTAAAAGATTTATTTTTATTTCTTTAATAATAATAGAACCTGTATCATCAACTTGTCCTCCCGTTGCTGCAAAAAAAGGAGTAACTGCAGGAATCAAAAGGCATGATTGTCCTGCTTTAACTTCTTCCACAAGACATCCATCAACAATAAAACCTGCTATCGTTGATGCAACAGCGGTTTCTGAATATCCAACAAAACGAGTTGTTACTGTTTCTGGAAGCTCAATCTCTTTCTGTGCATTTTTCATTTTTTTTCCAGATTGAGCACGCTGTTCTTCCATCGCTTTTTCAAAACCCTCACTATCAACAGAATATCCCCGCTCTTGGCATGCCAAAAGCGTTACTTCCAAAGGAAATCCAAATGTATCGTAGAGTTTAAAGGCTTGTATCCCTGTAATCTTTTTTGTTTTTTCCTGCTCTTTACAATACCCCTCTAAAATAGATTGTCCCTTAATAAGATTATTAGCAAATTGATCAATCTCATTGCGCAAAAGAGAAACAATCATTGTTTTATTGGTAATCAGTTCGGGATAAATTGCTCCCATATCTTCGATGAAAAAAGCTGCAAGTTCAGGAAAAATATTCTTTTCAGAAAGTTTTTGTGCAAATAAAGCTGCACGTCGAATAATTTTACGTAACACATAGCCACGCCCTTCATTTGATGGAGAACCACCATCAGCAATAATAAGCGATGTTGATCGAACATGATCACACAAGACATGAAAAGCTGCCTTCATTGTTATAGCTTGTTTTTCATATTTAAGTCCAGTTAATGCTTCAATTTCATGAATGAGCGGCATAAAAATATCTGTTTGATACACAGAATCTTTTTTCTGCAGAACACATGCTACGCGCTCAAGACCCATCCCCGTATCAACACCAGTTTGTCTCAAAGGAACAAGCGTTCCGTCAGGTTGTCTATCAAATTGCATAAACACTAAATTCCAAATTTCTAACAACCGCCCCTCTTCAAAATCTTGATACTCAGGTCGTTTTAATTGCTCAGACTTTGACCGTAAATCAATGTATATTTCAGTACATGGCCCACAAGGTCCCGTATCACCCATTTGCCAAAAATTATCTTTTGCACCAAAACGCATAATACGTTCGGCAGGAACACCAATCATGGTATTCCATATTTCAAATGCTTCGTCATCATTTTCAAAAACAGAAACATACATAGACTCAGGGCTTATATGGTATTCCTGTGTTAGTAAATCCCACGCAAAAGAAATTGCCTCTTTTTTAAAATAATCACAAAATGAAAAATTTCACTTCATTTCAAAAAAAGTCAAATGACGCTTGGTAAATCCAACATTATCTAGATCATTATGCTTACCACCAGCTCGCACGCACTTTTGAATAGTAACCGCACGCTTATAGCTACGTACTTCATTACCCAAAAAAAGGTCCTTATATTGATTCATTCCAGCATTAGTAAACAACAATGTCGGATCTTGCGCAGGAATCAAAGAAGAACTTTCACCTTTATGATGATTATGTTTAACAAAAAAATTGAAAAATTTTTTACGAATTTCTAGTGAATTCATAGGGCAATCCTTTTAGCTTTTTTCAGCAAGGTGTTTTGCTAATTTTTTTTCTAAAGCGCTCATAATTTTGTCATTATTTTCATCATAATGAGAATATCCCAAAAGATGACAAATGCCGTGAATGAGTAGCGTTGTTATTCTTTTTTGCAATGTTACAGTATACAGTGGCAACAAACCATAAACAAATTCAACCGATATAAGTAAATCACCAAGCGTTTTCTCATCTTCATCTATAGGCTCAATTCGCTGCCCTGGCGTAAGCCCTTCATGATAAGGGAACGAAAGAATATCCGTTGGTTTATCTTTTTTTCGATACGTAGCATTGTAATATCTGATCGTTTTATTTGTAGTAAACCAAATACCCAAATCAAAATCACCATAGCCCAATGTTTCAAGAATCATTTGAGCTTCTGCTTTAACCATCTCTTGATCTATAGAAAATTTTCTTTGGCTATTTTTTATAGTAATCATTGTACAGCCTATTAAATATCAGCGCTTAAGGACATTGACCACACTTTTTCAGCTGAAGCATTCCCTTGCTGCGCATGCATATTTGATTGAGCAAGAGAAACTTCTGAAACATTCATTGAAGCTGCATGTGAAATAGCCATCAGTAATTGTTTTTGTGTATGTATCAATTTTTGAATCACAGGATCATTTGAATGAATGGTAAGCTCTACAAGTGGTGTTTTTAATGACAATTGTTGTTCAGATTTAAGACGACGTACTGCCCCGACAAGATGTAAAATGGTATACATTGCACGCGCACTTTCTGCAAATGTAAAAGTTTTTTGTACATCGATAAATAATGTTTTATGAATTGACGAATCTGTCGATGTTGCATACAAATCCCGATAAATATACTCGGTGATATGTGGCATATAAGGAGCAAGCATTTGTAATGTACAAAGACCTACATGATGCAATGTCCATCGCGTAGCCTGTACTCTATGATCATCGTATAAATGAGGATTGAAAAGAAGATCCTTAACAAGCTCAAGATAATTATCACACAACGTATTCCAAAAAAAACCTTCAAACGCATGGAGCGCTCCCCCAAATTCATGGCCATGTAAAGCTTGCTTATATCGTGCAAATGTTTCAGTTACACTATGCAAAATCCATTGATTGAGCTCCCCAAGATCTGCTGGTTGCTCAATAGAAACTGTCGCACAATGTTCTTTTATAAACTTAAAAGCATTCCACAGCTTTGTTTGCAATTTTGAACCAATTTTTATTTGATTTTCAGAAAACGCAATATCAGTACCAAGTGCTCCAGAAGCAGTCCAATAACGAATAGAATCAGCAGAATAAGCATTTAGTAAATTTTCAGGGTCCATCGGAGAATTTCCCCGTGATTTTGAAATTTTATCTCGATCATTACTTAATACATGCCCCGAAATAACAATAGATTTCCATGGAATCGTTTTATGATGCATCCAGGTTTTGATAATCGTATCAAATGCCCACGTACGAATAATATCATGTGCCTGTGGCCGCATACTCATGGGCAAAAAAGAAAGCGCATCTTTACTAAAAATATTTTCAATACCACCTTCATATAAATCCGCACAAATATAGGGAGTCAACGATGAAGTATTCCACGTATCCATAACATCTGTATCTGGATTAAATTGCGTACTTCCACACTGAGAACAAGGAGCTTCAGGTTGCGTTACTTGTGGATCAATAGGTAATGATTGCAATGATGGCAAAATAATATTTTTACACTGCGTACAATGCCAAACAGGAAATGGTATTCCATAAAAACGTTGGCGGCTCAAGCACCAGTCCCACTGTAAATTTTCAACCCAATCACGATAACGTGTATACATGTAAGAAGGATACCATTGAATTTGCTCAGCTTGGTGTAGAAATTCTTGTTTATAATCAAGTAATTTTAAAAACCATTGTTTTAAAATAATATATTCAATCGATTTCTTACAACGCTCATGAACATTAACCGCATGAGTTATTGCTCGTTGATTTGAAAGTGTATTTGATTGTTTAAGCAAACTCACTATTTTTTCTCGAGCAGGTCCAACTTTAAGCCCTGCAAGTTGCCCCGTTAAGGCCGACCAGCGACCATCAGGTTCAATAGAAGGTCGGTATGGAAGCCCATGTTTTTTAAACCAGGCAATGTCATTTTTGTCGCCAAATGTACAACACATAACAAGCCCAGTACCCTTATTTTTATCAACAAGTCCATCAGCTAAAATAGGAACTTTGTATTCAAAAACCGGCACAAGCGCCTTTGTTTTTGCAAGGTATTGATAGCGTGAATCATCAGGATTATAAAAAAGCGCAACACAAGAACCTAACAGTTCTGGACGAGTCGTGGCAACCGTCAAAGGAGTTCCATCTTCTGCCGTAAAAGTAATGTCATAAAAAACAGATGGCTGCTCCTGATCGTCAAGCTCAGCCTGTGCAACGGATGTAAAACACGTTGTACAATAAAGAGCTGGTTCTTCTTTTTGATAAATATAATTCTTATTATACAAGTCAATAAATGAGGCCTGTGCTATTTTCTGAACTTCAGGTGAAATAGTTGAATAGGTACGAGACCAATCTGCCGATATACCAAGCCTTTTCCAAAGCGATTCAAACTCTTGAGCAACAAGAGCTGATTCCTTACTACATAATTGAATAAAACTTGCCCGCCCCATTGAATAACCGCTTACTCCATGCTTTTTTTCAACAAATCGCTCTGTAGGGAGACCATTATCGTCAAATCCAAAGGGATAGAAAACCGCTTGCCCGTCATGACGCATAAACCGAGCTATAATATCTGTCTGAGTATAGGAAAATATATGTCCAATATGTAAAGATCCTGAGATGGTTGGTGGAGGCGTATCAATCGTATAAACAGGGACATTGACAGCTTTTTCACATACATAAACGCCAGCAGCTTGCCACCATTCCTGTATACGCGCATCGCACATTTTATGATCGTATGTCTTAGCAGTGTCTATAGACATAAATTCCACCTCTTTAGTAGACAAGTTACAATACTCTATATGAATGCTAAGGGTACCGGCAAAAGAATCAAAGGTCAAAATATGCTAATGCCCTTTCAATCCTCATTCTACGCCAATTAAAAATTTCAATAAAAAACATACTTTCCCCATTTTTCCCCGAGCTTAACTATTGCTCAGGATGAGCACGCTTAAACTTAGCAGCACATGTTTTAAGATGCCTCTTGAAATTACTCCTGTCAGAAAATGATTTATTACAAAGCTCGCATGTACCTATCATTATCTCATTGTGAATTCGTAGATGTCTAGCCAAAGCATCTTGTCGAGCAAATGTTTTTTTACACATTTTACATTCATAAGGCATTTCTTTCGTATGAATCGTATGGTGTTTTGCCAAATCACTTCCACTAAAAAATGTTTTTTCACACTCTTTACACTTATATGGCCTTTCTTTCGTATGTGTTCGAATATGTCTTTTAAGATTGCTTGATTGAGCAAATGTTTCTCCGCATCCTGCAAATTCACACTTAAATGGTCTTTCTCCCGTATGTGTTCTCATATGAACTTTAAGACAACTTGATTGAGCAAATGCTTCTCCACATCCTGCAAATTCACACTTAAATGGTCTTTCTCCCGTATGTGTTCTCCCGTGTCTTTTAAGATCATATGGTCTAGCAAATGCTTTTTTACAACCCTTATAATAACACTGATACGGCTTTTCTTTCGTATGCGTTTGCTCATGCCTTTTAAGACCACTTGATGCAATAACCAACTGACCGCACCACTTACAAACACAATCTACACAATCCTTTTCCATATGTTCACTAACATGCTCTTCTAAAGCTTTTTGCACTTCTTTACTTACCACACCATTTTCAATCAACTCAAAAACTTTTCCACAATTTGGGTATTTACATTGATTTGATGTTAATTTTATAACCGTTTCAGAACTTAAACTTAAAAGATCTTCTGCATTTTCATCATTATCAAAATTTTCAACTTCTTCTTGACCTTCATCACTCTCAACCACTCGCTCAATACCAGTTTCAGGCAATATTATCTTACGTACAGTCGATGTACCATCTTCTTGATTAATAGTATTATTTTGTACTTGATCGTAAGTTCTTTTATTGTTTAATGAACTAGCTGCTGTATATGCTTCATATCCAGATTGTAATGCCATTAATATTTCAGTTATTTCTTGTTCCTGTTCTTCTACTATCTGCCAAACAATATCTGAAGCGCTAACTACGCCATATGCTATTGAACAGACTACTGCCATACCACATCGTATTATTTTCTTATTCATAATTAACCTCCTATTATTTGATTAACCTTAATCCATTTCTATATTCTACAAAACGAATCAATCCTCTTTTTCTTGTTCTTCTAAATTTATTAACGATGCCTCAAGCGATTGCGAATTCCCAACTGCTTCTACAAAATTTTCACCTATGATATTTTTACTATGAGATTTCATATGTGTTTTAAGACCACTTGATCGAGTAAATGCTTTTTCACACACTTTACACTTAAATGGTCTTTCTCCCGTGTGTGTTCGAATATGTATTTTAAGATCATTAAATTGAGTAAATGCTTTCTTACAGCCCTTTTGATTACATTTATATGGCTTTTCTTTCGTATGTATTCGAATATGTATTTTAAGGTTACTTGATGTAGTAAATTTTTTTTCACAGATTTGACACGTAAATGGCTTTTCTCCCGTATGTATTCTCATATGAATTTTAAGATTATCTAATTTAGCAAATGCTTTTTCACACCCTTCATAATCACATTTAAATGGCTTTTCTCTCATATGTGTTCGAATATGTTCCTTAAGATTACTTGATGCAGTAACCAACCAACCACACCACTTACAAACACGATTTTCACCATGTCCTTTCATATGTCCATTAATATGCTCTGCTAAAGCTTTTTCAACCTCTTTACTTACCACACCCCCTTTAATAAACTCAGCACCTTCAGGAAAAATTTTTCCACAATTTGGGTATTTACATTGATTTGATGTTAATTTTATAACCATTTCAGAACTCAAATTTAAACGGTCTTCTGAATTTTCATCATTATCAAAATTTTCAACTTCTAACTCTTGATTAACAAAATTATTATCTTTTTGTTGATCTTTAAACTTTTGCACTTTTTTATTCGGAAAATCTTCCAGTTTTCGCATGTCAAACTCAATCCATTGTTGCAATTCTTCAGGACTTAAATCTAACTCTGGTACTTTAAAAGAAGCATTTATTTCCTGCTGACCAAGTAACTCAAACTCTTTTTGAATATTGATTTGTTGAGGATCTATAGCTATAAGATTTCCTTGCCCCTGAGTTTCAATGGCTTGCACACACCCCTCAAAATCATCATTTTGAACCAATAATGATTGGCTGTCCCAATTCGATTGCCCTTGAATGTGAACCCATCTATGATTTATTAAATCACAATGATCAAAAAATGACTCATTACACATATCACATTTGAATTCATTTTCCATCGATTGTTCTTGAATATAAGATAAAGCTGCAAATAATGACACTTGATCTTCTTCTTTCTCTTCTTCATAATTTTTATCGATATGAGCTTGTAAATGCGTTAAAAAATTCGTTTTTTCAATAAATCTTGCGCCACAAACTGTGCATACATTTAACTTTTTTTCAACAATCAACGGTGCCACAAGCGATTGCGAATTCCCAACTACTTCTACCAAATTTTCACTTATGATATTTTTACTATGAGATTTCATATGTCTTTTAAGACTACTTGATGTAGTAAATTTTTTTCCACACATTTGACACCCATATGGCTTTTCTTTCGTATGTGTTCTCATATGAGAATCAAGATTACCTAATTGAACAAAGGCTTTTTCACACTCTTTACACTTATGTGGCCTTTCTCCCGTATGTATTCGCTCGTGTACCTCAAAATACGATGGTGAAGTAGCAAAATGACCACACCACTTACAAACACGATCTACACAACGCTCTGTCATATGTTCGATAACATGCTTTGCTAAAGTTTCTTTAACCTTTTCACTCACCATACCCCTTGTAATCAACTCAGCACCTGCAGGAAAAACTTTTCCACAATTTGGATATTTACATTGATTTGACGTAATTTTATAATTTGTTTCATTTAAAAATTCTGGGCCTC
>SXGU01053894.1_pt1 | contig 18879 bp, 18 predicted proteins | sample 3174531 | NCBI WGS metagenome assembly SXGU01 (sample SAMN11356863, study PRJNA531348) | freshwater metagenome | isolation source: freshwater sample F1-140 | place: China: Fuxian Lake, Yuxi | collected 2017-12-25 | reverse complement strand
TCCGGACCTACGAGGGCGCGCTCATCATCGTGGGCCACGACCGCTCCTTCATCGACAACGTCACCGACAAGTGCTGGGTCCTCCACGACCGGAAGCTCGAGCTCTTCGAGGCCGGCTTCTCCCAGGCCCAGCTCTTCCTCGAGGCGATCCACCTGGAGGAGGAGCTCAAGAAGAAGGCCCCGGCGGCCCCCCCGCAGAGCAGGCCCGCCGAAGCTCCCCGGGACAAGCTGAGCAACAAGGAGCGGAACCGCTTCCAGGAGCTCCCGGGGGAGATCCAGAAGCTCGAGGCGCGCATCGAGACGGCGAAGGTGGAGCTCGCCGGGATCGACTACAAGACCGCAGACAAGAAGAAGACGGACGCCCTCCGGTCGAAGCTCGACGCCGATGAGAAGAAGCTCGAGGCGCTCTTCGACGAGTGGGCGGCCCTGGAACTCAAACTCTAACAAGGAACGCGTATGCAACGAACGTCTGAGATCTACCGGAGCCCGTCCACCCAGGTGGCGGTGAGCAAGTACATGTCCAAGGTCTACCTGTGGATGACGGCGGGGATCCTCCTGACCGGCTACGTCGCCTGGGCCGTGGGCACGAACGACCAGCTCGTGACGGCCCTCCTCTCGAACAAGCTCCTCTTCTACGGACTGATCATCGCCGAGTTCGGCCTGGTGATCCTCCTCACCGCGGGGATCAACCGGATGAACTCCCTCACGGCCACGGCCATGTTCCTCCTCTACGCCACCATCAACGGAGCGACCCTCTCGGTCTTCTCCCTGATCTACACCAGCGAGAGCATCCAGAGCGCCTTCTTCACCACCACCGTGGCCTTCGCGGGCCTCTCCGGCTTCGGGTACGTGACCAAGCGGGACCTCGGGCCCGTGGCGTCGTTCTGCACCATGGGCCTCTTCGGCCTCGTCGGCTTCTCGCTCCTGTCGATCTTCTTCCCGAGCCTCATGGGCACCACCGCGAGCAAGGTCTACGGCCTGGTCGGGATCTTCGTCTTCGCGGGCCTCACCGCCTACGACACCCAGGCCATCAAGAACATGGCCCCGGCGGCCCGGGACGGCGAAGCCTACCACAAGGGCGCGATCCTGGGAGCGCTCAAGCTCTACCTCGACTTCATCAACCTCTTCCTCTTCATCCTCCGCATGACCGGAAGCCGAAGAAGATAGTGGCGTCGCTCTTCACCCACTCGCTCATCCCCGTCGCCCTCCGCTTGTCGAGCGCCGGGGCGGCCTTCCCGAAGCGCCTCCTCGCCGTCTGCGTGTTCCTCGCGGTCCTCCCGGACTTCGACGTGGTCGCCTTCCGCTTCGGGATTCCCTACGAGTCCCAGTGGGGCCACCGGGGCTTCACCCATTCCATCGCCTTCGCGCTCGCCTGCGCGCTGGTCTGCCGGTGGTTCCACCGGGGCCTGGGCTCGACGCCGAAGACGGTCCTCTGGGCGACCTTCGTCGCGACCCTGTCCCACACCGTCCTCGACGCCCTCACCAACGGCGGGCTCGGAGTGGCGGCCTTCTGGCCCCTCGACCAGTCTCGCTACTTCTTCCCGGTGAGGCCGATCCAGGTTTCTCCCATCGGTGTGGCGAACTTCTTCGGACCCCGGGGGCTCGTCGTGATCCTGAGCGAACTCCTCTGGGTCTGGGCCCCGGTCCTAACTCTCAGTTTTATCATCCGCCAGGCCCGCCGGCGCCGGAGAAGATGAGTCCGCCGCTCGGGCTTCATGCCTAGGATATTTTTACCCGACCTTGTAACATCCCCGCCAGTGCTTAATAATTTTAGTATGAGAATACTTCTTCTAACTATTCTATTCGCCGGTGCCTTCAAAGTCTTCTCCCACAAGGAGGAGAACCCCAACCGCATCGATTCGATCCGCGTGAAGCTCGGGGCCCCGAAGCGAGTGAACCGCTCGCCGGCCGTCCTCCCGGTGGAGCGGGCGCGGGTGGAGGAGAGTGACCCGCCGGAGACGGGCGAGGGCTTCGTCGACGAGGAGCCGGCCCAGCTCACGGCGGGCGAGCACTACACCGACGGCGAGGGACCGGGCGAAGACAGCTGGCCCGTGGAACTCAAGGACATGCTCCTTCGGCTCGAGCCCGTCGACGGAGAGGAGATCTACCAGGCCTACCAGGCCGAGCAGGACGCCTACCAATCCGAGCTCGATGCGCTGATGACCGAGAAGCAGCAGAAGACCTCCGAGGAGGGGGCCGCCGAGATGGACCACCAGCTGACCCAGCTCGACAGCAAGCACGAGGAAAAACTCAAGGTTATCTTCGGCGACCACTACGAGGCTATCCGGGAGCACCAGCAGGAATTCCTAGAGGCGGGCTCGGCCGAATCCTACCAATAGCTTTTAGACAATCCCCTGGCCTTGTGCTAGATTCCTCTGAAATCACCTGAGGAAATCCTATGCTAGCTGCCCACGATATCCGCCTCCAGTTCGGCGGGCGAACCCTGTTTGACGACGTTAACCTGAAGTTCACTCCCGGAAACTGCTACGGGATCATCGGCGCCAACGGCGCGGGGAAGTCCACCTTCCTGAAGGTCCTGAGCGGCGAGGTCTCCCCGACCGCCGGGAAGGTCGAGGTCAGCCCCGGGGAGCGGATGGCGGTGCTCCGGCAGAACCACTTCGCCTTCGAGGAAGAAGCGGTCCTCACCACGGTGATCCTCGGGCACGCGAAGCTCGTGGAGATCATGAAGGAGAAGGACCAGCTCTACGCCAAGGAAGACTTCTCGGACAAGGACGGGGAGCGCGCGGCGGAGCTCGAGGGCCTCTTCGCGGAGATGAACGGCTGGGAGGCCGAAGCCAACGCGGCTTCCCTGCTCGCGGGCCTCGGGATCAAGGAGCACCTCCACCAGAAGAAGATGAAGGAGCTCACCGGGGGCGAGAAGGTCAAGGTCCTCCTGGCCCAGGCGCTCTTCGGGAAGCCGGAGATCCTCCTCCTCGACGAGCCCACCAACGACCTCGACCTCAAGGCCATCCAGTGGCTCGAGAACTTCATCATGGACCAGAGTGACACCACGGTCCTGGTGGTCTCCCACGACCGGCACTTCCTCAACAAGGTCTGCACCCACATCTGCGACATCGACTTCTCGAAGATCAAGCTCTACGCCGGGAACTACGACTTCTGGTACAAGTCCAGCCAGCTCGCCCAGCGCATGCTCTCGGACCAGAACAAGAAGACCGAGGAGAAGATGAAGGAGCTCAAGGAGTTCATCCAGCGCTTCTCCGCCAACGCCTCGAAGTCCAAGCAGGCCACCTCGCGGAAGAAGCACCTCGAGAAGCTCACCCTGGAGGACATCCAGCCCTCGTCCCGGAAGTACCCGTACGTCGGCTTCAAGCCCGACCGGGAGGCCGGGGACAACCTCCTCCGGGTCGAGAACCTCAGCATCACCGTGGACGGGGAGAAGCTCCTCCGGAACGTCTCCTTCACCATCAAGAAGGGCCAGAAGGTCGTCTTCCTGGCGAAGTCCGAAGTCATCACCTCGGCCCTCTTCAAGGCCCTGGTCGGGGAGCTCACCCCGACCAGCGGCAAGATCGACTGGGGGATCACCACCACCCGGGCGTACCTTCCGAACGATAACTCGAGCTTCTTCCAGGACTCGTCCCTCGACCTCATCAACTGGCTGCGCCAGTACTCCAAGGACCAGACCGAGACCTTCCTCCGCGGCTTCCTCGGGCGGATGCTCTTCTCCGGAGAGGAAGCTCTCAAGAAGTGCAACGTCCTCTCCGGCGGCGAGAAGGTCCGCTGCATGCTCTCGAAGATGATGCTCTCCGGGTCCAACGTCCTGGTGATGGATAACCCCACCAACCACCTGGACCTCGAAACCATCACCGCCGTGAACGAGGGCCTCATCGACTTCAAGGGCACGCTGCTCTTCACCTCCCACGACCACGAGTTCGTCCAGACCGTCGCCAACCGGGTGATCCAGCTCGAGGACAGCGGGGTGCGGGACGAGGAGTGCACCTACGACCAGTTCCTGGGCCTGGAGTAGGATGGGAAGGACGCTCTCCGCCCTCGTCCTCTTCCTGCAGCTCTCCGCCCACGCCTTCGACTGGCAGGGCCACCGGGGGGCGCGGGGACTCTTCCCGGAGAACTCCATCGAAGGCATGGCGGGCGCGCTCGACTTTCCGGTGACGACCCTGGAGCTCGACGTGTTCGTCTCGAAGGACCAGAAGATCGTGGTGAGCCACGACCCGGTGATCAGTCCGGTGCTGTGTAAGGTCTCCGGGAGCAAGGTGATCTACCAGCTGCGCTCCGAGGAGCTCAAAGACGTGGAGTGCGGCTCCAAGCCCCATCCGGACTTCCCGGACCAGAAGAGTGTGAAGACCCGCGTCCCGCTCCTGTCCGAGCTCGTCAAGCGAACTGAAGAAATGCTCAAAGAGAAGAAGAGGAAACCGGTGAGCTACAACATCGAGATCAAGTCCTCTCCCGACAACGAAGCTAGGTCCCTCCAACCGGAGCACCGGGCCTTCGCCGATCTCCTGATCCGCGAGCTCAAGGACCTCCTGCCGGCGGATCGCTACGTCGTGCAGAGCTTCGACCTGCGGGTGCTGAGGCACCTCCACGAGAAGCACCCCGAGGTGCGGCTCGCGTACCTCCACGCCGACGAGATCAAACCTGAAGAGATCGTAAAAATCCTGGGCTTCACTCCGGAAATCTTCTCCCCGGACTACAAGCACCTCAACCCGGAGCACGTGGCCTTCTTCCACAAGCACAAGGTCAAGGTCATCCCCTGGACGCCGAACACCACGAGGAAGATCCAGGCGCTGGTGGACATGGGTGTCGACGGCATCATCACCGACTATCCCAACCTCATTCCCACGGTTACTCTGAAGCCGCAGTTAAAATAAATTAACTCATCTCCGATTGAAGAGCGCCGTCGCCCGTCCTATTCTCATAGCTGTATGAAGGACCGAGACGCAACACTGATCGCACAGCTTCGCCTCCGGGTTCGGGACCTCGACCGGGCCCGCGCCTTCTACGTCCCGCTGCTGGAAACCATCGGCTACACCCTGACCTCGACGGGTGAGGATTTCTTCTGCGTCCACGAGCTCCACGTCTCCGCGGGAGCCGAGGCCAGCGCCAACGTGCACCTGAAGTTCACCTGCGACAACCCCGCCCTGGTGCGGATTTTCCACGAGACGGCCCTCGTCCACGGCGGGAGGTGCAACGGCGCCCCCGCATGCCGGCCCTTCCGGAGGAAGGCCTTCTCCGCCTGCGTCCTGGATCCGGACGGGATCAGCCTCGAGGTGGTCTACCGGCCTCCGGGGAGTGCGGAGAAGAAGGCGCTCAAGCCCCTGACCCTCTTCCAGGAGTCGCTCCACTGATCACTTCCATTCGCCCTTGAGGATGAGCTTCACGGTCGTGCCCGACGGAGACTCCGGGCCCCCTTCGGCGCTGTCGATGAGGACCTGCCCCTGGTACATGTCCATGTAGGATTTCATGATGTACATGCCGAACCCCGTGCCCGCCTCGCCCTTGGTGCCGGGCCTCGAGGTCTTCTTGCTCAGGTCGTAGAGGGAGGCGATGAGCGCCTTGGACATGCCGATGCCGTTGTCCTTGATCTCCACGGCGTAGTTGTGCTGGTCGAAGGGGTAGACGCTGATGAGGATGGTCTCGCCCTCCGGGGAGAACTTGATGCTGTTGCAGACGATGTTCCCCAGCACCTGGTTCTTGAAGCTCACCGGTTCGACGAAGACGTGGAAGCCGTGGTTCTTCTCGAAGTTGTACTCGAGCCGGAGCCGCTTCCGCTCCAGGTCCGTGGCGTAGATGGACTGGAGGTAGGTGACGGCTTCGTTGAGCGGGGTCATCACCGAGGCGATGCTGACCTTGCCTTTCCTCGTGGCGTAGATCTTGCGGATGTTCTGGGTGATCTCGAGCATGGAGTCCGTCGCCTCCTTGGCGATGTCGAGGCCCCGGTTGGAGATCGCCTCGTCTTCCTTCTTCTTGGCCAGGGTGATGCCGATGGTGAGGCGGCCCAGGGGGTTGGCGAGGTCGTGGAAGAGGACGCGGAAGAGGTCTTCGATCTTCTGGTTCTGCTTCTGGAGGATCTTCGAGGTGAAGTTGGCGCGCTCGATGAAGGTGATGATGAAGACGGTGGAGATGACGAGCCAGCCGAAGATCGTCAGGGCCTTCCCGAGGGTGTAGCCCTTGTCGATGAGGTGCACCGGGAACTCGTACCCCGTCATGTAGAGAACCGTGAAGACCACCATGATCACCGTGGTACCCAGGAGCCAGAAGATGGCCCCCTTTATTCCCTGGGCCATCCCACCCAAGAGGGGGAAGATCCCGATCCACACCAGTGCGTAGCTGCGGAAGCCCCCGCTGTAGTAACTGTAGGTCAGGATCTCGATCAGGGCCACGGTCAGGAGAACGTTCGAGAACACGTTTGGCTTGGAGATGTACCGGTAGAAGAGGATCATGCCGGTGAACACGAGGGAGCAGAAGAGGCACACCAGTCCCGGAACGGGGTCTTCGAAGAAGTAGAGGGCCACGCAGGTGTAGGTCCACATGAGGATCGAAGACGGGAAGATGGCGATGAGGTGCGCGTGGATTTCGTTGGGATCGATGTCCCTGGATTTGCCACCCTTGGAGGCCATGCTGTTGAAGATCTTAAAGTACAGTCTTAAGAAAAAATTAGATTCTTTATTGGTTTCCATGACTTCGAAATGGGTTTTATTCCAAAGCCATTAAGATTGGAAACTTAAGATTCGATAAAAGCGATAAGAAGTTAAAAAACGCTCTTGAGTTTGACCTCCGAGAGCACAGTTTCAACCACTTTGAGCAGTTGGTCCTGGTTCAGAAGATCCCTTCCAAGAGAGTACTCTTTAGGAGTGACGACCCTTTCTATAGCGACCGTCGCCTTGTTCAGCCTCGTCGTCACTGCGGAGGTGTCGAGTTTTTTCACCTGGAAGTCGTAGTCCATCTTGAGGGCATCTTCGTTCATGGAGAAGGTGAGAAGTAGAGAGTCGATGTTGGCCATGTCGCGAGAGGTCGGTGGGATGAGCTTGTACTCGACCCCTTTCTTAGAAGCCTTATATTCCTTAAGTTTGAATCGGTAGAAGGTATCCAGAAGGCCGATGATCTTGGCGTAGAGGGCCTTGGGCTCGATCTTTAGCTGCAGATGGCTTTCATTGAAGTCCTTGCCGTAGGTGAGGTAGTAGCTCGCCTTCTTGTCGGAGACCGGAGCGTTGGAGGAGAGGGGGAAGGAGAACTGAAGTTCGGTGCTCTCGCCCTTGGCCAGGGTCCGTGGCCCGAGGTTCGCCGTCTGTTCGTGCTTCATCGAACCTTCCGCGCGTGTCTGGACCTTTTTTATTTCAGCGTACGCGAGGGCCACGCCGGAGGAGTCCAGGGAGACGGCCTCGGCTCCGTGATTTGTGACCTTGAGCACGCCGGTTAGGGCCCCTCCCTGCTGCCAGGATTCGCCCTGGACGTCGATGTTCCACTCAAGGGGTTTACTGAAGAATGTTCCTTTCATCTAATCCTCACTAGAACTCATTTCAAAACCTCACTTTCTTCGTTGCCGTCGTCGTTCCTCCCTGCGACGTGCCTTAAGCACGCCTCGGTCGTCACTCCTAGTCGCCTAGAACCTGAGGTTTTGAAATGAGTTCTAGTACTAGAAGGTTAGATGAGTATCCTTGCGGGTAGGCTTTTTAAAGGAAAAAGCTTAGACTCGGAGGATGAAGTTTCACCACGTCGCCCTCATCGTCACGGACCGCACCCGGGCGCTCCGGTTCTACCGAGAGGCCCTCGGCTTCACCCTCGCTCACGAGGCCTGGCGGGCGGAGAGGAATTCCTGGAAGCTCGACCTGGAACGCGAAGGCATGCGCCTGGAGCTCTTCACCTTCGAAGGCTCGCCCGCGCGGGCCTCGTACCCGGAGAACCTGGGACTGCGGCACCTCTGCTTCGAAGTGAAAGAGATCGAGGAGTTTCACCGGGAGCTCAGAGAGAAAGGTTTCGAGGCGGAGGAGATCCGGGTCGACCCCTACACCCGGAAGAAGTTTTTCTTCTTCTCGGATCCAGATGGCCAACCCTTAGAGATCTACCAGGCCTAGCGTGGGAGCTGGCAGGACTCGCGTCGCGGATCGATGCGGAAGTCTGGAGTCAGACAGGAGTAGACGTTGTAGGACTGCTGGCCGTACCGCACGCCCTTGGAAACGGTGACCTGGCCTCGCTCGTCCACTTCGCACGGATTGTTCATGGTGCATCTCTCGCCGCTTTCGTTCGACGTGTTGTTGACCCCGATGACCCGTCGTTCGCCACGAGCGATGATCGGAGAGCCGGAGGTTCCGCCGATGGTGTCGCAGGTCGAAGTGTAGCGGATGGAATCGGTCCAGGACCAGGCGGCTTCTTTGATCCGGAAGACGAAGCCGTCGATGTCACAGCTCCAGCCTCGGTCCCAGTAGCCCGAGACGATGTCGATCGGCTGTCCCGCTCGCGGCCGAGCGCCGTCGAGGAAGAAGGGCCTGATCTTGTAGGCGGCCATGATGTCGTTGTAGGACTGGGTCAGCTCGTAGAAGGCGATGTCCGTGTTGGTCATGGTGGCGTAGACGATCTTCGTCGCCTGGATCGGGTGGAGCTTGAAGTTCCTGTCGTAGATCTTCATCGCTCGGTTGTTCGCGGCGTTGACCATCACCTCACCCGGGGCGAGGAATCCGCCGGGCTTCTGGATACAGTGGCCATTGGTCATCACCAGGGCCTTGGCGTTCAGGGGCATGCCGGCGAAGGCGATGAGGGAACCGGAGCAGTTGGAGAGCTTCACGATGCCTTCGAAGTCGTAGGCGAGGTCCATCCCGTCGAAGTTTATGTTCTTAAGATTTTCTTCTGCGAGCGCGTTGAACGGCGCTTTCGGAAGGGCCCAGGTAACGGTGCTTGCTACCATCAACGCCAGAAATAAAGCTGCTTTCATGTATCCTCCTGTAAAAGTATGGGAGGGTTTTAGCAAGTTAGCTTTGGACTTGTCCATTAGGAGTAAGAACTTTGTAGATTTCTGAGCTGCCCGGATTCAAAATGGGACTGGCGGTGGGGGCGTCGACCTTCGCTGAAGCGGTAGGACTTCTCTTCAACCGGAGCACGATGCTGGTGCCCTTGGATGACTCGGTCGTCCGAGGAAGGATTTCGTAAGACCCGCCGAACTTTCTTACGAAGTAGCCCATGATCATGAGGCCAAAGCCCGAGCCCTGTTCGCCCTGGGTCCCTCTGGTGGTATGGAGCAGGTTCTTGGTCATTCGGTTAGGAGAAATGCCGCAGCCGAAGTCCTTGAACTCGACCTCGATGGTCTCCTCCATGCTGCGGGTGGTGAGCTGGATCTCTCCGCCCTCGTAGGAGTACTTGACGGCGTTGGACATGAGGTTGCAGAGCACGTGGTCGACGAGGGACTTCTCTTCCGCTTCCACGAACAAGGGCTCGCTCTCGAGGTTCCGGTAGGTCACGGTGAGCTTCTTCTCCTTGAGCCGCGAGTCGAACATGTGGATCGTCTCGTTAATGGCCTCATCGATCGATACGCTCGCGAGGTGAATGAAGTTCGCCTGGTTGCGGGTGACGATGGCGTTGCGGATCCGGTAGATCATGTCCAGGGCGGTCCGGGTACTGATCTTCAGCCGGTCCCAGACGATGCCCTTTTCGTTCTCGTCGATCTTCCCCGTGTGAAGGAGGTCGGCGTAGGCGTTGACCACCGTGAGGGGGTTGGCGAGGTCGTGGGAGATGGTCTTGATGAGCATCTCGTTCATCTCCCGTTCCTCCCGGAGCTGGACGTTGGCCTTCTGGAGCTCCAGGGTGAGTTCTTCCTTGAGACTGATCTGGAGCTGGAGCTTCCGGTGGAGGTCGTCGAGGCCCTGCTCCTGGTGCATGGAGAGGCCGGAGATCCTGGTGAGGGCGGTGACGAGGTTCTCCCGCTCCCGGCTCTCTCTCTTGTGGTTGATGAGGAGGACGAGGAAGATGGAGAGGCACTGGTAGATTGCCAGCGAGACCGACCAGCCCCACCAGGCGTTCTGCGGGTCCAGGCGGAAGAAGGCGAAGTTCAGATGGTGGGCCCAGCCGAGGAGGAGGACGAAGCCCATGGCCTTCTCGATCCAGTTCGAGGCCCTCCGTTCGAAGATGAGGACCAGGAGGGAGGGCTCCCAGAGCGCGAGGCTCGTGCAGAGGTTCACCGGCAACAGGGAATAGGTGAAGCCCAGGTCGGTGTAGAGAAGGAGGTAGGTGGAGACGAGGGCCCCGGCGACGAAGATCGAAGAGTAGAGCCTCCACCGAAAGGGCTTCCCGCGGGAGCCGAGAAGCATCTTCGCGAGCATGAAGACCGGGGCGACGATGAAGAAGGATGAAAACGCAATCTCCACCGGCCCGTCGCTCAAGACCGCAACGGCGACGTAGCTCAGAAGGGTGGAGATCCAGTAGTAAATGAGCTGGTTGAATTCCTGGTTTTTGGATTTGATCCGCGCGGTGAACGCGATGGCGAGGTTGAGGACCGTCGTTCCTAACAAAAAGAGGAAAATGTACAACTCGACCATTCTCATAGACAGGTTTTAGCACAAAAGATTATTCGTGCAAGAATGAACTGTTGGCGCTCGAATCTAATAGGGATGGGATCTTAAAGTTCCTTACTTTCCAGAGGAAAGAGGGGTTCGAAATCCCCCAGTTCCTTGGACTCTTCGAGGAGCCCAATGACGTCCTGGTTCAGGATTTCAAAGAGATCAGTGAACTTACTTAAGACGTAGTAGAGCGGCTGCGGGATATCGATCCGATAGGGGGTCCGGAGGACCGTGAGCGGATCGAAATCCACTCTCTTCGGGATGGAGCTTTCCACGGAGTAAACAGTTTCATGGATGGAGGAGAGCATCCCTCCACCGTAGGCCTTGACCCCGGTTCCGGACCTCAGGAGTCCGAACTCGATGGTGAACCAGAACAACCGGAAGAGCCGGCTCCGGTCCTTCGGGGCGATGCTCAGGGCGAGCTTTCCGAACTCCTCCATGAACCGGGCGTAGTCGGGGAAGGTGAGGAGCGGGACGTGGCCGTAGAACTCGTGGAAGATGTCCGGCTCCTGGATGTAGTCCAGGTCCTTCGGGATGCGGATGAAGCTCGCGGCCGGGAACTTCTTGTTGGCCAGGAGGTTGAAGAATTCCTTCGCGGGGATGAGCGCCGGGACCACCTCGACTTCCCAGCCGGTGAAGTCCCGCAGCCGGCGGTTGATCACGGTGTGCTGGGGAACTTCGTCCATGGAGAACCGGATCCGGTCAAGGCCCTCGAGGAACTCCTCGGAGGCCCTGGTCTTTACGATCTCGGATTGTCTGGTGATGAGCGTCTTCCAAGTGTTGTTCTCGTCCGCGGTCCAATCGATGAGGCCCTGGGCGTTGGGCTGCTTGGAAACGTAGGTGGTTTTCATTGAGCTCTCCTGGCCTTGAGTATAATTCAGGACGCGCGCCTTGGGCCCTGGAATTGTAAAAAAACATCTGGTAGTTTTCCCCCACAAGGAAACCCGTTTGAACCCAGCCCTGCGAGAGCTCCTCACCCGTCCCCTGGAAAGTGGCTTAAGTGCCCATAAGCACTCCCGTGACCTGGACCGGAGCCTCGGCTTCGAGATCCCCCGGATCGAGGAGGAACTCCTCCGGAGGGCCAAGGAGAGAAGGCCCTCGGGGAACATGAAGACCTGGGGCGAGGGGATCCACCAGGGGAGCCAGTCGTGGGTGGGGCTCGATCCGCAGACACTGCAGACGCCGTACTCGGAGCTCCTGCGGATCTGCGAGCTCCTGGATCCAGGGCCTGGGTCCACGGTGGTGGACCTCGGAGCAGGGTACGGGCGCATGGGGCTCGTGCTCGGGGCCCGCTGCCGGGAGGTGAGCTTCATCGGCTTCGAACTCGTGCCGGAGCGAGTGCGGGAAGGGCGGAGGATCCTCCGGGAGCACGGTTGCACGCACGCAACTCTGCTGGAGCAGGATCTCACGGACCCGGACTTCGAGGTCCCCCTCGCCGAGGTCTACTTCCTCTACGACTACGGGAAGGTGGAACACATCCGGAGGACCCTGGCCCAGCTCTCGGCCATCGCCGACAGGAAAAACTTCCAGCTGGTGGCCCGGGGCATGGGGGCCCGGAGCCTGATCGAAAACGAGCACCCGTGGCTCTCGGACGTCTACCCGGTTCACCGGGAGGAAAACTTCTCTATCTACTCGATGTCTCCGCCGGGCAGTCTCGCAGGAGCCGGGCCTCGAGGTCGCGGATGATCTGGAGCTTCCGCTCCCGGGGGGTTCCCGGGAACCGCCGGCGGTAGTCCTCGAGGTCGAGGTAGGCGAGGTTCATCCGGATGGTCTTGAAGATCCGCGGGAACCGCTCGCCCGGCTTCTGGACGTGGTGGAGGCCACCGGAGAAGGCGAGGACCATCCCGCCGGAAACTTCCTCGATGATGTCGGCCACCCCGCCCTTCACGGACATGGGCTTCCCGTTCTTATCCAACCCCCCGGGCCTCTTCATCCGGCCTTCGGGGGCGATGATGATGACCGAAGCCTCGTCGATGGACCTGCGGAAGTTCTCCCAGGAGGCGTCCTTCTTCCGGGTGATCGAGGTGATGTTCGGGATCATGAGCTTCCAGAACGTTCCGACCAGGGGCCGGTTGAGTGTGATGTCCGCGCCGGGCACGCTCAGGTGCCCGGCCAGGTGCCAGAGGTAGGAGTAGGGGAAGGCACTCACGAAGAGGGGTTCGTAGAGGGAGGTGTGGTTGAGGAAGACCACCAGGCGGGTTTTCTTCCAGTGGCCCCGGGGCCTCTCGGTCAGCCAGCGGAAGCGGCTCCGGTAAAACACGAGGGAAAGAGTCTTCACCAGACTCAGGATGAGGAACGCCAGGATCCGTCGCATGTAAGTTCCAGAAAACAAATGGGGAGGAGATTCTCCCCTCTGGGAAAGGTTAGCAAGGCCCGACTCCGGACGCCAGAATTTCTTTAATTGTGAAGGGAGATTTGCTAAAATGGCGTCAGGAGAAGCTATGCAGAGACACTGTACCATCGAGCAGAAAGACAGCGGGATCTTCCTGGCCAACGAGAAGAAGACCAAGGTGGTGACCCTCATCACGCTCGTGACCATGTTCCTGGAGATCTCCGTCGGGTACTGGTCCGGCTCCATGGCCCTCCTCGCCGACGGCTGGCACATGGCCTCGCACTCCCTGGCCCTCTTCCTCTCCCTCATCGTCTACTACCTCTACCGGCATCCGAAGTTCCGGTCGGCCTTCACCTTCGGCGGCGGCAAGATCCTCTCCCTGGGCGGGTACACGAGTTCGCTGTTCCTGATCTTCATCGCGTTCTCCATGGTGTACGAATCGGTCCACCATCTGATGAACCCCGAGCGGGAGATCCGCTACGACGAAGCCCTGCTGGTTTCGACCATCGGCCTTGTGGTGAACCTGGTGTGCGCCCTCATCCTCCACAACAAGGAGGAGCACGGCCACGCCCACGCTCACTGCAGTCATCCGAAGAATAAACTCAGCCCGCACGGGCACGGTCATTCGCACTCTCACTCTCACGCTCACGGGCATCACCATCCCGGCGCGGCCCACGACCATAACCACGAGAGCGCCTACGTCCACATCCTCACCGATGCCCTGACTTCGGTGCTGGCCATCGTCGCTCTTCTCCTAGGGAAGTGGCAGGGCTGGGACTGGCTCGATCCGGTGGTCGGGATCGTCGGCGGCCTGGTGGTCTTCAAGTGGTCCCTGGGCCTCATCCGCCAGAGCGGGATGGACCTTCTGGACGCCCACGACGGATCGATCGACCGGGAGAAGCTCGTGAGGAAGCTCGAGACCGACGGGTCGAAGGTCATGGACATCCATCTCTGGAGGCTCGCTCCGGGGAAGATCGGCTGCGAGCTCATCATCAAGAGCAACTCGAACCAGCAGTCCGCGGACTACCGGGACGTCATCCACCGGGACTTCGACATCCAGCACCTGATCATCGAAGTGGTCTAAGCTAGAAGTCGTTTATGAAACGACTTCTACTCGTTGATCCGCATGAAGTGCACGCCCTTCAGCGTCGCGTGCGTCGCGAGCGGCTTCAGGTACTCGATGAAGGGAATCTCGTCCACCTTCTTCGTCGACGGAGTCGCGTGGCGCAGGTAGAGCACCCCGCGCTTCCGGAACAAGAGCCCCTGGTGGGAGATGTTCTGCCGCGTCCCGTACTGAGCGGTGAGGTCCCAGTTGGGGCGCACGAAGTTCACGATCGTCCCGGTGGGAACGCGGTCGAGGATCTCCGGCCCAGCAAGGATCTGGGCGATGGCGACGTAGGGAACTCTGGTGAGCACCGCGGAGAACCGCTCGGCTTCCGCGTGGAGCTGCTCCAAGAGCCGCTGCCGCTCTTCCACCGACGCTCCGGGGACGACGATCTGGGGGAGCTTCACGGCGCGGAAGGCCCCGCGCTGGTCGGTGAGGGCCTCGGCGACCTTGAGGTCCGACGGGTCGACGATCTCTTCGTTGATCTCCCGCAGGTAGCCGTTCTGGATGTTCTCCGGGATCCACTGGAGGTCGGTGAAGTGGTTCCGCGTGAGGTAGTCGACCACCCCGTTCTCGTAGCGGATGGTGTTCATGTGGGTCTCGAAGCCGGAGACGTTCCGGGCGAGGGCGAGGCTCAGCATGGTTTCGACGTAGGTGGTGCAGTCGAAGGCGTCGAAGCGGTAGAGCGGGTCCTGGTCGTAGCGGCCGTCGGGGCCTTCCCCGAGGGGCCCGCTCACGTCGTAGGGCCTTCCCACGAAGCTCGCGGAGATCTTCTCCAGGCGGGCGTGGAGGTCGTGGGTTTTGGTGAACTTCCGGAGGACCGCCTTCGCTTCATCCCTTGAGGACGCCAGCGCGGTGGCCTGGGAGACGAGGAAGATGAGAAGAAGGTTCAACATGCAAGGCACCTAGGGCTTGGTTTGCGGATGGCCCCGTCGCAGGAGCCCGTGGAGCATGCGGTGGATGAGGTCGTCCGTGCTCAGGGGCAGCAGGTTCATCTCGAAGCGCGACCGCTTGATCATAGACTTCAGCCCGGAGATGATCAGCCGGTAGGTGATCACCTTGAGTCTATGTAACGTCCCAAATGTATACTGGCCCACCTTCTCGCTGCCCATTTTCTTACTGAGCAGGTAAAAATAACCCTGCTCCCGGCGCTCGAACTTCTCCTCGAAGCGGATGAGGAGGCGCCAGAGGAACCGGTGCCAGCTGGAGATGGTCATGAAGTCCGAGGCCCAGATGTCCTTGTAACGCCTTGAAAACAAGACCCGGGCCGCGAGGCGGACGTCGCCGTTGAGGCTGCTCTCCTTCCAGGAGCGCTTGGCGGGGTGGACCCCCCAGTTCTCGACCACGTGCCAGTAGTCCTCGAGCGAGTGCCGGCGCAGCTGCTCGAGGCACTCCACTAAGCAGAGGGTGAAGCCCACGCCCTGGAGGCGCACGTACTCCTGCCGTTCCTTGAGCCAGTCCTTGTTCGGGACCTCGATGATGTACTTCACCGAGGCGGGCTTGGTCTCCGTCTGGACCTCGATCCGCAGGTGCGAGCTCTTGATGAGCCGGGAGCCGTCGGTGGCGAGGGTGAGGTTGGTGTTCTCCTCCGGGGAGTTCCGGATGAGTTCGATGTTACAGACGTTCTCGCTCTGGAGGACGCGCAGGGCCTCTTCGATGGCGGCGAGGTCCCGCTCGTCGAGCGTGGGCCCCACCTCCTGCTCCGGGGAGTTCTTCACCAGGTCGAAGGCGATCGGGAGGGCGGCCCGGGCGACCTTGAAGGGGCCGATGGAGAGGATGTGCCGGATGAGCATCTTCCAGCCGAACTGCTTCTGGAAGACCTGCCCGAAGTTGTGCCGGGAGGAGATGGCGGTGGCCGTGAGGTAGACCTGCGAGAGGCCCCGGAGGGCCGCCTGGACCTCGATCCGCAGGTTGATGTTGGCCTCTCCCAGGAGGCGGACGAAGTCGGAGAGGTAGCGGATGAAGGCCCCCTGGTTCCCCGTCAGGATGAACTCCCGGACGAGGTTCTGCGTCCGCTCGTTTTTCAGCTCCGCCGGATTCTCGATGAGGAGCTCGAGGCTTTCGAAGATCCCCTTGTGGTCGCTCAGGATCAGGCGGTAGAGGAAGCCGATGAAGACCTTGATCGTCTCCTCGTCCCAGCCGAAGCAGGGGTTGAGGTCGATGAGCTTCACCTGCAGCCGGTCCGGGTCGTAGAGGATGTTCCCGGCGTGCGGGTCGGCCCAGATGATCCCTTTCTGGAAGAGGAGGTAGAGGTAGGCGTCGCTCACCAGGTCGGCGATGCTCATGCGCTCGAGGTAGCGCGAGTGGACCACCGAGGTGATCTTCTCCCCGCGGATCTTCTCCATCATCAGCACGTCGGGTTCGACGTGGAAGTACTGCGGGATCTGGAGGTCGAAGTTCCCCTTGAGGGCCTCGCGGATGGTGTCGGCGTTCTTCTTCTCGATGCGGAAGTCGAGCTCGCCGATGCTCTGGGTGGCGTAGTTGATGATGGTCCGCTTGAGGGCGGTGATGAGGCCCCAGACCTCTTCCTGCTCGTCGGGACTCAGCTCGCTCTCCGGCAGGCTCACCTCGAGGTGGTTCAGGATGTCGAGGAGGGTCTCCTTCTGCTGCTCGAAGAGGTCCGAGAGGCCGGGCCTCTGGATCTTGATCAGGATGGAGGTCTCCGAGTGGAGCTTGCGCTTGCCGAGCTCGGTGAGCTCGAACTCGTAGATCGCGCCCACCGAGGCGCCGGCGAAGGCGTTCACCGTGTAGTCGGGGATGTGGATGTAGTTCTTGATCCGCTTCCACGCGGGCCTCTCGAGGATCTCCAGCACGTACTTCCAGGACTTCTCCTGGCTCCCGAAGATGCCGCCGAGCTTGTCCTGCTGGTGCCGGAGCTCCCGGGCCATGGACGGCGGGGCGAGCTCGGCTAGGACCTGGGCGAGCTTCACGTACATCCCGCCGAGCTCCTGGAGGACGATGGAGACGATGCGGCCCTGGGAGAGCTCGGTCCGGGGCGTGCAGAGGATGCTGATGAGCGCGGTCATGCAGCGGTCCGCGGGGAGGTGGTTCACCGACTCGTCGATCAGGGGGAGGAGGAGGTTCCGGCCCTTGAGGTTCTCCCGGAGCGTCTCGACGAGGTTCGGCCTCACCCCTTCCCGGTAGAAGCGGTGGAGGATGCGTTCGGTGAGGAGGGTGAGCTTCTGGTGCTCGGTCTCCGGGAGCTCGTAGAGGGCGGTGAAGAGCGGCTCCTTCAGGTAGGGGATGATGCTCAGGGCCTCCGAGGAGAACACCGGGAAGAGGCGGAACATGGGGACGAACCGGCGGCCCACGGTGGTGGCGATGTCCTGGACGATGTCCATCTGGTCCAGGAGGTCGAAGAGGTCCGGGTGGTCGATGACGGTGTCGAAGGCCCGGTCGAAGACCTCGGTGAGGAGGGGGGCGAGCTTCTCCTCGTTGACCATGCTCTGGTTGTACTTGTCGATCCCCAGGACCTGGAGGGCGTCGATGGTCGCGCCCAGGTCCGGGGGGAGGTCGAACTCCGGGTCGAGGGTGTAGTGGACCAGGTCCCGGGTGAGGATGGCCCAGGCCCGCTTCATCTCGGGGTTCCCGACGGGGTCGAAGGACACCTTCGAGATCGCCTTGGCGAAGTACGCCCCGAGGGACGGAGAATACTCTTTGCACTCGAGCGCGATCTCTGCAATCCAGGAATATTCTCTCATCGATGACCTTTTGTTCACCTGATATTTTACTGAAAAAATGGAGATCGACTAGAACTCATTTCAAACCCCTAGGTTCTAGGCGCCTAGGAGTGACGAGTGAGGCGTGCTTGAGCACGCCGCAAGGAGGAACGACGACGGCAACGACGAAGATGGGGGTTTGAGATGAGTTCTACAAGTTTGCTGAAAGAAGGCCAAGGTCCAGTTCGATGTAGCTGCAGACGTGGTTGAAATTGAGGGGCTTGGTGAGGAAGCGCCAGACCCCGAGCTCCTTGACCGCCTTGGCGTACTTGGATTCCTCGTAGCCGCTCACGAGGTAGGTGGGAATGCTGCGGCCCGCTTTCCGGATCAGGCCTAGGATGTCAAGGCCCGACATCTCCGGCATGTTGATGTCGCTCAAGATCAGGTCCGGGTCGTTGGCTTCGAACCAGGCGAGGAACTCCTTGGCGTCGGTGAAGAACTTCAGCTCGATGAGCCCTTTCTTCAGGGGGCTTTCGAGCATGACGGAGTAGATGTACTCCATTTCTGCTTCATCATCGATGATAGCGACCGTCTTACACATGCTCTCTCCTAAGCATTCAAAAAAATCATTGGTGTGAGTTAATTAACGGACTTTAAGCAAGAAAGGTCACCTAAATATTTCTTAAGCATGGCGAAAAAATAAGCATGCGCCGGGCTTATTCTTTTGCGGAGACTTGAGGGAAAATGTCCTTTTCATTTTCCCAAGGAGTTCACATGAAACTTTATTACTCAAGCGGTTCCTGCGCCCTCGCGCCCCACATCGTCCTGAACGAGCTCAACATGGCCTACGAGCTCGAAGCCGTGGACCTCAAGGCGAAGACCACCGTCTCCGGAGACTACACGAAGGTTAACCCGAAGGGTGCCGTGCCAGCGCTCCGGATGGACAACGGCGAGATCCTCACCGAAGGCCCGGCCATCACCCAGTACCTCGCCGACCAGAAGCCCGAGAGCGGCCTCATGCCGAAGTTCGGAACCCTCGAGCGCTACCGCTGCGCGGAGTGGCTCAACTACATCACCTCGGAGGTCCACAAGTCCTTCGGCCAGCTCTTCTCCGCGGGGGCCTTCGTGAAGAACGAGGACGCGCAGAAAGAGTACAAGAACACGGTCCGTGGCGCGATCGAGAAGAAGCTCGGCTTCGTCTCCGAGCGGCTGGGGACCAACGACTACCTCCGGGGCACGCAGTTCACCGTGGCCGACGCCTCCC
>SXGU01075039.1_pt1 | contig 18880 bp, 15 predicted proteins | sample 3174531 | NCBI WGS metagenome assembly SXGU01 (sample SAMN11356863, study PRJNA531348) | freshwater metagenome | isolation source: freshwater sample F1-140 | place: China: Fuxian Lake, Yuxi | collected 2017-12-25 | reverse complement strand
CTTTAAGGGAAATAAAATCCCAGTTGTCCAATCGCCTTGAGGGGCTAACCTCGTGCTTAAGGCTTCGGATTTCCAAGCGCGTGGTCCTCGGGTTTGACACCTTTTTTGGAACCACCAAAACCATACATCGTCGGTTTGTAATCGCCAACCAACGAGACATCTGCTTTTGCCGGAACGTCCACGCCAATCGCCCAATAGACACCGTTCACCAAGAGTCGGCGCAAACCTTCACTCTCTAAGTCTGTTGCGGCTCCCATCGTGGTGGTAAGGATTTTGTTAACCTTCCCTGTTTCGTTTTTGTAAAGCCGCGTCCAGACCACCGGCATCATCGGGTTATTTTTAGGCCCTTCCACCGCAACATCACTCGCATTCATGCCTTTCAAAACCTGACCACGCACAAGAATTTTTGCATCAGCTGGGGGTGTCGCACCGTAAACATCGCTATTCCCAAAAATCTCCCCAACCCCACGGAGAATTGGGTCCGCTTTGGATGAGGTCTCAATGATACCTCGGGTCGCCTCGACTTTATGATGGCCGTGGTGCGAGATCCAAGTTTCACCGAGCACCTGCTTGCCGAATCCACCTTTCCATTCCCCGTTGTCCCAGCTGTATCGCGCATACGGACTCGAGGAGTTCCGTCCGTAGCTAAACGCGTGCGTGCTAGTTCGCAACGCGATAATTGGTTTCCCTGCTAAGTAGGCATCCACAAAATGTTTCATAGCCGCGTCTGGCCACTCACGAAACCGGTTGAGCATGAAAATGACATCTGCCGTCTCCAAGGTCTCCGCTCCCGGCAACGAGTGACGGTTGTCCGGGCTGATCGTTCCATCGGCAGGGTTGAGCGAAAACAACACGGTGCATTTGAACCCGTGGCGTGTTGCTAGGATTTTCGCCATCTGTGGGAGGCCTTCTTCCGACCTGTATTCCTCGTCGCCTGTCAGGAACACGATGTGTTTTCCAACACCCGGTCCGCTGGTTCCTTCATAAATCACGCGGTCCGCTGCGCGGGTCGAAAACACCAAGGACAATAAGCAAAGCAGGATTGAAATGGTTTGTGGTTTCATTGGTATCAGGTTGTGACATTCTGAGGAAAACATGACATTCTGTCCAGCATTCGGATGATTAGACCCGTTCAATTCGTGAACCATTCAACGCGTGACAAGAAATCTGCCTCATGAAAGTTGATCTTGGCATCTGGCACAAGCTGACTCGCTTAGTGGTTGCAGCCATCGGGTTAACCGCTGTGACCGGGTTAGTTTATTGGTATGCGCCGTTGATCCGAACCAATGAACGGATGCGCCAAAAGAATCTTGCTCTCGAAGCCGAAGTAAGTCAGCGGGAACAACGAGTGGCACGAGAGGAAGCTGAAGTGAAGTTGTTGCAAAGCGATCCCAAAACCATCGAGCGTATTGCTCGGCAAAAACTAGGGTTTGCCAAAACAGGGGAGGTGGTCATTTTCTTTGCACCCCAGACGAATAATCCCCCCACGACCAACGACCGACGGTGATCAACCTTTCAGGAGCGAATCTAGGCGACCTTGCAGAACCAACTGTCCCATCAGATGCCCTAGAGCACTCAGAAACGAGATCAAAACAACGGCGAACAGGAAGAGGCCGAATCCTTTGGTCTGCTCTGGCTTCAGTAGCACGGCAATTCCGTGATAGAGTGCGCGAGCTGTCAGGATTGCACCGATGCCCCAACACACCCAAGTATTCATCGCTGGAATTGCATCAATTATGCGACTCAATGCCAGCGGAGTAATGCAGTAACAAAGCGTCAAGAAGCACTGTCCCCAAGTGACTCGGGTGTCAGAACCGATAGCAACCTGTCTCAAAACCAAGGTGCCAATGAGCAGAGAAACAATAAAAACGACCAGTTGCGTCCCAACATACTGCAATGCGAGAGCTTGTGGGATTAAGGAAGCCGTTCCAAACTCACCAATTTTTTCTGGAAAATGAGTCATCCCGTAAAACTCAATCCCCAAACTTAACAACAAAAGGGGTAATAACTCGACGAAGAACACCACCAAAGCATTGGGAACAGCGAGGGCGATCTTCGGAAACACGCCGCTGGGTGCGAATAATATGGGGAAACTTCTGATCACAGCGGAGACGTTACAACGAGCCGTTCACACCGGCAACCTTTGAACAGATTTTTCTGTGCTGCAGCGGGTTACCGCGTTTTGAAGCTCCTCTGGTGTCCGGTTGCGGGAATCGAGAAGGTGTAGTTCTTAGCATCAGGATCCACAGAAAGTTGGATCCAATTGGCAGCACACTGTTTTTCCAAATTCGCGATATATTCCGCACCCGTGTTGTTCTCTGAATCTTTCCTTAGGTTTTTGTGGATTTGATAGATCGCCTGAACGGAAGGGGTGTTTTTCAGTGTGGCAAAAGTCTCAGGTCCACAGCCTTTTTCGATTCCATTACTCATCACAGCGACGGTCGGTGCCAGCCCTTTAACCAAGATCGGATTATTGCTGACATCAAGACCGTGGTGGTTCATTTGCATGACATCCACAGTTCCGACCACGTTGCTGGGGCACATCAGTTTCTCTTCGACGTTCCATGTGAGATCTCCTCCAACGAACATTTCGAAAGAACCGAAGCTGATCAGCAACACGATACTATTTGCGTTGTCACTGGTATCGATTGCCTTGCGCGGCGGTGCGTCACAAAGCGGGTTGTGAGGTTGTTTTAATTTAAACCCCGAGATTTGTTGTTTGGCAGCGATGCAACGCACTGTGAACGAGGGGCGTTCTCCGGCACCCCCTGCTTTCATCGGGAGTGGGCCATCCGGTTGGATGATCTTTCGCGCACCGACCTTCATTTCTCGATAGGGTTTGCTGCGATGAATCCAAGTGCGATCGGCTTTGTTCCCATCGGGATCCTCATCCGGAATTCCATTATCAAAAACCGTTCCAATAGGGAGAACCGCTGCGACTTCAGCTGCGCCGCCAAAGTGGTCAATGTGCATGTGAGTCGTGACAAGATAATCGATGCGAGTCAGCTTGGCTTTTTCTTTTGCCAGAGCAATGATCCGTCCCGGATCCCGCCCGCCCGGCATCCCCGTATCAATCAGCAACGATTCGCCGGAGGGTGTCACGATGAGCGTCGCTGCCCCACCTTCGACATCAGGCCAATAGACATCCAGTTTTCCAGTCACCTGATCCCCACAGAGAGGAACGGTTGCGAACATGAAAGCTAGGGCACCCAAAAGTCGATTGTGGTTCATGCCTTCACCCTAGGGGAACCCTTTGTTGAATTCAATTCTCCATTCCGCCGGTTACGAAAAAACCCAGTCCCCCTGACGAGGACTGGGTTTTGAAGATTATTTAACGGCGTTGATCAGAATTTGCCGCCGTAGATCGCGTTTTGACCGAGGATTTGTTCAATCCTTAGCAACTGGTTATATTTAGCGACACGATCCGTGCGACTGAGGGATCCTGTTTTAATTTGCCCAGCATTGGTTGCAACGGCGATGTCCGCAATGGTGGAGTCCTCGGTCTCTCCGGAACGATGGCTGATGACGGCGGTGTAATTGTTGTCCTGCGCCAGTTCGACCGCATCTAATGTCTCTGTCAGTGATCCGATTTGATTCACTTTCACAAGGATCGAATTCGCGACCCCTTCTTTGATGCCCCTGCTGAGGAACTTGGTATTGGTGACGAACAGATCATCCCCAACCAATTGCACTTTGCTGCCCAATTTGTCAGTCAGAAGTTTCCAAGTGGCCCAATCGTTCTCCGCGCACCCGTCCTCGATGCTAATGATCGGGTATTTACCCGTGAGTTCAGCATAGAAATCGACCAACTCCGCGCCGCTCAACTTGCGTCCACTGCTTTTCTTGAAAACGTAATTCCCGCTTTTCGCATCATAAAATTCTGAGGAGGCGACATCCAGAGCGAGGAAAATCTGTTTTCCAGCCTTGTAACCCGCGTCCTTCGTTGCTTGGAGAATCACCTCGATAGCCGCTTCCGCGCTGTCGAGTTTAGGAGCAAAACCGCCTTCGTCACCCACCGCAGTGCTGAGACCTTTTTTCTTCAACACTCCCTTGAGGGCATGAAAAATCTCGGTGATCGCCTGCAATGCCTGCGAAAAATTATTAAAGCCTTTCGGCACGATCATGAATTCTTGAAAATCAATCGGGGCATCAGAATGCGCTCCCCCGTTGATCACGTTCGCCATGGGAACAGGCAGAACTTTGGCGTTGGTGCCACCCAGATATCGGAACAGCGGTAACCCAACCACTTCGGCTGCGGCTTTGGCATTCGCCAACGAAACCGCCAGAATTGCGTTTGCGCCTAGCGCGGATTTTGTCTCTGTTCCGTCCAGAGCCAACATGGTGCGGTCAACCGTCAACTGATCGAGTGCATCCAGTCCTTCCAACTCTGGCAGGATTTTGTCGGTCACATTCTTGACCGCTTTCGAAACGCCTTTACCGACATACCTTTTCGCATTGCCATCCCGCAATTCCAACGCTTCATGCTCCCCGGTGCTCGCTCCCGATGGCACCGCTGCACGCCCCATCGCTCCACTCTCAAGAATAACATCAACCTCCACGGTGGGATTACCCCGGGAATCCAGAATTTCACGAGCCCGAATGTCAGCAATAATACTCATAAATCAATATCAAAAAGTACAAAAAACAGCCGCTCACTATACCTGTGGCGTCTTTCGTGACAATCCCTTTTCCGCTCTTATTTCTGAGCTGCCTTTTTTTCTTTAAACACCATGGACGCCGAATTGAGACAGTAACGCAACCCGGTGGGTTTAGGGCCGTCGTTGAATACGTGTCCCAGATGGGCATCGCATCGAGCGCAAAGGATCTCAAACCGTCTCATCCCGTGACTATTATCGGCGTGAGTCACAACGTTCTCCTTGGCGATCGGTGCAAAAAAACTAGGCCACCCCGTCCCAGAATCAAATTTCGCAGATGCGGAGAACAAGGGAAGATCGCAGCAAATACACGTATAATGCCCCGGCTTTTTGTGGTCGTGAAAAATTCCGCAAAACGCGCGCTCGGTTCCTTTACCGCGAGCGATTTGATATTGTTCAGCCGTCAACATTTTGCGCCATTCCGCATCCGGTTTCACGACTTTATTGGTTTGTGCCGCAGGCAAAACGTCGCCGTGATCATTCACGAAACAGACTGAGACAGTTTTCGAATTCATGTTGGTTGCAGCTGCGAAAGTTTCGAATCCCCAAATCAGGCTCGCCAAGAAAACGATCAGGTTCACCGTATTCCTGCTACTCCGGTGAGTCATGGCAGAGGATCCGATAAACATTTTCCAATTTGGACTCTTCGAGAATTGTGACATAAATGGTCAAGTTTTACGGTTGACTTAAGTTACTCGACAAACGAATCGGCGCAACGCCTTTTGCTAATCCGCCCTCAAGCGATAAAACTGTTGGTCTGCGGCAGTTTCTAACGGAGCCCGAATGAGCAAAACCTGACCCGTTCCAAGGTTTGTGGAAACTGGACTCCAACTCATGGGGGAACTAAGTCGCTTTGTCCCCTCGAGGATGTAAGTTATCCCAGCCACAGACGTGACTTTAAGTTCAAGCATCCCCTCTTTCACGAGCGGTGGATCAATAAGAATGGGGCCTCCAGATTTCACGACTAAGGTTCCGTTGGAGTGTAACTCACGGGTGTCCCAAACGAGCCCTTCTCCCGGTGGAGTAAGGACGGAGAGATCAAAAGATCCACTGAATCCGTTGGCTATAAATGGTTTGATCTTGTCTCCCACAATCAGTGGGGATCCGAGATTGGTCACACACAATCTTCCACCGAATTGGAGCATTCCGGCGACCTCAATTTCATCGATCAGGACTTCAGCACCATTCTTCCTGACCTCGACCAGAGTAAGACCCACAAGCGTCAGATTATTACCAAAGCGGAGATGTCCGACACCTGTGCCAGCAGAGACAGTCCCCATGATGATTGTATCCCCCGCGACAGTGCCATCACCCGACAGGTTCTGCTGAGATCCGCACATAAACTGTTCAGGCAAGGATTCAGCATCCAACAACGCCCCAGCCTGGACATTGATTTGGCGGCTCCCTGCCAATGCATTTCTATTGAGCAACTTCAGCGTTCCCCCAGAGATCAGAGTTGAGCCTCCGAACGAATTGCTCCCACGGAGCGTTAGCGTTCCAGTTCCCACCTTGGTCAAACCTCCAATCCCTGAAACTGCACCCGAAAGATCCAAGGACTCGTTCACATTGAAAACAAGGGGGCTTTCCCCCAGCTCGATCGATCCATTCCAGTTTAACATGCCTGACTCGTTTGTGACCGTTTGCCCAGTGAGAAATCTCGAAGCTATTTCCCACGTGTTATCACCCATGCTGATCAAACCTCCACGCAACTCCAGTGGTTGGCCGCTCAATCGGAACCCCCCGTTTTTGATCACCACAGATCCCACAACCCTCAGCAAATCGTTCGCATTCGTCTGCTGTTTGAATCCCTCAAAAACCAACGGTGCACCTTCCAACGGTGCAGTTCCGCTCCAGCTCACCCCATCGCTCCACATGGCTTGCCCGTTTCCGCTCCAAACCGTGGTGATGGGTTTGATGAGTTGAATCTGAACCGTCACGTTGGTTGTTTTTCTTGGGTAGAGATCGCCAAACCCCGAGTCCTGAGCTTGGATCGTGAGGCTAAAAAGTGGTGGCTCTTGCAACTCTAAAAGACCTGCATTCGCTACACGCAAAACACCCGTCTCAGGGTCGATTCCGAAAGTCCCGCCGGAGTTCCCGGCCAATATCTTGTAGGCGATCGGATCGGCCACACTATCTTTGGCGAGCAAACTCGTCACGACGAAGCCGTTGGTGGACGTCGAGGGGAGTTGCACTGTTTTACCCGTCAATTCCGGCGCATAATTGAGGTCAATGGGTGTTAAGTAAGAACGATCGATCACCGTCGGAGATGAAATGCTACCGCTCACCCAACCCACCGAAAGATGGTCGTGGCCGAGTCCTGTTTTGTGGATCGCATCGAGATACACCGTCCGACCAGCCGTCAGAGAAATCGGCAAAGATTTCTGTGAAGGGAATGCGAACCAATCTTGATAATCCGTCTCGCTGCTTACCGAGGCGATCGCCGTTGCCAACGCTGTGTTAGTTGCAGGCCCGTATCGGAGCGAACTCCCATCGCTCGAGGCAACATAGAAATGATACGAGGCTGTATCAGGCGGCGTCACAAACCCGCGAATTCGTGAACCATAACTTTCTAAAAAATCTTCTCCAGTTTCGAACGATTCAATCTCTCGCAGTATATCAGGCCGTTTCGGGTATTTTCCCAACTTCGTGAGATCCACAACCGCCCCACCGCTTCCAATGTTGGTCCAGATTTCTTGTCGGAGCGTTGTCGTAGAAATGACATCCGGCGCGACCAGCCGAATCGTATTTGTCGTGAGACTCGATCGACTTGGCGAGCCATTGTCAGCGACCACGACCTGAAGCACGAATAGCGTCTGATTGATGCTCGCTAACTTCGCCTCATCCACCATCCGGACGATCCCATTGGTGGGATTCAGTTCAAACAACCCATCGTCATTCCCTGAGAGACATTTAAAACTGAGCACGTCCGCAGGGTTCACGTCTGTTGCGCCCACCACGCCCACCTGACTTCCAAAAATCGCGTCCCGATGGAGAGCCGTCGTGAAACCTTTTGTGCGTGGCGTGTAATTCAAAGCCATCGGTGCGAGATACCGGCCGGGAATCACCTCGCGGCTGATCCCAGCACTCACACATTCCCAAGCCACCGCGATATGATCGTTGCCATCGCCCTCCTTCATTCTCGCTTCGATATAATAAGCCTGACCAGCCACCAGCGAACGCAGCCCCGATTGTTGGGATGGGAATTGGGTCCACTCTCGCACTCCAACCGCTTGGCTTACCGTCGCAATTCGCGTGTTCGTCGTGTGGTTCGTCGATGTGCTCATCAACAATTCACCCGCATCATCCGTCGCGATCCAAAAACGGTAATTACCCGTCGCAGGCGGCATCACGTAACCCCTCAACACCGTCCCGTAATCGTCGCCCTGCTCCGATTTTCCCTCGAACAACAACACCGGATTCTCAAACGCGGGGTTATAGGGAAAAACCCCTGTCGCGCGGATCAGCTCCACCAACGCGGTTCCGTTGATATTGGTGTAAACGGCCTGATTGATCGTCCCGGGTCGAAGCGGCCCCGGATTCGGTATCACCACGATATTCACCATCGCTGTCGAGACCAACGCCGTCGGCAAACCCTGATCAGAGACCCTCACCATCAGGGCATAAGAATCTTTTTCCTTTACCTTGAGATCCCCAACGACCTTCAGAGCACCCGACTGTTCGCCAACAGAAAACATCCCGTTCGTATCCCCGCCTACGATCGAAAAAATGAGTGAATTCCGAAAGTCAGGATCGGTGGCCGTCACGTCTCCCAAAACAATCCCCTCTTGAGTGTGCTCAAAAACCGACGTGTCGAAACCGACGATCACCGGTGCCTCATTCACATCCGTCAACGTCACCACAACACGGCGATTGCCCTCCAACACCTGATGATTGGAGACGTCCGTGATCGAGACAAATAACTCGAACTGAACAGGGAACTGGCTTCCCAATGCCAACTGCTCATAATCCAACGCAGAGGCGTTCGCGACCGATAATTGCCCCTGTGAATCAATCGAAAATGCCCCGCTCAAATTGCCCGAGTCGATCGTATAACCCAGCGAGATCCCTGTGGGATTGTCGAAGGGAACGACTCCGAGGACCACTCCGTCTTGGGTATTCTCGGGAACACTAAAACGCGTTGCAGTCTTGGCACCTGTGATTGATCCTGAAATTTTAAAATAACCCAAACTTCCATACGACGAAAACCCGTCTGTCGCCGCATTTCGCCGACCGGCTCCTTTGATCTGCAACGTATATGAACCCGCAGGGATCGTTCGCACCACTGTCGCAAACAACGTCGTCTGCGGGTTGCTCGTCGATACAAGCACATCATTCGCGTCATACAACGACGCTTGAATTGCCAAATTCCCCCAATCCCCCACCGGATCCACCCTCACATTCACGCTCCCACCCGTCGTCGTAAACCGAAACCCATCCACGTCCCCCGTCCGCTCGATCACGCCTTCCCCTTTCACCGTGCGATTCGCAAACACCTCGAGATACCTTGCCGTGCTCAACGTGTCTCCGGTGTCATCCTCTCGATAATCCACCACCTCATTCTGCGACGTGATGATCGCCAAATCGTCCTGCTCATTATTCGCGTCCGAGTATTCCCCCTTACTCCATTGCGAAACATTTTTATCATACCCCACACCCATGATCGGCGCCCAACCGATCGCTCCCACCCCTTGCCCCTCGTAATACTCCGTATGCACAGCCCCCACATCCGTGCCGTCATGACTCAGCCCAAGACAATGCCCCAACTCATGAGAAATCGCCTCCGCCGAAGCCTTACCCACCGGATTGAACACCCAACATGGAGTATCTCCCGACCAATTAAACGAACCAATCATCGCCACACCCCCTGCGCCCGGTGCCGCAGTCACCGTCGAAGTCACGATCACCCGTTGCCGATTCCCTTCCACAGCATTTTGAAACACCTTCAAATCCGTCGTCACATTCACATTAAACGGCAAGAAATCCTCAGAAACCCGTTTCCAAACATCCCGGATCTCCCCGTTACTCGCGTTGGGCTTCGCATACGCAATCCCTCCCCATGTCGGCGTGTAACCCCCTCGATAATCGATATAAAGAACCCCCTTAGCCCCCGGCAAACTCTCCAGCGGAATAATCCCCGCCTGATACTCCGGGATCGGAACCACAGGGTAAGCACTCGGATCCAGCGGCGGCACCTCAGCAACCGTTGACGCAACACTCCCAGCAGGAGGAGGTGGAAACCTTGAGCAAACCGCCTCCTCCAACAACCGCTCCACCAAAACCGATTCCCCCGGCCTCCCGCTCGGCTCAATCCGGTAAGCCTTCCCCAACGCGGGAATCTCCACCAACCCCACCGTGCCACCTGCCTTACCTAAGAACGATTGCGTTTGAAAAAAGAACCTCCCGCGCTTCGGCGAATCTAAAACCCCATCCACCCGAACCACCTCGCCCCCTCGATATTCCAATCGACGAATCTTTCCCGTGGCCCATTCCCCATTCACCAACTCGAACCGCAATAATCCGCCCGCTATAGACCCACGCAAGGAGGTTAAAAAATCAGAATCCCACAGTCGGTGGCGATTCGGAGTGGAGAGCGGTTCCCGAATTTCTACAGCCCTCAATGTCCCCAGCGGAGAGCCAGAAAAGACACCGAGAGCCAAGAGTCCGCAAAGCAGGGCAAAAGTTCGCTTCAAGGGATTGAGTTACCCCACCCACACTACCCTCCCAGCCCACGAAGACCAGCCCGTTTTTTTCACGACACCCACCCCCGACGGCTTAATTCGTTAATTCGTAGGGTTCACAACCAGAAACCGATCCCTCCAGTCGGCATGGCTTCGGGGTATCCGCCTTATCTTGAACCTAGCTTGCAATCCAAGCCGTTCCCATCCATAACTCTCAGGAACAAGCCTTCTATGAACTACCACGACATCATCACGATCGAACCCGGTAAGCGCGGCGGACGCCCTTGCATCCGCCGGATGCGCATCGCCGTCGGGGATGTGCTGGGTTGGCTGGCGGCAGGCATGTCGCATCAGCAGATCCTCGAAGACTATCCCGAACTGACCGAAGCCGACATCCGCGCCTGCCTCTCCTTCGCCGCCGACCGCGAACGCCGACTCGTCGCCTTGGCATGAAGCTGTTGTTCGACCAGAATCTTAGCTACAAACTCTGCCAACAACTGGCCGACCTTTTCCCCGGTTCAACCCAAGTGCGGCTTCAACAACTCGACCAAGCCGACGATCTGAAAGTGTGGAGTTACGCCAAAATGAACGGGTTTCTTGTGGTGACCCAAGATTCAGACTACGCGGATATGGCGGTACTCTTCGGTCCTCCACCCAAGGTCATCTGGCTGCGAGGTGGCAACCGACCGACCTCCGAGATTGAAGCCCTGCTCCGCCAGCATGCCGGTGAAATCAACGCACTAGCACAAGACAACCAAGCCAGTTGCTTAGAGCTCTACTAGACCCCTCCTCCCTCCTCCCCATGGACCGTCTGGGGGGTTACGAATTAAACGAATGAACGAATAAAGCCCCCCTCGGCACCCATACCCGCCGACTTTATTCGTTCATTCGTTTTATTCGTAGGGGTCCCCACCCAGAATCCTGCTCCCCCGAAGACTTTATTCGTTCATTCGTTTAATTCGTAACCCCTCCAGCCGGGTTTTTCGACGGTTGACGACATTTTCTGCTCTAAAAAGACGTTTAGGAGTTGCCTTTAAGAACTATTTGGTGTTTCTTTGTGGTGTAGGGGGCAGTGGATCATTCCATGATCGCCTTCTTTAGTAGAAAAAACCTCTAGAAATACCCTCCTAGAGGGGGCCACCCCTATTCTCAAATTCTTATAGAATATTGAGCGAGATAAAGAGATAAACCAACCCGCCTGCGGCGGTGTTGTGGTTCCTTGAGATCACCGCGTGATCTTAAAAGTTATCCACCTCCTCCGTCGCCTGAGTCACTATGATCCCACCCCATTCGACGCTGGAACCGCCGAAGGCTTGGTAGGAACTGTTGGGCTAGTTTTTTATCTTCCTCGGTGTCATCCCTGTCCTTGGATGTCCTTAAAAAACCTCGAGGTTCCAGTATAAGCCTCCAAATAAGTCCCGTTTGTGCCTTTCCGCAAATCGAAGTGGCGGTGCCGCAGGATGTTGTGTGGGTTACGAAATAAACGAATGAACGAATAAAGTCCGCCGTTGAAATCAACTTCACCACACAGGGTCACGATCTACCCAGCCTTTCCCAGCCATCTAAAAAATGAGGCTGTCCGTCGCGTCAATAATAGATTAGATTCGATGGAATGAAACCGCTTTCTGCTAGGAAAACACCAACAAAGCAACCTCGCTCACGGTGGATCCAAGGGGGCGGTGGTGATGCGGTTATTTCCAAAAACGAGGCGGATCAGTTCACCGATGGGCTTCTACAAATCGCCGCACGCATCGAAGGGTTGCCGCCTGATTTCGCCACGAACCACGACCATTACCTGCACGGCATTCCTAAAAAGTGAAACCGGTCTTCGCCGACACGTTCTTCTTTTTTGCGATCCTCAACCGCAACGATCCGGTCCATTCTCTTGCCATTAGTTACAGCCGTAATACCCGTTTACTTCGTATCACCACGGACTGGATTATCACGGAACTCGCCGACGGTTTAAGCCGGTCGGTCAATCGCGAGAGATTCATGGATCTCTACCGCCACATTCAACTCAGCCCAGCCATTCAGGTCGTACCTGCCTCTCGCCCCTTGCTCGAAGAAGCCATTGCGCTTTACGGCTCGCGCCCGGACAAAGATTGGTCTTTGACCGACTGCGTCTCTTTCGTAGTGATGCGCGATGAAGGCATCACCCGAGCCCTCACCGCAGATAAACACTTCGAGCAAGCCGGCTTCACAGCCTTGCTTAAATAAAGACCATCGCCTCTGCAGCATCGACCCGGTCCGGTGTCGCGGACGTTGTCAACAGGTTGAACTGCAACCCCACGCGTTTGGGGGGTTACGAAATAAACGAATGAACGAATAAAGTCCCTTTGAGATCGAACGTTAACCGGTGGTTGATTCGGGGGGTCCAAATGGGTACTTGCGATCACCCTCCAAGCCGGTGTAGTCTTTCCCTGTAGAAGATCCGGTAGCCGATGTGGCGGAATTGGCAGACGCGCTAGACTCAAAATCTGGTGTCTTTACAGACGTGGGGGTTCGAGCCCCTCCATCGGTACCATAGTTAGTATCCAAAATCCTTTCAGGTGAAGCGGTGGGTTCGGTCACTGCTTCGATGCATTCGGTTCCATTGTCCTTCTTTCTAACACCAAATCTCAACCCGTTCTTCCCACCCGCACTCTTGCAAGCCGCTTTGTCCCTGTTATAGTTGAGTCAAGTTGGCACACATCCGGTGCCAAACCCGAGCGTAATCATGATCCGATCTTTCGCCTTCACCACTCAGGGTAAGTTGCACAGTCAGGATATCGATCTGTTCCTGATGCCCACATTGCTAGCCGATACCAACCTGTTTCTCTGGGTTGATCTGGATCAAGCACCCGAGGCCGATGCCCGACGCATTCTTGAGGGTGTCTTTCATTTCCATCCGCTCACCATCGAGGATTGTCTCCAAGTTTCTGCCTCTCCCAAAGTGGATGAGTATCATCCCAAGGAAGGTGATCGGTTTTCACCTCATTTGTTCATGGTGATCCACGCGGTAGATTACAGTCGGCGAGACGGTGTTTTCGCGACGAGTGAGCTCAATTTTTTCTTAGGCAAGAATTTCCTAGTCACCTATCACGATGTCCCACTGCGGAGCGTGCAATTGACAGCGGAACGTTCGGTCCACGGAACCATTTTGCTCGCACGCGCTCCCGACCGTCTGGCCCACAATCTTCTGGACGCCATTGCCCAAAACTACAAACCCGCCTTGGACGAACTCGCCGTCGAAATATCGGACCTCGAACAGGAAGTCATCCAAGCCCCCCATCCCCGAGTTCTCACGCGGATTATCCAACTTAAAAAAGAGGTCTTGCACCTTCGCCAGATTATCGGCCCGCAGCGCGAAGTCATGGCCCGCTTTGCAGGAGGAGAGTTTAAGTTAATCCGGCCTCATTTGGTGCCTTATTACAGAAACGTTTACGACTCGCTCTCGCAGATTTCCGAACTGGCGCACAGCTACACCGACAGCATTTCCGGCTTGCTCCAAGTCTATCTCAGCATGTCCTCCAATCAGACGGCTGAAGTGGTGAAACTCCTCACCCTCATCACGATCATCACCACGCCCCTGATGATGATCGGCACATGGTATGGGATGAATTTTAATGGGATGCCCGAACTGTCAGCGAAGTATGGCTACGTCATTGCGGCCATCCTGACGATTGTGACGACGGTCGCAACTTACTGGTATTTTAGAAGAAAAGGTTGGCTCCGCTGATCCCTCCTCCATGCCTCCCCGGAAATCTAACTTCCTCGACAAAGTCTTAACGCGAATTGGGCGGCTCGACACCCAAGGGTTGCAAACGGTTGTTGAGCATCTAGCCCGCGAACGAACGTTTCTCGAGACCCTCTTCAATGTGATTGAGGACGGCGTCCTAGTGACCGACGAACAGGGAAGAATCCTTTACCATAACGACGCGGTGACACGCATTCTCGGTTGGCAAAAACCCCAAGTCGAAGGAGAACCCATCCAACGCCATTTTCCGGGCCTTGATTGGGAACGCATCTCTCGAGTCGATGCCGAGGGAGGTTCTCGGGTGATCCGTCAGGAATTTGAAATCGATTACCCTCGACGCCGTTACCTCAACCTCTATGCCGCACCTCTCGATGGAGAACGCAGTGGCAGTTCAGGCGTGGCTCTCATCCTTCACGATGCGACCGAGGCCCGCCAACGCACCGCCGAGGCCATCGAAACGGAGCGTGTCCAAGCCTTAACGCTGCTCGCCGCGAGTGTTGCCCACGAAATTGGTAACCCGTTAAATGCGCTCGCGATTCATCTGCAATTGATGGAACGGCAGATTAAAAAACTGCACCAAACTACCGCCGCCCCAGCCCCTAAGAAAAAGGGACTCAGGTTCAAATCAATTCTCACGGATCCTCCGCAACCAGACGACGACCCGAAGCAAGCCCTATTCAAATTGGATTCCTATCTCCAAGTCGCCAAGGGAGAGATCACCCGACTCGATTATATCGTCACCCAATTTCTCTCAGCCCTGCGACCGAGCCCGCCTCAATACTCAAAAGTCTCCCTCAACGATATCGTCCGCGAAACTTTTGAACTCCTACAACCTGAAATCCTCAACCGAGGCCAGCGGACCGTCCAAAATCTCCACGCCCAACTTCCAGCCGTTTTCCTCGATCCATCCCAGATCAAACAAGTCTTGGTGAACATCACAAAAAATGCGATGCAAGCACTCTCTCGGGATGGGGTCATCACCGCGCAAACCGGCGTCGCGGGAGAAGGAGTCTGGGTTGCTATTTCTGACACTGGGCCCGGGATTCCTCAGGAACAAATCAACCGAATTTTTGAGCCGTTTTATACCACAAAAAAGAAAGGCTCAGGACTGGGACTAATGATTGTCCAACGCATCGTCCGAGACCATGGGGGACGCATGGATTTGGAGAGCCACTCAGGGCAGGGCACCACCTTCCGGATTTGGTTCCCATCCGGAGAAAAACGCCAGCGCATCCTTCCGCCAAGCCCGCCGTCTTCGGACGATTCTCTCCCACCATGAACCCTGCACTCCTCATTGTTGACGACGAAAAGACCCAACGCGAAGGGCTGAGAGCAGCTCTCGAGGATCATTTTGATATCTACCTCGCCGACTCCGCCGCCAGTGCCATCCAATTACTCGAACAAGAAAACTTCGATGTGATGCTGACGGATTTCCGCATGCCCAACGAAGACGGGCTGAAGCTGATCTCACGCGCCAAATCGCTCCCTCATCCCCCCATCTGTATTTTGATGACGGCTTACGGTTCCGAAGAAATCGCGGTCAACGCCATGAAACAGGGGGCCGATGACTACATCCCCAAAGGCAAGATGCAGATTGATGAGCTTGAATTTAGAATCAAGCGCGCTCTAAGACAGCAAAAGCTGGAAACCGAAAATGTCGCCCTTCGCGTTCAGCTCGATAAACGATTCGGTCTAGAGAACATCATCGGCGAATCCCCCGCGATGCGGGAAATCTTTGAGATCGTTCGGCAAGTCGCCCCCAGCCACGCCAGCATCTTGATCCAAGGCGAAAGCGGCACCGGAAAAGAACTCATCGCCAAAGGCATCCACCAACTCAGCACGCGAGCGCGAGGTCCACTCATCACCGTCCATTGCGGTGCGCTGCCCGCAAACCTGCTTGAGAGCGAACTGTTCGGACACGAGAAGGGAGCCTTCACCGGCGCACACGAACGTCGGATCGGTCGCGTTGAACAAGCCCAAGGCGGCACTTTGTTTCTGGATGAAATCGGAGAAATCGATGCAACCACCCAAATTAAACTCCTCCGCATTCTTGGCGAACGGACATTTGAGCGCGTCGGTTCCGGGAAAACCCTTCAAGCCGATGTCCGAATCGTTTCCGCCAGCAACAAAAACCTAGAACAAGCCATCAAAACCGGTTCGTTTCGCGAGGATTTATTTTACCGTCTCCGGGTCATCCAAATCAACCTCCCGCCACTCCGTGAACGGGTGGGGGACATTCCGTTGATTGCTAAAGCTTTTCTGAAAGAATTCAGCCGAGAGAATTCAAAGAGTATTACGGATTTCGAACCCGAAGCCATGGACGCAATTCTCAGTTACCCATGGCCCGGGAATGTCCGGGAACTACGGGCCGCGTTAGAGCATGGGGTGGTGCTTTGCCGACGAGATCGCATCGCGTTGCGTGATTTGCCGGCCTCAATACGCCCCGGCTCCGCCAGCCAAAACGTGAAGCCACTCGCAGTTCAGGCACCTCAAATCGAGGCTGGTCTGAGCGTCCACGAGGCCGAAAAACAACTGATCACCAGAGCTTTGCAGGAATCTGCTGGAAACAGAACCCTTGCTGCGACTAAGCTCGGAATCAGCCGACGAACCTTGCACCGGAAACTACACGTGCACAGGTTGGAAGAGTTTTAATATCTTATGATGCCAGGGTTACAGGAGTGGATTCACCAATTGGAAGAAGGAATTTGGGTTCAACGGCTTAAGCTGGTATCCATCTGGCTTGGGCTTGCGGCATTCATCACGTTTTACAACGTTCGAGAATTCAAAAACTTCAGCTCCCCAGAGGCCATGGATGCCGCCCAAGTCGGCCGCAACCTAGCTGAAGGCCATGGCTTTACGACCCGTTACATCAGGCCATTAAGCGTGGCGCTTCTCCAAGCGAACCGAGGCGAGGCAGGGCACGGCTTAGGGGGGTTCCACCCTGATATTGCCAATGCCCCAGTCTATCCGACAATCCTCGCGGGCTTGATGAAGGTGCTGCCTTTCACCTTTGAGATTAAAGATGCAGATAAATTCTCGCGATATCAGCCTGAAATGATCATCGCAGTTTTCAATCAATGCTTATTCTTAATCCTACTCATCTCAGTTTTCCACCTTGCAAAAACCCTCTTTGACTCCCCCGTTGCTTGGTTGGCAACGGTTTCCCTCGGTGCCTCAAATCTCTTTTGGCAGTTCTCAGTCTCGGGTTTACCCACCATTTTCCTCGCCCTCATTCTTTGCTGGATCGTCTCGCTCCTACTCCATTTGAACCACCGGAGTCAGGACGAAACAACCCCTACCTCCAAGTTCCTTCAACTCGGTCTAGGCATCGGGGCCTTGTTGGCCGTCGCAGTTTTGACTCGTTACTCACTCCTAGTGCTCGTTCCGGTAGTCATAGGGTTTATCGCATGGATCGCCGGGACCCGCCGAGTCCCAGCAATCGTAGCCTGCCTAATCGTCTTCCTCGTGCTAATTTCGCCTTGGTTATCTAGGAATTATTCCCTCACCGGCACCCTTTTCGGCACCGCAGGATTCGCCATCAGCGAAGAAACCTCCGCATTTCCCGGCAATCGCCTTATCCGCTCATTGCCGCTAAACTTTGCAGCAGAACTGAATCGGCTCGGAATCGATGCGTATGGTCGCAAACTCTTTGTGGAACTCGCCCGGTTGATTCAGCAGGATCTCCCCCAAATGGGCGGAAGTTGGTTGAGCGCGTTTTTTCTTCCCGGTCTGCTCATTCCCTTTCGCAACGTGTTCCTGAACCGATTACGCTGGTTCCTCATTGCCGTAATCGCCGTTCTCCTTCTTACCCAAGCATTAGGAAAGACCAGCCTCACGACTATTTCTCCTGTCCTCAACGGAGAAAATCTCCTCGTCCTCATCTCGCCGTTTATTTTTATCTTCGGGAGTGCCCTCTTCTTCCTCTTATTGGATCAATTAGAATTCGAGTGGCAACCCACTCGCCCCATTCTCATTACCGGATTTGCGCTAATTTGCTCTGCTCCCCTGATCCTATCCCTTCTCCCCCCGAGATCCATCGCACTTTCCTACCCGCCATACCTCCCACCTGTGATTCAAAATACGAGCAAGTGGATGAACGAGAAAGAGTTAATGATGAGCGACATGCCATGGGCCGTGGCGTGGTATGGCAACCGGGATTGTGTCTGGACAACGCTCGATGCTGCCACCGACCACACCAGCGACTTTTATCGAATCAACGATTACATGCGACCCATCCAAGGGCTTTACCTCACTCAAATCACGATGGACACCAAGTTCCTTTCGGAGATGGTTAGAGGCGGTTCCGAAGGAGTCTGGGGACGGTTCGTCCTAGATTCACTCCTCCGAACCAATGTGCCTACAGGCTTCCCTTTAAAGCAGGCTCCCAAAGGTTTTCTGCCAGAACAATTATTCCTCAGCGACCGCATCCGATGGATCGCAGGCGAGAAGTAAAAACCATGCACCTCGGGGAATTAGAGGAGCATAATTTTTTTGAAAACACTTGTTGCGGAATTTGTGGGGTTGGCCGAGAATGTTAAAGAGTCACCTGAGGACATGCGATTTACTGCACTTTTGGCTGTGCCGTTTTAATAATTGACGAAGACGGCTCCTCATATTAGAAATCAGCAGGATTTATAGACGTAACAAGGGTTTGGGCAGAATGTTGATGAATCAGGAAAACAACGTATGAAACAATTGATCAAAATTGCCGGCGTCGCTGCGCTCGGTCTGGCTAGCTCCCAATCAGCACGCGCCGAGATGTCAGGTTCATCCGACGGCCCGAAAGCATGGAGCATTTCAGCCACCCTCCG
>SXGU01530884.1_pt1 | contig 18881 bp, 15 predicted proteins | sample 3174531 | NCBI WGS metagenome assembly SXGU01 (sample SAMN11356863, study PRJNA531348) | freshwater metagenome | isolation source: freshwater sample F1-140 | place: China: Fuxian Lake, Yuxi | collected 2017-12-25 | reverse complement strand
GTCTGCGTATTGCCGATGAGGGCGAATCCGGTGTCCTAATTCTGCAGCAAGTAGCTCTGCGGCCGCGGCGGTCGCGGACCGCCGGATCCTTGGGCTCCTCCTCCGCCTCCCCCACCGCCACCTCCCCCACCGCCACCTCCCCCACTACTGCCACCGGTGATCCCACCCGCGCTTTGGCAGCGAGACTCGAAACGCTGCGAGATCTGTATGAGCCCATTGTTGAATGCCTCCAACGGATCTTCCCACTCGAGGGTCTCATAGACCGACGCCATTTCCCCGTATTTCAAGGCGGACCCGATCAAGGCGCGCAGATTGAGCTCCGCGTCGGTGATCGTGCCCGTGAAGATCCGTTCCATCCGCGTGATCACGGTTACCGCGTCGAGGTCCGTGGCGCCCGTGGGTCGCGGTAGGGCCAGCAATACGGAACGTTCCGCCGGACTGACCGCGACACCGCTGTCCCCCTCCGGTTCCGTTGCCAGATTGAGCTGGCGCAGGAAGGCAGCACTCACCAAGGCATCCGCAGAATTGTTCGGAAACCATTTCCCAGTGCCATACAGCGAGATGAAATACTCCCGCATGGCCAGGGTAAATCGGACCTGGGTGAAGAAGGCGTTGGTCTGGGCTTCCGCCAGGAACTCGGCCGGCGCCACGCCCAAAGCGGCTTCGCCCTGCGGACGGACCCGGGCGGAACTCGGGCCTCCGTTGAGGGCGTTGCCAATGAAGTCCCAGTCGTTGAGCCAGCGCTGCATCCCGGTCTCCCATTCGTCAGGAACACAAAACGAATCGCCGCTGGATTGCTCCAAGCAGTCCGCCATCGCACAAAAGTTCAACCCCGGTCCGAGAACGCAGCCGTGGATCTGACCAGCGACCGTCGCCACCGGGCCGAGTAACTTAGTCCCTTGGCCCAGCGCCTTGCTCAGGGCCGGGCCACATCCAATCGCCGCTCCTCCGCTGTTATTGATGACGGTCGCCTTGCACCCGCTGAAATCCAGCAGACAGTCTCGCACTGTCGCCACAGCCGCGAGACCCAGGCCAATCGCACACGGACGATTTACATTGTCTGGATCGGGCGACAGTTTCGCTGGGAGCACGGCCCCAAACGCGCAATCCAGGGCTGAATTGGCTAGATTACCGATCTCGGCTTTGCATTTCTCGAAGGGTGATTTTTCCTCCGGCTTATCCTTATGGTTGTCGTCCGGAGGTTCTTCCGGCGCCTCATCGGAGGTGTTGGAGCCGGGATTGACTCCGTGCCAACCCGGTTGGCGCACACCCACGCCCGCATCCGTGTCGAGGAAGTTGCCATCGGCACTCACCGTCATGGGTCCCTGAAGTTCCCAGCGGCCGGTGTCATGATTGAAGCTCCACAAGCCGCTCTTGGCACCCGGCAGCAGTTTCAGTCCGGTCTTCGGATCGGGTAGGTTCGGAAAGCGCACGCGAACCGGCTCGGAGAAATTCTGCGGCCCATCGGTCTGAATGGTGATCACCAGCGGCATCTCCAGCCCCGGCGGCAGCGGCTCGGGCAACCGGTCCGGAGGCACCGGCGCTAGGCCGACCCGACCGCCCCGCGCACCGGAGTCGGCGAAGAGAGCATTCGGCGGCACCACGATCTGTACGCCCGCTAAACCCGGATTTGCAGCCAGCACTTCCGGGGTAAAGGTGATTGCCGTCGGCACGAGCGGACTCACCTCGCGCAACGCTCCGGTTGGAATCAGCGGTAAAAAGATCTTCCCCGTGCCGCCCGGCAGCGCGTTCGTCGTTCCCGCCACCGTCTCCCAGGCCTTCCCGACGAATGGGTAGTACTGTCCACTCGGTCATTCGGTGCCCGCCACGCTGCGCCCATCAATGTGCACAAAGAAACGCCCGGCCGGACACGAATTCAGCTGGAAGAACCCGGAGGCGTCCGTCGTCGTTCGCAGCGATTCTTCCGCACCATCCACCGTCACGATCACCCCCGCGAGAGGCCGATTGCTTCCATCCGGATTGCGTGCCGAAGCGAAGACATATCCGGAAACCGCGGTGTTGGCCGTCGGCTGAATGGGAGCGGTGTCGAAGGTGAACCGAAACGTGCCCCCCGCTTCGCCATCGCCTTCGGCATCCAGTTCTGCACCGCCGGTGTCACGCACGCCCGCGCCCGTAAAGGTCACTTGAACGCGCGCGTTCGCCGGTACGGGTTCCAGGTGAAATAGGGTGGCACTGCGCCGATCACCCCCCAGTTCCACGCGCCCCAACAAGCGTCGTCCATCCGCCTCCACAAAGTAGCGCTCGGTCGTCAGCACGGTGTCCGCGGCCAGCGGCGCCGAGAAACGGAGGATGGTCTCGCGAGTCACCGCGACTCCGGTTTCGCCCACCAGTGGCGAGGTCGCGCTCACCCGGGTCAACACCGTCTGCCGCAATCGAAAAAATCGCGTCTGTTCCCCCGAAGCCACCAACACTCTGGCCACGCCCTTGATCACCGCCGGAACCTCTGGCACCGATTGCCAATCGGCGTCCAGCGCTCCGGAGGCCTCTAGGATTGTCTGTCTCGACGCCGTCCATTCAAGGCGCAAACGTTGATTCGGCTCGGGGAACACCTGAAGGACCGGCGCTACACCGCGAGCGACCCACGGCGTCAGGGTCATAAGAAATCCCGCGATGAGGGAACGGCAGTTGGCGAAGGAGATCATGAGTCAGGTCGGAACCTTGGTGGTATAGGACACACTTGTCCGGCCAAAACCAGGTATATTGATAAGCAATTCCTTTGACGCTCGGCGAAGACCGAGATTTTTTTCGGTGTCATCGTGATTTTTGTCCACCCTTTGGCTGGGTTGGAGAGCAGCACATAGTCGGTGATGGTGTCGATTGTCAGGGTATGATGGCAACACCCGTTAAACGTTTGATCCTACTAACGGTTCTCCGCGACGTGTACCCGATGGTGATCCGGCTCGTAGATGTTCCGGTCTGCTTGGAGGTGAGCGAGTTCGATGAAATATTTCATGCCGTTCTCGCTTGGGACTCCGGAATCGGCTACTGGTTCAAAATTCACGGTCAGGAATTCAACAGCTTCCAGCGCAAGACTCGCTCCAAGAAGCTCCGCGATTTTCGACTTCATCGCCTGGAGACGTTTCTCTACACCCCCGGCGCTATGGATCAATGGGAGTGGGAACTCCGTGTGGTCGATCTGCAAGAGGGTGCGATAGGAGATGAAGTACCAGTTTGTGTGGAGGGACGTGGAGCGACGCCACCGCAATATTGCGGCGGCGCGACTGGATATCGGCTGATGTTGAAGCGTCCGGAAATGGGCGAGAAAATGTTCCAGCCAGCGCAGGTGTACTGGAAATTGAGCGTGACCAGTTGGCGATGGAAACCCTTGGGCTCAATCTGCGTGAGAGCAAATTGATTTTAGAAAACGTTCAAGACTTCATGGTTGCTCAGCACGTGGAGTTCATGTCAGACGGAGGCGAGGATGTACGTCAGGTTCAGACGTACTTGCATCCCGGAAGTGAGCACTGGATCGACTGGTTTCATATCACGATGCGTATCACGGTTCTGCAGCAGCGGACAAAATCGCTGCAGGGCGAAGGAAACCGATCCGAGACCGCCTCCAGGATGTCGAAGCAAATCGACGTTTCGTCAAGTAGCAGCAAATGCAATGGACCCTGAGAGGTGCGCACCTGCTGCTACAAACCCGCGCCAAAGTATTAAACGACGAATTGAAGGACATGTTCCGCCACTGGTACCCGCAATTTCGACCTCAGGAGAAGGCAGCAGCCTGACCACCGACTTCGTGCTGCTCTCCATGGGAGTTGACGTCGAGCCCATTTCCGTCTTGCAATGACATGACGCTGATCTCATCCATTGCAGACCCGGATTGGTTGGACCATAATGAACGAGTGTAGAATCCATCGAACTGTTTGTTGGTTTTTCCAATTAGTCGCTGCAGCCATTCTCCTCCACACACTATATTTTAATTTCAGAGGTGCCGAGGAATCCGTCGACATCTTTACGAAACTTGGAATGGAGCCTTGGGGACGTTTTGGTTCTGGGGTTCTCGAGCTTATGGCGGCGGTTCTTTCGCTCAGTGGCCGTTGGTCAACCTATGGCGCGGCCATGGCTGTTGGAATAATGGCAGGGGCCATTGCTAGTAACCTCAAGAGACTCGGGGTTGTGGTCAATGATGACGGCGGCCTGCGTTTCGCCCTGGCCTGGACCGTGTTTCTTGCAGGGGCGGTGGTCCTCTGGCTTCGACGCTCGGAGCTTCCTTGGATTGGTCACCGATTCAAACCGACGACTTGTGTCCTTGCCGACCGCACTGAATCGCAAATTTTGGAAAACACACCACCTTTTTCACGAGGCGTTGACTGGCAAAGTCCAGTCTGAGGTTTTAGTGTCGCCTTGATAAAGATATGGCTACGGCTGGGATTGTATTGCTCGGGATTGCGATTTTGGTGCTCACCAGGAAAACATCCAGGCTGTTGTGCATTCGAGTATTCGCCTGGGTTTGGTTAACAGTGGGCACGGTGTGGACGGGATTCGACTGCGCACACGCGATGTCAAATCTCGTGTGGGAGGTGGGAGCCGATTTTCGACGCGCTGCGCTGGAGGTTTCGGACGCCGGAAAGCCAGGATTCACGCTGCTCATGCCGGCAGAAACTGGGGTTGATTTCACCAATCACTTGTCGGATGCCACCATCGCGACCAATCGCCTTTACGAAATCGGTTCCGGGGTGGCGATGGGTGATGTCGATGGCGATGGGTGGGTGGACGTTTATTTCTGCGGGTTGGAGCGGAACAATGTTTTGTACCGGAATCTGGGAAACTGGCGATTTGAGGATTTCACAGCCCGTGCTGGCGTTGCCTGTGCGAATCAGTTCTCGACCGGCTGCGCCTTGGCAGACCTGGATGGCGATGGGGATCTCGATTTGCTGGTGAACAGCCTCGGCGGGGGCACGCGCCAGTTTGTTAACGATGGCAAAGGTCGGTTTGCGGAGAAAATCGATTCCGGTCTAATTCGGCGCTTTGGCGCGACTTCCATGGCACTGTCCGACGTGAACGGAGACGGTGATCTGGATCTTTATGTCACCAATTATCGGACCGATACCCTTCACGATCATCCTCCTGGATTCCGCATGTCGACTCGGCAATTGCCCGACGGAACAACCGTGGTTGAGCCAAAGGATCGATTTGCCACGCTTCTGACCGCTGACAATATCGCCGCCGTGGAAAAAGGTGAGCGAGACTTTTTTTATCTGAACCGCACCAATGGTTTCGCGGCGTTGCCATGGGAAGGGGGGATCTTTATCGACGAGGATGGAAATGCTTTGACCACAGCACCGACCGATTGGGGCCTATCAGTCATTTTCCGGGATTTTAATGGAGACGGCTTGCCGGATTTGTATGTCTGTAATGATTATGTCTATTGGCCGGACCGGATTTGGCTCAATCAAAACGGAAAGCGATTTCAGGCGTTGCCGCGCACGGCGATCCGGAGTGCCAGTCTGGCCTCGATGCCGGTGGATATTGCCGACATCAACCGCGATGGTTTCGATGATATTCTTGTTGCCGACATGCTGAGCCCGTTGCGCGAGGTTCGTGCGTGGCAACGTCCCGATACGCTTGAAGGTAAGGTTCGGTGGCCGATCGAAGACCCAAATTTTCGCCCTGAAGTCACGCGAAATACCCTTCAACTGGCTCGTGGCGATGGCTCGTTCGCGGAGATTGCTCAGTTGGCGGGCGTTTTCGCCACGGATTGGACCTGGGGCATGGCCTTTCTGGATGTCGATTTGGACGGATGGGAAGATCTCATTTTTTCGACGGGTTCGAATCACGATCTGCAAGATGCGGACATGGTTGAGATCATTGCCCGTTCCGAGGGCTGGAAGACGGTGGCTTCGAGATTGAAAAACCAAGCGAAACTCCCGCGTCTGGGGCTTCGCAGTGTGGCGCTCCGCAATCGCCGAGACTTGACTTTCGAAGACGTCAGCGCCGCATGGAATTTTGATGTTGTCGGGGTCGCCCAAGGCCTAGCCCTCGGGGACCTCGATAACGATGGGGATTTGGATGTCGTCATTAATTGTCTGAATAGTGCGGGCCGCGTCCTCAGAAATAATTCTCCAGCTCCGCGAATTGCTATCCGGCTCAAAGGGGCGGGGGCCAACACGCGTGGGATTGGCGGCAAAATAAAGCTAAGTGGGGGACCGATAACTCAGACTCAAGAGATGATCGCAGGTGGGCGCTATCTCTCAAGCGACGATCCCATGCGCACGTTCGCGGCGGGGACGAACCGGGTGCTCGACATCGCCATAACCTGGAGAAGTGGCAAGCGGACGGAAATCAAAGGTATCGAGCCAAATTATATTTACGAGATCCACGAAACGGCTTCGGCGATTGCCGTGAAGCCGACGCCCCCGCAGTCACTGGCACCACTTTTTGAAGATCTCAGTTCCCGACTCCAGCATGTGCATGTCGATGCGGCTTTTGATGATTTTGCCCGCCAGCCACTGTTGCCTCGAAAACTGAGCACACTGGGACCGGGTGTCACTTGGTCGGAGTTGGATGGCGACGGTTTTGATGAGTTGATTATTGGCGGCGGAAAAGAGGGGCGAGCCATGGTATTCCGGAACAATCGGAAAGGGGGTTTGACCGAATGGACTCAGGCGGCGCTCCCGAAGGCGAATCATCGGGACCAAACCAGCATGCTCGTTCGGCATGATCCGGAGGGGAAACCCAATTTGCTCATTGGCGAATCCAACTGGGAAGACCGAGACACAAACAGCCCATCATTCCGGGAGATACCTCTCTGGACTGGAGATATCTCACCAGGTCTGCCCGCCCATCCCAGTGGGCATTCTTCCACAGGACCGCTAGCGATGGCGGATGTGGATGGAGACGGGGATTTGGACTTATTCGTTGGTGGTCGCGCGGTAGCCGGTCGCTATCCTGAACCTGCGAGTTCTCGGTTGTTGGGTCGGGACGGCGACAAGTACCGGGTGCTGCAGGAGTTTCCTGCGTTGGGGTTAGTGAGTGGGGCCATTTTCTTTGATTATGATGGCGATGGAGATTCTGACCTCGCGTTGGCCTGTGAATGGGATTCAATCCGTCTGTTTCGCAATGACTGGGGAAAACTGATTGAGATTACCCGTCCTTCTGGCTTGTCGCCCTTCAAAGGTTGGTGGAATGCCATCGCGGTTGGAGACTTCAATGGCGACGGGCGGCCCGATATGGTTGCGTCAAATTGGGGGCGCAACTGGCGGACCGACCAACCCGCAGGGATGGATATCCCGGTCCAGATTTACTTTGGAGATTTCGCAGCCAACGGCGTCATCCAAACGATCATGGCTTCTCTGGACCCGAAGCTCGCCAAAGTCACTCCTTGGCGGGAGCGAAAGGTGGTCACTGCCGTGCTGCCAATGAGCGCCGAGCGATTCCCTGATCACCACGCCTACGGGAGGGCAAGCGTGAGGGATCTCCTTGGCGAGAATACTGGATCGGTTCGCGAACTTCAGGCCAACGCTCTGGACTCAATGGTTTTCTTGAATCGCGGGGATCGCTTTGACGCTCAACCTCTCCCGATAGAAGCCCAGTTCGCGCCCGCATTCGGATTGAACGTGGCGGACTTCGACGGTGACGGAAATGAGGATGTGTTTTTGGCACAGAATTTCTTTGGAATCGACGCGCAGACTTCGCGCCACGATGCCGGGGTTGGATTGGTGCTTCTCGGTGACGGGCGCGGAAGCTTCCGGGCACTAGGGCCTCGAGAATCTGGATTCACGATTTTCGGTGAACAGAGAGGCAGCGCGGTGGCGGACTACGACGGCGACGGTCGCGCCGACTTGGTGGTCGCTCAGCGGGGTGGGCCGGCCAAGCTGCTCCGAAACGCCCGAGGAAAACCCGGGGTGCGTGTCACGTTGCGAGGTCCAAAAGAAAATCCCACTGGCATTGGCGCTGTCGTAAGTTTGAAATGCGGGGAACGATGGGGCTCGCCGAGAGAGGTTCATGGAGGGAGTGGCTACTGGTCCCAGGACTCAGCGACACTCATCATGGCGACCCCTGTGGCACCGACTTTGATTCGGGTGCGTTGGGCAGGTGGGATCGTGCGCGATTGGCCCTGGCCTGCGAACGCACGGTGGGTTGATGTCTCGCTCGAGGCCATCCAGGCAAAACAGTGACCTTCCTGTCAGCGGCCCGAAGTGCAAGGGAAGCGCGAGCAATTCTAACGGATTATTTGGCGACTCACGGGAATGGAGCTTTTTCGACAGGATTTACAAGATTTACAGGATTGAGTTTTCCCTGGTTCTATTGGGCATCCTGTCAATCCTGTTCATCCTGTCCAATTCTCCTGTGGGATGGCTGTGGAAAAATTTCATTGCCAATAAAATGGGTTTGGTAACAGTATATAGAACGTCCACAGTTAGAGTGCCTTGGTTGTTTGCCCCGTCGGCAGGCCATTCCGGGCGTTCATGACTTGACGCCGTGTTTGTGTATAATCGCTGATCAGCAAGCCAACGCTTATTCTTATGCTCCGCAAATTCCTTCTTTCGGCCTTTCTTGCCGGCAGTCTTTTGAGTGCGACTGTCGCGACTAGGGCCGCACAATTGGTGGCTCACTGGGACTTCGAGAAATTCGATGATGGAGGCGCCACAATGACGAGTGTTGTCGGAGGCTATGTGGGAACGGTTCAAGGCACTCCGACAATAGTGCCGGCGAACCGTCCCGGAGGTGGCGGCAATGGACTTAGCATTGCTGGCGGTGGTCAAGGGGGCTACCTTACGATCGATCCGGAGACGTCTCCGGACAATATGGTCAATAAGGCTGCAGCCGATGACGCACTCAGCGTGGTGTTCTGGCAGAAGAACAATCGATCGCCAGCAGAGGGTTGTTGCGACGCGAGCACGTTCTGGTTTGAATCTCCAAGTTCCCCCAGTGGCACTCGCGGTGTGCAGGTTCATGTTCCCTGGTCGAATGGTGAAATCATGTTCGATAATTCGGGCTGCTGTACAGCCGGTCGGCGCCTGAGCGTCACTCCGGCGGCCTTTGATTTCGAGCAATGGCACCACTACGCTTTAATTAAGAATCAAGGCACGAAACAGATTTGGATTGATGGGATTCTGGCCAAGGAATCCACCGGCGCGGATCCACTCCCGAACGATTTCGCGATTGCCAAGATCGGTTCCAATGGCACCTCGGATGGTCATAAATCGCCTGATGCGACGATTGATGATTTCGCGCTATTTAAAGGGGCGCTTACAGAGGCGGAGATTAAGAGCATTGCATCCGGTAGTCCGATTGGCGCTCCAGTGCTAATCGCCTATTGGGATTTCGAGAAATTCGACGACGGGGGAACGACCATTAGCAGCAAGGTCGGTGGCTATGTCGGTGCCGTTCAGGGCAGTCCTAAAATCATTGCTGTCAGCCGTCCAGGCGGCGGCGGCAACGGCCTTGATATCTCTGGTGGTGGCCAGGGCGGCTATATCACGATTGATCCAGAGACTTCGCCCGACAACATGGTGAACAAAGCCGCAGCAGATGACTCAATCAGCATCGCGTTTTGGCAGAAGAACAATCGATCGCCCGCCGAAGGTTGTTGTGACGCCAGTAGCTTCTGGTTTGAGTCCCCCAGTTCCGCCAGTGGCACCCGGGGCGTGCAAGTGCATATTCCCTGGTCCAATGGGGAGGTGATGTTTGACAATTCGGGTTGTTGTACTGCCGGCCGCCGATTGAGTGTGTCACCGGCTGGGTTTGATTTTGAACAGTGGCACCATTATGTCTTCATCAAAGACCAAAGCACCAAACAAATCTGGATTGATGGGATTAAGGTGAAGGAATCCACTGGTGCGGATCCGCTGCCATTGGACTTTACCATCGCGAAAATCGGTTCAAACGGCACTTCAGACGGCCACAAGTCTCCAGATGCGACACTGGATGATTTCGCCCTCTACAAGGGTGCGCTGAGGCAAGCGGACATAAAAGCTCTCGCGGAAGGGGCACCCGTTGGCGGCGCTCCGAAGACTCCGATTATTGCACACTGGGATTTCGAGAAATTTGACGATGGTGGTGTGTCCATCAAGAGCACCGTTGGTGGCTATGTCGGAATGGTCCAAGGCAGTCCCGCCATCGTTCCGATTTCCCGCCCCGGTGGCGGCGGCAAAGGGCTGGACATCTCTGGCGGTGGTCAAGGTGGCTATATCACGATTGATCCAGAGACTTCGCCCGACAATATGGTGAAAAAAGCCGCAGCCGATGACTCAATCAGCATCGCATTTTGGCAGAAGAATAACCGCTCACCAGCCGAGGGTTGCTGTGACGCCAGTACTTTTTGGTTTGAATCGCCTAGTTCCCCAAGTGGAACGCGTGGTGTGCAGGTTCACATTCCCTGGTCCAATGGTGAGATCATGTTTGACAATTCAGGCTGCTGCACCGCAGGTCGACGCCTCAGCGTAACCCCGGCTGGCTTTGATTTCGAACAATGGCATCACTACGTTTTCATCAAAGATAAGGGAACCAAGCAGATTTGGATCGACGGAACCATGGTGAAAGAATCCACCGGGGCTGACCCGCTGCCATCGGACTTCACAATCGCTAAGATTGGCTCGAATGGCACTTCGGACGGCCACAAATCACCCGATGCCACCATCGATGATTTCATTCTCTTCAAAGGAGCGGTAAGCGCGGCGGAGATCAAGGCCTTGGCGAGCGGCGGTGGCGCGAAACCACCGGACAACGTGGCACCAACCCTCATCTCTGCGGCTCAATCACGACGCCCCATCAACAACGATCCAGTCACAGCAGCAGAGACCGTGGTCTTAAAGTTTTCCGAAGAAGTAGCGAAGCCCAGCTCAACGACGATTGCCAACTACTCAATTAGTCCGACTCTAGCCATAACCAAGGCGGAACAGTCCAGCGCGGATACCGTCGTCCTGACTACGGCCAAACCAGCAGTCGGAACCAGCTACACGGTCACTGTGAAGGGTGTGCAAGACACCTCAAGAAATACGATTGCAGCAAATAGCACGATCAGCTTCAACTCCTTCTCGATGATAACTCAAGGGGTCTTGCGGTTCGCTCTTTATGGCAACATCACGGACACAGGAATACAGAGTGTCACTGGGGATGCTCGGTATCCGGCCTCCCCGGATTTTGTGGCGGCTGCAACGGCACTGGATAATTTGAGCGTTATTCCTGATGATAACATGGTTCACTATGGCGCCACGATCACAGGGTTGTTAACGCCGAAGGAACCCGGAGATTATGATTTCTTCATCCGAGGTAATCAGTCTGCTCAACTGTGGATTAACTCGAACGGTTCTAATCCCGAAGGGGCCGAACAGATTGCCGCAGATGGTGGTGCCTCAAAGAATTTTCTCGAACCAGGCGCTGGACAGACCTCTTCAAGTCCTTTGAATCTCGCCGGGGGGAAATCGTATTTTATACAACTGATTTACAAACGGGAAGCCAACAGCGGCGACCTGTGTCAAGTTGCCTGGAGGAAGACCACGGACACCACTCCCGCCGCGGCTCTGAATCCCATCCCCGGACAATTCTTCACCGCGATCGAACCTGCACTCGGTCCCAGTCCGGAACCACCGAAGGTGAATGTTGCACGGGGAGGCGCTGCAGGCAGTCTCATAGTGACTTGGACGGGTGGCACGGTCCTCGAAAGAAGCGATTCTCTCAGTGGCCCATGGACAACTGTCGCGGGAGCGAAATCACCACACGCTGCGAGTGCAACGGGCCTGACTGGCTTCTATCGCGTTCGTTGAGTGGCACACTCGACACACAGCGGACTATCGGCCTGAGAGCGGGTGGGCGCCAACCGCGCCCACTCGCGTCTCAGGGCCATACATAGCCACGCGCTGCTTGGCCAAGCAAACTCCATGTAGGCTCAAACCAAGAGAACGCGCCACTTCGGCTTGTTGAAGCAGGAGTTCGAGTTGGTCTTTATCAGTTACAGCCGCTGGGACTGGCATTCGTTGGTCCAATCCCAAAGGATCACATCCCACTCCAACCCCTCAAAACGGATGGTGTGAATCACTTCAAAACCAGTTTTCAAATGAGCTTGCAGGGACCGTCGGTTGGCGCGAGCCACGTATGTGATGGCGTGTTTCAGCGATCAGGAATCCCTCTTCGGTGGCTTCGGTTTCGCTGAGATTCTTTCGCAGGTTCGCGCGTTGCAACGCCTGGATGGCTTCCAGTTCGGAATCCTTCGTCACGCATTTAATCTCGATCATTGTAGTCTCCGGCGACTAAGCCATTCGTTCCTGAACGGCGCCATCGCATGAGCGACTCTCTTCCCCATGCGAAATCATTTTCGCGAAACTACCCATGAACAGAACTCAAGCTGCGATCGCCTCTGAGATTTCAAGTTGTGCCCGCTGACCGGACCTGACCACTAGAGCAGGTTCACGGTTGCAAAGCACCCCATTTAACCGGGGTGCTCTGCGTGGGCACCGATGCGATGAATCGTCTCGATCAGAAGGTCGACCAGACCATCGCCCACTACCAGGTAACTCAGGCAAAACCGATGGACAAGTCGATGGCTCAGCCTCTAATAGGCATGCATGCACCCACTATTGGTTCAGATGATTACCAAGAAAGCAGCGGCGTTGCTGTGTTGTCAGATCCTGGGGACATCGGTCGCCGTCGTCGGTGCGGAGGCTTCCCGCGGCGCTCCACCCACCAACGCCTCGTATGATGCCGATTGGGCAGTCTATCTTGGAAACAAAGAGCGAAGCCTCTATTCTACTCTGCAACAGATCAATCGAAGCAATGTGGCTGAATTGAAAGTCGCATGGACCTACGACACCGGGGAGAAGGGCGAGTATCAGGCCAATAACCTTATCATTCGCGGTGTGCTCTATACGGCGACTCCAAGTCGGCGCATTGTCGCCTTGGATGCGGCAACTGGCCGCGAGCTTTGGATCTGGGATCCCGCCACAGAAAAGCCTGGAAGCGCCGGGGCACGACAGCGCGGCCTTGTCTATTGGGAGAATTCATCCGGTGGCGAGCAGCGCCTGTTGACTGCCGCAGGCCCCTATCTGTTTGCGCTCGATCCTAAGACCGGCACTCTGATCCCTAGTTTCGGACAGAATGGGTCGATCCGACTGGGGGCGTCCATCGATGCACAGAATCCGCCCAATATCAGTCTGAATACGCCTGGGATCATCTATAAGGATCTCTTGATCCTTGGCGGTGTCGGCGGCCCGGGAGCCGTCCGGGCGCTCGATGTCCGCACCGGCGAACGGCGCTGGATTTTCCATCTGATTCCCCGCCCGGGCGAAGTCGGCCACGATACTTGGCCGCCGGAAGCTTACAAAACCGCTACCGGCCTGATGCCGTGGCCAGGCCAATCCCTCGACGAAAAGCGTGGGATTGTCTACGTCGCAACCAAGACCGCTGAACCCGATTTCTACGGGGGCGAACGCCACGGCATGAATCTATTCGCCAATTGCCTTGTGGCGCTGGACGCAACGACTGGCAAACGCTTGTGGCACTTCCAGATCGTCCATCACGACTTGCTCGACAAGGATCTCCCGTGCCCGCCCATCCTGCTGACCGTCACACATCGCGGCCAGAAAATCGACGCCGTTGCTCAAGGAACAAAGCACGGCCTGCTTTTTGTTTTTAATCGCGTGACGGGAGAACCCCTTTGGCCTGTCGAGGAACGTGCGGTGCCACAGTCCGACCTGCATGGCGAAAAGTCTTGGCCGACCCAGCCGTTCCCGACCAAGCCCCCGCCATTCATGCGACAGCAATACACCGAGGCCGATGTGTCCACTATTTCGCCCGAAACCCAAATCATGACGCTCGATCGGATTCGGGCTTCGCCGAATTTTGGACCGTTCCCGACACCGAGTCTCAATGAAACCATTATGTTTCCGGGTTTCGACGGCGGTATGGAATGGGGCGGCGGCGCAGCCGATCCCGAGGGTAACTACTATGTCAACATCAATGAAATGCCCTGGATCCTCCAAATGGTGGAAACCCGGCATGCGGATGGGTCTCCCCTGGCGCGAGGGGAAAAAGAATACATGATCTATTGCGCTGCGTGTCATGGGCTGGACAAGAAGGGCAATCTTGCCGGTGGTTTCCCGTCGCTCATTGATGTGATCCAGCGCCGCCCTCGCGATCAAATCGCCTTGATCACCAAACAGGGCGCCGGGCGCATGCCTGCTTTCGATGCGATCCTGGAGCCACAGCGTGAAGCGATTCTGGACTACGTGCTTGGCGAATCGCCAACTCCAGCGCCGAACGGTGCCGGAGCGACAACAACGGCGACGACAGCAAGGAAAGCTCCGGAGTATGCCTTCGGCGGGTTTCGTCGTTGGCTAGATAAAGAGGGATATCCTGCGATTCGACCGCCATGGGGAACGTTGAATGCCGTGGATCTCAATACAGGCCAAATCAAATGGAAGGTGCCACTGGGCGAGTACCGCGAACTCACTGCGCGTGGCATTCCGCCAACGGGCACGGAAAACTACGGAGGTCCAGTCGTCACTGCAGGCGGGCTCCTGTTCATAGGAGCCAGCGCCGATGAAACCTTTCGTGCCTTCGACACAAGCACTGGAAGCATCCTCTGGCAGGCGTCGCTGCCGTTTAGCGGCAATGCGACGCCGAGTACTTACATGGTCCATGGACGCCAATTTGTGGTGATCTCAGCGGGCGGCGGCAAATCAGGCCGGCCGGCCGGCGGGCATCTTGTTGCGTTTTCCCTGCCAGAACCGTTGACTCGACCTTAGAGAGATTCATTCCTGAACGGCGCAATAGTTAGCGGTTCACGCCCATGTCTGATCACTATGAGAGACTGACCCCTAGGAGTCCAATCGCTCCAACCGCGCTACCTCGCGTTTCAGAGCTGCGGCAACGCGATGCTTGGCTAGGTAAACGCCCGGCAAACTCACACCAAGAGACCGTGCCACTTCCGCCGATGGCCAGCCTTTGCGCACATTTAAATCGAAAATCTGAAACTGACGGTTGCTGAACTGCCCCTTCACTCGCTCCAGCGCCGCTTCCAGCAAGCCCTCCTGCCATTCCGTTTCCCACAGCCGATCGAGCGTGTCGCCCGCCGGGTCCGCGGCCCTTTCGACCGTGCCGGTGCGGGAGCCGTCGTTGCTCTCATCAAGGCTTCGACCCACCTCGCCGCCGCGCCCAATCCACGCCTCCTGCCGGTGACGCTTTCGGAGTTGGTCCTTCACACGCCAAGCCGTCTGGTTTAGCAGCCACGTCTTAAAGCGACACGTTGCCGGATCGTAGCGAAACTCGGGTAGGTTCCGCGCCACACCGATGGCGGTCTCCTGCATCACCTCGTCCGCCTCGATCTCCGTGCAGCCAGCCTTGAGGGCGAAGCGCCGGATCATTGGCCCATAAAGCGGGAAGAACTCCTGCCAGCGAGCAAACTTCCATTCGGCACGTCGCACTCCGCATTCCGCGTTCCCCTTGATCGAACTCCTCGTCGTCCTCGCCATCATCGCGATCCTGGCGGGCATGCTCCTGCCGGCGCTGGGCATGGCAAAGGCCAAGGCCCAAGGCATCGCCTGCGTCAACAACCTCAAGCAGCTCCAGCTCGCCTGGACCATGTATGCCGACGACCACGGCGACGTGATGCCGCCGAACCGACCGGAACCGGAGGAGGGTCTCTGGCGCAAGCTGCCCGACCCAGCCCGCCTACGTGCTTGATTCAGATTTCAAGCCGGCGGTTTCCATTCCGTCACCCCGCAGCATGATTCCCCTCGGCGACGGGATGCTTCAGATGTTCAGCTTGAATGGACTTCCAGCGCCCGAGTTCTCACCGAGATTCTCGGACTCGGTATACAGGAGCAACGGAACGTAAAACCGGGGTAAGGTGACGAAGTAGACATTGTCATGAGGCAAAGAATGTTGAAAGGCCCAATAAATTCGCGCCAAATCGATGAACATTGTTGCGCAAACCTGTCGCAAAGTAGGTTTCGTTTTGGACCAGTTCTGCGTCGAAAAACCTCTACTAACCGTGCTCAAAAGTGACCCCAAAAGAACGTTATCGGAAACAAATATTGAATAGGATAAATCCGCTTTGTGGATTATCCGTATTGCGGATATTCTGATTGTGGGATAAGCTAGTGGCATGGGAAAAAGCACTGTTCACATTACCGGTCAAGTCGGCCGCCGTGGAACGATTGTTCTGTCAGCTTCGACTCGGCGGCGATACGGACTCGAAGACGGCAGCCTTTTTATTTCTGAATAGCGTGCCGAAGGGATTTTGATTCGTCCAGCGGTGGCTGTGCCGGCGGACCTTCAAGCGGTGCGGAGCAAAATCCAGATTGGTCTTGATCAACTCAATCGCGGTGAAGGCATCCCAGGCGAAAAGGTTGAGGCGGAGCTGAAACGTGTGAGCGCGGAGTTTCGAGCCAAAAGAAATGAGCGCCTATGTCGTCGCTCCAGCGGCGCAGGATGATTTGCTGGTCATTTGGCACTACTACGCCGAGGAAGTGAGGGGTCCCGACCTGGCGGACCGAATGCTTGGCGAGATCGTCACTGGGTTTCACACCATCGCCAAAACACCAGGAATCGGACATCTGCGGAACGACCTGTCAGCGGAGCCGTTGCGTTTCTGGGCCGTCCGAAAATACTTGATCATCTACAGGAGCGACACGGCGCCCATTGAAATTGCTCGCGTGCTGCACGGTGCCCGTGACGTCCAGGCAATTTTAGGTGAATGATATTCATCAGATCCGATCGGGCGCAGCAGTTCGAAGTCGGGAATGCTGAGCGGCGGCGGTATGCCGCCTGCGGCATTCGGTGGCTCAAGGCTCCCCGGCATGTGGGATAGCGAACCACAGGCGCTCCGCCTCTGTCGAGTTCGGTCGTGACTGCCGTTCCATCGCCGTTACTGCATCCCTTGTTCCAACCGCCGAATGGCTTCCCGGAGACGACGGCCCACACGCATCTTGGCCAAATACACCTGCGCCACGTTCACGCCGAGTGCCCGCGCCGTGTCGCGTGGTGAATATGCCTCGACCATGTGCAGGTGGTAAATCTCGTAGTGCGCCGGGTGCACCTCCAGCTTGACGCGGTCAAGCGCAGCGCGGAGCAGGTTCGCGCGCCACTCGCCGTCCCACAGCCGTTCCAGTTCTTCCCCTGCTGGATCGGTTAGACGGTTCACGGTCGCGGAGCGAATGGAGTCTTCGTCGGCCAGGTTTTCCCGACGCCCAGACCCTTGCCCATCGGATGGGGGAGGGTGGCCGGAGGCCGGGTGCGGACCGTCGCGTTTGCGCCATTGGTCGGCCACCTTCCAGCGCGTGACGCCGAGCAGCCAACCCTTGAGCGAATCCTTCCCAGGCACGTAGCGGAAGTCGGGCAGCTTCTTCGCCGCCGCGATCATCACTTCCTGCACGACCTCCTGCGCCTCGGTTTCCTCGAGTCCGGCCTTCAGGGCGGTGGCGTGGATGAGGCGCCAGTAAGTCTCGAAAAACGCGCGCCAATCGTCCTGGTTGCGCCAGTCCTTGAGCCGTTCCAGCAGGCTCTGGCGGGTGGGTATGCTGCCTGCGTCATGCATTGTTCTGATCATTCACCCAGAAACCGTCCGGCGGGAGCCGAATCTTTCAGGAGCCGCCGAAAATCTTTTTTTGATGTTCCCTGATAGAACTGAGGGAACTGCGCTGGTTTCTGGGTGTGAAGACAACTTTGTCCCCAAAAAAAACGATCCGCTGGCACCTCGCGAACGCTTTGGTCGATGTGGCCGACACTGAGCATTTTTCCAAGGTTCTAGTTCCAGCTTCCAAGTTCCGACGTGGCTTCACGTTGATCGAACTGCTGGTCGTGATCGCCATCATTGCGATTTTGGCGGGGATGCTTTTGCCCGCGCTGGGCAAAGCGAAGGCCAAGGCCCAGGGCATCCAGTGCATGAACAACCATCGTCAACTCATGTTCGCCTGGAGCCTGTATGCCGGCGACAATAGGGAGCAGATCCCGTGGGCGCACGACGACGACTCGAGTCCGAACACCCACGCGGCAACCTGGGCCTGGGGTTCACTCACCTATGATCCTGACAACCGGGCCAGTTGGGATCCGGAGGTTAGTATCAAGCGTGGCGTGCTCTGGCCCCACGCCGGCGGGGCGACGGCAATCTACAAATGCCCCAGCGACCGGTCCGTCGTGAAGGTGAATGGCCAGGCCAAACCCCGCGTGCGCACCATGGGGATGAATGTCTGGTGTGGTGGATGGATCGGCAAATCTCCCACCGATCTCGATCCCGGGTGGCGGGTCTATAGCCGCACCAGCGACATGGTGGATCCGGGCGCCGCCCAGACCGTCGTGTTTCTCGAAGGCCGCGAAGATGGCCTTCTGGGAACGGACATCTACATCGAGATGAAGGGTTATCCCGACCCGAAGCACACCAGCCTTGTGGACTATCCTGGCAGCTACCACAACGGCGCCGGTGGACTTTCCTTCGCGGACGGTCACTCGGAAATCCACCGCTGGCTGGACGCCCGCACCATGCCGCCGCTGATCCCAGGTAAATGGATTCCCGGCACCGGCATGCCCCCTTGGAACCTGATGCCCAACAACCCGGATGTGCAGTGGCTCCGGGACCATGCCACACGGAAGCTGAAGTGACCTCAACCCACCGCTGCGACGATTTGAAACCGACAACCCCTTCGTAAACTCCATGAAAGCCAAAATCACCAACCTCAGCATCTGCTCCGCTCAATCCTCGTGCGCTGCCCTACTCACGCTAGCTGCGTTCGCCTTCACAGGTTTCGGTCAAGCACAGGAACGCCTGGACTCCGCCGCCGCAGGGCAGTTTCAAGAAAAGTGGTTTGGCCGGATTGGTTGAAGGATGGACCCGCGGAAGAACAATAGGCAGGCGGGATATTGAGAACTCGGCTGATTTTTCACAATGGCCACGCTTGAAAGTAAGCGCATGGCTTCTT